>Ga0190273_10000028_pt1 | contig 104147 bp, 92 predicted proteins | sample Popmic504IS_FD_134513 | JGI IMG/M metagenome (GOLD analysis project Ga0190273, IMG submission 134513) | Populus adjacent soil microbial communities from riparian zone of Shoshone River, Wyoming, USA - 504 IS | ecosystem: Environmental > Terrestrial > Soil > Riparian zone > Trees stand | place...
GAGCCTGGCTTCGAGCGCGCGCTTGCGGCGGCGCTTGGTGACGATCTCGACGCGGCGGTACGAGGCGACGGCGCTCGGCGCTGGGCAGGGGCGGAGACCGAGGCCGGCGATCCCGCGCTGCCGGAGAGCTGCGAGCGGCTGCTCGACCATGTGGAGGCGCCGGCCGTTCTGCACCGGCGGCTGGCCCAGGTGGGTGTGGTCGAGGCGGATGCAGGGCTGGTCCTCGCGGTTGGCCAGCGGGTTGTTACCCGCGACGGCCGGCTTCGGCGGTGGGACGGCTACGAGGCCACTGGGCTGGGCGCGGCGGCTGCCGAGCGGCTGATCCGGGTCAACCGCCTCGCCGAGTTGCAGGCGGCGCTGCCCGGCGCCTTTGCGAAGGTCGAAGATGCCAAAGCGCGCACCGAAGCGGCTCTCTCCGCGATGCAAGGCGCGCGGGACGCCGCCGATGCGGCGCGGCGCAGCGATGCCGAAGCGGCCACGGCGATCCGCGAAGCGGGCAGGGCGGAAGACTCCGCGCGAGTGGAAATCGAGCGGCTCGACATGCGCCGCACCGGCCTTGGCGAGCGGATCGGCCAGGCCGAGCAGGATCTGGCGGATGCCCGCGCGGCGTTCGAGGATGCCGGCGCGGTGGTGTCGGCGCTGCCCGACGCACGCGCAACCGAAGCGGTAGTTGCCGGGCTCCGCGGGGCCGCCGAAACCGCCCAGAACGCTCTCGCCGAAGTACGCGCCGAAGCCGCAACCCACGCCCGCACCGTCGCCGCCGACCGCCAGCGCGGCGAAGCGGCGGCGAAGGAGAGCGCCGACTGGACGGTGCGCTCCGCCGAAGCCGCCAAACGTCAGTCCGATATGGCGGCGCGTATCACCGAAGCGGAGGAAGAAGCCGAGCGGCTCGCCGACGCACCGGAGACGATCGCCCGCCGCCTGTCCGCGCTGGACGGGGAACATGCAACCGCAACCGCAACCGCCGAGGCGGCACTCGCCGCCGAGCGCGAGGCGGAGGCCGGGCTTCGCGAGACGGAGCAGCAGCTTGCGCAGGTCGGCGAAGTGCTTGCCAGCGCCCGCGAGGCCCGCGCCGGGGCCGCTGCGCGGTTCGAGAACCAGGAAAGCCGGCGGATCGAAATGGGGCGCATTTCCGGCGAACGCTTCCAATGCCCGCCGCCTCTGCTCCCCGAGAAGATCGGCTTCGACGAAGAGACCATCGTCGCGGCGGGCGAGGAATCGACCCGCCACGAGCGGATGATGGGCGAGCGCGAGCGGATCGGGCCGGTGAACCTCATCGCCGAGCAGGAGCTGGAGGAGCTCGAAACCGGCCGGAACACCAGCCAGGCCGAGCGCGAGGAGCTCGGCATCGCCATCCACCGCCTGCGCGGCTCGATCGGCAGCTTGAACCGCGAAGGCCGGGCGCGGCTGCTCCTCGCCTTCGAGGCGGTGAACGGCCATTTCCGAAGCCTGTTCGCGACCCTGTTCGAAGGCGGGCAGGCGCATCTCGAGCTGATCGAATCCGACGATCCGCTGGAGGCGGGGCTGGAAATCCTCGCCCAGCCGCCGGGCAAGCGCCTCTCCACCCTCACCCTCCTCTCCGGCGGCGAGCAGGCGCTGACCGCGGTGGCTTTGATCTTCGCCCTGTTCCTCACCAACCCGGCGCCGATCTGCGTGCTCGACGAAGTCGATGCGCCATTGGACGACGCCAATATCGAACGCTTCTGCGACCTGCTCGACCGGATGACCGCCGAGACGCAGACCCGCTACCTGATCGTCACCCACAACGCGGTAACAATGAGCCGAATGCACCGCCTGTTCGGAGTGACAATGATCGAAAAAGGCATCAGCCGTTTGGTCAGCGTCGACCTCGGCGGCGCCGAACGCCTGCTGGCGGCGGAGTGAAGTTCGGCGCACTTTCTCCCTCTCCCATCTCGGGAGAGGGAAGGGGCCCGCGCCGCAGGCGTGGGAAGGGTGAGGGATTGAAGCGCACAGGATTGCACTTCCCTCACCCTCCCACCGCTGCGCGGCGGGCCCCTCCCTCTCCCGAAATGGGAGAGGGGTTTAACACATGACCCGCTTCGTCCCACCCCACCCACCCCGCGGCACCGCCCCGGTCTCCACCTGGCGCGGTTTCGTCGGCGAACGCGCACGCAATGCCGTATTCGGCTGGTCGGAGCAGGCGTTCGAGCTGACCCACATGAAGCGCAACGTGCTCGGCTATCCGATCCACATCCCGCTCAGCCCGGACGCGATCGGGCGGGTGATGCTCGACAATGCCGCCAACTATGTGAAGCCGGATCTGGTCAAGCGGCTGCTTATGCCGACCATCGGCGAAGGGCTGCTGAGTTCGGACGGCGCGCTGTGGCGGGACCAGCGGCGGATCGTCGCGGCGAGCTTTGCGCCGGCGGCGGTGGACGCGCTGATGCCGCATTTCGCGGGCGCGGCCCGGCGGGCGATGGAGGGCTGGCGCGCGGGTGAGACCAACATGGCCGCAGAGGCGACGATCACCACCATGCGGGTCATCTCCGACAGCTTGTTCGCCGGCGATCCGCGGCTGACCAGCGACGCGGCACTCGGCCATATCGCGGCGGCGCTGGAGGGGGTGAGCGAGGCCAGGTTGCAGGTCCTGCTCGGCCTTCCGCTCATCCCGTTGACCCGTCAGGGCCGCGCAGGACGGCGCGGGCAGATCTACCTTCGCGAAACGCTGGGCGCCGTCGCCGAGGACCGCCGGCGCGGCGGCTATGACGATTTCCTCAGCCAGATGATCGAAGCACTGGAAGCCAGGTTCCCGCCCGCGCAGGCGCGCTCGCTGGCGGTCGACAATGCCGCGACCTTCTACCTGGCCGGCCACGAGACCACCGCCAATGCGCTGACCTGGACTCTATTCCTGCTCTCCGAACAGCCCGAGTTGCAGGACCAGGTCGCCGCCGAAGCGGCGGCCGCGCTGGCGCTGGGCGAGGAGGACGCGCATCTGCCAGAGCGGGTGCCACTGCTTCGCCGGGTGATCGAGGAATCGATGCGCCTCTACCCGCCCGTGCCGCGCTTCGATCGGCAGGCTGTCGCGGCGGATGTGATCGGCGGCTACGAAGTGAAGCCGGGCGACCTCGTTTCGATCTGGCCGTGGCTGGTCCACCGCCATCGCACGCTCTGGGACGATCCCGACGCCTTCGATCCCTCCCGCTGGACCGAGGAGGCCCGTGCCGGCCGCCACCGTTTCCAGTACATCCCGTTCGGCGGCGGCCCCCGCGTCTGCGTCGGCATGCGCTTTGCCATGGCCGAGGCGCTGACCGTGCTCGCCACCTGGCTGCGCGGCTGGCGATTCGCGCCGGTTCCGGGGCGCGAGGTAAAGCTGTCCGGCATGGTCACGCTTCGCCCAGCGGGCGGCCTTCCGCTACGGCTTGCGCCGCGCGAGTGACCCGACGAGCGCCTGTTGAAATTGCTATTGCGAATAAGTCGCAACAGCGTTAGTCCCCTCCCCAGACGCAAAGATGCGCTGTGTGCAAGGGGCCTCAATGATCCTCCGTTCCGTTTCTGCACTCGCCCTCGCGGCGGTGCTCGCCTTCCCCGCCTTTGCGGCCGATGAGGTCGCGACTGCTGTCGATGACCAGGGCGCAATCGTGGTGACGGGCCAGCGGGTGGAATATGGCGCCCGCGAAAGCTGCTCGGCGACCCGCACCTGCACCGACGTCAAGGACGTGCCGCAGTCCCTCTCGGTGATCTCGGAAAGCCAGATCGAGGACCAGGCGCTGCGCTCCATCGCCGATGTGCTGCTCTATGTCCCCGGCACCAGCCCTGGCACCGGCGAGGGCAATCGCGATCAGATCACCCTTCGCGGCAACAACAGCACCGCCGATTTCTTCGTCAACGGTGTTCGAGACGACGTTCAATACTTCCGCGACCTCTACAATTCCGAGCGGGTCGAGGTGCTGCGCGGCCCCAACGCGATGGTTTTCGGCCGGGGCGGCGGCGGCGGGGTAGTCAACCGGGTGACCAAACGGCCCGGCGGCGAGGCCTATCGCGAGTTCGCGCTGCAGGCGGACAGCGAGGGCGGCTACCGCCTGACCGGCGATGTCGACGTGCCGCTGAGCGACGGCGGCAGCGATGCGGGCCTGCGCCTCAATGGGGTCTACGAGAATAGCGAAAGCTTCCGCCGCGGCGTCGAGCTTGAGCGCTACGGCATCAACCCCACCGTCGGCGCGACGCTGGGCGACACCCGCGTCGATCTCTCCTACGAATATTTCCGCGACCACCGCACCGCCGACCGGGGCGTGCCCAACTTCCAGGGCCGGCCGGTGCGCGGCTTCGACAGCGTTTTCTTCGGCGATCCCGAGCAGAGCTTCGCCGATGTCGACGCCCACATCGTCAGCGCCTTTGTGGAGCACCATTTCTCGGACGCGGCGACGCTGCGCAACCGCACCACCTACGGCCGCTTCGACAAGATGTACCAGAACATCTTCCCGGGCACGGTGAATGCGGCGGGGACGCAGGTGGCGCTGTCCGCCTACAAGGACACGAACCAACGCGAGAATTTGTTCAGCCAGACCGACCTCATCGTGGAAGGCGATCTCGGCGGGCTCTCGCACACCCTGCTGCTCGGCTTCGAGATCGGGCGGCAGGACACGCTGAGCCGGCGCTTCAACGGCTTCTTCGCCTCGGCCGCGAACCCCGCCGGCGTTGGATCGATCAGCGTGCCGCTCTCCGCGCCGACGGTGAATGCCAATGTCGTTTTCCTGCCGGTCAACAACAATGCGGGCCGGACGCCCGCGAACTTCAACGAAAGCGATGCCTCCGTGCTTGCCTTTTATGCGCAGGAGCAGTTGCGGGTCCGCGACCGGTTCGAGATCGTGGCAGGGCTTCGATACGACCGATTCGCGCTCGACGTCCTCAACCGCAACACCGCCGCCACCTACAACCGCGTCGACAACCTTCTCTCTCCGCGCCTCGGCCTGGTGTTCAAGCCGACGCCCGCCTTGTCGCTCTACGCCAGCTACGGCCGCTCCTACCTCCCCAGCGCGGGCGACCAGTTCAGCTCGCTCGACGCCACCTCCGAGACTCTGAAGCCGGAGCGCTTCGACAATTATGAGGTCGGCGCGAAGTGGGAGCCGGTGAAGGGCCTGCTCGCCACCTTCGCGGTCTACCAGCTCGACCGCATCAACACCCGCGCGCTCGATCCAGTCACCAACCTCACCGTGCTGACCGGCGCCCAGCGCAGCCGCGGGCTGGAGATCGGGCTTGAGCGCAACATGACCGACAAGTGGCAAGTGTCGGGCGGCTACGCGCTGCAAAAGGCCCGGGTCACCCGTGCCACCACCGCCTGCCCGAGCGGGACATGCGAAGTGCCGCTGGTCCCGCGCCACCAGCTCTCGCTGTGGAACCGCTACAACCTCAGCAAGCGCCTCGGCCTCGGCCTGGGCGTGATCGCGCGCACGAAATCCTTCGCCGGGATCAGCAACGCGGTGACCCTGCCCAGCTACGTCCGCGCCGACGCGGCGGTGTTCTATGAGCTGACCGACGGCATCGAAGCGCAGGTGAATGTCGAGAATCTGTTCGGCGCCGACTATTTCGGAACCGCCCACAGCGACAACAACATCGCCCCCGGCGCACCGACCACCGCCCGCGCCACCCTGCGCTTCCGCTTTTAAGGGAGCGGCGCGAGCCTCGGGGCGGTTGCGGCAGCCCCCGGGCGGTGAGAGGATGGCCGGGTGACAAATGGCCGCGCCTTTTTGCTCGACGCTTTGAGACGGATTGTTGCCGGTGGAACCGTCACGGGCGAGGAATTCCGGGACACGGCCCGCAACCCGCGCGACCTCGACGGCATCGAGCAGGCTGCATGGTTGCGTTTCAGCCAGTGGATGGACGACGACGACGTTCGTGCGCGGGACCCGCAATATGCCGACATGCAGGCAAGGCAGATCGCCGCCGCACTCGCCGACCTGGAGGCGCTTGAGGCCGGCTATTCGCCCGATGAGGTTGAATGGGGAGAGCATCAGGCTTCGAAGCTCCCGCGGGGATGCTGCCTGGTCTTGATCGCGCTGCTCGCGGGCGCCTTGATGTGGCTTTGGCGACAGCTTTTCTGACAAACCGGTTGGAGGGGGCCTAGCCGGTGGTACCGCCACAGCCCCGACCGACTACATTGGCGCCATGAACATAGGCATATTGGAAGCTGGCAAGCCGCCCGTGCTGCTTCGAGAGCGCTTCGGCGGCTATCCGGCGATGTTTGCGGAACTGCTCGGCCCGGGGTTCGAGCTTTCCAGCTACGATGTGGAGGCGGGGGAGCTGCCGGTTTCGCCGGACGCGCACGAGGCGTATCTTGTCACCGGGTCGCCAGCCGGCGTGTACGAGGATCTACCCTGGATTGCGCCGCTCAAAGCGTTTCTGCGCGCCGCCAAGGGCAAGGCGAAGCTGGTCGGCGTGTGCTTCGGCCATCAGATCATGGCGGAAGCGTTCGGCGGCAAGGTGGAGAAGTCGGAACGCGGCTGGGGTGTGGGGCTGCAGACGCTGGAGGTGTGCGGGTCCGCACCGTTCCTCGCCGGCGAGCGCGCCGTTTCCATCCCCGCTTCGCACCAGGACCAGATCGTGGTGCAGCCGCATGGGACACGGGTTCTCGCGGCGAGTGCGTTCAGCCCCTTCGGCGTTCTCGCTTACGAGGACCAGCCGGCGTTTTCGATGCAATTCCACCCGGAATTCTCGCCGGAGTTCGCCAAGGCGCTGACCGAGGCGCGTCGAACCTCCCTTCCCGATCCGGAGGTGGCACTCGCATCGCTCGACCAGCCGAACGACCGCGAAGCGGTTGCGGGCTGGATCCGCCGCTTCCTGCTGGAGCTCTAGACGCTCGCCGCGCTGAACGTGTCGCAGGCGGCGGGGTCGCCGGTGGAGAGGCCCTTCTGGAGCCAGCGCTGGCGCTGTTCGGAGCTGCCGTGGGTGAAGCTTTCCGGCATCACCCTGCCCTGCGCCTGGCGCTGCAGCGTGTCGTCGCCGATCGCCGCGGCTGCGGTCAGGCCTTCCTGAACATCTCCCGGTTCCATCACCGCCTGCCCCTGCCGGTCCTTGGCGTTGGCCGCGTAGACGCCGGCATAGCAATCCGCCTGCAGCTCGACCCGCACCTGGATCGCATTGCCTTCGCGTGAGGAGGACGCGCGCTGCTGCTTGCTCGCCTGGTCGAGCACGCCGGTAAGGTGCTGGATGTGGTGGCCGACTTCGTGGGCGATGACATAGGCTTGCGCGAAGTCCCCGGCGGCGCGGAACTTGGTCTGCAGCTCTTCATAGAAGCTGGTGTCGAGATAGATGCTGTTGTCCGACGGGCAGTAGAACGGCCCCATGGCGGATTGCGCCGCGCCGCAGCCGGAATTCGTTCCGGTGTGGTAGAAAGCGAATTGTGCAGGCTCGTAACGCTGTCCCTTGGCCTCGAAGATGCGGGTCCAGGTGTCCTCGGTGCTGGCCAACACCTGGCAGGAGAACTTGCGCGCCGGATCGGCGCTGCACACCTGCTGCGCGCCCTGCCCCGCGGTTCCGCCCTGTTGGTGCGGCGCGACCGCGGTGCCCGAGCCGCTGACGCCAAGGCCGCCGCCGCCAAGGCTGGTCAGAGCGCAATAGCCGAGCGCGAGGATCAGCACGCCGCCGATTCCGAAGCGGCTCAGCACTAGGCCGAAGAGCAGGCCGAAGATGCCGCCGCCGCCACCACCGCCGAAGCCGCCGAACCCGCTGCCTCCGCCGCCGCTGCCTTGATCCCGTACGTTGTCGCTGGAGCGGTAATCATCGAGGCGCATACTGGTTCTCCCTGAACGAGGTGGAGAATGCGTGGGAAGGCCGGCGGTTGCAAACCGGCGCCCGGACGGGGAAAGAGCGTTCAACTTAATCCACGGAGACACGCGCCTTATGTTCCTTTCCGGCAAAACCGCACTTGTTACCGGCTCCACCTCCGGCATCGGCCTCGCCTGCGCCCGCGCACTGGCGGCGGAAGGGGCGAACGTCGTCCTGAACGGCTTCGGCGACGCGGGCGAGATCGAGGCGATCCGCACCGAACTTGAAGGGGCGAGCGGCGCGGGCGCGCTCTACAGCAATGCCGACCTCACCAGGCCCGAGGCAATCGAAGCGATGATGGCCGAGGCCGCGCAGGCGTTCGGCGGCGTCGACATCCTGGTCAACAATGCCGGCATGCAGCACGTCGCGCCCGTGGACCAATTTCCCACCGACCGCTGGGACCTGATCATCGCCCTCAACCTGTCGGCGGTGTTCCACACCACCCGCCTGGCCTTGCCGCACATGAAGGAAAAAGGCTGGGGCCGGGTGATCAACACCGCGTCGGCGCACAGCCTGGTCGCAAGCCCCAACAAGGCGCCTTACGTGGCGTCGAAGCACGGCGTCGCCGGCTTCACCAAAGCGGTGGCGCTGGAGACGGCGACGGCCGGGGTGACGGCCAATTGCATCAGCCCCGGCTACGTCTGGACTCCGCTTGTCGAAAACCAGATCCCGGACACGATGAAGGCGCGCGGCCTGACCCGGGAGCAGGTGATGAACGACGTCCTCCTCGCCGCCCAGCCGACCAAGAAATTCGTCACCGTCGATCAGGTCGCCGCCTTTGCCGTCTTCCTGTGCCGCGACGAAGCTTCGGCGATCACCGGCGCCAACCTCAGCATGGACGGCGGCTGGACGGCGGCGTGAGCCGGGAGCTATGCTCCACCCCATGAAGGCAATTTTCTCCGCGCCGGCCGCACTTCTCCTTCTCTCCGCCTGCACGGCGCCGGGCACCGGGCCAAGGGAGGCCGTGCCGCAGGTCGCCGGCTGGCGCTCGGTTGCGACGGAGGGAGATCGGGGCCGGCTTCGCGACTGGCGAAGCGTGTGGATCAAGGCGCTCGCCCGGGCGCGCGGCGCAGGGCAGGGCCAGGCGATCGCCGCCGAGGGCGCGCTGCTTGAGCCCGATGCGGCGCTCGACGGCGCCGCACCTCCCCCCGGGGACTATCGCTGCCGAACGATCAAGATCGGCGCCAAGTCGGAAGGGCTTCTGGACTATATCGCCTATCCCGCCTTCAAGTGCCGGATCGGCGCCGGCGAAAGCGGGCGGGACTTTGCCAAGCTAAGCGGTTCGCAGCGTCCGATCGGGCGGCTGTTTCCCGAGAATGCCCGGCGGATGATTTTTCTCGGCACGCTGCAGCTCGGTGACGAGCAGGGCACGCTTCGCTACGGCCACGATGCCGAGCGGGCAATGGCGGGCATCCTGGAGCGCGTCGGTGAGCGCCGCTGGCGGCTGGTTTTCCCCTCCCCCCATTATGAATCCCTCCTCGACGTGATCGAACTCATTCCGGAAGGCTGACCCCCATGATGCGCTCCTTGCTCACCGCTGCTCTCCTTGCCTCCGCAGCCGCGCCGGCGCTCGCCGCCGACCCGGTCACCGAGGGTGTCGCCAAGGACATGCCGTCGCTGATGACGCTGTACCGCGACCTCCACGCCAATCCCGAACTCAGCATGCAGGAGGTGAAGAGCTCGGCGAAGCTCGCCGCCGAAGCCAAGAAACTGGGCTTCGAGGTTACCACCGGAGTCGGCAAGACCGGCGTCGTCGCGGTGATGCGGAACGGTCCCGGGCCGGTGCTGCTGATGCGCGCCGACATGGACGGGCTGCCGGTGGTCGAGCAGACCGGGCTGGCGTTCGCGTCCAAGGTCAAGGGAACAAGCGTTACCGGGGTGGAGAGCGGCGTCATGCACGCCTGCGGCCACGACACGCACATGACCGCCTGGGTGGGCGTCGCCCGCCGCCTCGCGGCGATGAAAGACCGCTGGTCGGGCACCCTGGTGATGATCGCCCAGCCCGGCGAGGAAACCAGCGAAGGCGCCAAGGCGATGCTGGAAGACGGCCTGTTCACCCGCTTCCCCAAGCCCACCCACGCGCTCGCTTTCCATGACGCGGCGAGCCTTCCGGCGGGCACGATCGGCTACAATGTCGGTCCGGCGCTCGCCAATGTCGACAGCGTCGATATCCTGGTAAAGGGCGTTGGCGGCCACGGCGCGTACCCGCACACCACCAAGGATCCGATCGTGCTTGCCAGCCGAATCGTCATGGCGCTGCAGACCATCGTCAGCCGCGAAGTCGATCCGCAGGAGCCGGCGGTTGTAACGGTAGGCAGCTTTCACGCCGGGGCCAAGCACAACATCATCTCGGACGAAGCAACCATGCTGCTCACCGTACGCAGCTACACGGACGAAACGCGCAAGATCCTGCTCGACGGCATCCGCCGCATCGCCAACGGCGAAGCGATCGCCGCCGGAATGCCCGCGGACAAGATGCCGGTGGTTACCGTTCGCGAAGGCCAGCACACACCCGCAACGGTGAACACGGAAGCGCTGACCACCAGCACCGCGGCGCTGCTTACCCAGCGCTTCGGCGCGGAGCGCGTGCTCAAGACCCGGCCTGTAATGGGCGGCGAAGATTTCGGCCGCTTCTACCTTGCCGACAAGAGCATCGAGAGCCTGATCTTCTGGGTCGGCGGCGTGCCCCAGGCGCAGTGGGACAAAGCGGCGGGCGATCCGGCGAAGCTCCCCTCGCTGCACAGCCCGTTCTGGGCGCCCGACGCGGAAAAGACGATCTCGACTGCAACCGAAGCGATGGTGGTGGCGGCCATGGGCGTGCTCGGGAAGACGTGACGCGCGCCTAGCCGCCGGCGGGCATCGCGGCGGCGCTTCGGAAGAAGCCGAGCAGGCTTTCGCCGACTTTGCCCTTGGGGGCGAGCAGATAGGTCTCGAGCATGTCCTCGCGCCATTGCGGCAGCGCCTCGCTCCGGGCGTCCGCCCCTGCCGCGGCAAAGCGTGCGGCGGCCCCTTCGGACTCCGCGCGCAGCCGGGTCTCCTGCTCCTCGAAGAGAAACAAGAAACCGGGCGCGTTGGGCGTCGCCAGATGGTCCAGCGGCGACAGTCCCGCCCAATCCGCGGGCTCCTTGCCGAACAACCGGCGGTACCCGGCGCGCAGGTGCCGAGGCGCTTTCGCCACCGTTTCCCCGACATCGAAGCCAGACCCGTTCAGCGCAGCCATTCCCCGCACGCTGGCGAACGGAACGCCCGCCGCTTCGAGCCAGGCGGGATCAGTGGCAAGCAAGCCCGCAATCTGCGCGCCTGCGCCGCTGCCGAGCAGGATCAACCGGTTCGGGTCGATCTCCCGGCGCTTACTCTGGCTGCGCAGATAGGCCACCGCCGAAGCGATGTCTCGAATGGCGCCCCGAAGCGGAAAGCGCTCGTCGGTGCGGTAGCCGATCGATGCGGTTGCAAACCCTTCCTCGTGGAGGCGGTGGATCATCCAGGAGGTTTGATAGCCTAGATCGCCCAGGCCGAAGATCATGATCACCACCGGCGCAGGAGTCGCGGAATTCCTGGCGGGCCTGAAACTGATCTCCTGCCAATGGTCTTTGCCATAGGAAATCATCTTCAAAGGGACTTCGGGCGCCGTGAGGAATTGGGTCGACAGGGCATCCATTCGATTACGCTCGTAGCCGTTCTGCGCGGCTCCGGCCGTGGCGGCCAGGGCCGCGAGTGCGGCGGCAAATGCGATCTTCATCCTCAAGCTCCCTCATGCTTGCATGGCAAGGATGGACCGCCGGGCGAATGGCGACTAGCAGGCCCGCAACCATAATCATCAGAGCCCGGGCTGCTTCAATGGCAAATGTAACGGTGATCGGCGCCCAGTGGGGCGACGAAGGCAAAGGCAAGATCGTCGACTGGCTGGCGAGCCGGGCCGATGTGGTGGTGCGCTTCCAGGGCGGCCACAATGCCGGACACACGTTGGTGGTGGGCGAACAGGTCTATAAATTGTCGTTGCTGCCCTCGGGCATCGTGCGCGGCACGCTGTCGGTGATCGGCAACGGCGTGGTGCTCGACCCCTGGGCATTGAAGACTGAGGTCGCGAAGCTGACCGCCCAAGGCGTGGCGATTTCGCCCGCAACGCTGCAGATCGCGGACAATTGCCCGCTGATCCTGCCCTTTCACCGCGATCTCGACGCCTTGCGCGAGGATGCGTCGGGGAGCGGCAAGATCGGCACCACCCGCCGCGGCATCGGCCCGGCCTATGAGGACAAAGCCGGCCGCCGCGCCATCCGGGTGTGCGATCTTGCCCATCTCGGCCACCTCGGCCCGCAGATCGACCGGCTTTGCGCCCACCACGATGCGCTTCGCGTCGGCTTCGGCGAGCCGCCGATCGACCGTGAGCGGCTGGAGCGCGACCTGAGCGAGATCGCCGACTTCGTTCTGCAATTTGCGCGGCCGGTGTGGCTGACCCTCAACGAAGCCAAGGCGCGCGGGCGTCGCATCCTGTTCGAGGGCGCGCAAGGCGTGCTGCTCGATGTCGATCACGGCACCTACCCGTTCGTCACCTCGTCCAACACGGTTGCGGGCACGGCAGCGAGCGGCACCGGGCTTGGCCCTTCGGCGGCGGGCTTCGTGCTCGGCATCGTCAAGGCCTACACCACACGCGTCGGCGCAGGCCCCTTCCCCACCGAGTTGGAGGACGACGTCGGCCAGCGGCTCGGCGAGCGCGGGCGCGAGTTCGGCACGGTGACGGGGCGCAAGCGGCGCTGCGGCTGGTTCGACGCGGTGCTTGTGCGCCAGTCCTGCGCGGTGTCGGGCGTGACCGGAATCGCGCTGACCAAGCTCGACGTGCTCGACGGGCTGGAGGAACTGCGCATCTGCACCGGTTATCGCCTGCGCGGCGAGACCCTGTCCTATTTTCCGGCGCACTCGGCCGACCAGGCGCTGGTGGAGCCGGTTTACGAAAGCATCGAGGGTTGGAATAAGTCGACCGCGGGTGCGCGCAGCTGGGCGGATCTGCCGGCCGCGGCAATCAAGTACATCCGCCGGGTCGAGGAATTGATCCAGTGCCCGGTCGCTCTGGTTTCGACGAGCCCGGAGCGGGAGGACACGATCCTGGTCCGCGATCCCTTCGCGAGCTGAGCCCTTGGAGGCGCGCGCATGACCAGCCGCGACGCCACCAGCCTGCTGACTCGCGCCAAGGGCGCGCAGACAATCGGCCGGCGAAGGTGGCGCGATCGGGCGACGGTGATAGCCTTTGGCGCGATTCAATGGCCGTGGCTGCTGCGCAGCCTGGACGGCGGCAGCGAGGAAGCGCGTCATGCCTTGCTCGACGACCTTGAACTGCCGCGCGAGGCGCTGCCGGACCTCGGCAGCTGGAAAGCCGATGTCGGCCTGCTCCGCCTCCTCACCGATCACATCGCCGCGCACCGCCCGCGGGTGATGGTGGAGTTCGGCGCGGGTGCGTCCACCCTCGTCGCGGCGCGCGCTTTGCAGCGCTCGGGCGGCGGCCGCCTGTACAGCTTCGAGCAGCATGAGGATTTCGTCGACTCGACGCGGCGCTGGCTTGCCGAGCACGGGTTGGAGGCGGAGATCCGCGCGGCCCCGCTTGCGCCCTCCAGCGGCTGGCCGGGCCTTTGGTACCAACACGGGCCGCTGCCCGATCGGATCGACCTGCTGCTGATCGACGGCCCGCCCTGGACCGTTCACCCACTTACCCGCGGCGCCGCCGACAGCCTGTTCGGCCGGATCGCCGTCGGCGGGACGGTGATGCTCGACGACGCGGCCCGGCCCGGCGAGCGGCTGGTGGCGCGGCGCTGGCGCAAGCAATGGCCGAACTTCGAGTTCCGCCTGGTGAAGAGCGGCAGCAAGGGCACGCTGCTCGGCACGCGGCTGCGGTAGGCGACCCCTCCCCTCATCGTCATGCCGGACTTGTTCGGGCATCCATCTACTTCTGGCGACACAAAGCCGCGGGAAGAAGGAAGGTGGACCCCGGATCAAGTCCGGGGTGACGGGCCTCCGGGTGGGTCTCAGCCTGTTCCGGTCACCCGCATTGGGCGCGGTGGAGCAGTTTCTGGTCGGCGAGGACCAGCGCCATCATGGCTTCCACGACGGGCACGCCGCGGATGCCGACGCAGGGATCGTGTCGGCCCTTTGTGGAAATTTGCGTCGCTTCGCCTTCGCGGGTGATCGTTTCCACCGGAGTGAGGATGGAGCTGGTCGGCTTGAAGGCGACGCGGACACGCACTGGTTGGCCGGTGGAGATGCCGCCTGCGATCCCTCCGGCGTGGTTGGCGAGGAACACGGGGCGGCCGTCCGGGCCGGGGCGCATGGCGTCGGCGTTGGCTTCGCCGCTCGCAAGCGCCGCCGCGAAGCCGTCGCCGATCTCCACGCCCTTTACCGCATTGATGCTCATGCAGGCGGCGGCGAGTTCGCTGTCCAGCTTGGCGTAGATCGGGGCGCCCCAGCCGGGTGGCACGCCTTCCGCTTCGCAGACCACAGTGGCGCCGAGGGAGGAGCCGGCTTTGCGGGCCTCGTCGACGATCCGTTCCCAACGTTCGACGGTGCCCGCGTCGGGGCAGAAGAACGGGTTGCGGTCGATCTCGTCGGGGTCGAAGCGGGAGTAGAGAATAGGCGCGTGGCCGATCGCTTCCACCCACGCGCGGATGCGGACATTGGGGATGACCAGCCGCGCCACCGCGCCGGCGGCGACCCGCGCCGCGGTTTCGCGCGCGGAGGCCCGGCCGCCGCCGCGTGGGTCGCGAAGGCCGTATTTGGCATCATAGGCATAATCGGCGTGGCCCGGGCGGTAGGCCCTGGCGACTTCGGAATAATCTTTCGAGCGCTGGTCGACATTCTCGATCAGGAGGCTGATCGGCGTGCCGGTGGTGCGGCCTTCGTAGACGCCGGAGAGGATGCGCACCGCGTCCGGCTCGCGCCGCTGGGTGGTGAAGCGGCTGGTACCGGGGCGGCGGCGGTCGAGCCAGGGCTGGATGTCGGCTTCGGAGAGCGCGATGCCCGGCGGGCAGCCATCGACCACGGCGCCGAGCGCGGGGCCATGGCTTTCACCCCAGGTGGTGAAGCGGAAGACCCGGCCGAATGTGTTGAAGCTCATAAGGTGCCCTCACCCTTCCCACGGCTTTGCCGCGGGCCCCTTCCCTCTCCCTGAAGGGGAGAGGGAGAACCACACTGCTTACCCCTCTCCCCTTCAGGGAGAGGGAGGGGCCTGGCCTGCGCAGCAGGACGGGAGGGTGAGGGCACGCGCGAGAGCAAGGTGGCTCGAATACCCGTCAGCACCGCCTCAAGATCATGATCGATCTCGTTGTTCCAGAAGCGCAGCACCTCGTAGCCCTGCGCACGAAAGAAACGATCCCGGGCAGCGTCATAACCGGGCTGGTCCGCGTGCTGCGACCCGTCAGCCTCGACGATGAACTTCGCCCCCCAGCAATAGAAGTCGGCAAGGAATCCGGCCTTCCACTCCTGTCGCTTGAACTTGAACCCCTCAAGCCGCCGCGCCCGCAGGCAGGACCAGAGCCGTTCCTCCTGTGGGGTCATCTCACGGCGGAGTTGGCGGGCTCTCTCCAGGGCTTGGGTGCCGTCCGCTTTCCTCATACCTTCGTGCCCTCACCCTTCCCACGCCTGCGGCGCGGGCCCCTTCCCTCTCCCTGAAGGGGAGAGGGAGAAATCGCGACCGCCCTACCTTTCACCCCTCTCCCCTTCAGAGAGAGGGAGGGGCCCGCCCCGCGCAGCGGGGTGGGAGGGTGAGGGCAGGCCACCGCCTCACGTCGTGGCAATATCCGGCGCATCCTCCGCCTTCATCCCGACCACATTGTAGCCGGCATCGACGTGGTGGATCTCTCCGGTGACGCCCGAGGCGAGATTGGAAAGCAGATAAAGGCCGGCGCCGCCGACATCGTCGATGGTGACGTTGCGGCGCAGCGGGCTGTTATATTCGTTCCACTTCAAGATGTAGCGGAAGTCGCCGATGCCGCTTGCCGCCAGCGTCTTGATCGGGCCGGCAGAGATGGCGTTGACGCGGATGTTCTCGGGGCCGAGGTCCATGGCGAGGTACTTCACGCTGGCCTCGAGCGCGGCCTTGGCGACGCCCATCACGTTGTAGTGCGGGATCACCTTTTCGGCGCCGTAGTAAGTGAGCGTCAGCAGGCTGCCGCCGTTCGGCATCATCGCGCGGGCGCGGCGGGCCACGGCGGTGAAGCTGTAGACCGAGATGTTCATCGACATTAGGAAGTTGTCGAGACTGGTGTCGACATAGAGCCCGCGAAGCTCGTTCTTGTCGGAGAAACCGATGGCGTGGACGACGAAGTCGATCGTCTCCCAGCGCGCCTTGAGCGTCTCGAACGCGCGGTCGAGATCGGCCATGTCGGAGACGTCGCATTCGATCAGGAAATCGGAGCCGACCGAAGCGGCAAGCGGCGCGACGCGCTTCTGAAGCGCCTCGCCCTGGTAGGCGAAGGCGAGCTCGGCGCCCTGCTCGCCGAGCTGCTTGGCGATTCCCCAGGCGAGCGACTTGTCGTTGGCGAGCCCCATGATCAGCCCGCGCTTGCCCACCATCAACCCCGTCATGCCTTTGTCTCCCCTTCGACCTCGTCCGCGTCTGCGTCCGCGTCACCGTCCCCGTGCGCGTCCTCGATATCGGCCTCGAGTTCGGCGACTTGCGCCTCCTCGACGACCGCCTCCGCCTCCGCGACCTTGATGTCCTCTACCGTAGGCTCGGGCGGTTCCGCCAGCGCGGCGTTGAGCTGGGCGCCGAGAACCACGCCAAGCCCGATAACGTAGAAGAACAGCAAGGCGATGATCACGCCGGCCAGGCTGCCGTAGGTCAGATCGTAGCCGCCGAGGCTGGTCAGCATCACCGGCAGAAGCGCGGTCGTCGCGATCCACCACAACGACACCAAAAGCGCGCCCGGCCATTTGCGGAAGCGGCGCCCGCGATAGCGCCGCGGAGTGAGCGACACGAAGATCAGGTAGATGGAGCCGAACAGGATCAGGCCGGGAATGACCCGCGACAGCGCCAGCATTCCGGCAAAATCATCGGCCCGCGGCACCAGCCGCTCGATAAACTGGGTGATGCTGGACAGGACGATGGTGGCGCTGAACGACAGCAGCATCATCAGCACCGCGCCAAAGATCAACCCGATCGAGCCGAGACGATACTCCCAGAAGGGCGCGCCCAGCGTCACGCCGTACGCACGGCGCAGGATGTCGCGGATCGTTTCAATGAAGCTGCCGGTGGTCCAAAGGCCGACAAGGGCGCCGAGCCAGAGCAGGTTGCCGGACCGCGCCTGCAAAACGTCGCTGATCGGCTTTCTGAGGACGTCCGCCACGTCGGGCGGCATGGTTTGGAACAAGGCAACCACGGCTTGCGCGCCGCCTTCGCTCTGCCCGAACAGCCGGGCCACCGCCGCGGCAACGATGACGAAGGGAAACAGCGTCATCAGCGCCAGATAGGCAAGGTTGCCGGCGTGGATGAAGCCGTCATTATAGGTGCCGACCGCCACCCGCTTGACCACCTCGAACGGATATTCGCCAGGCTTCATGCCATGGCGGATCTTGCCGAAGCGGGACTTGGTTCGGGCGAGGCGCTTGCGCCTTGCCTCGGGCGATTCAGGGGAAAGGGTGGTTTGCACGAACTGCTAGACGCCCAGAGCCGCTCTCGGGTTGCCTTGACCCTTGCGGCTCCACCCTTCCACGAAGCTCAACAGCTCGGGATCGTCGGCCGGAACGTCGATCATCAGGGTGATGAGCTGATCGCCGCGCACCCCGTCCTTGCCGGTGAAGCCGCGGCCCTTGAGGCGCAAGGTCTTGCCGGAGGAAGCGCCCTTCGGCACCGTCACCATCACCGGGCCGTCCACCGTCGGCACCTTGACCTTGGCGCCGAGCAGGGCCTCGTCGAGGCCGACCGGCAGGTCGACCCGGATATTGTCGCCCTCGCGAGTGTAGAAGCGGTGCGGTTTGATCGAGATGGTGACGATCGCGTCGCCGCTGCCGCCGGTGCCGCTATGCCCCTGGCCGGCGAGGCGGATCTTGGTGCCTTCCTCCACGCCCTTGGGGAGCTTGATCTCGACCGTTTTGCCGCCCTGCAAGGTGACGCGCTGCTCGCGAAGCGCCGCCGCGTCTTCAAAGGAGACGGGCAGGCGGTAGGAGATGTCCGCCCCCTTTTGCGGCGGTGCCGAGCGGCGTCCGCCAAAGCCTCCAAACCCGCCAAAGCCGCCGCCCGGGGCCGCGCCGCCGCGCTGCTGCTGGCTGAACAGGCCTTCGAACAATTCGGAGATGTCCACTTCCTCGCCGCCGCCCATGCCGCCGGGGCGACTGCCCATATTCGGGCGGAAGCCGCCGCTGCCCCCCGGCCCACCAGGACGCGGTCCCCCGCCGCCGCCGAAGCCGAACGGCGAGCGCGGATTGCCGTCTTCGTCGATTTCGCCGCGGTCGTAGCGGGCGCGCTTGTCCTTGTCGGACAGGATGTCATAGGCCTGCGTCACTTTGGAAAAGCGCGCGGAGGCGGCCGGATTGTCCTTGTTCTTGTCCGGGTGAAGCTCCTTGGCGAGCTTGCGATACGCCTTTTTGATATCGGCCTCGGCCGCGTCGCGCTTCACGCTCAAAGTTGAATACAGATCCGCCATTGCAACGTCGTTCTCTAGCCTGCCTGAAAAGTCCACTGTTGCATCTCTGCCACGCCACGGAAATGGGAATGTGCAGCGGAGGCTGCAAGCCGTGCGCTTGTGCGTAAGCGCGAAGGGCGGCAAGGGAGTTTCATGGCCGACGACCCGCACGCGATCTTCGAGGAATGGCTCGCCGAGGCGCAGCTTTCCGAGGTGAACGACCCCACTGCAATGGCGCTGGCGACCGTCAATGCGCAGGGCCAGCCATCGGTGCGGATGGTGCTGATGAAGGGCCATGACGCGCGCGGATTCGTTTTCTACACCAACATGGACAGCCGCAAGGGCGGCGATCTCGCCGCCAATCCCCGTGCCGGGCTCCTCTTCCACTGGAAGTCGCTGCGCCGCCAGGTGCGGGTCGAAGGCCCGGTGGAACCGGTCAGCGCCGAGGAAGCGGACGCTTATTTCGCCACGCGGGGCCGGGATTCGCAGCTCGGCGCCTGGGCGTCCGACCAATCGCGGCCGCTCGATGCCCGCGCCACCTTCGAGGCGCGGTTCGAGGCGGTGAAGGCGCGGTTCGAGGGCGGCGATGTGCCCAGGCCCCCGCGCTGGTCGGGTTACCGCGTGGTCGCGGAGCGGATCGAGCTGTGGAACGACCGCGCGCACCGGCTGCACGAACGGCGCCTCTTCACCCGCAACGGGCAAGGCAACTGGAGCGAGGGCCTGCTCTTCCCATGAGCATCGGCCACGCCCACCACCATCACGGCTCGGGGACGCGGAGCGACAATGCGGGCCTCGCCAGGCGTGCTGCCATCGCCAGCGTCTCGATGGCGCTCTTCCTGCTGTGCCTCAAAGCCTATGCGGCGCTTGCAACCGGCTCGGTGGCGATGCTCGGCTCGTTGGCCGACACCGGCCTGGACGTCGTCGCCTCGCTGATCACCCTCTACGGGGTGCGGCTCGCGGCGACGCCGGCCGACCACGACCACCGCTTCGGCCACGGCAAGGCGGAAGCCCTCGCGGCGCTCGCCCAGGTCGGCATCATCACCTTCTCCGCCCTCGCGATCGGCTGGCGCGCGGTGCAGCGGCTGAGCGGCGGCGAGACCACCGCCCACGCCGAATACGGCATCGGCGTTTCGCTTGTCGCCATCGTCACCACGCTTGCCCTGCTCGCCTACCAGCGGCGGGTGATCGCCCGCACCGGCTCGGTCGCGATCGAGGCGGACCATGTTCATTACCAAAGCGATCTGCTGCTCAACGCTTCAGTGATCGCGGCGTTGGTGCTGGATCAATATGCCGGCCTGACCGGCGCCGATCCGGTGTTCGGGATCGCCATCGCCTTGTGGCTGCTGTTCGGCGCCTGGCGTGCCTCCAGCCGCGCGGTGGACCAGTTGATGGACAAGGAATGGCCGGAAGCGAAGCGCGCGCATTTCGTCGAGGTGGCGAGCCGCCACCCCGCTCTGCGCGGGATCCACGATCTTCGCACCCGCACCAGCGGCAGCCTCGACTTCGTCCAGTTCCACGCCTGGGTCGATCCCGACATGACCATCGCCGCCGCGCACGACGTGATGGACGAGGTCGAGCATTGGCTCGAGGCTGAATTTCCAGGCGCCGAAATCCTCATCCACCTCGATCCGGAGGGGCAGGTGGACCAGCCCGGCAACCTCCTTGTCGAGACCAACCTTTCGCCTGCCAGGAAACACTGACCATGCCCGAACTCCGCCTCGTCCAGGTCGATGCCTTTGCCGACCGGCCGTTCACCGGCAATCCCGCCGCGGTGGTGCCGCTGGAGGCGTGGCTGGACGACGAGATGATGCAGGCGATCGCGATGGAGAACAACCTCAGCGAAACCGCCTTCACCGTGCCCGATGCGAGCGGCGACGCGGATTACGAGCTGCGCTGGTTCACGCCGACGACGGAGGTGGCGCTGTGCGGGCACGCCACCTTGGCGAGCGGCCATGTGTTGATCGACGGTCCTCGCGTTCGCTTTCGCACGCGCAAGGCAGGCGTACTGGAGGTTCGCAGCGGCTTAACCGGATACGAGCTCGACCTGCCGGAGACCTTGGTGGAAGCGGCGGAGCATGACCAATTGCTCGACGCGCTCGGTACGCCCGGCGGGCAGGTGTTCCTGAGCATCACCGGTGCAGAATCGACCGCCATCATCCTCCTCGAAGACGAAGCGGCGGTGCGGGCCTGCGCGCCGGATATGAGCAGGCTCGGTGCAATCGAGTTGATGGCAATCGTCACCGCGCCGGGCGACGAGCACGATGTAGTCAGCCGCGTCTTCGTGCCGGCGTGGGGCGTGGACGAGGACCCTGTGACCGGCTCGGCGCACGCCGCTCTTACGCCGTTCTGGTGCGAGCGGCTTGGCCGCGACAGCTTCAGTGCCTTTCAGGCGAGCCGGCGCGGCGGGGCGGTGCAGTGCCGCCGCGTCGGCACGCGGACGGTGCTCGGCGGCGCGTGCGTCACCGTGCTCGAGGGAACCTTGCGCTTCTAGGTGGCAGCCACCACCTGCCCGCCTCACCCGGAGGCACATCTTGGCCAGCAAACTTTTCGCGCCGCTTCAGCTCGGCGACCTGACGCTTGAAAACCGAATCGTTATCGCGCCAATGTGCCAATATTCCGCCGACGGCGAGGGCAGCGCGACCGATTGGCACGTCCAGCACCTCGGCAACCTCTCCCACTCCGGCGCCGGGCTGCTCATCATCGAGGCGACTGCGGTGACCGCCGGCGGCCGCATCTCGCCGGACGATCTCGGCCTCTGGTCGGACGCCAACGAAGCGGCGCTGAAGGGCGTGCTGGAGAGCGTGCGGCGCCACTCGGACATGCCGATCGCCATCCAGCTTGCCCATGCCGGCCGCAAGGCGTCGACGCGTGTGCCGTGGGAAGGCGGCGCGCAGATCGGGCCGGATGAGCCGACCGGCTGGCAGACGGTTGCGCCGAGCGCCACCGCGTTCGAGGAAAGCGAGAACCCGCCCACTGCGCTCGACGCCGAGGGCCTTGCACGCATCCGCGACGGCTTCGCCGAAGCGGCGCGGCGGGCGGCGCGGCTTGGGCTGGACGGAATCGAAGTGCACGCCGCCCACGGCTACCTGCTCCACCAGTTCCTGTCGCCACTCTCCAACCGGCGCGAGGACGAATATGGCGGCAGCCTGGAGAACCGGATGCGCTTCCCGCTGGAAGTGTTCGACGCGGTCCGCTCCGCCTTCCCGGCCAAGCGGCCGGTGATCGTGCGCGTGTCGGCAACCGACTGGGCCGAGGGCGGCTGGGACGTGGCGGGCACCATCGCCTTTGCCCGGGCGCTGGAAGCGCGGGGCTGCGCGGCCATTCACGTCTCCAGCGGCGGGCTTACGCCGGCGCAGAAGATCCCGGTCGGGCCGAACTACCAAGTGCCCCAGGCCCGTGCCGTGCGCGAGGCGGTCGGCATTCCCGTGATCGCCGTGGGCCTGATCACCGGCTTCGAGCAGGCGGAGGCGATCGTCAGCACTGGGGACGCCGATGCGGTCGCGCTTGCCCGCGCCATTCTCTACGATCCGCGCTGGCCATGGCACGCCGCCGCTCATCTGGGAGCGACGGTGCAGGCGCCGAACCAGTATCTGCGCTGTCAGCCGCGCCAGCATGGCGGCCTTTTCGGCGGCTAGAGCGAGGCTTCGAAGGCGTCCAGGATCGGGCTCTGGCTCGGCAGGATGTATTCGCGCGCCTCGGGCAGCCCGAACCAGGCGGCACGGTCCACTTCCGGGTAGGAGCGGAACTGCCCGCTTCGTGGCGGCACTTCGATTTGAAAGTGGTTGCTGACGATATTGTCGGCGTCGAGATCGCCCTCCATCACGAACGCCTCGACCCACTTGCCGCCTTTCTGGCGAATTCGGCAGAGCGGGCGCGGCTCGCCTTCGAGGCGCGTGCCGAGCTCTTCCTCAAACTCGCGCAGGGCGCAGGCGGCGGGCTCCTCACCCGGCTCGACGCCGCCTTTCGGTATCATCCAGGCGCCCTTGTCCTTGCTCCGCCAGTAGGGTCCGCCGGGATGGATGAGCAGCACCTCCAGGCGGCCGCCGCGGCGGCGGTTGAGGAGAATGCCAGCGCTGAATTCGCCCATCAGCGCAGCGGCACCGTGATCGAATGCACCGTGCCCTCCGCGGAGGAGCGGACTTCGCTTTTGCCGCCCGCGCGCTGCACGAAAGCCGCGACGAGGCGGGTGCCAAGACCACCCTTGCGGTTGGCGGACGGCGTGAAGCCGCGGCCATTGTCGGACACCTCGATGCGGGCCGTGCCTTCCCCCTCCTGAACGGCGCGCACCCGGATGGTGCCGGAACCGCCGGGAAAGGCATGCTTGCAGGCGTTGGTGACGAGTTCGTTGACGATGATGCCCAGAACAACTGCTGTTTCGTGCGGGACCAGCATCGGCTCGAGCTCGGCTTCCAGGCCGATCCCGTCGGGCAGAATTCCGCGGCGGATCTGCCGGCAGATCTCCTGGAGCTGATCCTGCAGGCGAACGGCGGCGAGGCCCTGGCTGCTCGGCGCAAGCGCGTCGTACACCGCGGACACCGCGGTCAGCCGCTCCGCCGCCTCGTTGAGCGCGGCCTTGACCTCCGCATTGCCGGAACGGTTGCCCTGCAGGGTCAGCAGGCTGGTGACGATCTGGAAATTGTTCTTCGTGCGGTGGTCCATCTCGCGAAGCGCATGGCCGAGGAAGTTGATCCGCCGGGTGCGCTCCACCTGCCCGGCCTGGACCTCACGCTGGTAGAGGGCGAGCGCCAGCACGATGATCAGCTGGGACAAGGCGGCGATCATCAGACTCACGCCCCACTGCGACGATTCGACGGCAAAGCTTCCATGCGGCGGCACGACGAAATACCAGGCGAGAAGGAGCCCGAAGATCAGCGACACGGCGCCGCTGCGCCAGCCGCCGATCAAGGCGGCGAGCACGGTGGCGATATAGGCCATGGAGAATGGGGCGAGGTCGCCGAGCCAGGGGTCGGCGAGCACGCGCAGTGCAATCAATGCGGCGGTGATCAGGGTTGCGACGAGGAATTCGGTGAGCCAGCGCGGCACGCGCCGTGCCAGGCGCTGCGGGAGATCGGCTCTGATGATCCTTCGCAAATCCGCCCCCGGACAGGCGCCCCCGCGCCCTTCACACACTCCGCGCACTCCCCTTTGCGCGTTATTTCAAAAGCCTAGCACATCGGTTTTCCAAGGCGAAGCAGCGTCAGGCTGATCGAGATCAACGTGCTCCTTCAGTGCTCGGCGCCTCCTGCGGCGCTTCGCTTGGGCCTTCCACCTGCGGCCAACCGTTCTTCCAGACGATGCGATCGATCAGCATGACCCTTCGGGTGTTGATCTCGTCGCTTGGCCTGGTGCGCGGGCGGCCGGCGTCGACGGCGTGGTAGAGTATCCAGTCAGCGCCGGCCGAGTCGCGAACCACGCTGTTGTGGCCGGGGCCGATCCAGCGCGCGCTGCGCTCAAGCGCCACGCCGCGGCGGGCGGGCTGCACTTCGAAAGGCCCAGTCGCACTGCGGGAACGGGCGACCAGGGCGGCATAATGGATGTTGGGGCCGCAGCAATTGTCGCCCGAAAAGAAGAGGTAGTAGTAGCTGCCATGCCGCATCACCCACGCGCCTTCGACGAGGCGCTTGTAGTTGGTCGGATCGTCGGTCTTATCGACGGGGACGAGATCGACGGGGCGGCTGCCGGGGGCGAAGGCGAGCCGGTCGGGAGCGAGTTCCTGCACCTTGATCGGCGAGAAGCCGGAGCCCCAGTAAAGCAGGCGCTTGCCTGTTGCGGGGTCGTCAAACGACATCGGATCGATGTTGACGAAGCCTTCGCCGCACTGGAGCGGCTTTCCCGTGTCGGTGAACGGCCCCTCCGGCCGGTCGGCCGTGGCGACGGCGAGGCACAGGCCGCGGCTGTTGTCGGTCAGCGCGGCGTCGGGCTTGGCGGAGTAATAGAGGAAATAGCGGCCGTCATGCTCGGCGACGTGCGGCGCCCAGAAGTCCTGAGTTTTGGTGGCCCAGCCGGGCTTGGCCGGTAGCGCGTCGCCAAGCGCAGTCCAGTGGACGAGGTCGGTCGAGCGGGCGACCTGGATGTTGTTCATCCGCCCGTCCCGCTCTCCTTGGGTGGCGTAGACATAATAGAAGCCGTCGCTCGCCCGAAGCACGGCCGGATCGGGAAAGTCGCTGTCGATGACTGGGTTGGCGAAGCTTTGCGGTGGCGGCGCCACCGGGGCCGCGCAGGCGCCGAGCAGCAAGGGGGCGAAGAGAGCCGCCGCGGCTTTCACGCGAGCTTGCCGGCGAGGAGCTGCTGCAAGGGGCGCAGGTCGGTGCCCGAGGCGGCGCGCAGGTGAAGCGGCTGGGGATCGGCGCCGAGCCAGATCTTGACCGCCACCCGAACGCCCTCCCCGCTCGCTTCGGTGAGCGAGAACTGGCGCATGGCACGGTAGGAAAAGGAGCTGGTCTCGACCTTTTCGTCCAGCAGCGAATTGCGCTCAACGAGCAGAATTCTGGTGGCGGTGAACAATACCGCGGCGCTTGGCGAGCGGAACACGGCCTGGACGTCCTCGCCCGGCACAAGGTGCTCGGTAATGGCGCGGGCTTCGGCGGGCACAACGGCCTCGACATCGAGAATACGCATGTTTTTTCCGAGTCTCCTGTGGGCCGCCAGCGGATCATGAATGCGCGGGGGAGGAAAGTTGTTTCTGCGTCGAGTCGGTCAGCCGCGCGCCTGCCGCGCCGCTTCGGCCATTTCCAGCCCGCGTCGGCGAGAAGCGTCGAGGGTTCGGAGCATCAGCGTTGCGAGGGCCTCGCCTTCGTCCAGCACCCTGAGACCCGCCTCGGTGGTGCCGCCAGGGCTGGCGACGCGGCGGGCGAGTTCGGCCGGGGGTTCGCCCGACATGGCGGCGAGGCTGGCGGCGCCTTGCGCCATTGCCGCGGCGAGGCGGCTCGCCTGGGCGGGCGGAAGGCCGAGGGCGGCGCCTGCCGAGGCGAGGGCGTCGATGAAGCGGAAAAGGAACGCGGGCGCCGCGCCGGTGAGGTGGCCGGCGAGGGCGAACAAGGCTTCGTCGGTGAACCATTCGGTGTGGCCGAGCGCCGCCATGAGCTGCTCCACCTCCGGCTCGGGCTCGGGCTCGCCACCTTCGCCTATGAGGTTGATGACGCCGAGGCGGAGCGAGGCGGGCGTGTTGGGCATGGCGCGAACGATGCGGCGCGCGGCGGGAAAGCGGGCGCGCAGGGTGGCGAGTTCGGTACCGGCGAGGATCGAGACGAGTGTCGTTTCCGGGCCGATGAGCCGGGTGGCGGCGGGGGCGGCTTCGTCCAGCTTCTGCGGCTTCATGCCGAGGAGGAGGATGTGGGCGGTGTCGCCTTCGGGCGGCAATGTGAGGACGCGGACGCCGGGCGCTACGGGTGCGCCGCTGGGGCGGATAACCGTGACTAAAGCGGGGTCGAGGCCGGTGTCGAGCCAGCCCTTGAGCATGACGCCGGCCATGTTGCCGCAGCCTAGGAGGTGGAGGGGGCCGGTGAGTTCTACCATGCGCTACCCACTAGCCTTGGCGTCCCGGTCGCGCCAGCGGCCGTCGAGGCCGCCGACACGACCCCCCTCTCCCTAACCCTCTCCCCGAGGGGAGAGGGGATTAGCTGTACACTTTGCAGGGGGCGCCACCCGGTCGAAAGTAATACTTTCGACCGATGCCTTAGGCTTCGCCTTGGGTCTCGATGAGGGCGGCGGAGATGGCTTCCTGGGGGGTTTTGCCGGCCCACAGGACGAACTGGAAGACGGGGTAGAAGCGCTCGCATTCCTCGATCGCCGCTTCCACCAAGGTTTCGGCCTGGGCGAGGGACAATACCGGGCCTTCGTCGCCTTCGAGGAGGGCGGCGTGGCGGAAGAGGACGAGTCCAGAGGTCGCCCACAATTCGAAATGGCCGAGCCAGAGCTGTTCGTTGATCAGGCCGATGGTCTCGTACACCGCGGCGCGCTTGTCGCTGGCGACGCGGATGTCGGGGAGCGCCAGGAACTGCAGGCAATTGTCGTCGTCGCGCCAGATCGCGCGCAACTCGTACTGCGCCCAGCTGCCCTGGAAATTGGCGACGATCTCGTCCTCGCCGCGCTCGGACGTCCAGCCGTGGGCGGTGAAATAATGTTCGAGCATGTCGATCGGAGCGCTGGTTTCGCGCTCCAGCTCGAATTCATCCACGTCCATGTTCACGATCCGTCAGCCTTTGTTGTGCACCTGCGAACGTGCCTTCGCCCTCCCCAACGCGCAAGGGAAGTTCCACGATCCGACACAATATGTTGTGGATAATCAGGCGGGTGTTGCGCCCGCTTCGCCGCCATCGCCCGGGGCCTTGCGGCGCGGCTTGGAGGCAGCCGCTTCGAGCGCGTCGAGGCGCGCCTTGAGCAGGGTCGATTCCTCGCGGGCGGCGACGGCGATGGCTTTCACCGCCTCGAATTCCTCGCGGGAGACCATGTCGAGGCCGCCGACCCATTCGCGGGCGCGATCGCGCATTGCGCCTTCGGCTTCGCGGGTCATGCCGGCGAAGGTGCCGGCGGCGCCGTTCATCATTTTCACGAAATCGTCGAACAGGCGGTTCTGGGACTGCATTGTGGCCTCCGGAGAGCGAATGTCAGAGCGGTATATCGGCACTCGGCTGCGGCGGTACAAGCTGCGCCGCATCGGGGTTCAAGGCGCCGATCTGCCAGGTGAGGAAGGCGGCGAAGAACAGCCAGGCGAGATAAGGCAGCATCAGCAGCCCGGCAGCGCGGCGGATTCGGGCGAAGAGCAAGGCGGTAAGCGCCGCCAGAATGATCATCAGAACGATGACGATGAAGGCCAGCCCGGTCTCGTGCAGGGCGAAGAAGATGGGCGACCAGGCGTAGTTGAGCGCGAGCTGGGCGAGGAACAGGCCAATGGCGAGGCCCCTGCCCCGCGCGCCGCGGGCGTGGAGGATGAGGGCGAGCGCCAGACCGATCAGGATGTAGAGCAAGGTCCAGGCGGCGCCAAACACCCAGCCCGGCGGCATCAAAGCAGGCTTTTGGAGCGCGTCGAACCAGCCGTTGCCGTAGCCGGAGCCGGCCGCGCGGCCCGAGATCGTGCCGAGCAGAAGCACGAGCGGCACCGTCACCAGCGCGTAGCGGAGGAAGGACATCCTTAGCTGCGAACGCGACGCGATGCCTGACATGTTCGGCCTTCTCCTATTCGGCCGGAAGGGGCTCCGGGCCTTTGCCGCCGTGTGTACCGAGCTCGGCTTCGAGCTTGCGGGTCACGGCGAGCGGTGAGCCCGTATAGCGTGCAAGCCGCGAATAAAGGAGCGGGATCAGGAAAAGCGTGATCACTGTGGAAATCGACACGCCGAAGACGATGACCACGCCGATCGCCTGACGGGCGGCGGCGCCCGCTCCCGAGGCGATCATCAGCGGCACCGCGCCCGCGACGGTGGCAATGGAGGTCATCAGGATCGGGCGGAGACGGCGCGACGAGGCTTCGCGGATCGCCTGGCCGATGTCGCGGCCTTCGTCGCGGAGCTGGTTGGCGAATTCGACGATCAGGATGCCGTTCTTGGCGGCGAGGCCCACCAGCATGACGATGCCGACCTGGCTGTAGAGATTCAGCGTCTGGCCCATGACGGCGAGGCCGATGACGCCGCCGGCGACAGCGAGCGGCACGGTGGTGATGATCACCGCCGGGTGGACGAAGCTTTCGAACTGGGCGGCGAGCAGCAGGTAGATGATCAAAATGGTGAGGCCGAAGACGACGATGATCGAACCGCCCGCCTCGCGGAAGCTCTGGCTCTCGCCGCGATAGCCGACCGCGATCACTTCCGGCGCCGCGGCGGCCTGGCCTTCGAGGAAGCCCAGCGCCTCGCCGAGCGAGTAGCCGGGCGCGAGACCGCCGGAGAGGGTGATGGCGCGCATCTTGTTGTAGCGGCCAAGGTCGCGCGCCCCGGCCGTGTCGGACACGGTGACGAGGTTGTTGAGCGGGATAACCGCGCCGGTGCGGCTTCGGACGTGGATCGACTGGAGATCGGCCTGGGCGGTGCGGGCGCCGGCTTCGGCCTGGACGACGACGCGATATTCCTCGCCGCGATCTACATAGGTCGAGACGCGGCGGGAGCCGAGCAGCGACTGGAGGGCGTTGGAGACGTCCTCGACCGACACGCCGAGATCGCCGGCGCGGGCGGTGTCCACGGCGATGCGGAGCTGCGGCTTGGTTTCCTTGTAGTCGCTGTCGAGGTTGACGATGCCGGGGTTGTCTGCGGCGGCGGCGAGTATTCGGTCGCGGGCCTTGGCGAGCTCGGCATAGGTTGCGCCGGCGATCACGAAGCTGATCGGCTGGCCTCTGCCCCGCCCGCCGATCGAGGAGCGGACCTGGGCGTTGCCGCGCACCGCGGGGAGCTGGCCGAGCGCGCGGTTGACGGTGGCGACCACGTCCTGGGTGGTTTCCTTTCGGTCCTCCCAGTTCTTAAGGAAGATGGTGAAGTTGCCGCTGTTGAAGTCGTCGGACGGCCCAAAGCCGCCGGGGGTGCGCTGGATGAGGGCCCGCACCGAGCCCTTGTCGACGAGCGGCATGAGCTTGCCCTGCGCGTCGAGCATGTAGCGGTCCATCTGCTCGAAGCCGGTGCCTTCCGGCGCGGTCACGGTGGCGGACAGGATGCCGACATCTTCGGAGGGCACGAGCTCGGACTTGAGCACAAAGAACAGGCCGCCCGCGCCGGCGAGGAACAGGGCGACGACTAAAGCGGGGATGAGCGGCTTCCGGATCGACCAGTCGAGGCGGCGTGCGTAGAATCCCTCGAGGCTGCGGAAGCGGGCATCGACCCAGCGCGCCATGCGGCCGCGCTCCTGATATTTGAGGAGCTTGGAGCAGAGCATTGGCGCAAGGCTGAGCGCCAGGAAGCCGGAGAAAGCGACGGCGCCGATCATCGCGGCGGCAAGCTCGCGGAACAGAAGCCCGGTCTGGCCGGCGATGAACATGATCGGCACGAACACGGCGCAGACCACCAGCGTGGTCGAGACGATGGCGAAGCCGACCTGGCGCGTGCCTTCGTAGGCGGCGGAGAGCGGCGGCTCCCCTTCCTCGATCCGGTGGTAGACGTTTTCGAGCACAACAATGGCGTCGTCGACGACGATGCCGATCGAAAGCACCAAAGCAAGCAGCGTCAGGAGATTGATCGAGAAGCCGAACAGCCACAGCACGGCGAAGCTGGCGAGCAGGCAAAGCGGCACGGTGACGGCCGGGATCAAGGTCGCCCGCCAATTACCCAGGAACAGGTAGATGACGAGGACGACAAGGATCGCGGCTTCGGCGAGGGTGTGCCACACGCCCTCGATGGCGCGGCTGATGAACAGGCTCTCGTCCGAGCCGACGACCATCTTCATGCCCGGAGGCAGGGTCGTCTGGAGCTGCTCGGCGGCCTTCTTGGCGGCGTCGGCGACGGCGAGGGTGTTGGCGCCGGACTGGCGGACGATGCCGAGGCCGACCGCCTGCTCGCCGTTGAGGCGGAAGGCCGCATAGGGGTTTTCGGCGCCCTGCTCGACCCGAGCGACATCGCTGAGGCGGACGAGGTAGCCGTCCGTCCCGCGCCCCACCACGAGCTGGCCGAATTGCTGGGCGTTGGCGAAGGGCCGGTCGACTCGGAGGGTGACGTTCTGCTGCGCGGATTCAAGGCGGCCTGCGGGAAGCTCGACATTCTGGCGGCGAAGCGCGGTTTCAAGGTCCGCTGGGGTGAGTCCATAGGCGGCAAGGCGGCCGGGCTGCATCCAGACGCGCATTGCGGGCCGGGCCTCGCCGCCGACGAACACCCGCGCGACGCCCTCGATCGCCGAGAAGCGGTCGATTAGGTTGCGATCGACATAGTCGGAGAGTTCGAGGCGCGACCAGCCGGGCTTGGAGACGACCAGGAACAGGATCGGCGAAGCGTCGGCGTCCACTTTGCGCACTTCGGGCGGGCGGACATCGTCGGGAAGGTTGCCGGCGGCGGCGCCGACCCGGTCGCGGACGTCGTTGGCGGCGCTTTCAATGGAGCGGCCGGGGTAGAATTCGATGGTGATGTTGGACGAGCCGTCCTGGCTGCGCGAGGTGATCGTCTGCAGACCCTCGACCCCGGAGAGCTGGTCTTCGAGCACTTGGGTGACCCGGGTTTCGACCACGTTTGCGGCGGCGCCGACATATTGCGTCTGGACGGAGACCACAGGCGGATCGACGTCCGGATATTCGCGAACCGACAGGCCGAAGAAGCCGACAACGCCGACCACCGCGATCAGCATGGCGAGCACGGCGGCGAACACCGGCCGCCTGACGGAGATGTCGGAGATTTTCACGGGGCGGGCGCCTTTTGTCCCCCGTTTTGTTGGGCCCCCTTAGCTGCGCCGCCGGCCGTGCGCCCGCCGCCATTCGGGCCGGCAACACGGACCTTCATGTCCCCGGTCAGCTTGACGACGCCTTCGGTGACCACCGGCTGGCCGGGCCTGAGGCCTTCGAGGATCTCGACGCGGCCCTGGGAGCGCAGGCCGGTGCGGACCTGGATGCGTTTGGCCATGCCGTTCTCGACGACGTAGACGAAGCGGTTCTCGCCCTCGCCGACCACCGCCAGCTCGGGAACGGAGATGCCCATGCGCGGTGCGGTCTCGATGGTCACGGTGAGCAGCATGCCGGGCTTCAGCCGCCCGTCCGGGTTGGGCAGGCGGGCGCGAACGGTGGCGGCCCGGGTGTTGGGATCGATCACCGTATCGACGGTGGCGATCTGGCCGCGGAACGGCGTGTCGGGATAAGCGGCGGAAACCGCCTGGATTGTGAGGCCCCGGCGGATCGCGGCAAGCGCCGTTTCCGGCACCGGGAAATCGAGTTTGATCGTGGAGATGTCGCTGATCGTCGCGATTTCCGTGCCGCTGGTCACCACCGCGCCGGGCGAGATGCTCCGGAGAGAGGCATATCCCGAGAAGGGTGCGGTGATCACCCGCTCGCCGATCTGCGCCTGGACGCCGCTGGCCTGGGCGCGGGCGGCGGCGGCGGCGGCGATCTGCGCGTCTTCGCTCGCCTTGGTGGCGAAGCCGCGCTGGCGCAGGGTGCTGATCCGGCCGAGCTGCTGCTGCGCCTCGCGCTGCCGGGCGTTGGCCTCGGCGAGGGCGGCGGTCTGCTGGCCTTGCGAAAGCACGGCAAGGGTCTGGCCCTTGCGCACGTAGCTACCGTCGTCGAAGCCCAGGCGGAGCAGGCGCTCGGTCACCTGCGCGGCGATCGTCACCTGCTCGTTCGCATTGGCAGTGCCGACTGCTTCCACGGTTTCGACGAAACGCATCGACTGCGCCGGCTCGACCTTAACAAGCGGCGGCGGGCGGTTGCCCTTTCCCTTTTCCTCAGCCCCGCCGCTTCCGCAGGCGGACAAGAGGCTGGACAGCACCAGGGCAAGGAGAAGGTTAACTTTAGTCACGTTATCGCCCGCTAGTGGCAGCCGCCCCGCGGATCAACCCCGCAGAAAGGCTAGTGTTTCCCTGCGCGGCCAGATGTCGTTCACGCACTCCGGACGCGGCGGGTGAACGGCAGGCGAAGGCTGAAGCTCCGCGGCCGACGGCCGAACAGCACGCCGAAGACCTCGCGGGTAACGAATTCGGGCTGGCTGAGCACGAATATGTGGGACATTTCAATCATGGCGTATCTCTTCGTGGAGGGTACGCCTTTCAGATCCTCTTGGCGTTCAAGTGGGGAAGCGGGGCTGGGCTTCAACTGCTTGCACGCAGAAAGTTTCAGCCGTCCCGGCGGGCGGCGAGGAGGAATTCGACATTGCCTTCAGGGCCGGTGATCGGGCTTTGCACCAGCCCTTCCACCGTCCAGCCGCGCGAGGCGACCCACTCGGCGGCGGCGGCGCAGACGCGTTCGTGCACGGCAGGATCGCGGACCACGCCGCCCTTGCCGATCTCCTCGCGTTCCGCTTCGAACTGTGGCTTGACGAGGGCGAGGAGCCGGCCGCCGGGACGGGCGAAATCGAGCGCGGTGTCGAGCACCTTGAAAAGGCCGATGAAGCTTGCATCGCAAACGACGATGTCCACCGGCTCGGTGACGACCTCGTCCGTCAGGTAGCGGGCATTGGTCTGCTCATGGACCACCACGCGCGGGTCCTGCCGAAGCTTCCAGGCGAGCTGGTTGGTGCCGACATCGACCGCGAATACCTTGGCGGCGCCGGCTTGCAGCAACACATCGGTGAAGCCGCCTGTCGAGCAGCCGACGTCGAGCGCCACCGCGCCGGTCACGTTCCAGCCGAAATGCGCCAGCGCATGGGCAAGCTTGATCCCGCCCCGCGAAACCCAGGGATGCTCCTTCCCCCGAACCTCCAGCGGCGCCTCGGGCGCAAGCGGCTGGGCGGCCTTGTCGATCTTCCGCTCGCCGGAAAATACGAGGCCTGCCATGATAAGCGCCTGCGCCTTGGCGCGGCTTTCGACGAGGCCACGGTCAACGAGAAGCTGATCGGCACGAGCTTTACTCACCGGAGCCGCCAGCAATCTTCTCCGCGGCAGATTGGTTCACGCGAAGACGCGAAGATCCCACCTCAGTGTGGTTGTTGACGATGCGCCTAATGCCTTCCCGCAAGGTGGCTCCACCGAAGTTCAGAAGAACGCCAAGGGGCCGTCCCGTCAGCCGGAGGTAGGTGAGCACCTGCTTGCCGTGCACCGGCATCAGGCGCTCCACAGACTTGATTTCGACGATCAGACGCTCGTCGATCACAAGATCGGCGCGGAACGCTTCCGCGAAGGCCAGCGCCTCATAGTCGATAGCGATCGGCACTTGCCGATCAACCTTCAGGCCGAGCCTGGAAAGCCTTGCTGCGAGCACTGCTTCATAGACGGATTCCAGAAGGCCGGGTCCCAAGTCCTGATGAGTCTTGAGGGCGCAATCGATCGTCAGCCGGGCAAGCTCCTCGATGTCAGCCATAATGATCCTTCGCGTTCTTCGCGCTCCTTCGCGCCTTCGCGTGAGACATAGCTGAGCCTGCGCAAGGCGCGAAGGCGCCAAGAGAGGCGCTAAGCCCGCGCGCCCTCAACGACGCCGGCGCTATTGTGACGCAGCGCTTTCAGGACGGTGTCCACGATGCCCGCCGCGTCCAGGCCGGCTTGTTCGATCTGCTTTTCGGGTTTGTCGTGATCTTGGAAGGTGTCGGGGAGGCGGAGGGTGCGGAGTTTTAGGCCAGCGTCGATCAGGCCCTGGTCCGAGGCCATGGTGAGGACGTGCGCGCCGAGGCCGCCGATCGAGGCTTCCTCCACCGTGACCGCCACTTCGTGGCTGGTGAGGAGGCGGCGGATCAGGTCTTCATCCAAAGGCTTGGCGAAGCGGAGGTCGGCGACGGTGGTGGAAAGGCCGCGGGCTTCGAGGATGTCGGCGGCCTTCATCGCTTCTTCGAGGCGGGTGCCGAGCGAGAGAATGGCGACCTTCTTGCCGTCCTTCACCACCCGGCCCTTGCCGATCTCAAGCCGCTGCGGGACCTGCGGAAGCGTCAGGCCGAGACCGTTGCCGCGCGGGTAGCGCACTGCACTGGGGCCGCTGTCGTGCAGCGCCATCGTGTGGACCATGTGGACCAGTTCGACTTCGTCGGATGGAGCCATCACTACCAGATTGGGAAGGGTGCACAGGTAAGCGAGATCGAAGCTGCCGGCGTGGGTCGCGCCGTCGGCGCCGACCAGGCCGGCGCGGTCCATGGCGAAGCGCACCGGCAGGTTCTGGATGGCGACGTCGTGCACCACCTGATCGTAGGCGCGCTGCAGGAAGGTCGAGTAAATCGCCACGAAGGGTCGAATGCCCTGCGCCGCAAGGCCGGCGGCGAACGTCACCGCATGCTGCTCGGCGATGCCGACGTCAAAGGTGCGCTCCGGGAATTTGCCCTGGAACTTGTCGAGGCCGGTGCCGGACGGCATCGCCGCAGTGATCGCGACCACCTTCTCGTCGCGCTCCGCTTCGCCGATCAATGCGGTGGCGAAGACGCCGGTGTAGCTTGGCGGGCCGGCGGGCGCCTTCGCCTGTTCGCCCGAGATGACGTCAAACTTCTGGACGCCGTGATATTTGTCGGCGGCGGCTTCGGCGGGGCCGTAGCCTTTGCCCTTTTTCGTGACGACGTGGACCAGCATCGGGCCTTCGTCGGCGTCCCGGACATTCTCCAGGATCTGGACGAGCTGGTCGATGTTGTGACCATCGACCGGGCCTACATAATAGAAGCCGAGTTCCTCGAATAACGTGCCGCCGGTGACCCAGCCGCGGGTGAATTCGTCGGCCTTGCGCGCGGCGCGGTGGAGCGGATCGGGCAGGCGGCGGGCGACACGGCGGGCGAAATCGCGCAGGCCGAGGAACGGGCTGGAGGAGACCAGCCGCGCCAGATAGGCGGAGAGCCCACCGACCGGCGGCGCGATCGACATGTCGTTGTCGTTCAAGATCACGATCAGGCGGTTGCCAGCGGCCTCGGCGTTGTTCATCGCCTCATACGCCATGCCGGCCGACATCGCGCCGTCGCCGATCACTGCGATGGCGCGGCCCGGCTGGGCGGCGAGCTTGTTGGCGATCGCGAAGCCCAGAGCCGCCGAGATCGAGGTCGAGCTGTGGGCGGCGCCGAACGGGTCGTATTCGCTTTCGCTGCGCCGGGTGAAGCCGGACAGGCCGCCGCCCTGGCGAAGGGTGCGGATGCGGTCGCGGCGGCCGGTCAGGATCTTGTGCGGATAGGCCTGGTGGCCGACGTCCCAGATCAGCCGGTCGCGCGGGGTTTCGAAGACGTAGTGGATCGCGGTGGTGAGCTCGACCACGCCAAGCCCCGCGCCGAGGTGCCCGCCGGTGACCGACACGGCCGAGATCATCTCCTCGCGCAGCTCGTCGGCGAGTTGGCGAAGCTGCTCCGGCCGAAGCTGGCGCAGCTCCACGGGCGTCGGCACCGTGTCGAGCAGGGGCGTGTGGGGGCGGTCGTTCATTCGTCCAGGTGCCTGTTATCGCAGCCGTCCGCCTAGCCCAAAGCCGCGGCGGTGTCGAATGAGGAAAAGGTCCATGTCCGGTGCAGACGCCGGGGACGGGAAGAGGATCAGGCCTCTTTGCACTCCGTGCAGGTGCCGCGGACTTCGATCACGGGGCGCTGGGGGGAAAAGCCCGCCTGCTTGGCCGCGTCGCGGACGCCGCCTGACAGCTTGTCGTTGTCGAGGTGCGTGGTGTTGCCGCAGGTGTCGCAGATCAGGAAGATGCAATCGTGCAGGCAATCAGGATGATCGTTCGCCACATACGCGTTGGCGCTTTCCACGCGACGGGCGAGGTTGGAGCCCACGAACAGGTCCAGGATCCGGTACACGCTGTTGGCGGCGACGCGGCGGCCCTGGTCCTTGGAAACCTTGTCGGCGATGTCGTACGCGGAGGCCGGGTTGTCGAAACTGGCGAGCGCTTCGAACACGGCGGCGCGCATTTGCGTCCATTGCTCGCCGGAGCGCTCCATGGTCGTCTGGGCGACGGACATCAGCGAGTCGCCCTCGTGACTATGATGATGATGTTGGCCGGCCATGAAGCCTAGGTAAGGCTTCGCCCCCCTTGCGGCAAGGTCAGGCGGAGCGCGGCGCGGACGCGTCCGCGCCGGAACGGATCAGATCACCGCCCGGCGGTTGAGATCGTGGCCGAGGGCGAGGATGAGGACGCCGATCACGGTGTAAACCGAGCTCCACCCGCCATGTTCGAGCATCATCGACCCGCCCATCACGCCGAGGCCGAGGCCGCCGACGGCCGACGGCATCATGAAGCCGTGCTCGAGAATGCCGCGGCCAAGCGCCAGGGTGCCGAGCACGATGGCGAAGGCCAGGCCGACTTCGTGCACGATGGGATCGAGAAGAAGTCCGCCGGCGGACGCCATGATTGCAACGAAGATCGCGCTGGCCAGGCAATGAACGAGACAAAGGCCGGAGAGGGCAATGCCCACCCGGTCAATCGCTCCGCTCCGCGCCGCATTGGCGAACATCGACGTACACACTCCCTTGGTGACGCACTGTATAAGGACGTTCCGGTAAAGATACAACATTACATGTGTGGAAAAGTTGCGCCCGAAATGCGCCCGCCCCATATGCGCGGCCATGGCCACCATCGCTGCCGCTCCCCCCGCCGAAGCCCGTCCCAGCAGCCTGTCCAACTGGCTGTTCGCGGTGGCGGCGCTTGTGCTGCTGATGATCGTCGTCGGCGGCATCACCCGGCTGACCGAATCGGGGCTGTCGATCACCCGGTGGGAGCCGATCCGGGGCATCGTCCCGCCGCTCGCCGAGGCGGCGTGGCGCGATGCCTTCGAGCTCTATCGGCAGAGTCCGCAATATCAGAAGGTCAACACGGGGATGACCCTCTCCGAGTTCAAGAACATCTATTTTTGGGAGTATATCCACCGGCTGCTCGGACGGGTGATCGGCCTCGCGTTCGCGCTGCCCCTGCTGTGGTTCGCGGTGAAGCGGGCGATCCCGCGCGGTTATGGCTGGAAGCTTGTCGCCCTGCTTGCGCTCGGCGGCACCCAGGGTGCGATCGGCTGGTGGATGGTCGCTTCCGGCCTCGTCGACCGGCCGGAGGTGAGCCACATCCGGCTTGCCGTGCACCTGCTCACCGCGTTCACGATCTTCGGCGCGCTGCTCTGGGTGGCGATGGACCTGAGGCAACTTGGCCGTGACGGAGGCGCCCGGCCAGCGCGGATGCCGACGCTTGCGATCTGGGTGCTGTCCCTGCTGGCGCTACAATTCCTGTTCGGAGCGTACGTGGCGGGACTCGAAGCCGGCTATGCCTATTCGAGCTGGCCCAAGATGGGGGCTGAGTGGTTTCCATCGGGCGTGCCGATGCTGGAGCCTTACCTGCGCAACTATGTCGACAACCCGGTGGTGGTGCAGTTCGTCCACCGCTGGCTCGCCTTCGTATTCGCCGGCGCGGCCTTCCTGCTGGCGCGCAAGGCGTGGAAGGAGAACCGCCCGATCGAAGGCGCGGTGCTTATCCTGGCCGTGCTGACCCAGATCCTGCTCGGCATCTCAACGCTATTGTCAGGCGTCGATATCCACATCGCGGCAAGCCATCAGGGCATGGCCGCGCTGGTCCTCGCCGCCGTGCTGGTGACGGCACATCGCTTGGGCGAGCGGCGGGCCACAGGAACCCTTGAAGCTTAACGGTATCATTTTACCTCTCGTCAAACCCGCCTTTTCCTTGACTTTCTTGGGGCCTGCGGGCATTTGCCCGCTCGTAGCGCCGCCTCGGCTTTCCAAAGCCTTGGGCGGCGCGGTTCATTTAGAAGAAGGTTTTCGGGCCCATGAAGGCGCTGATGAAGACCACCAAGTCCGCAAGTGCGGCCGAGGTGGAGAAGAAATGGATTTTGATCGACGGCGACGGTCTGGTCGTCGGGCGGGTCGCCTCGATCATCGCGAACATCCTGCGCGGCAAGCACAAGGCGCTGTTCACGCCGCATGCCGACATCGGCGATCACGTGATCGTGATCAACGCCGACAAGGTGCGGTTCACGGGCAAGAAGCTCAACGACAAGATCTATTACCGCCACACCGGCTATGCCGGCGGCATCAAGGGCGTGACCGCGGGCAAGGTGCTCGAGGGCCGCTTCCCCGAGCGAGTGCTTGAAAAGGCGGTTGAGCGCATGATCCCGCGCGGCCCGCTCGGCCGTGAGCAGATGCGTCACCTCCACCTCTACAACGGCACCGAGCATCCGCACGGCGGCCAGAACCCCGAAACCCTCGATGTCGCGGGCATGAACCGCAAGAACAAGGTGGGCGCGTAATGTCCGACAATCGCCAATCCCTTTCCGATCTCGCCAACCTGACCGGCGCGCCCGAGGCCCCGGCTCCGGCCGCTCCCGCCGACGCGCCTGCGCAGGCCGATGCGGCTCCCGAGGCTGCCGACGAGGCTCCGGCCGAGCCGGATACCGATGGCCGCTCCACCCAGGGTCCGCAGATCCAGGCGGTGCTTCGCGAGCAGCAGCTCGACAAGCAGGGCCGCGCTTATGCAACCGGCCGCCGCAAGGATGCCGTTGCCCGCGTGTGGCTGAAGCCTGGCTCCGGCAAGATCATCGTCAACGGCCGCGACCAGACGGTGTATTTTGCCCGTCCGACGCTTCGCCTCGTGATCAACCAGGTGTTCGACATCACCGAGCGCCGCGATCAGTATGACGTGATTGCAACCGTCAAGGGCGGCGGCCTTTCCGGCCAGGCCGGCGCGGTTCGCCACGGCATCTCGACGGCGCTGACCCGCTACGAGCCGACGCTTCGCACCACGGTGAAGAAGGCCGGCTTCCTGACCCGCGATCCGCGCGTCGTGGAGCGCAAGAAGTACGGCCGCGCCAAGGCACGCCGCAGCTTCCAGTTCTCGAAGCGCTAAAGGCTATCACCTCGAAGTGGTACTTCGAGGTGGGCAGAGAGAAAGAGAGGGTCGTCCTTTGGGGCGGCCCTTTTCTTTTGTGCCGCTCGCCGGGTAGCGTGGGCTTGAAGGGGAAGAGCTTATGACGATCGGACGGCGGGCCGTGCTCACCGGCGCTGCGGGCTTATTTGCAGCGGCTTCGGCGGGGGCGCAGCAATGGGGCGATCCAGCCACGCCTGCGGGCGGAGATCCCAGCGCGCCGCTGTGGCCCGCGAAGGAGAGTGCCCGGCTCTGGCCCGGGGCAGCGCCAGGCGCGCCGCGTCCGCTGCCGGTGTTCAACCCCACGATGAACGGCCCGCCCGGTCGCCGCGAGCTTTGGCTGCGCGGGGTTGCGGTGCCCGAGCTGCTCGTGTTCCGCCCGGCGCGGCCGGACGGGTCCGCTTTGCTCAGCATTCCGGGCGGCGGCTACCAGTTCGTTTCGGTGCAGAATGAGGGGCTGGACGTTGCCCAGCGCTTCACCGCCTCGCGCACAACGGTGTTCGTGCTGGTTTACCGCCTGCCCGGCGAAGGGTGGAGCAATCGCCACCTTGTGCCACTGCAGGACGCGCAAAGGGCAATGCGGCTGATCCGGCACGGCGCCCGCGGGTTCGGCATCGATCCCGCACGGCTCGGGGCGATCGGCTTCTCGGCAGGCGGGCATCTCGCCGGCGACCTTGCCGTCGCCCATGCCGAGCGGACCTACGCTCCCGTCGATGCGGCGGATCAGCAATCCGCGCGGCCTGCTTATGTCGGCCTTGTCTATCCGGTGACGACGCTGCGCAGCCGTGGGCCGAACAGCGGCTCAATGGAGGCGCTGGTGGGGGTGAACCCCACTCCGGCGGTTACCGACGCGCGCTCGCCCGTTCTGCGCGTCGGCCGCGACACGCCGCCCGCTTTCCTGGTTCACTCCCTGGACGATCCGGTGGTGCCGCTGGAGAACAGCCTCGACTGGATCGCCGCCTCACGCACCGCGGGCGTGCAAGTTGAAGCACACCTCTTCGCGGCGGGCGGTCACGGCTATGGCGTCCAGATGATGGCGCCCGATCTCCCCGCCGCCCGCTGGCCCGACCTGTTCGCAGCCTGGATGCGCAAGAACGGCGGCTGATCGCAGGCATGCCTAGCCGTTGATCGTCTGCATTCCCGCCGCGTGATAACGGTCTCCTGCGGCCGCGCCGGGCGGGAGGATCGCGTCGATGCGGGCGAGGTCTTCGCTGCCCAGGGTGACATCCAGTGCGCCGATATTGTCGTCGAGCCAGCGGCGGCGCTTGGTGCCGGGGATCGGGATGATGTCATCGCCCTGGGCAAGCGCCCAGGCCAGAGCGAGCTGGGCGGCGGTGCAGCCTTTCTCGGCCGTCATCGCCTCGATTTCGCGGACCAGCGCGATGTTCTTGTCGAAATTCGCGCCCTGAAAGCGCGGGTGGCGGCGGCGGGTGTCGTCCTCCGGGAAGTCGTCCGGGCTCTGGAACTGGCCGGTGAGGAAGCCGCGGCCGAGCGGGCTGTAGGCGACGTAGGAAATGCCGAGCTCACGCACCGTCGGCAGAAGCTCCGCCTCCGCATCGCGGCTCCACAGCGAATATTCGGTCTGCAGAGCTGCGATCGGATGCACCTTGTGCGCGCGCCGCACCGTCTCGGGCTTGGCTTCGCTGAGGCCGAGGAAGCGCACCTTCCCCTCCTCCACCAGCCGCGCCATGGCGCCGACCGTGTCTTCGATCGCCACACTGGGATCGACGCGGTGCTGATAGTACAAATCGATGGTCTCGACGCCGAGCCGCTTAAGGCTCGCCTCGCAGGCCGAGCGGACGTAGTCCGGCGTACCGCACACACCGCCGAAGCTGCCGTCGGCGCCGCGCACGTTGCCGAACTTGGTGGCCAGGAACACGCTTGTCCGGCGGTCGGCGATGGCGCGGCCGATCAGTTCCTCGTTGCGGCCGACGCCGTACATGTCCGCGGTGTCGAGAAAGTCGATACCGCGCTCCAGCGCGTGGTGGATGGTGGCGATCGACTCGGCTTCATCGCCGTCGCCGTAGAATTCGCTCATCCCCATGCAGCCGAGGCCGATCGCCGACACCTCTGCTCCGCTGGAACCCAGCCGCCGCCGCTCAACCATGCTATCTACTCCTCGCCGCTCTGAGCCCCGACAACGAGGCTCCGGCGCGAGGGTTGCGCGGCTAAAGCGCGAGTTTCAGGAAAGGCACCGCCGCGGTCGGCCGGAGCACGATCGCTTCGCCGGCCGCGGCCTGGAAGATCTCGCCGTCGAGGATGACATCGGAGCGATCCCCCTCGATCCGAATTTCGTCGCCGCGCTCCAGATGAACGCCGCGAAGCCGCGAGCCGCCGAGCCGGCCGCGCACCGCGGCCACGAAGGCGCGGGCGACCGCCCAGACGCTGCGCTCCACAACCAGGAGTTGCATCGAGCCGGTGCGCGGCCCCTCGCCCGGCATGCTGCTGTTGAACAGGAGGCGCTGTAGGGTCGTCACCATCAGGAAGGAAAAGCGCCCGCTAAGCTCGCCCTGTCGGAGCACCGAGATGCGCAGCGGCCGGGGCGGGCGCGGCAGAAAGCTGACTCGGCGCCCAATCGCGAGGGCGAGCACGCCGAGGATCAGCGCCAGCACGTGGGCGACCCCGTTGGGGAGGCCGATCGGGTACAGTGTGTGACGGCAGTAGAGCATCACATCGGCAAGGCCTGCGCCGCCGAGGAACATGCCGAGCACCGGCTTGCCGTCGGCGGTGCCGCCCGACAAGGCGATGAGCTCCCGCCGGACGATGTGCGGCGCAAGATCGGCACGCGCGAGTTCGAGCACCCGCTCCAGCGCGGCAATCGGATCGCCATCGGCGCCCAGATCGTGGGCGATGAGGTTGGTCTTGCCGTTGGGCAGCACCGCGACCGGCGGCGGATTGTCGCCGAAATGGCCGCCATTGTAGATTTCGGTAAGCGTCGCCTGGACCGTGCCGTCGCCACCGTTGATCACCAGCACCTTGGGGTTGACCCGGGCAATGGTGCGCAGCGCGGCGCCAACCTGGTCCACCGCTTCCACTTCGTAGTGAAAGATATCCTTATGCTCGGCGCAAAAGCTGCGCACCCGGGGCAACAGCGAACGGTTGCCGGTCGAGCGGGGATTGGAGAGAAGCGCTACCCGGGCCATGCTCAGCCGCCCACCGGGGCCATGTCCAGCCCCCGCCGATCGATCGGCGCTGATGCAAAGCTACTGGCAAATCTCAACATCGCTGCCCTTCGAAAACTACCGCCTGGTGCCGCGCCGCCGTTGGCGCGGATACGCTGCGCCCCTTGATATCTGCCGCATATGACGGGGGCTTGCGGCCAAATTGTGGTCGAGAGTTGCCGTAAAAAACCGACCCGCTCGTCCGCTAACGGCACAAACGGGTGACCGTTCCGCCAAGCCGCTCTATAGGCGGTGCCGGAGACCGGCGGCGTGGGCCGCCGGCGCCGCCCTGCAACGGTGGGCGGCAGCAGCATCGGGACGTGACGCTTTGACCATCGCCAGGCTGACCGACCGTTATCTGGGCCGCCTGATCTTCGTGCCTTTGGTCGCGACGCTGACCCTGGCCGCGATGCTCCTCATCCTCGACAAGATGCTGCGCTTGTTCGATTTCGTGGTCAGTGAAGGCGGGCCGGTCGACATCGTCTGGAAGATGCTGGCCAACCTTATTCCCGAATATCTGGCGCTGGGAATTCCAATCGGGCTGCTGCTCGGCGTGCTGCTCGCCTTCCGCAAACTCGCGCTTTCCTCCGAACTCGACAGCCTTCGGGCGGTGGGACTCGGCTATACCGAATTGCTGCGCGTGCCGTTTCTCTATGCCATCGCCTTGATGGGGATGAACCTCGCCATCGTCGGCTTCGTCCAGCCTTATGCCCGTTATGCCTATGAGGAGCTTCGTTTCGACCTGCGCTCCGGTGCGCTGGGGGCGTCGATCAAGGTCGGCGAATTCACCAATCTCGGCCGCCGCATGACGCTGCGGGTGGAGCAGAGCGAAAATAAGGGCCGCTTGCTTCACGGCGTGTTCGCGCGAGTGGAGACAAAGGACGGCAAGACGCTGGCGGTGACCGCCGATCACGGCACCTTCCTTGCCACCGACGATCCCGACACGATCATCCTGCGCCTGTCGAACGGCCGGCTGGTGCACAATGCGCCCAATTACCGGGCGCCGCGGGTGCTGAGCTTCAAGGCGCACGATCTGCCGATCGATCTTCCCGCCATCGCCAAGTTCAGGGGGCGGGGCCGCGGCGATGAGGACGAGCTGACCATCCCCGAACTGGTCCGCTTCGGCCATTCGGAAAAGCTGCCGCCCAAGACCCAGGCCGCGATCCGCGCCAATTTCCACTACCGCATGGTGGAAGTGGTGATGATGCTGCTGATGCCGCTGCTTGCGGTTGCGCTCGCCGTGCCGCCCAAGCGCAGCACGTCTGGCCTCGGCATCTTCCTGTCGATCGTGATGGTAGTGACCTATCACAAGGTGAACCAATATGCCGAGCAGATGGGTGCGCAGGGACGGATCGACCCGGTGATAGCGCTTTGGGCACCCTTTGCTGTGTTCTCGGGCCTGATCGTCTGGATGTATTGGACGCTCGCCTACAGACCGGGCGGCCAGCCGATCGGCGCGCTCGAGCGGGCGTTTTCAAAGCTCGGAAAGTTTGTCGGCCGCATCGTGCGCGTCGGCGGGCGCCGCCGCAATGCGGAGTTGGCGCCGGCCGAATGATCAACCTCAGTTTCTTCCCGTCCAAGCGCCTTGCCTGGTATCTAGCCAAGCTGTTCCTGACGCGCAGTTTGGCCGTGCTCGCCGCGTTGGTGGTGATCCTGATGACGCTCGACCTGCTCGGCGAATCGGGCAAGATCCTGCGCGTCGAGGGCAATGGCGATGCCGAGCTGTGGCGCTACGTTTCGCTGCGTATTCCCCAGCTCATCTCACGATTCCTGCCCTTCGGGGTGCTGCTCGGCACCCTGATCTCGCTCGCCACGCTGAACCAGAACAGCGAAGTGGTGAGCATGAAGGCGGCCGGCATTTCCGCGCACCAGATCATCGCTCCGCTGATCGTCGCCAGCCTGGGCGTCGCGGCTGTGACCTTTCTGTTCAACGAGCATGTAGTGACCCGCGCGACCCAGACGCTGGCAGCGTGGGAGAAGGTCGATTACGGGCCGGTGCCCAAAGACAGCGGGATCACGCCCAACGTCTGGGTCCGGTTCGGCGATGACCTCATCCTCGCCCGCCGGGTGCGCGGCACGGGCGCGGCGACCCGGCTTGGCGGCGTTACCATCTACGACCGTGATTGGGAGACGCTGCAGGGCATCGTCAACGCCAAGAGCGCGCGTTTCGTGGACGGCGGCTGGGTGCTGCAGGACGCCGACACGTTCGACGTCCGCACCGGCGCCGTCAGCAAGGCGAAAGAATTTCCCTACGGCCGTGGCCTCGATCCGACGCAGTTCACCCTCGCCAAGGTCGATCCGGGGGAGGAGACGATCGGCGACCTGCGCAACGCCATCGCCCAATTGAAGCATGCCGGCCGCGACACCGCCGAGCTCGAAACCGGCCTATGGCATAAATTCTCCGGCCCGTTGTCGGCGGTGCTGATGCCGTTGCTCGCCGCCGTCGCCGCCTTTGGCCTGGCGCGGTCGGGGCAGCTTTTCCTGCGCGCAATCGCCGGCATGGTGCTCGGCTTCGCCTATTTCGTCGCCGACAATTTCGCGCTCGCAATGGGCAATCTCGGCGCCTACCCGCCGCTGCTGGCTGCCTGGGCGCCGTTCGCCCTCTTCCTGCTGATCGGCGAAACCGTGCTGGTGCGGACCGAAGAGTGAGCGAAATCCCATCGGCCGAGCCGGCCGTCAGCCGCAGCGACGTGGCGCGCGGCGCCGGCCTTGCCGGCCTGTCCCGCCTGTCTTCGCTGATCGAGGCAGTCGCCCAGCCCGTCTACACCTGGCTGTTCGGCCTCGCCACCTACGGCCTGTATGTTGCGCTCTGGGGGGCGGTGAACCTCCTTTCGAACGTCGTAGATCTGTCGATGACCAGCGCCCTGCAGCGCATCGTCCCCGCCGAGGACGACGAGCCCCGCATCCTGGCCCTGGTCAAGACTGCCTTCCTGGTCGCGCTCACCCCCGCCATCGTGGTCGCCGCCTTGATTTCATGGCAGGCGGAGTGGGTCGCTTCCTGGTTCTCAGCCGCGCCAGAGGATCGGGCGACCCTCGCCACGGCGGTGGCGATGTTCGCCTGGGCGCTTCCGCTCTGGACCTTTGTTGAAGTCTCGACCTCCGCCGCCCGCGCCCGCCGCGCCTTCGGCCCCGAGATCCGCCTGCGCCTGTTCTGGGAGCAGATCGCCCGCGTCGTCTTCGCGCTCGGCTTCTTCGTCGCGGGTCTGGGCAATCTCGGCCTGATCGCCGCTCACCTCTGCTCGCTGGCGCTGACCGCGATGCTCTGCGTTCGGCTGGTGGCGCGCTATTACGATCTACGCTTGCTGATCCGCGCCCCGCTTTCCAAAGCCTGCCTGCGCCTGCTTCTGCCGACCGGCATCGCGCTGCTTCCGGCCAACATCTCGCGCCGCCTGCTGATCGACGCCCCGCCCCTCGTCCTCAACCTGATGCTTCCGGGGAGCGCCGGGGCTCTCTCCGCCGGTCTGTTCGAGATCGCCCGCAAGATCTCCACCGTGCCGCTCGCCGTTCGGCAGGCCTTCCAATATGTCATGGCGCCGCTCTCATCGGCCCAGGCCAAGGCGGACAGGCGCCAGATCGCGCCGCTGTATGCCTTCGCCAGCCGAGTCTCGACCGCCCTGGTGGTGCCGCTCGCCGGGGCGCTGATCTTCGCCGGTACCGACATCCTCAGCGTCTATCGCGACGGCGCCAAGGCCGCTCTGCCGCTCCTTTACATCCTCGTCACGGCGCGCGGCATCGAGGCGATCGTCGGCCCGGCAACGCCCATCGTCGAGATGGTCGGGCACCGCGTTCTGCCCTTGCTCAACAGCCTTGTCGGTGTGCTGATCTGGGCGGTTCTGACGATGTTGCTGGTGCCCCGCCACCAAGCGCTGGGCATGGCGATCGCCGTCGCCGCCGCGACGGTGGCTACCGCCTACGCGGCGGTAATCGAGCTTCGCCGAAGCGACGGTTTGTGGCCGTTTGAAAAACGTCTGTTTTATGGGCTCGGCATCGCGCTCGTCGGCGTGCTGCTGATGGCGGGGGCGGAGTGGCTGCTCAATGGCCCGGTGCGCTTCGCGCTCGTCACGGTGCTTTGGGCGATCACCAGTTGGTGCGCCTTGCGCTTCGGGCTGGTGCGCGGAGACCGCGAGGCGCTCGGCGGCCTCTCGCGCAAGCTGCGCTTACTTTAAGACGGGCGGAACTGCAGCGCGAGGCCGTTCATGCAGTAGCGCTTGCCGGTCGGCTTGGGGCCATCGTCGAAGACGTGGCCGAGATGGCCGCCGCAGCGCCGGCAGTGGACTTCGGTCCGTGCCATGAACATCACGCCGTCCTTGCGGGTGCGCACCGCATTGGCGATCGGCGCGTAGAAACTGGGCCAGCCGGTACCGCTCTCGAACTTCGTTGCCGAACTGTAGAGCGGCAGCGCGCAGCCGGCGCAGGCGTAGGTGCCGCGGCGATGCTCCTTGTTGAGCGGGCTGGTGCCGGCGCGCTCGGTGACTTCCTCGCGAAGCACGCCGTAGCGCTGGGGGCCGAGCATCTTCTTCCACTCGGCGGGCGTGTGGGTGACCTGGAAGCGCTCGGCGGCCTGAAGGGCGGCGGCGGGGGCCAGGCCGACGCAAGCGGCGGTGGCAAGGAAATAACGGCGGGAAAGCTTCATTCTCAAACTCCTGGCGGGTGCAGGCGCCGCGCACGCCCGGGAAGGCAACGGCGCGACGCCTGCCGCGGGTCAGCCCGGAAGCGACACCGCGTTGGTAACATGGATGACGCCGTTCGACTGCATGACATCGCCCTGGATCACAGTGGCCATGCCGCCTTTGGCGTCGGTGAGGACGATGTTGCGCCCATTCATGCGGGCCGTAAGCGTTCCACCCTGAACGGTGGTGAGACGGGCGCTGCCGCCGCCGGCGCGGATCGCCGACATGAGGTCGGCCGCGGTCATCCGGCCCGCCACGACGTGGTAGGTGAGGACGCTCTGAAGCATCGTCTTGTTCTCGGGGCGAAGCAGGGTGGCGACGGTGCCGGCGGGAAGCCGGTCGAACGCCGAATTCACCGGCGCGAAGACGGTGAACGGCCCGGCCCCCGACAGGGTGTCGACGAGACCCGCTGCCTTTACGGCGGCGACCAGAGTGGTGTGATCTTTCGAATTCACGGCATTTTCGATGATGTTGCGCGACGCGTACATCGGCGCGCCGCCGACCATCACGGTGGCTTCGGTGCCGGCGGACATGCCGCCCATGTCGTCGTCGTTCATGGTCGAGCAGGCGGACAGCCAGCTGGCGCCTGCCATAAGCAGTGCTGCCGCGGCGATGTTCCTGATGCGCATTGAAATCCTCCTGTGTGGCGAGCCTCTGTGTCGGGCTGCGGGAGGAGCTACGGGGCGGGAGCCGCCGCGGATGCAACGGTAGCGATCAAGCTCCGATTTCATCTTGCCGCGTCCGCCTACCCCGTTCGTCTCGAGCGAAGTCGAGAGACGCTGGCACAGACTCCTCTTGTGCGCCCCTCGACTACGCTCGGGACGAACGAGTCTGGGGCTTGCTGATCAGATTTGCCGCAAGGGTGCGCTGGCGATCACTTCACCAGGCTTGCCGGTGCGCGAGCCGCCGGCTTGTTCCACCGACACAGCAAGCGCGGTGTCGGCATGGATCTCGGCGTAAAGGGCCGCCGGTATGGAATGGCGGCGTGGCGCCCCGGGCGCGATCACACCGAGGGACACGGGTACGCCTGAGGCCGGGATCAGCCAAAGCTCGTGCGAGTGGCCGGACACGGTGGCGATCCGTGTCGGCGTGACGAGCAGGCTGTGCCGGTCGGCGGAAATCGTCACGGCAAGCGAAGCATCGCCCGCCTCGGTCGCCAAAGCGGCAACCAGCGCGGGCGCTTCGGCGGTGGGCGCGGGGCGCTGCGGCACCGGCGCATCCGGCTGTGCGGCGCGCAGGCCGAGAACCAGCGCAAGGCCGGCGGCAAGCGCGGTCATTGCGCCGGCATAGCCCTTCCACAGCCGCTCGCGGCGGCGCAGGCGAATGATGTTGTCGATTGCAGCATGGCCCTCGACCCCGATCGCGCTTTCGATCCGGCCCCAAAGCTCGGCCGGCGGCGGCACGTCCTCGATGCCGTCGAACATCGGCGCCAGCCGGTTCTCCCAGCCGGCAACCGCGTCCGCAAATTCAGCGTCGGAGGCAAGCCGGCCCCGCGCGGCGAGCAGCGCCTCGCCTTCGAGCAGGCGGAGGACATATTCCGCGGCAAGGAGGTCGCGTTCCTCGTGGGGCTCGAACGTTTCGCTCACCGCTCGAGACAATCTTTAAGGCGCAGCAGGCCGCGCCGGATCCAGCTCTTCATGGTGCCGAGCGGCACCGTCCAGCGCGCGGCGAGCTCGGGATAAGAGAGGCCTTCATAGAATGCGCCGCGGATCGCCCGGTTCTGCCGGTCCTCGAGTTCGCCCAGACAAGCGGAGATTCGCATTCCGTCCTCGGCCTCGCTCAACCGGGCAAGCGCGTCAGGCGCGCCGTCGGGCACTTCGGCGGCATCCTCGACAGGCGCCATCTCCCGGGTCCCGCGGGCTCGGCGGCGGTCGATAGAGCGGTTTCGCGCAAGCGCCGCGAGCCACGTAATCGGGCTCGCCCGCGCCGGATCGAAGCTCCCGGCCTTTCGCCAGACATTGATGTAGATGTCCTGCAACGCGTCCTCTGCCTCGCTCCTGTCGCCTAAGATACGCAGGCAGATGCCAAACAGCTTCGCGCTGCTTTTTTGATACACTTCGGCGAGCGCGGATTTGCTGCCCTCGCCGACGCGGGCAAGGGCGGCCGAGAGCTGGTCGCGTTCGTAAGAGGCGGAAGGACGGTCCACCCGAAGGGTGTGGCAGATTGCCACCGCCCGAACAATCTAAGTTAGATATTTTTGCGAAACGCTGCATCCGCGCCCGAGCGCGCGCCGTAGCTTCCGCCGCACGGCTGCCAGGCAGCCTGCTCCACAGGGAAGGAAAAATCATGAAGAAGCTCGCCTTGAACGCTGTTCTCGTTTCCGGCGCGGCGCTTGCCGTCGCCTTCGCCGCGGCGCCCGCCGCCGCCGATCCGACGCCGCAGTGCAACGCCGGCGTTGCCCCCGACACCACCGAATGCGGCGTGAACAGCGTTGCCACTGGCCCCGGCGCAACGGCAGTGGGCGATAATGCCCGCGCGGTCGGCGACCAGAGCGTCGTCGTCGGCAACGACGCCTCCGCGCTTGCGGCCGGCGGGATCGCGATTGGCGGTAACAGCGACGGCGGCGCGTTCGGCGCGCTTGCAACCGACCAGGCGGGCATTGCCGTCGGCGCGGACAGCGAAGCCCGCGGCATCGGTGCGATCTCGGTCGGCAGCGACAGCGACGCTGACGGCGACGGTGCCGTTGCCAATGGCGTCGATGCCATCGCTTTCGGCACGGACGCGATGGCGACCGGCAACTCCACCACGGCAGTCGGCGGCGAGAGCCGGGCGACCGGCCCCGGCGCGACGGCGTTCGGCTGGCGCTCCAACGCCGGTGCGGAGCGCGCTACGGCGCTCGGCCACCTCAGCACCGCCACCGGCATTCGCTCGACAGCGGTCGGCGAAGCGGCTTCGGCGACGGGGCTCACCTCGACGGCGATCGGCAACCTTGCGGTTGCAAGCGATGAGGATGCGGTTGCGATCGGCGATAGCGCGCTCGCCTCCGGCTTTCACTCCACGGCCGTCGGCGGCGAATCGATCGCTTCGGGCCGTGGTGCCCAGGCGTTCGGCTGGCAGTCGCGCGCAACCGGCGCCACCTCGCTTGCCGCAGGCCACCAGGCCAACGCCGCCGGTGCCAACGCCACGGCAGTGGGCAAGAACGCCAATGCCGCCCAGGACGGCTCCACGGCCATCGGCTTCAACGCCACGACCACGGCGGCGAACCAGGTGACGCTTGGCGGCGCGGGCAGTTCGGTACGGGTCGGCGACATCGCCGCAAGCACCGCCGCCCAGACCGGCACGGTGAGCGTCGCAACGGTGGATGCCAACGGCACATTGGGCCGTAACACCACCATCATCCCGACGATCCAGGCGCTCCAGGGTGCATCGACGACGCAGGCCGGGCAGATCGGGGCGCTGCAAGGTGCCTCCTCGACCCAAGCTGGGCAGATCACCGCTCTGCAGAGCGGCATGACCAGCCTCACCAACCGCGTCGATAACCTGTACGATCTGCGGAACATCGATCGCCGCGACGCCCGCCAGGGCATCGCCGCAGCCGTCGCGATCGGTCAGGCGCCGATGCCGTCGGAAGCCGGGCGGACCAGCTATGTCGTCAACGGCGCCAGCTTCCGCGGCGAATATGCGGTGGGCGGGTCGATCCTGCACCGGATCGGCGGCGATACGCCGTTCGCCATCGGCGCGGGCTTCTCCTTCGCCGGCAACAAGAACAACGCGTTCCGCGTTGGCGTCGCGGGCGAGTTCTAAGAGGTCGTCGCAGTGGCGGGGCTGCTTCGGCGGCCCCGCCACATTTTTTTGCCGGGCGGCGCTGAGTGGGGGCGAGCGCAGGCCGACTGGAACCTCGGTCAAAAATCTGCCTTATTGAGTCTGCAGGGGTAGAACCCATATTGGGATGAACCGCGCCCGCCACTGGCGGCTGCGCAAAAGCTGAGGGATTTCAACGTTGAAACTCGCATCAACCCTGCGGCCGGGCTTTTGGAAGCGCGAGCATCATCTCGACAAGATGACCTTCCGTGAGCTGGTCATCGCTTATTTCCAATATCCGGCGATCATTGCCTATCTGCTTCTCGCAGCGGTTGCGGTGGTGCTGTTCGCCTACCAGCCCGCCCCGCTGGCGCCGACGCTCGCCGCCGTTGCCGCGGCGACGGTCATTTACCCATTCGTCTGGTACGTGCTCCACCGCTGGGTTCTGCACAGCCGCTGGATGTTCAAGATGCCGCTTTTGGCTTCGACCTGGAAGCGTATCCATTACGATCATCACCAGGATCCCAACCACCTGGAAGTGCTGTTCGGCGCGCTGCACACCACCTTGCCGACCATCGGCATCGCCACCCTGCCGCTCGGCTGGGCGATCGGCGAGGCGATCGCGCCGGGCTCAGGCTTCGGGGCCGCCATGATCGCCTTTGCCACCGGCCTGCTCACCACCTGCTTCTATGAGTTCGTCCACTGCATCCAGCACCTCGCCTACAAGCCGAAGAAGAAGCTGCTGCAGGAAATGAAGAAGCGCCACATGGCCCACCATTTTCACGACGAAAACGGCAATTACGGGATCACCACCTTCTTCTGGGATAAGCTGTTCGGCACCTTCTACGACCGGCCGGAGCGCCCCAAGAAGTCGGAAACGGTGTTCAACCTCGGCTACACGCCGGAAATCGCCGAGCGTTACCCGCATGTCGCCCGCCTGTCGGGCGGTGTCGCCACTGGCCACCCAAGGCAGCGCAGCCGCGAGAGCTGAGGGCTCAGCCCTCGCCCGCGCCGCTGCGGCGGCCGCCGCCGCTCGCGCGGCTTATAGGTAGAAGTCGCTCTTTTCGGGGATGAAGCCCGCCGGCGCCGTCAGGGAGATGGTGAGATCGGCGTAGCCGTCGCCGTTCGTATCCGCTTCGACCAGCCATGTCCCGGCGTGCAGCGGATCCTCGCTGACCCGAAGCTGCCCGGCCACCCCGGTAAACGCGCCCGAGCCCAGCCAACTGAACTTGGTGTCCCCGTTCGCAAGGTTGCCGTCGGCGTCGATCCCCATCAGGTCGATCTTGTCGTCATGCGTGAAGTCCAGGATCGTGTCGGCCGCGCCTCCGGTGGACTCGCCGGTGCTGCGATATTCGAACACGTCCCTGCCGGCGCCGCCGGTCAGGATGTCCGCACCCGTATTGCCCCAGATGATGTCCGCCTTGGCGCCTCCAATAATCGAGTCGGCGCCGCGTCCGCCGCGGATGTTGAAGCTGCCGTCGGTTTCCGCCTGGCCGTTGAAGGCGAGGGTTTCGGTTTCGCCGAGCGATTGGGCGACGACCATCATCTGCTGCCCGGCCGCGACGTTGGCGTTGTGCATCACCAGGCTGTAGCTGTTGGGCGCGGCCGCATCGCCCGAGCTGTAGACGGCGAGCTTTTCCACCGAGACGAGATCGTCGGCGTCGAAGCGCAAAGTGTAGCTGCCAAGCAGGCCGACCGTATCGAACCCGTCTCCGCCGTCCGCTTTGTCGCCATTGGTGAAAGCGCCGCCCCAGTAAAGGAAATCGTCGCCGCCGCCGCCCGAGACGAGGTCGTTGCCGCCGTCCTGCAGCACCACCAGGTCGCCGCCGGCGCCCATCGTCACGACATTGTCGACCGCATTGGCGAACACGCCCTGGCCGGTCGTTGAGGTCCCGGTGAGGATCTCCACATTGGCGGCAAGCCTGTACATCCGGTCGTAGTCGTAGCGGCTGCCGAGGTCCGTGCGGACTTCGTCGATGCCGCCGGTGGCGGCTTCCGTCACGACATCGCTTATGCTGTCGATCACATAGACGTCGTTGCCCGCGCCGCCGATAAGCTGGTCGTTGCCCGTGCCACCGTCCAACAGGTCCGCGCCAGCGCCCCCGCGAAGGATATCGGCCCCTGCCCCGCCCATCAAAACGAAGCGGCCGTTGGTTTCGGCGGCACCGTTGAAGTCGAGGCTTTCCCCCGCGACCAGTCCGGACGCGTCGATCGTCAGCACCGCTCCGGTCGCGACGGTCGCGTCCACCGTGGTCATCTTGTACGAGAACGGCGTCGCTGCGGCGAGCCCGAAGCGGTTGTCGGCCGAACTGAGGAAGGCGACGGTCTCCACCGCCACCAGCGAGAGCGCGCCCAGGATGACGTTGATGTTCGGCCCCTGCAGGGTCACCGTGTCCGCGCCCGCGCCGCCGTCGACCTGGTCTCCCGCGGTGAAGGTGTTGCCGAAATGGACCTGGTCGTCGCCGGCGCCGCCCTTGACCACGTCGCTGCCGCCGCGCCTCAAGAGATCGGCGCCGCCCTGATAAAGGTGGAAGGAGTCGTTGCCCGCCGCGCCCGTCATCAGGTTGGAAAGGGTGTTGCCGTAAGCTGTCTGCCCAGCGGCATCGAGAGCCGTGAACCGCTCCACCTCGGCGCCGAGCGTGTAGCCGGCAAGGGCGGTGCGAACCTCGTCCGTGCCGCCGTTCACCCGCTCGAAGATGACGTCGCCGGCATCATCGACATAATAGATGTCGTTGCCGCTGCCGCCTTCGAGGTAATCGGCGCCGCCCGCGCCGTCGAGCGTGTCGGCGCCCGACGAGCCGCTGATATAATTGTCGAAGCGGTTGCCGGTCAGCACCTGGCCCGAAGAGGATTCGCCGATCAACCGTTCGAGCGTGTCGCCCAGCGTGTAGTTGCCGGAGTGGAGGATAACCGTGTCGATGCCTTCGCCCTCAAGCTCGACGATCGTGTCGCCGGGGGCGATCGAATATTCATCGTTGCCCTTGCCGCCGATCAGCGTGTCCAGACCGCCCCCCGAGTAAAGGTAATTGGCGCTGTCGTTGCCGATCAGGGTCTGCTTGGCCCCGGTGCCTTCAAGGCGCTCCAGGTCCCAACGCAGCGTGTAGCTGGCGAGGCTGGTGATGACCGTGTCGCCATAGCCTTGATAGCCGGGCCACGGAGCAACGTCCTCCTCCTCCACGATCACGTCGCTTTCATTGTCGATCGTGTAGCGATCCCAACCCTTGCCGCCGATCAGTGTGTCGGCGCCGGCGCCGCCGTCGAGTTGATCGCTACTGTCCGAACCGCGGATGACATTGTTGAGGGCGTTGCCGTGGATGGAGGCGGAGCTGCCGGTCAGCACGCTCGCATTCTCGATATTGGCGCCCATCTCGTACGATCCGGACACGATCACCTCGTCGATGCCGCCATTCTCCAGCTCGACCACCACGTCGGAGTAGGTATCGACATAATAAACGTCGTTGCCTGCGCCGCCTTCCATGCGGTCGCTGCCGGCGCCGCCGTTGAGGATGTCGTCCCCGGCGCCGCTGATCAGCGTGTCCGCCCCGTCGCCGCCGTTGAGGCTGTCGGCGCCATCGCCGCTGCGAATAATGTTGGCGGCGGCATTGCCGGTCAAGTTCTGGCCAACATCGGACAGCCCGGTCAGATTCTCGATTACTGCGAACGGAACCAGGCTGAAGGAGGCCAGCGCCGTGCGGATCTCGTCTGTCCCGGCCGTATCGCCATAATATTCGGTGATCGTGTCGCCCGCATTGTCGAAGATGTAGACGTCGTTGCCGGCGCCGCCGGTAAAGGTGTCTGCGCCGAGGCCGCCGTCGAGCACGTCGTTGCCGCCAAGGCCCGTGATGATGTTGTTGAGCGCGTTGCCGGTGAGCGCCTGGCCGGTTGCGGCCTCGCCGCGCAAATTCTCGACGTTCGCGGTGAGACTGTAGGCCGCCAGGGTGGTGCGCACCTCGTCGACGCCGCCGCCGGCCTCCTCGACCACCGTGTCGCCGCTGTTGTCGACGCTGTAGAGGTCGTTGCCGCCGCCGCCGGTCATCTGGTCCGCGCCGGTACCGCCGGTCAGGGTGTCGGCGCCATCGCCGCCCCACAAAATATCGTCGCCGGCATTGCCGACCAGCAGATCCGCCAGTGCGCCGCCGGAAAGCACGTCGCCAAAGGCGCTGCCGTTGAGCTGGAACTGCTCGATCTCCGTGAAGGCGAAGCGCACGTCCGCGCCGACGCTGAAGCTGCCGTCGAAGCCCGCAATGTCGTCGCCGCTGCGGCTGAACGTCACGCCCGCGGCCGCCGCGGCGAAGTTCAGCACCATGCCGTCGCTGCCAGTGCCGCCGTGCAGTTCGTCGAATTCCGCGGTGCCGGCGAGAACCGTGCCGAAGAGGAGGTCGTCGCCGTCGCCAGCATCGACCACATCGCTTCCGGCTTCGCCGCTCAAATCGTCATTGCCGGCGCCGCCGCTCAGCACGTCGTTGTCGGCGCCGCCGCGCAGCAGATCGCCGTCGTCGCCACCGTTCAGGATATCGGCCCCGGCGTCGCCGAACAGGAGATCGGCACCGGCGCCGCCTTCCAGCCGGTCGGCGCCGTCGCCGCCGATCAGATCGTCATCGCCTTCGCCGCCGTCCAGAACGTCGTCGCCAAGGCCGCCGGTCAGTATGTCGTCGCCCAGGCCGCCGTACAGGAGGTCGTCGCCCTCCGCGCCGTCCAGCGTGTCGGACCCGGCATAAGCGGTGATGATGTCGTTGCCGGCGAAACCGTGGATTTCGTCCGCGCGCTCCGTCCCCAGCAGATTGTCGTCACCGGCCGTGCCGGGCGCCGCAATGAAGCGGGTAAATTTCACCCCGGCGCCGCTGCCGTCGCCGGCCGTCGGGCTCGCATCCACGGTGACGAAGATCACCGCGCCGTCGCTCGCCGCGACGCCGCCGGCATATTGGTCGCCATCCCTGGCCACGTTGATCAGGAACTCGCCGCCGACCTTCGCGCCGTTCGCGTCGAAATACTGGCCCTTGGCAGCGGCGCCGTCGCCGTCCCCCGTTTCGGTGGTGGTGGTGGTCGTCCACACCGCAAGGAAGCCGCCGCCGGGGAGCGCCGTGGTAAAGGCGGAGACCTGGTACCCGCTGGTGAAAGTGTTGACCAGGAACTCGCCGCCCACCCGGACGCCGGCCGCATCGTAGAGCTGGCCCTTGATCGCGCTGTAGCTCGTGTCGCCGCCGACCTTGCTGTAATCGGTCCAGGTGACGATGAAGCCGCCGCCCGCAAGCGTGGTCACCGAAGCGGTCGATTGGGTGTTGCTGACCACCGTGCTGACCAGGAACTCAACGCCGGCCTTGCTGCCGTCGGCGTTGAACATCTGGCCCATGATGCCGCTTTTGGTGCCCAGATCCTCCCAAACGATGACGTAGCCGCCATTCGGCAGGCCAGCGACGCGCGACAGGGACTGCTCGTAGGTGGTGGTGCTGTTGACCGCGACCTCGCCGCCGAGCGGCGCGCCGGACGCGTCAAAGTGCCGGGCACGCACGCCGATCGGCGAGTTGCCGGTGCCGCTGACCGCGGGCTCGGCCAAGGCGTCGGTCCAGGTCAGGACGAAGCTGCCGTCGGCGAGCACCGCGCCGCCCGGATTTGCCTGCGAACCGTTAGTCTGGGTGTTGACGGCGATTTCGGCGCCTTGCTTGGCACCGTCGCCGTCGAATATCTGGGCACGGACGTTGGTGTCGTTCAGCGCATTGGTGTCGCTCCACGCCACCACGAAGCCGCCGGTGGGGAGGGCGAACAAAGCCGGCTGCGTCTGGGCGCCTTGCGTGGTGGTGTTGACGAGGAACTCGCCGCCCGAGCGGCTGCCGTCGGCCTTGAAGATCTGGCCCTTGATCGAGTGGCCGGACGAATCCTCGCCGGTGCCGCTGCGGTCGCGCCAGACGATCACGAAGCGGCCGTCGGCGAGAAAGACGATCTGCGCCCAATCCTGATGATCGGCAGTTGTGGTGTTGACGATCACCTCGCCGCCGCGCCGTTCGTACGTCACTTCAGTCTCCCCGCGCGCGCGGGAAACCAAGCCCGTCGCGCGCCCCGCTCATGCCAATCGGGCGAAGTCGCGACTCCGCCTGGCACCAGGGCCGGTGGGTGCAGATAACCTACAGAAAAGTCAAGAGAAACGGAGCGGGGCGTGGTCGGCTACAAGCCCGCAAAGTCCCACAGCAGCTTGAGATTAAGCGCGATGATCAGGGTCGAGATGATCCACGCCGTGGCTTTCAGCCAAACCGGGTTGGCGAACGCGCCCATCTTTCCGCAATCGCTGGTGAAACGGACCAGAGGTACAATCGCGAAGGGGAGCTGGAGGGACAGAATGACCTGGCTCAGCACCAGCAGCTTGGCGGTGCCGCTTTCTCCGTACAGCACCGCAACGATCACAGCGGGCACGATCGCGAGCAAGCGGGTCACCAGCCGCCTGGCCCAGGCCGGCATGCGGATGTCGAGAAAGCCTTCCATGACGATCTGGCCGGCGAGCGTAGCGGTGATCGTCGAATTCTGGCCCGACGCGAGCAACGCCACGGCGAACAATGTGCTTGCAATGCCGGCGCCGAGCATCGGCGTCAGCAGGCGATAGGCGTCCTGGATTTCCGCCACCTCGGTCCGCCCGGCGCCATGGAAGACGGAGGCCGCGAGGATCAGGATGGCGGCGTTGATGAACAGGGCGAAGCTCAAGGCAATGCAGGAATCGAGCGTTGCGAAGCGCACCGCCTGGCGCTTGCCCGCGTCCGTTCGCTCAAAGCTGCGGGTCTGCACGATCGCGGAGTGGAGGTAGAGATTGTGGGGCATCACGGTTGCACCGATGATGCCGATCGCGATGAACAACATCGCCGGATTGGTTGCGATCTCCGGGCTCGGCACCAGCCCGGCGGCGATTCCGGCAAGGCTTGGCTGGGACAGCAGAAGCTCGACCAGGAAGCAGACCGCGATGATCACCAGCAGCGACACCACGAACGCCTCCAGCCGCCGGAAGCCGCGGCGCTGCAGGGCGAGGATCAGGAACACGTCGAGCGCGGTCAGGCAGACGCCCCAAACCAGCGGGATGCCGAACAGCAACTGCAGCGCAATTGCGGTGCCGATCACTTCGGCAAGATCGCAGGCGATGATCGCCAGCTCGCACACCAGCCAGAGCAGATAACGGACCGGGCGGCTGTAATGGTCCCGGCACGCCTGAGCCAGGTCCATACCTGTGACGATACCAAGCCGGGCGGCGAGCGATTGCAGCACCATCGCCATCAGGTTCGACAGGAGAATGACCGAAAGCAGGCTGTAGCCGAAGGCCGAGCCGCCGGCGATCCCGGTCGCCCAATTGCCCGGGTCCATGTACCCGACGGCAACCAGATAGCCCGGCCCGGTAAAGGCAAACAGCTTGCGCCACCAGCCCGCCCCTTCGGCCGGTACGGGCACCGTCCGGTGCGATTCGGCAAGGCTTGGCCTTGGCGCCGCCGTCTCCGCATCACGTTGTATCGCAACCGCGGGCGGCGGCGGGGCCATCCAGTGTCCTTTCAGCAAAGAGGACACCGGCGATAACCGGCGCACGGCCCCGAGGGAAGCGATCCGGTTGTGCTGCCTGTGGAAATCCGGCCGCAGCCGGATTTCCGCGCGAAGTCTTGCACCTGCGCGCCGTCCGACAGTATCGCCGCAAGATTATTGATATATTTTTTCCGTTTGCTTTAACAACGGGCCACATATAAGCGGCTGTTATAGCTGGATAATAGTGGCTGCCCGAAACATGAATGCTCCGACTGGAAAGCTCTTCCGAGAGGAAGTGCTGCAACGCCGTGCAAATCGCCTGCACGGAGAAGTGCGAATCGACATACCGGTCTCGTGGCAGCTCATTGGCTTCACGTTTCTTGCCGCTTTGGCTGTCACGTTGATATTTCTGTTTTCGGCGGATTACTCACGGGTGGAAACGGTTTCCGGTGCCATTGTACTCGATCAGGGCGTCGCCTCGATCATGCCCGGCCGCTCGGGCACGATTGCTTCTCTCGACGCCCGGGAAGGGCAAAAGGTCGCCAAGGGCGCGCCCCTCGCGCAGATCAGGTCGGAAGAAGACGCCGCCAGCGGCCGCACCGCGCCGCGGAGGATCATCGAAGCGCTCGAGCAGCAGGACGGCAGCCTGGCGGCGCAAAGCGCTCTGACCATGAACGCGGCAGGTGAGGAACAGTCACGCGGCGCCGCCCTGATCGGGGGCCTTGGCAACGAGATCCGTAGCCTCGACGCGCAGATTGCATCCCAGCAACGCCTGGTCGAAGTTGCGGGTAATGAATATCGCGAAGTGCAGGGTGTGGCCGGCAAGGGCTTCATCAGCCGCCGGGACCTTGAAGCGCGCGAGGCCGCGCTCATCGCGCGCCGGCAGCAGCTTTCCCAGCTTGAACAGGCGCGGTCCGCGAAAACCGCCGACATGGCGCAGGCGCGCCGTGCCATGGCCCAGACCGGCGCGAGCGCCCAGGCGCAAGCCGCTGCGGTCAGTTCCAGCCGCGCGCAGCTTGCCCAGCGCCTTGCGGAGGTTGAGACCGGCCGCGGCTACACGCTCACATCACCGATCGCCGGCACCGTCACTGCGGTGACCGCGCGCCTCGGCCAACCGATCAACCCGCAGCAGCCGCTGATGATCGTCATGCCCGACAATTCGGTTCCGCGTGCGGAACTCTATGTGTCCACCGCCGCCGCCGGCTTCCTGGAAGTGGGGCAGGATGTCCGCCTCGCCGTTGATGCCTTTCCCTTCCAGCGTTTTGGGACGGTCGCGGCGCGCATCGTCCAGATCTCCTCCGTCGCGGTTGCAAAGGCGACAGCAGAGGGTGGCGCCGTGCCGGTCTATCTGGTGACGGCGGAGCTCAGCGAACCGTTTGTCACCGCATTCGGACGAAAGCAGCCGCTGCTTCCCGGCATGACCCTGACGGCGCGGATCGTTACGGAAAAACAAAGCTTGTTCGAATGGCTGTTCGAACCGTTGTTCGCGGTGCGCGGCCGTTGAGCGAGGAACTTCATCTCGGCTTCCGCTCGAAAACCCGCGTTCGTCTGGTCCGGCAGACGGAAGTCACGGAATGCGGCCTCGCCTCCGTTGCCATGGTCGCGAACTACCACGGCCTCGATATCGATCTCGGCACGCTGCGGCGTGAATTCGCGCCTTCCCTGCGCGGGGCCGCGCTCAAGACCCTGATCTCGATTGCCGACCGGCTTGGGCTTTCGAGCCGTGCGGTCAAGCTGCCGCTGGATCAGCTGCCCAACCTCAAGACCCCGGCAATCCTTCACTGGGATATGAACCACTTCGTGGTTCTGGAGCAGATGAAGGGCGGCAAGGCGCTGGTCCACGATCCGGCGGGTCACAGCCGGTGGTTCGCTTCGGACGAGCTTTCCGCGCACTTCACCGGCGTTGCGCTCGAGTTGACCCCCGCCGACGATTTCGAAACGGGCAGCCGGCGGGAGCATTTGCGGCTGCCGCAATTGTGGCGCCGAATGACGGGTCTCAAGCGGGCATTGATCCAGACGCTGGTGCTCAGCCTGGTCATGCAGGCCTTTGTGCTGGCGTCGCCTTATTACATGCAGGTCGCAATCGACAGCGCTTTGCCTGCGCTGGATCAGGACCTGCTGACGGTGCTTGCGCTCGGCTTCGGCCTCTTCACCTTGCTGAATGCAAGCGTCTCGCTGTTGCGCTCCTTTGTTCTGCTCTCGGCCGGTACGTCGCTTGGCTACGGCGTTGCGGCGAACATCGCGCGGCGCCTGTTCCGGCTTCCGGTCGCGTGGTTCGAGAAGCGCCACGTCGGCGACATTCTCTCCCGCTTCCAATCGGTCGCGCCGATTCAGTCGGCGCTGACGCAAGGCGCCGTTGCTGCGGTAATCGACGGCTTGCTGGCGATCTTCACGCTCGCCGTAATGTCCTTCTACAGCGTGAAGCTCACCCTCGTCGCCATCGCCGCCTTTGCGCTGTACGCAATCGTACGCAGCATCTCCTTCACTCTGCAGCGCGCAGCGGAAGAGGAGACGATCGTCACCCATGCCAAAGAGCAGTCGATGCTTATTGAAAGCATCCGCGGCATGGTCACGCTTCGCCTGTTCAATCGTGAAACCGCGCGTCACGCTCAGTGGCAGTCGAAGCTCACCGACGCGGTCAACGCCAGCGTCGGCCTTTCCCGGATCAGCATCTGGCAGCAAAGCGCCAACCTGCTGATCTTCGGTCTGGAGACGGTGGTTACGATCTGGCTCGCCATCGGCTTCGTCATCGACGGCGGGTTCAGCGTCGGCATGGTGTTCGCCTATATCGCCTACAAAACGCAGTTCCTTACCCGTTCGGCTTCGCTTATCGATCAAGGCATCGCCTTCAAGATGCTCGGTCTCCACCTCGAACGCTTGTCCGACGTGGCAATGGCCGACCAGGACGTGAGCTTCGTCGGCACCCTTCCGCCCCGCGCCGAGTATAGCGGGCGGATCGAGCTGCGTGACATCCGCTTCCGCTACAGCCCCGCCGATCCGCTGGTGCTCGACGCTCTCAATCTGGTCGTCGAGCCCGGCGAACATATCGCCATCACCGGGCCTTCGGGCGGAGGCAAATCGACCCTCGTCAAGATCATGCTTGGCCTGCTTGAGCCGGATGAGGGCGAAGTGCTGATCGACGGCGTTCCTCTCGCCCGCTTCGGCCACAAAAACTACCACGATCAGATCGCCGCCGTGCTGCAGGACGACAGCCTGTTCGCGGGATCGCTGGCCGATAATATCGCCTTGTTCGAGGACAATGCCGATATGCAGCGGATCGTCGAATCCGCCACGGCGGCCGCGATTCACGCCGACATCCTGCGGATGCCGATGAGCTATGAGACCCTGGTCGGAGACATGGGCTCGTCGCTTTCCGGCGGGCAGAAGCAACGCGTGCTGCTGGCCCGCGCCCTGTACCGGCAGCCGAAGCTGCTCGTCATGGACGAAGGCACGGCCCATCTCGACCCGCAAACCGAGCAGCAGGTGAACGTGGCCATTGGGGCAATGGGCGTTACGCGAATTATCATCGCCCATAGGGCAGAGACGATTTCGGCCGCCGACAGGATTTACTACGCGGTGGGCGGCAAGCTCCTCGAAATCGACAAGGCTACGGGGCGCCCGATCCAGAACCCGTCGTAAGCCGCCGGTTCGGCGCCTTTTCAAGCGTTTCAAAGTCATGCGACCGCGCCCAAGACCTGATCAGCATCCCAGCGCACGCCGCACAATAAGGCAGTGCCGATCATGGCGCTGCTTCTTGCGCCTCCTCTTGCAACCTGCCCCATTCCGCGTGGATCGGCGAATCGCTTGAATTCGCACGCAATTTTCTCCCTGCCGATTCGATCCACTGCCGGTTTCCGCGCCGCTAACGCGCTCGCATTGCGGACAGAGCTGTTGAGCCAGCATTGTGAGCAGCAAATAAACGCGGCTGAGACCGCTTGCCGGGAGCAATTCTTAGTATTCCACTCTGTTCGTCGTAATTATCTGATTCTGCACGGAACTTTACGGTTTTGAGGTTGACGGGCAAATAAGTCTCGTGCAAAACGTCACTTGTCAGGAGGGCTCCTGACAAGAAGCAGAATAAGCTTACAACAAATATCCGTTGTGGATATGATCCGTGGTCTCCTTAAAATCATTCTTCAGTTTTGCCGACGAATAGTACGTGCAAGAGTGTAGTCGGTTCTTTGTTAGTGCGGTGGTCTCCATCGGGCTTTGCGATAGTCGGCGTTTGCCGCCTCTCTAGGCCTTCTGATCTGCCCCGGTGCAATCATGCACAGGGGAGCCGCTATGGCAACAATACCGCACTAAAGGACTTCATCATGAGCTACATGCAGAACGACATCGCGATCTCGGGTATCCAAGAAATGTCGATGACGGAAATCGACGAAGTGAATGGCGGCATTTGGCCGGTTCTGGTGATCCTCGCCGTCGCCGCCGTGGTTGTCGTGGGCGTTGCCCTCGTCGCCGGCGTCATCGACGGTGCTTCGGGCGCCGACAGCCAGACCCGCTAAGCTTCAATTTCCGTTCAAACGTACACAAGGACATTTCCCATGATTCATGATCTCACCATCGACGAAGTGAATGCCGTTTCCGGTGCCGGCGAAGTCGGCGACGCGATCCGCGCCGTTGGCGAAGTTGGCGCCAAGATCGTCACGACCGCTTACGACGCCGGCTACATGCTGGGTTCGGCGATCCGCAACATCTTCGTCTAATCGAAGACGTAGCCTGAATTCGCTCGCGCTACCCTGGGGGTAGCGCGAGCGGGTTTATGCCAGCAAAAGGTCTCCACATGATCACCGCCCTCGATCCAAAGCCGCTTCTTGCCCTTGCCGTTGCCGCGCTCTTCGCGCTCAGCATGGTGCTGCAGTTCACCAGCCGGGACGCGATCGTTCCGCTCTACATAGTCGCCTTGCTGACAACGATCTGGATGCGTTCCGGAATTGTGTCGGCGATGTCCTTCACCGGCCTGTCGCGTGACATGTCGATCCTGCTCGCGCTCGTGGTGGTGACGCTCGCCGCTTGCCACATCCACACCGTTGAGATCGTATTCGGCCTCGCAAAGGCCGCGCTCGCCGCCGTCTACCAGGCAGGCTTCTATCTCGGCACCGCGGTCGCACGCCTGTAAGCAGTCGGATGCGCCCCGCCACGCGGGGTGACGATCCGCTCCCCAGCCGCTAAGTCTCGGCGCGATGAAGATCGTCACTTACAATCTGAACGGCATCCGGGCGCGGTTGCCTCGCCTGCTTGAATATCTTGCAGAGGAGAAGCCGGATGCGCTTTGCCTGCAGGAGATCAAGTGCGCGGACGAATCGCTGCCTTATGACGACATCCGCGCCGCCGGGTATGAGGGCCATTGGCACGGGCAGAAGGGCTTCAACGGCGTTGCGATCCTGACGCCGGCCGCGGCGCCCGCGACGCTGCGGCGCATCGGGCTGCCGGGCGACGACGAGGATCTGCACAGCCGCTACATCGAGGCGGAGTTGGAAGGGGTGATCGTCGCCTCCATCTACCTGCCCAACGGCAACCCGGTGGGCACCGAGAAGTTCGACTACAAGCTCAGGTGGATGGAGCGGTTGCGCGAACACGCGCTGACCCTGCTCGCCGAGGAGCGGCCGGTTGTGCTGGCCGGCGACTGGAACGTCATCCCCACCGACGAGGATGTGTTCTCGCCCCGCGCGATGGCGCACGACGCGCTGATGCAGCCCGAAAGCCGCGCTGCCTTTCGCCGGGTGATGCACCAGGGCTGGACCGACGCCCTGCGCGCCCGCCATCCGGACGGGCCAATCTGGACGTTCTGGGATTATACGTCGGGTGCCTGGCAGCGCGACGCGGGGTTTCGGATCGACCACCTCCTCCTGTCGCCGCAGGCCGCCGATCGTCTGCTCGATGCCGGCGTGGACAAGGAACATCGAGGGCGGGAGAAAGCGTCGGATCATGCGCCCACTTGGATCCGCTTGGCGACGGACGAGAGATCAAGCGAAGGCTGACGCGGCCAAAGGTTAGGCCACGGATCGGGGAAATCGCCATTACGCTCTATGCCTAATGTATTTACCCGGACAAATTGACTTACCCAGGCGCGTGCCGCTAGAAGCGCCCGATGACCAGCATCACCGCCTTCTTCGAAGATCGCATAGTCGCCCGCGGCGAGCGTGGTGCCGTGACCCGCGCGATCGAGGAGGGCTATGCGCCGGCGGACCATGTCCGCATCCGGGTCTATGAGGATGCCACCGGCCGCGTCGTGGATCTCGATTACTGGGACGCCGCCCCCCCCGCCTCGGCCCCGCCTCCCCCTGAGAAACGCGGCCGCGGGCGCCCCAGGCTGGGCGTGACGCCGCGAGAAGTCACCCTCCTCCCCCGCCACTGGGACTGGCTCGGCGTCCAGCCCGGCGGCGCGTCGGCGGCGCTGCGCAGGCTGGTCGAGGCCGCCGCCAAGGCCCCCGCCGGCGACGCCGCCGCCATCCGCGCCCGCCGCGACGCCGCCTACCGCTTCATGAGCGACCATTGCGGCGACCGCCCCGGCTACGAAGAAGCGTTGCGTGCCCTCTACCGCGGGGATGATGCGCGCTTGGCGGAGCTCACCGCCGCGTGGCCGGAGGATGTGCGCGCCTATCTCGGTGCGCTTCTTGCCGGGTGACGGCTGGGACAAAGCCGACCACTCTCTCCTAGGCCAAGCCGGCTTGGAGCCGCGCCTGCAGGTCCGGGCCTACCCGGCGGAAACCGAGCAAGCGGGCGGCGGAGCGCACCAGATCCGCATCCGCACCGCCGGCATTGTCGCTGCGCGCGATCGCCAGAGCCGCGCGTATCTCGAGCATCGAGATCGCGTCGGCCCTAAGGGTCGCCCCTTGCTCCAAGCTTCGGTCCCGCACCAGCGGCCCCGCCTGCTGCGCGGCGGTGAACCAGAAGTCGCCGTCGCTGCGCAGATCGGCGCCAATCCGCCGCTGCCCGTCCAGTGCGCGCTGCGTTGCTGCAAGAATCCGCGAACCCGCTTTTTCGCGCCCGAAACAGGCGGCAATGCGGCGCGCCGCCTCCGCTGTGGAGATCGGCCCTTCCGCCTGCACGATGCGCAACGCCAGCGGCCCTAGGGTCCCCATCGGAACCTCGTGAGGTTCGAGATGGCTGCTCACCTGGAAGCAGGCTCGAACATAGGCCGGCATCACGCGCTCGGGCGCCTTTGGAACAACGAAGGTCTCCTCGGGAGCGCTTTCGTCCGTCTCGGCGACCGGGCGCGCCTTGTTCGCGCCCTTGATCGGGATGCCGCCCTGATCGGCGCGTGCTTCGGCAAGGGCGGAGCGAAGCCGCTCGACTTCCGCGCGGCGGTTGTAGAACCAGTCGGTGCTCCAGATCCGGTGAAAGCGCCAACCGAGCTGTTCCAGCACGTCCTGGCGCAAGCGGTCCCGCTCACGGGCCCACAACGCCGAGTGGTAAGTCGCGCCGTCGCACTCCACGGCCAACAGGTAGGTGCCCGGCTTGTCCGGGTGGCGAACGCCGATGTCGATCCGGAACCCTGCCGAGCCGACCTGAGGATCGGCCAGGAAGCCAAGCGAGGTTATCACATCGGCGACGTCTTCTTCAAAAGGGGTGTCGGCCTGTTCACCGGTGATCACCGCCTCGTCGAGCTTTCCGGACTTGGCGAATTCAAGAAAGCGCCGAAGCACGCGCGGGCCTTCGCGCGACACGCGGCTGGTGTCGATGTCGCCCGGATCGAACGACGCAAAGACCTCGCACCTGATCCGCGCCCGGGTGAAGAGCACGTTCAGCCGCCGCTCGCCGCCTTCGCCGTTGACTGGACCGAAGCTCATGCTGCTGAGCCGGCCGCCGGCGGTGGTCGGCCCGTAGCCGACGCTGACCAGGATGACGTCGCGCTCGTCCCCCTGCACGTTCTCAATATTCTTGACGAACAGATCTTCGGACTGGCCCTCCCGAAGCAAAGCGTCGAGGGCCGGGTCGGTCCGGCGGGCGAGTTCGAGCAGTTCGGTGATGGTATTCTTCTGCGCGGAGGAAAAGGTGACGATGCCCAGCGACAGCTCCGGGTGGGCGCGGGCGTGCTGCGCCACCCGCTTGACGATCTCCTCGCCTTCCCGCCGGTTGTCGCGCTTGCCACCCTTGTCGTAGACGCCGTCCACCTTGGTGAAGGTCAGCCCGTAGGCGGGGTCTTCCTGCAAGGGCGAGGGCGGCAGGATCAGGCCGTCGCCGTAGAATTCGCGGTTCGACACTTTGATCAGCGACGGGTCGCGCGACCGGTAATGCCACTGCAGCATTCTCGACGAGAGCCCCCGCGCTTCGCACAAGGAGAGGATGCTCTCCAGCGACCCGAGCGCCGCGGCACCGCCGAGGAGGTTTTCCTCGCCCTCCTCCGGCTCCTCCTCATCCTCGCCGTCGTCGGCAACCAGCCGGTCGAAGAAGGAGGACGGCGGCAGCTGCTTCTGGTCGCCGACGACAACGATCTGGCGCGCCCGCGCAATCGCGCCGAGCGCGTCTTCCGGCCGCACCTGGCTTGCTTCGTCAATGACCAGGAGGTCGAAGCTGAGCAGGCCGGGGGCAAGATATTGTGCAACCGAGATCGGGCTCATCAACAGAACCGGCTTGATCCGCTGCAGCGCCGTGGGTGCTTGTTCAAACAGGCGGCGAAGGGCGATGTGCGCGCGCTTCTTGCCGATTTCCCCGCGCACCACTTTCATTTCGCCCAGCGCACCCTGAGGCACCTGGGCGAGATGGCGGGCAAGAATGGTTGTCACGTTTTCCTTCAAGCGGGCCCGTTCAAGCCCGGCGAATTGCGACGCCAGCGCGTGGCGATCGGACGCGCCGATGTCGCGAAGGGAAGGGAACGCGGCAAGCGCGTCGCGCCACAACCGCTCCGCACGGGCAAACCTGAGCTCGATCACGGCCGCGCTGCCGTCCAGGGCGCCTTCCGCAACCCTTTGCGCAAGAGCCGCCACTCCGCCCTCGGCCAATCGCGTTTCAAGCCGGCGAAGCTGCGCCCATTCGGCATAGCGGTCCGTCGAGCCGGCCATCATGGAGAAGCGGCTGCCGACATCAATCAGGTCTGCGCCTTCGATACCTCCCTCGAACACCGCCGGATCGAGTTCCAGCGCGGCAGCTACCGCGCCAACCGCGTCCTTTGCCGAGGGCACTTTCCGGTCCAGCTCCCCGGCCATAGCCGCCAAAGCGCCAGAATCGCCTGCCAACGCCACCACCCGGCCCGAAGCAAGCTTCAAGGGCGCCCGTTCGACCTTGCGCACCCAGGCCGCAACTCCCGCGACCCGCGCAAAATCGGTGCGCTCGCCGCGCCAGGCCTCGCCAAGCGAGGCGTTCATGAAAGCTTCGTCGTCACGCCACCGGCTGCGCAGGCGCTTCACTTCAAGCAGCCGGTCGATCAGGTCCAGCCGATCGCCGGCGGTCTTTGGTAACGGTTCGCGCAGCATTCCGCCAAGTTCGCGGGAGGCCCGCCGGTACGCCGAGCCCCACCGGGCAAAGAACGAACCGGTGCCGGCGGCGAGCGGTGCCCGAAGCGTCGCCGGGTCCCAATCAAAGGCCGCTTCGGTGAAGACCGGCGCCTCCTTATCGCGCAGCCGGCGCCATTCGGAAGCCGTTTCCAACGCCTCGCCAAGCCGCGCCCGATCGGCCGTCGCAAGGATCAGGCCGGCAAGCGGCGCTTCGCCTTCGCCCAAGCCCGCCAAGGCGCGCAGCGTGTCGGCAACCGCAGGCACCGCAGTGATAGCGCGGGCGAACGGCAGGTCCATCGCGGCCAAGGGGCCGTCCAGCGCGGCGCGCAAGGCGTGAGCATGCGCGCTTGCGCCGGCAAGCTGGTCCTTCAGCCGGGCAAGTTCCACCGGCTGCAGGCCGAGCGCGCCGACGCCCGAGAAGGGATGCGCGCGCACCGTGCCGATCACCTGGAGAAGGCTTCCAAACGCAAGCAGGTCGTCGGACAGGCTGCGTTCTTCGCGCCGGGTCATTGTCGCCAGGGCATCGGATTCCAGCACCGGCGGCGGAGCGCCGAGCCCGATGTAGCGGGACTGACGCGCTAGAACGGAAAAAGGCGTTTCGCCGGTCCCGCCGATCGGCGTGTGCAGATCGCCCGCGATCCGGTTCAAGCGGTCGCGGGTTTCTCGAAGCGCGACCGGCGCCTGCGGCATCGCAGGCACGGCGCCGGCGGCGCCAAGCGTCCGGGTGATCTCGGCAAGCACGATCTTCTTGCTTGCCGACCTGGAATGGAGTTCGAGGCAGACGTCGCGGAGGCCGACTCTGACCAGCCGGTCGTGCACCACCGACAGCGCGGCCATCTTTTCGGCAACGAACAAAACAGTTTTGCCTTCGTTGGCGGCGGCGGCGATGATGTTGGTTATGGTCTGGCTCTTGCCGGTGCCCGGCGGCCCCTGGACAACCAGGTTGCGCCCGGCGCGGACCTCTTCGATTACCCGTGCCTGGCTTGAATCCGCGTCAACGACGTGGATCATCTTTTCGGGCGGGAGGACGTCGTCGAGCCGGTCATCGGGGCCGAACAAAGGGGCCTCCGCGTCGAAGCCTTCGTACAACAACCCACGGGTGAGCGCGTGGCCTTCAAGCGCACCGTCCGGCCAGGCGTCCAGCGCGAGATCGAGATACATGAGCAGCTTGGAGAAAGAGAAGAAGCCGAGCTGGATTGCGTCGCGCTCAACCTTCCACCCCGGGCGGCTGGCGACGATGGCTTGCACCTGCGTGAAATAATCGGACGGCTTCCAGCTTTCTCCTACCTCGATCGGCGGCAGCTTGATGCCGAAGTCCTCGGCCAGGCGCTGCTGCAGCGGCAGGTTGGTGATCAGATCCTCATCGCGCAGGCGCAGATCGTAGGTGGAGGTGCGGGCGTTACGTACCAGCTCTACCGGCAGAAGCACCAGCGGTGCCTCCCGCGCGACCTTTGACGTGGAATCCTCGAACCAGGTGAGGAAGCCGAGCGCGAGGTAGAGGATGTTGACGCCCTGCTCTTCCTCGGCCGTTTTCGCTTCGCGGGCGATCTTGAGCAGCTTCTTGGCCAGCGCGTCGGGGCCGAGCCTGCATTCGAGCTGGTTGTCGGTGAGGCGATCGGCACCGACTTCCTCATCGTCCTCGTCGGCGAGGATGATCGCGTCGGCGGGTTCACCGCGGCGGACATCTCGGCCAAGCGCCCGGAAGCGCATCGCCTTGCCCGAACAGAGCGTCTGCCAAACCTGATCCGACAGTTCGTTGACGATGTTGACGACATTGCCGCGCGTATTGGCCCGGTTAACGTGGACCAGGCGGTTGCGAGTTCCGGTTTCCACCAGCCGCTTGCGCGTGTCGTCGAACAGCTTCTGCATCGACGCGCGTGCCCCGTTCGGCTGCGCGCCCTCCCTCGCTTCTTCCATCCCGCCCCTTACCCGCACTGCGCCGGGGCCTATTAGATACGGCCACCGAAAATTCCCACCGACTGAGTGTAGCCCCGGCCGCTCCCTTAACGCCAGACGGGAAATGATCCGTAATTGCAGCAACCAGGTCTGAGTGCCATCACGCAGAGCACGACGTTCGCGTTCCTACTCCTCAACCAATTGCCACTCGGCAATAAACGCCTCCTGCGCGATGCTCACGCTTCCCGCTTCGGGCTGCGTCAGCGCCCCGCGCTCACGGTCCCTGCGCGTCCCGCAGCCGCGCCTTGCAGCCAGAATGCTATTCCTCGCCCATTCGTAGGGCGGCAATGAACGCTTCTTGAGGGATCGATACAGAGCCATACTCCCGCATCCGCGCCTTGCCGGCCTTCTGCTTCTCCAGCAGCTTCTTCTTGCGCGAGATGTCGCCGCCGTAGCATTTCGCCGTGACGTCCTTGCGCAGCGCCGCGATCGTTTCCCGCGCGATGACCTTGCCGCCGATAGCTGCCTGGATGGGGATCTTGAACAGGTGTCTCGGGATCAGGTCCTTGAGGCGCTCGCACATGCCGCGGCCGCGGGCTTCGGCGGTGCCGCGGTGGACGATCATGGAGAGGGCGTCGACCGGCTCGGCGTTGACGAGGATGCTCATCTTGACGAGGTCGCCCTCGCGGTGGCCGACCTGGTGGTAATCGAAGCTGGCATAGCCGCGGCTGATCGATTTCAGGCGGTCGTAGAAATCGAACACCACTTCGTTCAACGGCAGCTCGTAGGTGAGCTGGGCGCGGCCGGCGACGTAGGTGAGGTTTTTCTGGATGCCGCGGCGGTCCTGGCAGAGCTTGAGGATGGGGCCGAGATATTCGTCGGGGACGTAGACGGTGGCCTCGATCCACGGCTCCTCGATCACCGCGATGCGGCTGGGATCGGGCATGTCGGCGGGATTGTGGAGCTCAAGGCTCTGGATGCCTTGCGCGTCCTTGTGGTTGAGCTGGATCTTGTAGACCACGCTTGGCGCGGTGGTGATGAGATCGAGATCGTATTCGCGGGTCAGGCGCTCCTGGATGATTTCGAGGTGAAGGAGGCCGAGGAAGCCGCAGCGGAAGCCGAAGCCGAGGGCGGCCGAGGTCTCCATTTCGAAGGAGAAGCTGGCGTCGTTGAGGCGAAGCTTGCTGATCGATTCGCGCAGTTTCTCGAAATCGGCGGCGTCGACCGGGAAGAGGCCGCAGAAGACCACGGGCTGGACTTCCTTAAAGCCGGGCAGCGCCTGGGTGGCAGGGCGGCGGGTGTCGGTGATGGTGTCGCCGACGCGGGTTTCGGTGATGTCCTTGATCTGGGCGGTGATGAAGCCGATTTCGCCGGGGCCGAGCTCGGGCAGTTGCTCAATCTTGGGACGGAAGGCGCCGACCCGGTCGATGAGGTGCGTGCTGCCCGCCTGCATGAACTTGACGCTCTGGCCCTTGCGGACTGAGCCGTCGATGACGCGGATGAGGATGACGACGCCTAGGTATGGATCGTACCAGCTGTCGACGAGCATCGCCTTCAAGGGCGCGTCGCGGTCGCCCTTGGGCGGGGGAATTCGGGTGACGATGGCTTCGAGGACTTCGTCGATGCCGATGCCGCTCTTGGCGGAGGCGAGCACTGCGTCGTCGGCGGGGAGGCCGATGATGTCCTCGATCTCGGCCTTGACCTTGTCGGGATCGGCGGCGGGGAGGTCGATCTTGTTGATCACGGGGACGATTTCGTGGTCGTGCTCGATCGACTGGTAGACGTTGGCGAGGGTCTGCGCTTCCACGCCCTGGGCGGCATCGACGACGAGGAGCGCGCCTTCGCAGGCGGCGAGGGAGCGGGAGACTTCGTAGGCGAAATCGACGTGGCCGGGCGTGTCCATCAGGTTCAGGACATAGGTGAGGCCGTCCTTGGCGAGGTAATCGAGGCGCACCGTCTGCGCCTTGATGGTGATGCCGCGCTCCTGCTCGATCTCCATGTTGTCCAGCATCTGGCCGTGGGTCATCTCCCGATCGGTGAGCGCGCCGGTGCGCTGGATCAGCCGGTCGGCGAGCGTCGATTTGCCATGGTCGATATGGGCAATGATGGAGAAATTGCGGATTCGGGAAAGGTCGGTCATTGCGCTCGATATGTAAGGGGTTTCGCGGGCCCTAGCATTCCGGCGCGGTGAGGCAAAGGCCGGGGAGGAGAAGCGGGGACGGCGCGACCTCGCTCGCCCCCCGCCCCTTAGTGCGCGCGCAAGCGCCTACTCCGACGTTTGGCCGTCGAACTGGTCGTTTTCGTGGTCCGCTTCGGCCTGCTCCTTGGTCTTGTGGACGGTGCCGTGCTTGTGTTCGGGCGGGGCGTAGAGGGTGTAGAGCTTCAACGGCGCGGAGCCGGTGTTGACCACGTTGTGAAGGGCACCGGCCGGCACGATCACCGCGAAATCGTCCTCCACCGTGTTGACGGCGCCGTCGATGTGGACCTCGCCCGTTCCTTCCTCGATCCGGAAGAACTGGTCGTGGTCCTCATGGACTTCCGCGCCGATGTCGCAGCCGGGCGGCAGCGTCATCAGGACGAGCTGGAGGTTCTTGCCGGTGTAGACGACGCGGCGGAAATTCTCGTTGGCAAGCGTCTCCCGCTCGATATTCTCGACATAGCCCTTTTTCACGCGTTCTTGCTCCCTTCGCTGAGGTGGTTTCACCCACCAACAGCGAAGGGAGCGTTGCGTTCCGGTCAGCCCTTCGCCTTGCGCGCTGCCGAGGCGGCTTGCACGAACTCCCAGACATCGGCGGAGAAGGGCGGCTTCCGCTCACCCTGCCATTCGCCCATGCGGCTGTAGAGATCGGCCGCGCCGGCTTTCATCTCCGGCGTCGCAACCGCGTTGAAAGGTGCGAGCAGCGCGTTCCACTCGTCGAGCAGGGCCTGCGCCTCAGGGCTCCCCGGATCGAGCGGCAGCGCCGCGCCGATCCGCTCGCCAAGTTCGGACCATTGCCGGTTGTAGACCTCCGGATCGAAGGCCGCCGGCACATCCTTCATCCGCTCCGCCCAATGCGCCTGCTGCTCCGGTGTGAAGTAGCGGTCGGCGACTTTCTTCCAGCTTTCCTGTTCCATGATGGTGTCTCCATTCCTGATCAGCGAGCAAAAGGTCGCGGCATCGATGGGCTCGCGTCGATCAATGCGGGACTGAACGGCAAGTAGCAGCGCCTTTGCTTGGTGAAGCTCGGCGGCCTGCGTTTCGATGGCTTCGAGCTGCGCGGAAACGAGGCGCGGGAGGTCGATCGGCCCGCGGCCGCCGAGGCGCTGGATCTGGGCAAGGGTCAGCCCGGCTTTCTTGAGCGCCAGGATCTGGTTGACCCGCTCCAGCTCGCCCGCGCCGTACAGCCGGCGGCCGGAGGCGGTGCGCAGCGGCTTGAGCAGCCCGCGCGCCTCGTAGAAGCGAAGCGCGCGGGAGCTGATTCCGGTGCGGCGCACCACGTCTGCGATGTCGAGAGGCTGGTCCATGACGCACGTCGTACCACTTGACGCAGCGTCAACTTCAAGCGGCCTTTTCAGCTAGTCGTTCTTGACGATCTGGCCGGCCTTGATGACCACATCGACATCCTCAAGCGCGCTGACGTCGCGTAGCGGATCGCCGTCCACTGCGATGATGTCGCCGTACCTCCCGACCGCGATCGCCCCGACATCCTTTTCGCGGCCGAGCGCCTGCGCGGCGTTGCGGGTGGCGGCCTGGATCGCCTCCATCGGAGTCATTCCATATTGCACCATCCAGCGGAACTGGCCGCCCGCGGTGCCGTGCGGCATCACGCCGGCGTCGGTGCCGAACAGCATCTTGACGCCGGCCTTGTGGGCGGCGCGGAAATTGTCGCGCTGGATCTGGGCGACCTCGCGGTCCTTGCGCAAATTGTCCTCGAGCACGCCGTTTTTGGCGCCTTCGGCCTGGGTGTACTCGGTGTTGAAGATGTCCATGTCGAGCCAGGTGCCGTGCTCCTTGGCCAAGCGGATGCCTTCGGCGTCGATCAGCGAGGCGTGTTCGATCGTGTCGATGCCGGCGCGGATCGCCGCCTTGATGCCGCTGGCGCCATGGGCGTGGGCGGCGACCTTGAGGCCCCATTGATGGGCTTCGTCGGCGATTGCGCGAAGCTCCTCCTCGGAGAGCTGCTGCTGGCCGGGCTCGGTGTTGCGTGAGAAGACGCCGCCGGTGGCGCAAACCTTGATCACTTCGGCGCCGTATTTGCGCTGCTCGCGGACCTTTGCGCGAAGCGCCTGCGGGCCGTCGCCGACGCCTTCGCTGCGCGCCTTGAAGGACGGGGGAAGGTAGGTCTGGTCGCAGTGGCCGCCGGTGGCGCCGAGCGCGTAAGCGGCGGGGACGATCCGCGGGCCCTCGATCAGCCCTTCGTCGATCGCCTGCTTGTAGCCGACGTCCGAATAATTCTCCGAGCCGACGTTGCGCACGGTGGTGAAGCCGGCCTGCAGCATGTCGCGGGCATTCCCGACGCCCTGCGCGGTCCAGAAGGAATCGGTGAACTGCAGCCCCGAATAGCCGCCATAGCGCGGGTTGGAATCGAGGTGGACGTGCATGTCGATCAGGCCTGGAAGCAGGGTCTTGCCGGGCAGATCGATGCGCCTTGCGTCCGCCGGGATGTTGGGCCGGCCGCCGCCCCGCCCGACCACCGAGGCGATGCGGCCGTCGGTGATCACCACCACCGGCTCCTCGATCACCCGGCCGGTCAGCACGTCGATCATCCGGTCGGCGGTGACGACCACGCTCTCGGCAGCGGCAGGCGCCGCGCTGGCGAGGAGAAGAACGGCGGCGAGGCTTTTGCGCATAAGTGGGCTCCGGCGAAGGTGTGCCGCGTTCCTAGCCGCCGCTGCGCCGCGCTGTCGAGCGGCCTTGCTCCGGCGCATCGGCGCGCGCATTGCTCGGGGACAGGAGACCCACATGTCCGAGCTGCGCAGCCTTTATCCGCCCATCGAGCCATACGACAGCGGCACCCTCGACGTTGGCGACGGGCACAGCCTGTACTGGGAACGCTGCGGCACGCCGGGGGCCAAGCCGGCAGTGTTCCTGCACGGGGGCCCGGGCGCCGGGTGCAGCCCGGCCCACCGCCGCCAGTTCAATCCGGCGGCGTACGACGTCCTGCTGTTCGACCAGCGCGGCTGCGGCCGCTCGACGCCGCATGCCGGCCTGGAGGCGAACACCACCTGGCACTTGGTGGACGACATCGAGCGGCTGCGCGCAATGGCCGGGGTGGAGCGCTGGCTGGTGTTCGGCGGCTCCTGGGGCTCGACGCTGGCGCTCGCCTACGCCCAGGCGCACCCGGAGCGGGTCAGCGAACTGGTGCTGCGCGGTATCTTCGCGTTCCGGCAAAAGGAGGTGGACTGGCTCTACCTTTACGGCGCCTCCGAAGTGTTTCCGGCGGAATGGGCCGAGTTCGTCGCCCTGATCCCCGAGGAGGAGCGCGGCGACCTCGTGTCTGCTTACCAGCGCCGCCTTACTGGCGATGACCCCGTGGTCCGCCTTGCCGCGGCCAAGGCGTGGAGCAAGTGGGAGGCCGAGACGGTGACTTTGCACCCCAGCCCAGGGACGGTCGGCGCCCATACATCCGATAATTTCGCGATCGCCATCGCCCGCATCGAGAACCACTACATGGTCCACCGCGGCTGGCTCGAGGAAGGCCAGCTCCTCGCCAACGCCGGGCGGCTCAGGGACATCCCCGGCGTAATCGTGCAGGGCCGCTACGACATGTGCACGCCCCCGTCCGCCGCCTGGGACCTGCACTGCGCCTGGCCTGAGGCGGACCTCCAGATCGTCCACGGCGGCCACCTGTTCAGCGAACCCGCGGTGCTGGACGGTTTGATCAGGGCGACGGACAAGTTCGCGCATGGGTAAGGCGGACTCAGCAGCAACCCCAACCGCTCATCCTGAGTAGGGACTGAGCCCTTCGACGCCGCCTGCGGCGGCGCTCAGGATGAACTTCGGCTGCGCCGGAGTCGAAGGCCCGTATCGAAGGACCGCGCGAACAGGCAATGCGTCCTTCGATACGCCATTTCGCCAAGCTCAATGGCTACTCAGGATGAGCGGGTTTGGTTTCGCGGAGGGGCTGGCGCGGCCGGGGCGCCAGGCGCTAACCTCGGCTCGAAATCAGGGGAGCTTCGAACTTGGCGCAGACTTACGAGAAAACTCCGCTTCGGCGGGTGGTGATGGCGAGCCTGATCGGGACCACCATCGAGTGGTACGATTTCTTCCTCTACGGCTCCGCTGCCGCCTTGATCTTCAACAAGCTGTTCTTCCCCTCCTTCGATCCGTTCGTCGGCACCCTGCTCGCCTTTGCGACCTATGCGGTGGGCTTCATCGCCCGGCCGCTGGGCGGCATCGTTTTCGGTCATTACGGCGACAAGGTAGGGCGCAAGCGGCTGCTGATGGTGAGCCTGATCGTGATGGGCGTCGCCACCGTCCTTATCGGCCTCCTCCCGACCTACGACCGGATCGGCGTCTGGGCGCCGGCGCTGCTCATCGCGCTTCGCCTGGTTCAGGGCTTTGCGGTCGGCGGCGAGTGGGGCGGCGCGGTGCTGATGGCGGCCGAGCATGGGGACAGCGCCCGGCGCGGCTTCTGGGCAAGCTGGCCGCAGGCCGGAGTCGCCGCGGGCAGCCTGCTCTCCGCCGGGGTGCTTGCGCTGATGGCCGGGGTGCAGAGCGAGGCGGACTTCCTGTCCTGGGGCTGGCGGGTGCCGTTCCTGCTCTCCGCCTTCCTGGTCGCAATGGGCTGGTACATCCGCAACCGCGTTTCGGAGAGCCCCCTGTTCGAGCTCGATCAGTCGCTTCCCGAGACGGGTAAGCCGCCGAAGCTCCCCGCGATGGAAGTGCTGCGCGAGCGGCCGGGCGCCATCGCGCTCGGCGCCGGGCTGCGGGTGGGCGAAAACATTTCCTACTATATCATCACCGTCTTCTCGCTGACCTACCTCGTCGATGTCGCGACGGAGACGCGCAGCCTGGCGCTTAACGCGCTGCTGATCGGCGCCGCGGTGCAGTTCTTTGCAATCCCGCTGCTCGCCGCCTTGTCCGACCGGATCGGCCGCCGCCCGGTTTACGCGGCGGGCGGCCTCGGCCTCGCCGCCTTCGCATTCGTCTTCTTCCCGATGCTGAGTTCCGGCGATCCCCTGCTGATCGTCGCCGCCATCGTCGTCGCCTTGGTCCTGCACAGCGCGATGTACGGGCCGCAAGCGGCGTTCATCACCGAGCTGTTCCCGACCCGAATCCGCTATTCGGGCGTGTCGATCGCGTATCAGCTTACGTCGATCTTCGCGGGTTCGCTGGCGCCGATCGTCGCGCTCTGGCTGTACCGGGAATATGACAGCGCAACGCCCGTCGCGATCTATGTCGGCCTGACCTGCGCGGTGAGCGGCGTCTCGGCTTTACTCGCCCGCGAGACGAAGGGCGTGGAGCTGTCGGCGGTCCGCTAAATGCTGAGCGGACGGGCCAACGCGGGGTCGATCTGCCGGCGAACCACCCGCGGCGCGTCGGGAATGGCGGAGGGCCGCGGCACCGGCCGCCGTTCGGCCTCATAGCCCGAAAGCACGATGTCGAGGATTTCAGGCGCCTTGGCGAGGGCGTCCCCCGCCCCGTCGCCGCAGACCACCGCTTCCGGCACGTCCGGGAAGGTGACAAGCACGAGCCCGTCTTCGCCTTGGGTGATCTTTGCCGGGTAGCTGGGCATGAACATTTCCACCTGTTCGAGCCCCTGACGCACGAGACGCCGGGGAGTTCCTTTCGTTACGCCTGCGCGGAACCTAACTCAGGTTAGCGGGTTCCGCTCTGTGGTCGAGCCGCAAATGGTCACGCGCGGCTTCCATCGGACGCCTCAGCTCCATGAAAGGCTGGGGCGTCCTTTTGTAACGAAGAAAAACAAGGGGTTCAGTTTATGAAGAAGCTTCTCACAGCCGTTGCCGGTGCCGGCCTCCTCAGCCTCGCCGCTTGCGGCGGTTCGGGCGACGATGCCGCCGGCGACAACGTTGCCCAGGCCTACGACAACAAAGCGGACGCGATGGAAGATCAGGCCGACAACACGTCGAACGAAGCCGCCGAGGACGCCCTTGAAACCAACGCCGCCGCAGTTCGCGAGCAGGGCGAGGACAAGGAAGAAGCGATCGACGACGCGGACGGCAAGAACACCCAGTAAGACCGCGTTTTCTCCCTTTTCACGCGGTCGAGGCGCCCCGGGGGTTGTATTCCCCGGGGCGCTTTCCGTTTGTGTGCGGGTGTGCGGGTGTGCGGGCAGAATAACAAAATCCGTTCATCTCGAGCGAAGTCGAGAGACGTGTCCGGGGAGTTTGTGCCAGCGTCTCTCGACTTCGCTCGAGACGAACGGGGTTGGTGGGTACTTGTGACGCACTGCCGCTGGCGCTCTCCTCCTCCGATCCGCTAAACGCTGCTCATGGCCGACCTTTTCGCCGACGACACACCCCCGCCTCAAGCGACAGCTGTGCCGGACAGCGCGCCGCTCGCCGACCGCCTCCGCCCGCGGGCGCTGGACGAGGTCGTCGGTCAGGATCACCTCACCGGCCCGGCCGGCGCGATCGGGCGGATGGTGGCGGCGGGGAAGCTTTCCTCAATGATCCTGTGGGGGCCGCCCGGCACCGGCAAGACCACGATCGCGCGCTTGCTCGCCGATGCGGTGGGCATGCGCTTCACCGCCACCTCGGCCGTATTCTCCGGCGTTGCGGACCTGAAGAAGGTGTTCGCCGAGGCGCGCGAATATGGGCGGGCGGGCAAGCAGACGCTCCTCTTCGTGGACGAGATCCACCGCTTCAACCGTGCACAGCAAGACGGCTTCCTGCCTTATGTCGAGGACGGCACGGTGGTTCTGGTCGGCGCCACCACCGAGAACCCGTCGTTCGAACTCAACGCGGCGCTGCTCTCCCGCGCCCAGGTGCTGATCCTCAACCGCCTGGACGCGCGGGCGCTCTGCCATCTGCTCGACCGCGCCGAGGAGTTGGTCGGACGGCCGCTCCCCCTCACCCCCGAAGCGCGCGACGCCCTGGTCGCCACCGCCGATGGCGACGGCCGCTTCCTGCTAAACCAGGCGGAGACGCTCTTCTCCGTCGATCTCCCCGAGCCGCTCGATCCCGCGGCGCTTTCGGCCCTGCTCCACCGCCGGATGCCGGTCTACGACAAGGACCGGGAGGGGCATTACAACCTGATCTCCGCGCTTCATAAAGCGATCCGCGGTTCCGACCCGCAGGCGGCGCTTTACTACCTTGCGCGGATGCTAACGGCCGGGGAGCAACCGTTGTTCCTGCTGCGCCGGCTGATCCGCGCCGCGGTGGAGGATATCGGCCTCGCCGACCCGCAGGCGCTGGTGCAGTGCGTCGCCGCCAAGGATACGTACGACTTCCTGGGCTCGCCCGAAGGCGAGCTCGCCATCGCCCAGGCCTGCCTCTACCTCGCCACCGCACCGAAATCGAACGCGGTCTATGCGGCGCAGAAGGCGGCGTGGCGGGTCGCCAAGGAGACCGGCTCGCTGATGCCGCCGCAGAATATCCTCAACGCGCCGACCAAGCTGATGAAGGACATCGGCTACGGCAAAGGCTATAGCTACGATCACGATGCCGAGGACGGCTTTTCCGGCGACAATTACTGGCCGGACGAGATGCAGCCGCAGGCCTTTTACGTGCCCACGGACCGGGGCTTCGAAAAGCGCCTTGCCGAACGCCTCGCCTGGTGGGAGGAGCGGCGGCGTGAGAAAAACAGCTAACCTTCTACTCGCCGCGGCGTTGCTCGCCGCCCCCGCCGGCGCCCAGCAGAACCGGCCCGAATATCTTCGCGCGCTGGCGGCGGGTTACAAGGCCGCGTTCCTGTGCAGCGACATTTTCAACGCCGGGCAGACGGAGGCGCAGGTCGAAGCCGACGACCTCCAGCGCACCTACCCGGAGCTCGAGCCGCTGATGCCGGCGCTGAAGGCGGTGGTCGACCGGCAGGCGAAGACGGTGAGCGTGTCGTTTGACGACAAGCTGCCGCCGCGCATCGCGGCCTGGCGCCCGCATCTTGGTTGCGCGCAGCTTCCGATCGGCGCGACGCCCGACGCGGCGAAGCTCCTACCGCGTCTGGCTGAGACCCGCGACGTAGCGCGCGACGATGCTCGTCAGTGGCCGCAGGGCGACCGCGGCGCCGCCGCTCCCACGCGGGGCTTCCCTAAGAAGCTCGCCGAAGCAGTAGGCGCAGCGTTCGACCGGCGCACTTACGGGCAAGGCAGCGAGACGACGGCCGTGATTGTGGTCTACCAGGGCCGCATCGTCGCGGAGCGTTACCGCGCCGACTTCAACATGCACACGCCGCAGCGCACCTGGTCGGTGGCCAAGAGCATCGCCGGGAGCGTGATCGGCGCTGCCGCCCATCAAGGCCTGATCGATCCCCAAGCGCCTGCGCCGATCCCCGAATGGCAGGCGCCCGGCGATCCGCGCGCGGCGATCACCACCGACAATCTGCTGCGCATGGCGAGCGGACTTCATTCCGATGCGGCGGGCAACCGCACCGACGCGACCTATTTCGGCGGCACCAGCATCACCGAAAACGCCACCGGCTCGCCCCTGGAGACCACGCCAGGCACCCGCTTCCGCTACGCCAATAACGACATCCTGCTCGCGGTCCGCGGCCTGCGCGCCAAGCTCGGCGGCGGGGAGCGGGCGCTGGCTTTCCCCTACAGGGAATTGTTCTGGAAGATCGGCATGAACCGCACCTTCGCGGAGACCGACTGGCAGGGCAATTTCATCCTTTCGAGCCAGGTCTGGACCACCGCCCGCGATCTCGCCCGGCTCGGCCTCCTCTACCAGAACGATGGCCTGTGGAACGGCCAGCGCATCCTGCCCGCCGGCTGGGGCGCCTATGTGTCGCGCAACGGGCCAGCCCAGCCGCCGTCCGGCGACGGCTACGGCGCGAGCTTCTGGACCTTCCCCAAAGACAGCGGCATCCCCGGCGACGCCTATGTCGCGCAGGGCAATCGCGGCCAGTATCTGGCGATCATCCCTTCTGCCGGGATCGTGATCGTCCGCCGCGGCTATGACGGCCCGCAAACCGCCTTCGACCCCGCGCCCTTTGTCCGCGACGTGGTCGAAGCCCTGCGCTGATCGAAACCGCCGTGCGCGACTATTTCCTGCCCCGGGCCGATCCGCCGCTGCCAGGGAGCGCCTCCGCACCTGCAGCCCCGGGCAGCAATTGGCGCGCGATCCGGTCCTCCAGCATCGGCTGGGGCATTGTCGCATTCCTGCTCGCCGGCGAAGCGGTCGAAGGCGCCCAGGAAGATGGCCCGACCATCAGGATGGCCGCTTTCGTGCTCCTGGCGCTTCTCTGCGCTGCATTGAGCCTGAGGCACGCGCTGGTCCTGCGCCGCGCCCGCCGCGAGTTGCATCGGCTGCGAGGCGAAGGCTGAGGGACAGGCGCGCCTTCACAAGCGCGCGCTTCCTGCGCTAAGGCCGCGCACGATGTCCGACAAAACCGATTACCGAGATACCGTCTTCCTGCCGAAGACCGATTTCCCAATGAAGGCCGGCCTTGCCGCCAAGGAACCGGCGATCCTTGCCCGCTGGGCTGAGGAAAAGCTGTACGAACGCCTGCGCGAGGCCCGCGCCGGGCGGACACGCTTCATCCTCCACGACGGCCCGCCTTACGCGAATGGCGACATCCACATGGGCCATGCGATGAACAAGGTGCTCAAGGACATCATCGTTCGTTCGCAGTCCTTGCTCGGCAAGGACGCGCCTTATGTCCCCGGCTGGGACTGCCACGGCCTTCCCATCGAGTGGAAGATCGAGGAGCAGTATCGCAAGAAGAAGCTGGACAAGGACCAGGTCCCGCCCCGCGAATTCCGTGCCGAATGCCGCGCTTATGCGGAGAAATGGGTGGCCGTGCAGGCCGCCCAGTTCCAGCGCCTCGGCGTGATGGGCGAGTGGGACAATCCCTACCTCACCATGAAGTATGAGGCCGAGGCGAAGATCGTCGAGGAGCTCCTCCAGTTCGCCGAAAGCGGCCAGCTCTACCGCGGCGCCAAGCCGGTGATGTGGTCGCCCGTGGAGAAGACCGCGCTCGCCGAGGCCGAGGTGGAATATGAGGAGATAACGTCCACCCAGATCGACGTGGCGTTCGAGATCACCGAGGCGCCGAACGCGCCCGAACTGGTTGGTGCGCATGCGGTGATCTGGACGACAACGCCTTGGACGATCCCGGTAAACCAGGCGATCGCCTATGGGCCGGAGATCGAATATGCGCTGGTTGAATTCCGTGACGGTTCTCGTCCCCCGGTCTTGATTGCCGCCGGCCTGTTCAATGAATTCGCTTCGCGACTCGGCCTCAACAAGGGCGAGCTCGACATCTACATCAGCAACGATACGCCCGGGGATAGGCTCGCAGGCGCCGTCGCGCGGCACCCGATGCACGAGCTCGGGGGCTTCTTCGCCAAGCCGCGGCCGTTCCTGGCGGGCGATTTCGTCACCACCGATGCGGGCACCGGGCTCGTCCACATGTCGCCCGATCATGGCGAGGACGATTTCCTGCTCTGCAAGGCGAACGGCATCGATCCGGTGTTCGCCGTCACCGACGATGGCCGTTACCGCGAGGATTGGGGCTGGCTCGGCGGCCAGGGCAGCGTCATCAACGCCAAATTCAACGCGCCGGACGGGCCGATTTGTTCGGATCTGCGGGAGAGCGGCGGACTGGTGGCGGCAAGCGCGGACTTTCGGCACAGCTATCCGCACTCCTGGCGCTCCAAGGCCAAGATCATTTTTCGCTGCACGCCGCAGTGGTTCATTCCAATGGATAAGAACCCCTCTCCCCTCCGGGGAGAGGAAGAGCCGCGCAGCGGCGAAGGAGAGGGGGAGTCGGACGGCGGCGTAGGGACTGCCCCTCTCCCCAACCCTCTCCCCGGCGGGGAGAGGGGGCTAAGAAGCACCGCTCTCGCCGCCATCGACCAGACCCGCTGGGTGCCGGAGAAGTCGAAGAACCGCATCCGCGCGATGGTGGAAGGACGGCCGGACTGGGTGCTCAGCCGCCAGCGCGCCTGGGGGGTGCCGATCGCGCTTTATGTGCACCGCACCACCGGCGAGTATCTCCGCGACGCCGCGGTCAACAGCCGTATCATCCGGGCTTTTCACGAAGGCGGCGCCGACGCCTGGTTCAGCGCCGACCACCAGGGGCTGCTCGGCAACGGCTACAATCTCGACGAGTATGAGCCGGTCACCGACATCCTCGACGTCTGGTTCGACAGCGGCGCCACCCACGCTTACGTGATCGAGGCGCGCTACGGCCAGGGCACCCGCGCCGACCTGTACGTCGAAGGCTCCGACCAGCATCGCGGCTGGTTCCAGTCCTCGCTTCTGGAAAGCTGCGGCACCCGCGGCCGCGCGCCTTACGACGCCGTCCTCACCCATGGCTTCGCGCTCGACCGGGATGGGCGCAAGATGTCGAAATCGATCGGCAACGTCATCGACCCGCTGGCCATTATCAAGGAGAGCGGCGCCGACATATTGCGGCTCTGGGTCGCCTCGACCGATTATTTCGAGGACGTGCGGATCGGCAAGGAAGCGCTTGCCGGCACCGGCGACGCCTATCGCAAGCTCAGGAACACCTTCCGCTACATGCTCGGCGCGCTGGAAGGCTTCACAGATGCCGAGCGTGTCGCTGCGGCGGAAATGCCGGAGCTCGAACGCTGGGTCCTCCATCGCCTGGCCGAACTCGACGGCGAGCTTCGCGAGGCTTCGGCGAACTATGAGTTCAACCGCTACACCCGCCTGCTCACCGCTTTCGCCAATGACGACCTCAGCGCCTTCTTCTTCGATATCCGCAAGGACAGCCTTTATTGCGATGCGCCGTCTTATCTGAAGCGGAGGGCGTATCGCACGGTGCTGGACACCGTCTTCCACGCACTCGTCCGCTGGCTCGCGCCGGTGCTGTGCTTCACCACCGAGGAAGTGTGGGGCACCCGCTTTGCGGAAGGCGGCTCGGTACACCTTCTCGAATGGCCGGAGATCGACCTGGCATGGCGCGACGACGCGCTCGGCGCCAAGTGGATCAGGCTGCGCGAGGTCCGCGAGCTCGTGACCGGCAATATCGAGCCGATGCGGCGTGAAAAGAAGCTAGGCTCCAGCCTGGAGGCGAAAGTGACCCTCGGGCTCCCCGACTTCGGCCTGCGCGCCGAGATCGAAGGAATGGATTTCGCCGAAGCGTGCATCGTCTCGGAACTGTACCTCGAGGACTTCGAGGGCCTAGCGGTCACCGTTGAGCGGACTGAGCGGGAAAAATGCGGCCGCTGCTGGCGGCATCTGCCGGAAGTATCGGAAGAAGGCGCGCTCTGCGCCCGCTGCGAGGGGGTAGTGAATGGCTGATCAGGGCGACGTGCTGCGCAACCGCAAGCTGGGCTTGAGCGTGGCTGCTTTTGTCTTCCTCGCCGACCAGGCCGCGAAGTTCGTGGTGGTCGAGGTGCTGCAGCTTCAGCAGCGCAGCGAGATCGGCCTGCTTCCCTTCTTTCGCCTGAGGTGGGTGGAAAATCGCGGCGTTTCGATGGGCCTGTTCACCGCCGACAGCGATGTCGCGCGCTGGGGCCTGGTCGCGATGACCGCAGCCATTGCCCTGTTTGTCGCGCTCTGGCTGTGGCGGGAGAAGCGCCGCGGCGACGCGCTTGCGCTGTCGCTGGTGCTCGGCGGCGCGCTCGGCAACATCCTCGATCGGGTCCGGTTGGGCTATGTGGTGGATTATGCCGACCTGCATTTCGGGGACATCAGCCCCTTTTTGGTCTTCAATGTCGGCGACGCAGGCATTACCATCGGCGTATTGCTGTTGCTGGTCCGCGCTTTGCTGACGCGCGACAAGGCGCCCGCGCGAGAGGAATCTGAACATGCGTAACGTAAACACCATTCTGGCCGCGACGGCCGCGAGCCTCCTGCTCGCCGGCTGCGGCACCAGCGGCATCGCCGGGCGCGACCGCCCCGACGAATTCGCCGTCGCCCGCAACGCGCCTTTGGTGATCCCGCCCGATTTCGCGCTGACCCCGCCCGCGCCGGGCAGCCCCACCCCCGCCGGCACCGATGCCCGCACCCAGGCGCTCGACGCCCTGTTCGGCGGCACCGCCCCGCGCAGCGCGGCGGAAACGTCGGTGTTGAACCAGGTCGGCCGTGACCGCGCGGCGCTCGGCGCCCGCTCGGTCGCCGGCGATCCGCAAACCGAAGTGGTCGACAAAGGCGCCGTCACCCAGACGATCATCGCCGCCCCCACCGGCGCAGGCCGCGACGCCACCGCCACGACCCCTCAGTGAAGCTTGGTTGGGGCGGCTTCGGCCGCCTCGCCTGCGGCCATGGACCTCGACGACCAGCTCCGCCGCTACTTCGGCACCACGGACCTATCCGCCATGACCCCGGACGCACTTGCCGCCGGGACGGAGCGAATTTCCGTCGATCTCGGGCTTGAGACGGACCGCAACCTGCGTTTCGCCTTGTGGGTTTTGCTCTACATGCTGGGCTCCGCCCCCGATCTCGACATCGCCTTCAAGGACGAAGCGGACCGCGAGGCGGCGCGCAACTTCATGGATGCCGCCGCGGTGGGCGATTAGGCGCCCAGCGGCTCCACCTTCAGCACCTCGATCGCTTCGGCGCGGCCGTTGAAATCGATCAGGTCGCCCGGGCAGGCGCCGATCAGCGCCCGGGCGAGCGGGGCCGAGAAGCTCAGGTAGCCCGCCGCGGGTTCGGCCTCGTCGTCGCCAACGATCGCGATCGTCCGCTCCGCACCATTCATCCGGAAGGTCACCCGGGTGCCGAACGCCGCCTCGCCGCCGGCCGCCACGGGCGCCAGTTCGGCGGTGGCGTGGCGGGTCTGCCAGTAGCGCAGGTCGCGCTTGGCCTCGGCCAGCGCCGTCTCGCCCTCAGCTTCGGTGACCTTGCGCTCCGTCTCCGCGAGCCGCGCGCGGATCTGCTCAAGGCCGCGCAGTGTGACCAGGTTCGGACCCGACGGGAGCGGCAGCTCGAATCTCGGCTCCTTATGCTCCTCATCGCTCTCGCGGCGGAAGGCTACGCTCATCGGGTCACTGCTTCCTGACCGCGTCGGCCTGCTGGCGCAGTTCCTCGCCGCGTTCCTCCGCTGCGTCCTCGGTAGCTTGGGCTTTCTCGTCGAGCGCGTCGGCGGCGGCTTCGCGTGCCTTGTTGGCGCTTCTATCCGCTTCGTCCTGGCGTTCGCCCATGGTTTCGGCAGGGCCGCTGCGCATGCTGTCCTCTCCGTCGACCGCGCCGGAGGCATTGTCGGCGATCTCTCCGGCTTGTTCCTTCGGCCCGTCGCAGGCGGCGAGGCCGGCGATCAGCGCACTTGCCAAGGCAATCGATACGATCCGCATAGCCACTCTCCTGCGTTACCGAAATCACTACGCGCCCGGCGGCGGCGCGGTTCCGCCTAAGCGGCGGCGATCAGCCGGTCGCGCTCGCCGATCAGCTCGGCATAAGAGGCGCCTGCGGAACGGGCCGCAAGTGCCATTGCGCTGGCCAGCCGCTCCTGGCCTTCTGCGGTGAGCGGCGCCGAGCCTTCGGCGACCTCCATCATCTCCTCCATCTTGCCCGAGCAATGCAGCGCCGCGTCGCAGCCGGCGGAGAGCGCAAGCGCGGCGCGGTGGCGGAAGGAGCCGGACAAAGCGTGCATGCCGATGTCGTCGGACATCAGGAAGCCGGAGAAGCCGATGCGGCCGCGGATGATCCGGCTGATCACCGGGGCGGAATGGCTTGCCGGCTGCTTCGGGTCCCAGGCGGTGTAGACGACGTGGCTGGTCATCCCCATCGGTGCGTTGGCGAGGGTGCGGAACGGCGCGATGTCCAGCTCCAGCTCCTCCTCGCTTGCGCGGACGACCGGGAGTTCGAGGTGGGAATCGACCATTGAGCGGCCGTGGCCCGGCATGTGCTTGACGATGCCGACCACGCCGCCCGCCGCAAGCCCGTCGAGCACGGCGCGGCCCAAGGCGGCCACCTGCATCGGCTCGGCGCCGAGCGCACGGTCGCCGATGATGTCGTTGGCGCCTTCCTGGCGGACGTCGAGCAGCGGCAGCGCGTCGACGTTGACGCCCGCCTCGCGAAGCATGGCGGCGATCGCCTGGGCGTTGGTGCGCGCCGCCTGGATCGCGGTCATCGGCGCACGGGCGTAGAGCTCGGCAAAGGTCCACGCCGGCGGGAAAGCGGGCCAGACCGGCGGGCGCATTCGGGCGACGCGGCCGCCTTCCTGGTCGATCAGGATGGGCAGATCGTCGCGCCCGTGGAGCGCGCGCAGATCGTCCGTCAGCGCCTTGAGCTGCGCCAGGTCCGCGATGTTACGGCGGAACAGGATGTAGCCGGTGGAATCGGCCTCGCGGAAAAAGGCGCGCTCGTCGGCGGTGAGCGCCTCGCCTTCGAGGCCGTAGATTGCGGCTTGCATCGTTGCCGGCGGCCTAGATGCGAACGCAGCTCTCGCCGGCAACCTTCAAGCGGCCGCAGATGTCGGCGGCGTTGGGGCCGCTGGCGCGCAGGCGGTACAGGGTCTTGCCGCCGCTCTGCACCGGCACGACGCTCTGGGTGAGCGGCGCGAGGTAGCCGAAGCGGCCGGACATCGCCTTCCAGGCGGCGTTGGCGCCGGCCTGGCTGGAGAAGGCGCCAAGCTGGATGGTTGCGCCGCCGGTTGCAGGTGCGGGCGCCGCGGGAGCCGCGGCCTCCGGCTTGGGCTGGGCGGCAGGCTGTTGCGCGGCGGGCTGTGCCTGCGCCTGGGCAGGCGGCGCCTTGGTCATCGGCGCTTCGGCCACCGCGTTGGTGTTGATCGCGCCCTTGGGATCGGCACCCTCGCTCGCGGCAAAGGCGGTGTCGCCCTCCCCTTCCACGGTCATGCCGCCGGCGTCGGCGGGCTTGGTCTTGTAGTCGCCGCCCGGTGCCGCGATCAGCTCCGGCTCGCCCGAAGCCGTGCCGTCGGACGGACGATTGTTCATCCAGAACAGGCCGCCGACGATCGCGCCGATCGCGACCAGGGCGATCAGAACGCCCATGATCATCTTCATCGGCGAGGGGCCTTCGCCCGCATCGTCGTCTTCGACCGCCTCGAGCCAGGGGAGGCGATCTTCCTCGAGCGAACTGTCGTCGGCGCGCATGTCCGTCATCACTGCATCTCCTCGGCCGCCTGGACGCCCATGATGGCGAGGCCGTTCCGGACAATCTGCCCTATTGCGGAGGCGAGTTCCAGACGTGCGCGCGTAAGTTCTCCATTATGTGCCAAGAGGAAACGCCTTGAGGGATCGTCATTGCCCTTGTTCCACTGCGCATGGAGCGCGGCCGCGAGCTCGTGGAGGTAGAATGCGATGCGGTGCGGCTCGTGCGCCTGCGCCGCGGCTTCCACGATGCGCGGGAATTGCGCGGCGAGCCTGACCAGCGCCAGCTCCTCGTCGTCGAGCAAGCTGAGGTTGGGCGTCGCGGTGAGGTCTATGCCCGCTTCGGCCGCGCGGCGGTGGAGGGAGCGGATGCGGGCGTGCGCATATTGCACGTAAAAGACTGGATTGTCCTTCGACGCTTCCACCACCTTTGCGAAATCGAAATCCATCTGCGCGTCGTTCTTCCGCGTCAGCATGGTGAAGCGGACGACGTCCTTGCCGACCTCCTCGACCACTTCGGCAAGCGTCACGAAGCTGCCGGAGCGCTTGGACATCTTAACGAGTTCGCCGTTCCTCAAGAGCCGCACCATCTGGACGATCTTGACGTCCAGCGCCGGCCGCCCGGCCAGCGCCTCGACGGCCGCCTGGGTGCGCTTCACCGTGCCGGTATGGTCGGCGCCCCAGACGTTGATCAGCTCGTCGGATTTCTCAAGCTTCTGCATGTGGTAGGCGGTGTCGGCGGCGAAATAGGTCCAGCTTCCGTCCGACTTGCGGATCGGCCGGTCCTGGTCGTCGCCGAACGCGGTGGAGCGGAACAGGAGCAGCTCCGATGCCTCCCAATCGTCCAGCGTCTTGCCCTTGGGCGGCGGCAGGGTGCCGGTGTAGACCAGCCCCTTCTCGCCAAGCAGCGCAAAGGCGCGGTCGACGGCGCCCGATTGCTGCACCTCTTCCTCGGAGGCGAAGAGATCGTGGTGGACGCCGAGCTTGGCGAGGTCTTCGCGGATCAGATCGAGCATCGCGGCGACGGTGGAGCGGCGGAAGGTCTTCAGCCATTCCGCCTCGGGCGCGTCGGCGTAGGTCTCGCCATATTCCGCAGCCAGAGCGTCGCCGACGGGCTTCAGGTAGTCGCCCGGATAAAGGCCCTCGGGAATGTCGCCGATTTCGCGGCCGAGTGCTTCGAGGTAGCGCAGGTGGGCGGAGCGGGCGAGGGTGTCGACCTGCCCGCCGGCATCGTTGACATAATATTCGCGGGTGACCTCGTAGCCGGCATGCTCGAGCAAATTGGCAAGCGCATCGCCGACTACCGCGCCCCGGCAATGGCCCATGTGCATCGGCCCGGTCGGGTTGGCCGAGACATATTCGACGTTCACCCGGTGCCCTGCGCCCATCTGCGAGCGGCCGTAATCGGCCGCCGCGGTAAGGATGGCGCGCAGTTCCTCCTGCCAGACGGTCGGCACGAGGCGGATGTTGATGAAGCCCGGGCCCGCAATCTCCGCGCTCGTGACCTCCTCCAGCGCCTCGATCCGGGGCACGATCAGTCCGGCAAGGGCGCGCGGGTTGGTGCCCGCACGTTTGGCGAGCACCATCGCTACGTTGGTGGCGAGATCGCCGTGCGTCGCGTCGCGCGGCGGCTCCACCGCCACCGCCTTACGGTCGAGACCGGGGGTGAGCGCCCCTTCCGCTTCCAGGGCGTCGAGGACCGCATCGAGGTGCGCGGCGAAGCGGGCGTAGAGAGTCACTCTTGAAACTTTCACTTCCGAACGGAAGGCGCGCCTTAGCGGATGTGGGCTGCGAAGAACAATCTTTGCCGCCGCGTCAGAAAGCCTCGGGAAGATCGACAGGTCCGACCAGTGCGCGGTACTGCCGGACGGCGTAACGATCGGTCATTCCGGCGATGAAGTCGCCGATCGCCCGCAAGGTGGGCACCAGGCCCTCCTCCCGCGGCCGCCATTCCTCCGGCAGCAGGGACGGGTCGGCGCGATAGGCGGCAGCGAGGCCGGAAACGACCTTCTGCGCTTCCCCTCGCACCGCCGCAACCGGCGGCGCATTGTACATTCGCGCGTAGAGGAAGCGCTTCAGTTCACGCTCCTCGGCGGCGAGCGCCGGGGAGAAGCCGGCAAGAGAACGCCCGGCGGCACGCACCTCCTCGATCGAACCGACGCCGGCATCCGCCACCCGGCGCTGGGTTTCGGCGAGCACATCGTTGACCATGACGCCAATCTGGTCCCGCACCAGCTCGGAAGTAAGCCGCGCCTCCGGCACTTGCGGGTAGCGCACCTTTACCGCCGCCCACGCGCGGGCGACGAAGGGCACTTCGAGCAGCTCTTCGAGGGTGAACAGGCCGGCGCGCAAGCCGTCGTCGATATCGTGATTGTCATAGGCGACGTCGTCGGCAATGGCGGCGATCTGCGCTTCCAGGCTCGGCCAGGAGGTGAGATCGAGCGGAAATTCGGCATCTGACTCCGCCAGCGCCCAGGACGGCTCGAACACCGGGCCGTTATGCTTGGCGAGGCCTTCAAGAGTCTCCCAGCTGAGGTTGAGGCCGGCGTGGAGCGGGTAAGGCGAATCGAGCCTGGTCAACGTGCGAAGCGTCTGGGCGTTGTGGTCGAAACCCCCTGCCTCGGCGAGCGCCGCCTCAAGCGCGTCCTCGCCGCTATGACAGAACGGCGGATGGCCGATGTCGTGGGCGAGGCAAAGCGCTTCGGTCAGATCCTCGTTGAGGCCGAGCACGCGCGCCAAAGTGCGGCCGATCTGCGCCACTTCAAGGCTGTGGGTCAGACGCACTCGGAAATGGTCGCCATCGGGCGCGACGAACACCTGGGTCTTGTGGCGCAACCGGCGGAACGGGACGGAGTGGACGATCCGGTCGCGGTCGCGCTGGAAGGCATCGCGCGGCCCGCGGCTTTCGCCGCCGGCATGACCGTGGAGCCGCCCGCGCGATCGGGCGGGATCGGCGGCGCAAAAGGCGAGCGGCTTCACTTGGCGGAAAGCTTCTCGATCTTCTGACCGGCCTCGCTGGTCCAGGCGAACCCGGTGACGTCCGACTTCTTCAGCTCGTTGACGAAGGTCTGGGCCTCCCCATCGGTCTTGAACGGGCCGACGAGCAGGCGGTTGGTTGCCTTAAGCGGAGTCGTCCAGGCGCCGCGGGCGGCGAGCAGCTTGGGCGCCTTGGTTTTGATGCGGGCGAACTCGCGCGGTAGAGCGGCCTTATCGGCGCCGCCCGCGACCTGCACCCAGATGCGCTTCGGCTCGGCCGGCACGACCGGCTTCTTCTCGGCGGCGACTTCCTTCTTCGGCACCGGCTTGGCGGCGACGGCTTTCTTGGCTTCGATAACCTTCACCGGCGCAGCGGCAGCCTTTTGCTCGGACGCAACCTCAGGCGCCGGCTCCGACGCGGGGGTGGTTTCGGGAAGCGAGGCGATCAGCGAGGCGATGCCGGCGAGCCGGCTTGCGCCGCGCTCCTCGACCGGAGCCTCCGCCGGCGGCGGTGCCTCGATCGAAGCGAGCTCGGAAACCGGCTGCTGCGGGGGCGACACGCGCTCCCCTTGCGGAACCGCGGCAATCGAGAAGCCCGGCATAACGGCGCCCGAATTGCCCGGTGCCGAGGAGATCGGCGTCCGCGCGATTGGAACCTGCGCGGAAGCGATGGGCGCTCCGGACGCGAAGCTCGGCCCCTGCGGCTGCGGCTCGAGCCTTGCCTCGACAACAGGCGCCGGGGTTTGCTGCTCGGGAGCAATCACGGGAGCGGCGGAGGCGGTCGCGACCTGCTGGGCAGCGACGGGCACCGAAATGGTTTGCGGCGCCTTGGCGGCGGCTTGCTGCTGCGGCGGGGATGGAGCCGGCCTGGCGCGCTCAACCGGCGCGGCAGCGCGGGTTTGAGGAACGCCGCGGCTCCAGGCCCACTGCGAATTGCCGGAGGATGTCGAGGCGGATTGCGGGCGCCGGGTGGGCTCCGGCTTCGGCTTCTGCTCGGCGGGAATCGCACTCGCGATCTGGCGCGCGGGCGCGGGCGCAGGGCGACGCTCGACGATGCGGGTCTCGGCTTTCGGTGCCGGCACCGGCTGGCGGGCTGCAACCCGGGCGGCGGGCTTGGGGGGAACGGCGGTGCGGGTGCCCAGCGCCGGCCGGCTTGTGTCGGGCGCCCCGGCCCTGTCGGTTGCACGCGTCGATGGTTCGTAGGCAGCGTAGGTGTTCGGGCGCGGCACGGGCAGGTTGCGGGCCCGGCTCGGAAAGCTGCCGAGGTGGACTGCAAGCGCCCGCTCGGACAGCGACAGCGCCGGCAGCCGCTCCAGGAACGGAGTCAGCGCCGCGCTTTGCGCCGGCATGCTCGCCTGCACCGCGCGCGCTGCGCCGGCCGCGTCGCCGGTCAGCGCAAGCACGAAGGCGCGGGTGCGCTCGGCGGCCTTGTCGCGGATCAGCAGTTGGTCCTCGATCACCCGCAAGGCCGGCTCGCGTTCGCCGCTGATCGCCAGCGAGAGAGCGAGCTGGCGCGTTATTTCGGGGCTCGGCTTGTTCTGAAGCGCCATGCGGTAATCGCGCTGCGCCCGCCGCGGATCGCCGACGAGATCGTAGGCAAGGCCGCGCTGGGCCGCGACCTCCGCTTCCGGAACGCCCAGGCTCGTCGCTTCGGCGAAGAATTTAAGCGCGCCCTCCGGCTGCTGGAGCTGGGCCAAAGCGGCGCCGAGCCACATCTTGATGCGCCCGTCGCTCGGCGCCTGCTCTTCGGCGCGGCCGAAGAAGGTGATCGCCGCCTGCGGATCGCCAAGCTCCAGCGCCGCCTTGCCCGCGCCCATCAGGGCGGTCAGGCTCTTGGGGTTTTCGGCAAGGCTCCGCAGGTTGCGCGACAAGGCTTCGCCCGGGCCGTCGAGCGACGGGTTGCCGGTCTGCGCGGCGGCAGGCGCGGCGCTCAGCAACATCCCCGCTCCCAGCAAGGCGAGGCCAAGCCGGGCACCCATGTTCTGCGATTTGATCATGGAGGCGATTAAGCCCGCTCGGCGGAACGCCGGCAATGAACCTGCGCCGAGCCGGGCGCTGCAAACGATGGAACGCTACCGGGGTTCCGCGCGCCGAAAGAAACACCGCAAATTCAAAGCCCCTCCCCTTTAGGGGAGGGGTTGGGGAGGGGAATATGGTGATGGAATTTCGCTGGCCGGGTGCAATCGACAGGCCCCTCCCCAAACCCCTCCCCTGAAGGGGAGGGGCTTAGGAGGTTACGCGCTTACTGGTTGTTCTGGCGTCCCAGGAAGCGCGGAATGTCGAGCGGTTCGCGGCGCAGGCGCGGCTGGGGCTCTTCCTCGACCTGCGCCTTGTCGGCGCCGCGGGCGATGTTGGACATGCGCTCGAACAAGGTGCCGCCGCCGGCGCCCTTGGCCGGCTTGGCCGCTTGAGCGGGGGCTTCCTCGCCTGTGATCCAGCTGCGCGTGCCCGGCGCCTTGGCTTCGGGGCCGCTTGCGAAATCGTCTTCGATGAAGCTTTCGCCGCCTTCGTCGCCGTCGACCATCGAGCCGGTGTCGAGCAGCAGCTCGTCGCCATCGCCTTCCGCCACCGTGTCGAGTTCGAGCGCGTCGCCCGAAGCCGCGGCTTCGCCGAGGTCGAGTTCGGAGACGGAAGCAGTCGCTTCGGCCGGGGCTTCCGCCATCGGCTCCTGCGCGGTGAGGCTTACCTTGGCCGCTTCCGGCGCCGGAGTGCGCGAGGCACCCGGGAAGGAGAAGACCTTGGCCGGCATCGGCGGCGCCATGTTGGACGCTTCGGCTTCGATGCCGGTGGCGACCACGGAGACGCGGATCTTGCCGTCGAGGTCAGGATTGAAGGCCGAGCCCCAGATGATGTTCGCATCCGGATCGACCAGTTCCTTGATGTGGCTGGCCGCTTCGTCGACTTCCATCAGGCGCATGTCTTCGCCGCCGGTGATCGAGATGATGACGCCCCGGGCGCCCTTCATGCTGACGCCGTCGAGCAGCGGGTTGGCGATCGCCTTTTCGGCGGCTTCAATGGCGCGGTTGTCGCCAGCCGCTTCGCCGGTGCCCATCATCGCCTTGCCCATCTCGCCCATCACCGAGCGGACATCGGCGAAATCGAGGTTGATGAGGCCGGGCATGACCATCAGGTCGGTGATGCCGCGCACGCCCTGCTGAAGCACCTCGTCGGCCATCTGGAAGGCTTCGCGGAAGGTGGTGTTCGGATTGGCGATGCGGAACAGATTCTGGTTCGGGATCACAATCAGGGTGTCGACATGCTGCTGCAGCTCGTCGATGCCCGCATCGGCCGAACGGCCGCGGCGATTGCCTTCGAAGCTGAACGGCTTGGTGACCACGCCGACGGTGAGCACACCCTTGTCGCGGGCGATCTTGGCGATCACCGGCGCGGCGCCGGTGCCGGTGCCGCCGCCCATACCGGCGGCGATGAAGCACATGTGCGCGCCTTCCAGCGCGGCCTCGATTTCCTGAAGCGCTTCCTCGGCGGCGGCCTTGCCGATCTCGGGCCGGGAGCCGGCACCGAGGCCCTGCGTGATGCGCAGGCCAAGCTGGATGCGGTGGTCCGCCGGGGAGGCGTTCAGCGCCTGCGCGTCGGTGTTCGCGACGATGAAATCGACACCCTGAACGTCGTTGGCGATCATGTTGGCGACAGCGTTGCCGCCCGCCCCGCCGACGCCGATGACGCTGATGCGCGGGCGAAGCTCGTCCACCTCCGGACGGATGAAGTCGATGCTCATTGCGCTGTCCCCCTTCTACTCACGGCCCTTGGCCAAAACACGCGTTAACTCCTTTTGCACTAAGCGATTCTGCGGTGCGAGCGAAAAGTTAACGCCTTTGTCATTTTTTGGGCACGTTCCGGCCCGGTGAGTCTCAAAAGCCACTTCGGAAGGCAGTAATCAACCGCCCCACAAGGCCGCCATTGTTCGATTTTGGGGCAGATCGCTCGGTCGTCATGGTGGCGCGCAAATCGAGCTCATCGGAGGCCGCGAACTGTGCGAGGCCGACCAGGGTGGTGAAGGCGGGCCCCGAATGCGCTTCGGGGAGGCCGCGAAGGCTCGGGCGGCCGATCCGGACGGCGCGGCCGAGAACGCCCTGGGCGTAATCGGCGATGCCTTTCAGCTCCGATCCGCCGCCGGTCAGCACCACCTGACGGCCGAAGGGACCGCCGAAGCCGAGGTCCTTCAAGGCGACCGCAACTTCGCCGGTAAGATGCTCGAGCCGGGCGCGGATCACCGAATTGAGCTGGGCGCGGGTGATGCGGGAGGCTTCGGTGCCTTCTTCCGAACCGGCGATCGGTTTCAGCTCGATCATGTCGTGATTGTCGCGTGGGCTGGTGGTGGCCGAGCCGTAGAAGCACTTCATCCGCTCGGCCTCGACGCGGCGGGTGCCGAAGGCGGCGGCGATGTCGTCGGTGATGTCCATGCCGCCCATGGCAATCGACTTCAGGCCGACCAGCATGCCGCCCATGAACACGGAAACGTTGGTCACCCCGGCGCCAAGCTCGACCAGCGCGACGCCGAGCTCGCGCTCTTCCTCGCTCAGGCAGGCTTTGCCCGCCGCGACGGGCGAGGCGACGATGGCGTGGACCGCCAGGTGGGCGGATCGGACGCAGAGATCGAGGTTCTGGACGGGGGAGGGATCGGCGGCGATGACGTGGATATCGACCGCGAGGCGTCCGGCGTGGAGGCCAAGCGGCTTGCGCACGCCCTCGAGCCCATCGACCGTGTAGAGCGCCGGAAGGGCGTGCAGGATCATCGGCCCGCCTTCGTCAAGCGAGGCGCGGCCGGCGCGGAGCAGCTGGTCAATATCCTGCTTCTCGATGCGGCGCCCGCCGGTCTGGACTTCGACGCTGGCGACTGTGCTGACCAGGCCGCCTGCCGAGAAGCCAACGAAGACATCGTCGATATTGGTCGCGGCGATTCGTTCGGCCTGCTCCACTGCCTCGCGGATCGCGACTTCGGTTTTCTCCATGTCGGCGATGAAGCCGCGGCGCACGCCCTGGCTCTGGCGCTGGCCAGTGCCGAGGATCTTGAGCTCGCCGCCCTCTCCCGGCTCGGCGATCAGCGCCGACACCTTGGAAGAGCCGACATCGAGTGCGGTGACGAGCTTGCGTCCGGGCTGAGTTGGGGGCCGCTTCATCAGATCGTCGTCGCCGGATCGATGTCGTCCGCGCCGTGGGCGGCGGCGGGGGCCTGGGCCCCCGGTTCAACCTCCGGGACCAGCGACGGCACCGAGCCGCCCGGCTTGTTGGAGACCCGGACGATGAACTTGTCGGGGACTCGCATGTCGAAGCGTACGAAGCCGCGGCTGAGCAAAGGCGTCGCCTGGTCCATCCGCGCGAACCGCATCAGCGCCTTGCGCGCGTCTGCCTCACCCTCGGGGAGGGCCAGGATCTCGCCGGACTGGAAACGAATGTCCCAGCGGCGGCCCCCGACCCAGCTTGCGCCCGCCATCATCGGCTTCAGGCTGGGCGTGCTTGCGGTGAGCCGGGCAAGCTCGCCCGTGTGCAGGTTGGCCGCCTCGCCAAGCAGGATCGGGAGGTCGGGCATCGCGTCCAGTTTCACTTGCTCGAGCACCACCCCTTCCATGTCGATCAGGGCGAGGCGGCCCTGATGCTGCCAGATGGCGGCCGGGCGGCGTTCGACGATGTCCACCACCAGGGTGTCGGGGAAGCGGCGGGAAACGCGGGCGTCGCGGACCCAGCCGAATTGCAGCAGGCGCTCGCGGGTCGCGGCGACGTCGATCAGCGGCATGGCCGCGGTCGGCTGGTCGAACGCGATGTTGTAGACCTGGAGCTGCGGCACCTTGTCGGCGCCCTTGATCTCGACATGCTTCATGGTGAAGCCGGCGCTGCCGATCGCCTCACCCAGGCCGGTGCCGACGAGCTGCGGCACCTTCAATGCGGCGACGATCGCGATGGCGAGCACGGCCAGCATGCCGAGCAGGATGAACCAGCTCGCCCGCTTCACCGCTTCGGGGAAATGGCTGGCCGGCGGGGCCTTGCGGCCGTTCTTGCCGCGGCTTTTGGCCGAAGCCCTGGCGCGCGGCCGACTTCCGCCACCGCCGCCGCGTGCAATCTTGGCGCTCATCCGCTTTCCCCCTCGCGAAAGGCTTCGTCCACGATCCGCTGGACCAGCTCGGGATAGGTCATCCCCTTATATCTGCCCTGCTCCGGCACCAGGCTGAGCGGGGTCATGCCCGGCTGGGTGTTGACCTCCAGGAGATAGAGGCCGTCCACCCCCTGCTCGTCGTCCCAGCGGAAATCGGAGCGCGAGCAGCCCTTGCAGCCCAGCAGCACATGCGCGTCCCGGGCCATCTTGAGCGCCGCGTCGCGCACATCGTCCGGGATCTCGGCGGGGCAGACGTGGCGGGTAAGCCCCTCGGTATATTTGGCGTCGAAATCGTAAAAGCCGGCAACCGGCATCAGCTCGGTGACGGCAAGGGCTTCGTCGCCGAGCACCGCCGTGGTCAGTTCGCGGCCCTTGATGAAGGGTTCCGCGAGCAGGCTTTCGAACTCCTGCCACGGCCCCTTGGCGTCGCGGGAGATGGGGTTGCCGTAATTTCCCTCGGCGGTGACGATGGCGACGCCGACGGAAGAGCCTTCGTTGACCGGCTTCAGCACATAAGGCCGGGGCAGCGGGTCCTCGCGGAAGAGGCTCTCGCTTCGGACGATGTGGCCGCCCGGCATGCGGATGCCGTGGGGCACGAGCCGCTGCTTGGTCAGCTCCTTGTCGATGGCGATCACCGAGGTGACCATGCCGCTATGGGTGTAGCGAAGGCCCATAAGGTCCATCATGCCTTGAACGGTGCCGTCCTCGCCCGGAGTGCCGTGGAGGGCGTTGAACACTACGTCGGGAGCGGCGTCGGCAAGGCGGGCGGCGACATCCTTATCCATGTCGATGCGGGTGACGCGGTGGCCGAGGCTTTCCAGCGCGTCGGCGACCCCCGCGCCGCTCATCAGCGACACCGGGCGCTCGGCCGACCAGCCGCCCATCAGCACCGCAACATGAAGCTTGGCCGTCACTTACTCTACCCCCACACGCTGGATTTCCCACTCCAGCAACACGCCGCTTTTCGCCTGGACGCGGCGCCGGACCTCCTCGCCAAGCGCCTCGATTTCGGCTGCGCTAGCATTGCCCAAATTGAGCAGGAAGTTGCAATGCTTTTCAGAGACTTGTGCGTCACCAATGGTAAGGCCGCGGCAACCCGCCTCGTCGATCAGCCGCCAGGCCTTGTCGCCCGACGGATTCTTGAAGGTGGAGCCGCCGGTGCGGGAGCGCAGCGGTTGGGAGGCTTCGCGTTCGGCGGCGATGCGGTCCATCTCGGCGCCGATGGCGGCCGGGTCGCCGGGGACGCCTTCGAACAGGGCTTCGACGACGACCGCTCCTGCCGGGACGTCGCTGTGGCGGTAGGTGTAGCCGAAGTGCTCGCGGCTCCAGGTTTCCACCGTACCGTCGCGGAGGACGAGGGTGGCTTCGACCAGCACGTCGGCAACTTCGCGGCCGTAGGCGCCGGCGTTCATCCGCACCGCGCCGCCTGCGGTGCCGGGGATACCGCGGAGGAATTCGAGCCCGGCAATGCCGCTGTCACGCGCCTTGGAGGCAACGGTGATTCCCATCGCTCCTCCGCCCGCGCGGACGCGGTTGCCGGGCTCGGCGGAAACCTTGCTCATCGCCTTGGAGAGGCGGACGACGACGCCGGGCACGCCGCCGTCGCGGACGATGAGGTTGGAGCCGACGCCGACCGGGAGGACGGGGGTGGCGGGGTCGAGCTGGGCGAGGAAAGCGGCGAGGTCCTCGGTGCTTTTCGGGCGCACCAGCCACTCGGCCGGGCCGCCGGTGCGGAACCAGATGAAGTCGGCGAGGGAGCCGTTGGGTTCCACAGTCCCAGCAAGGCCCGATACGTCCGTTTGCTTCGAGCGAAGTCGAGAAGCGCGTGCACTGGCGTTTGAGCCGGGTTTCTCGACTTCGCCACGTTTCTCGACTTCGCTCGAAACAAGCGGGCTTTGATTGTCGCTGAGCGCACTCACTTGTTCGCCCTTGCCTGGCAGATGCCGTCGGCGAGGGTGGCGGCCCATTTGGTGATGTCGCCAGCCCCAAGACAGATCACCATGTCGCCCGCCGCCGCGATGTCGCGCAGCGCAAGGCAGAGATCGTCTACGTCGGCGACCGCCTTGACCGAGCGGTGGCCGCGTTGTTTGAGACCCTCCACCAGGGCATCCGCGTCCACACCTTCGATCGGCTCCTCGCCGGCCGCGTAGACCGGGGCGACGTAGACGATGTCGGCGTCGTTGAACGCGCCCTGGAACTCCTCCATCAGGTCGCGCAGGCGAGTGAAGCGGTGCGGCTGGACGACGGCGATGACCCTGCCCTGTGCGCCCTCGCGGGCGGCGGACAGGACGGCGCGGATTTCGGTCGGGTGGTGGCCGTAATCGTCGATGATCACCGCGCCCTCGATCTCGCCGACGCGGGTGAAGCGGCGCTTGACCCCGCCGAACCGCTCGAAGCCCTTGGCGATGACTTCGTCGGCAATGCCGAGTTCCGCCGCCACGCCGATCGCGGCAAGCGCGTTGGAAACATTGTGGCGGCCCGGCATAGGCAGGTGAATGTCGTGGATCGTCCGGACATTGCCTTTGCGGTCGCGGATCGACACGTCGAACAGATTGCCGCCGGCGATCGGCCGGACATTCTCGCCCCGCACATCCGCCAGCGCCGCGAAGCCGTAAGGCACGACGCGGCGGTCGCGCAGGCGGGGGATGATGGTCTGCACTTCGGGGTGATCGACGCAGAGCAAGGCGGCACCGTAAAAGGGCACGTTCTCGACGAATTCGACGAATGCGTCCTTCACCCGGTCGAACGAGCCGTAATGGTCGAGATGCTCGGGATCGATGTTGGTCACCACCGCGATGGTGCCGTCGAGGCGAAGGAAGCTGCCGTCGCTTTCGTCGGCTTCCACCACCATCCACTCGGAATTGCCGAGCCGGGCGTTGGAGCCGTAGGCGTTGATGATTCCGCCGTTGATCACGGTGGGATCGATGCCGCCCGCGTCCAGCAGGGTTGCAACCATCGAGGTAGTGGTGGTCTTGCCGTGCGTCCCCGCCACCGCGACGGTGAGCTTGAGGCGCATCAGCTCGGCCAGCATCTCGGCGCGGCGGACGACGGGGATGCGGCGCTCATAGGCGCAGACCAATTCCGGGTTGTCCTTGCGGATTGCGGTGGAAACCACGACCACCGCTGCGTCGCCGAGATTGTCGGCGTCCTGGCCGATGGTCACCGGGATGCCCGCCTTGCGCAGGCCCTCGACGATATAGCCTTCCGCGACGTCCGAGCCCTGCACCTTGTAGCCGAGGATGTGCATCACCTCGGCGATCCCCGACATGCCGATGCCGCCGATGCCGACGAAGTGGATGGTGCCGATGTCGGTGGCGACACCCTTCACGCAAAGGCTCCGTTGGGGATCGGGGTCAGGATCATTTCCTCCGCCACTAGCGGATCGGTGCCGAGGTCGCGGCCGGTGCGCTCGACCAGATCGGCGAGATCGGCGGCGGCGTTGGGGCGTCCGACCGCGCGGGCGCGGCTGGCGGCGTTGGCAAGCGCACCCGGCTCGAGGCCCAGCTTCTGCATCTGCTTGGCGAGTTCTACCGGGGTGAAACTGCGCTGCGAGATCATCCGCGCGCCGCCGGCCTTGGCCATTTCGCGGGCGTTGGAGGTCTGGTGATCGTCGGTGGCGCTGGGGAGCGGGATCAGGATGGCCGGGCGGCCGGCGGTGGTCAGTTCCGCGATAGTCGAGGCGCCGGCACGGGCGATGATCAGGTGCGACCAGGCGAGCTTGTCCGGCATGTCCCCAATGTAGGTGGCGAGATCGGCGGGGATCCCGAGCGCCGCATAGCGCGCGCGGACCTCCTCGATATCCTCGGCCCGGCATTGCTGGGTGACCTGCAGGCGACGACGGAAATGCTCGGGCAGCATGCCGAGGCCTTCGGGAACAATGCGCGAGAGGACGGTGGCGCCCTGGCTTCCGCCAGTGACCAGAATGCGGAAGATGCCGTCCTCGCCGAGTTCCGGATAAGGCTGGTCGCGCAGGGCAAGCACTTCATCCCGGACCGGATTGCCCACGAGGTGGACCTTGCCGGCCTGGCTGGCGGGGAGGCGATCGACCTGCTCATAGGCGGTGGCTATCGCATCGACCTTGCCGGCCATCAGCCGGTTGACGCGGCCAAGCACCGCATTCTGCTCGTGAACCAGGGTCGGGATCTTGTCGCGCTGGGCCGCCATCAAGGCCGGAAGCGCGGGGTAGCCGCCGAAGCCGATCACCGCGGAAGGGCGGAAGGTTTCGTACAGGCGCAGCGCCATGGTGCGGCCAAGGAAGATCTTGCGCAGCGCCCGCAGCCACCCGACCGGGCCACCCGACAGCCGCCCGGCAGGGAGGATGTGGACCTGCACTCCATCGAACAGACCCGGAATGCGCGCCCCGCGATCGTCGGTGACCAGCGCCACCCGATGGCCGCGGCGCATCAGTTCCTCGGCCAGCGCATGGGCCGGGATCATGTGCCCCCCGGTTCCGCCGGCGGCGAGGACGTAGTGGCGGGACATGACCATCACCGGCCGCTCCATTTCACGACATAAGGGGAGCGGTGCAGATAGGGGTTTCGGCGGGTGAAGGCGAGCAGCAGGCCCATGCCGATCGACAGCGCCACCATCGACGACCCGCCATAGGAGATGAAGGGCAAGGTCATCCCCTTGGACGGGGCGAGCTGGACGTTGACCGCCATGTTGATCAGCGCCTGCAGCCCGAACTGGGTAACGAGGCCGGCGGCGGCGAGGACGATGAACTGGTCTTCCTCGTCCAACAGCCGGATCAGCACGCGGGCGACGATCACGAGGTAGATCACCGCGATCGCCAGGCAGGCGATGATCCCGAACTCCTCGCCGATCACCGAGAAGATGTAGTCGGTATGCGGCTCGGGAAGGTGGAACTTGCGCATGCCAGCTCCGGGCCCGGCGCCGAACAGGCCGCCCGCGGTCAGCGTCTTGATCGCGCTGTCGGTCTGGTAGGTGTCGCCGCCGCCCTCGCCGCCGCCGAACAGGAAGGCGTCGATTCGGATCGTCGCGACATCGTAGAAGAAATAGGCAAGCACGATCCCGGCGAGGCCGGCGAGGCCGAGCAGGATGAGGTTGCGCATCGGCGCGCCCGACAGGGTCAGCAGCATCACGAATGCGGAGGCGAAAATGATCGTTTCGCCGAAATTGGGCTGCTGCATCAGCAAAAGGGCGATGAGGCCGGTGACGATCGCCGACAGGGGCACCACCGGCAGGCTCGCATCCTGCTGCTTCAAGGAGAGCAGCCAGGCGATCGAGACGATGTAGAGCGGCTTCAAAAATTCGGACGGCTGGAACTGCGCGAATCCGAGGCCGATCCAGCGTCGCGCGCCGTTCACTTCGGCGCCGACGATCGGCACCAGGAACAGCAAGGCGGTGAAGAACATCGCGCCAATGAGGGAGAGCCGGCGCGCTTTGTCCCGCGGCAGCATCGACACCACCACCATCACCGGCAAAGCGATGACGATCCACATCAACTGACGATAGAAATAGTGAAGCGGCGGGAAGCTTACCGCCGCGTTCGAATAACGCTGTCCGGCGGCGGGCGAGGCGGCGGCGACGGCGACCAGGCCGACGGCGATCAGCACCGCGACGAAGAACAGCAGCACCCGGTCGATTTCCCAAAACCAGCGGCCCACCGCGCTCCGGTCCGAGCGGCCGAGCCGGTTGTGGGTCTTGTCCCTGATCTGCCCCATCACGCTCATAATGCCTCCACCGCCGCGCGGAACGCGGCCCCACGTGCTTCATAATCCTTGAACTGATCGAACGAGGCGCAGGCGGGCGACAGCAGCACCACCTCCCCCGCCTGCGCATCCCGCGCCGCGGCCGTCACCGCAGTGCCAAGCTCGCCGCATTCGGTCACCGGCACCTTGGGCCGGAGGATCTGCGCGAACATCGGGCCCGCTTCGCCGATCGTGTAAGCGCCCCGGACGTGGCCGAGATGGGGCTCGCAGTCCGCCAGATCGTCGCCCTTGGGCCGTCCGCCGAGGATCCAGCGCACCGCCGGATAGGCCGCGAGGGCGGGCGCGGTGGAAGTCGGGTTGGTCGCCTTTGAATCGTTGACGAACAGGACGCCGCCTTTTTCCGCCACCCGCTCCATGCGGTGCGGCAGGCCGGGATAGGTCTCGAGCGCCTTGGCGATCGCCGCGTCGGCCACGCCAAGCTCGCGCGCCACGGCGACGGCGGCGGCGGCGTTCTGGGCGTTGTGCGGTCCCTGCAGCGAGGGCCAGCGCGACTGGTCCTTCACCTGAGAGGCGGAAACCAGGATCTTGCGGCCGGTCAGCGAAGCGGCGACGGCGCGGGTGTAATCGTCCTCCGCCGCGATCACCGCGACGTTCTCGGGCGACTGCATTGCGAACAGCCGCGCCTTGGAGGCGGCATAATCGTCCATACCGTCATAGCGGTCGAGATGGTCGGGGCTGATGTTGAGCAGCACCGCGACGTCGCAGTCGAGGCTTTGGGTGAGGTCTATCTGGTAGGACGAGAGCTCCAGGACGTAGACGCCGCCTTCAGGCAGCGGCTTCTGGCTGAGGATCGGGAGCCCGATGTTCCCGCCCATCAGCGTGGGGATGCCGGCGGTCTGGAGAATGTGGTGGATGAGCGCGGTGACCGTGGACTTGCCGTTGGTGCCGGTGATGCCGACCACCTTGTGCGGCGGCATCTCGGACCGGGCCTGGGCGAAGAGCTCGATGTCGCCGATCACCGGCACCTTCGCCTCGGCTGCGCGCTTTGCAATGGGGTGGCGGTTGAGGGGCACGCCTGGCGAAACGACCACGCCTGAGTAGCCGTACAGCGAAGTGACAAGCGGGTCAGCGATGCGCAAAGCCCTCTCCCCTCTGGGGAGAGGGTTGGGAGAGGGGGAGTCGCCTGACTGCCCCTCTCCCCGGCCCTCTTCCCAGAGGGGAGAGGAGGAAAGGGCCGCCCGCGCATCTGCACTCGAATCCCATGCCATCACATTGGCGCCGCTCGCCAGCAGCGCTTCCACCGTTGCCAGGCCGGACCGTGCCAGACCAAGCACCGCGAAGCTCTTGCCGGAAAGTGATTGGGCGGTGATCACCGCAGTTTGAGGGTCGAAAGGCCCGCAAGCGCGAGCACGAAGCTGATGATCCAGAAGCGGATCACGACGGTCGATTCGGACCAGCCGATCTGCTCGAAATGGTGGTGGATCGGCGCCATCTTGAAGACGCGCTTGCCGGTTCGCTTGTAGAAGAAGACCTGGATGACGACGCTCATCGCCTCGACCACGAACAGGCCGCCGATGATGCCGAGCACGATCTCATGCTGGGTAGCGACGGCGATCGAGCCGAGCGCGCCGCCGAGCGCAAGACTGCCGGTGTCGCCCATGAAGACGGCGGCCGGGGGCGCGTTGAACCACAGGAATGCGAGGCCCGCACCGACGATCGCCGAGCAAAGCACGGTCAGGTCGCCCGCGCCGAAGACATGGGGGATGCCGAGATAGTTGGAGAAGACGGCGTTGCCGACCAGGTAGGAGATCACCAGGAACGCCAGGCTGGCAATGATCACCGGCATGGTGGCAAGGCCGTCCAGCCCGTCGGTGAGGTTCACCGCATTGCCGAACGCCACGATAACGAACGCGCCGAACGCGATGTAGAACCAGCCGAGGTCGATCACCGGCCCCTGGACGAACGGCAGATAGAGCTGGGTGTTGCCGGAGCGGACGATCAGCCAGGTGGCGATGCCGGCGATGATGAACTCCGCGATCAGCCGCCCCTTACCCGACAGGCCGGCGTGGTGCGCCTTGGTGACCTTGTCGTAATCGTCGAGGAAACCGATCAGCCCGAAGCCGATGATGACCAGCAGGC
>Ga0190273_10000029_pt1 | contig 102998 bp, 98 predicted proteins | sample Popmic504IS_FD_134513 | JGI IMG/M metagenome (GOLD analysis project Ga0190273, IMG submission 134513) | Populus adjacent soil microbial communities from riparian zone of Shoshone River, Wyoming, USA - 504 IS | ecosystem: Environmental > Terrestrial > Soil > Riparian zone > Trees stand | place...
GGTGATGCGGTTGCGGTTCATTGGCTTACTCCTGGTCAAGCGGTCTGAGTTTGGAAAACAGGCGGCAGGCTGGCCGCGAAATCGCGAAGAAGGGTGTTGAAGCGCTCCGGCTCTTCAAGCTGCGGCGCGTGGCCGGAGTTGGGAAAGGTGACGGCGCGCGCATTGGGCAGCGCCGCCACGAGATGCTCGGCGGTTTCGGACCCGTAGAGCTGGCTGTGGGCGCCGCGGACCACCAAGGTCGGCTGGGCAATGCGCGGCAAGACGGCGCGCAGATCTTCCTGGACGAGCGACGTCCAGATTTCCGAAATCGCGCGGGGATCGTTGCGGGCGAATTCGGCGCCCGCCCAGCCGGCAAGGCCGCGAAGCTCGTCCCGCACCGGCTGGGCGAAGATCGCCGAGCCGGCCGCCTGTCCGAACGCCGAATAATCCTCGTTCATCGCCTGGCGGCGCGCGTCGCACAGATCGGGCGACAGGCCGAGCGTCCAGCCGTCACCGTTCAGCACCTTGGGAGTCATGTCAACGATCACCGCGCCGGCGAAGCGTGATGCGCATTCGCCCGACAGCAGCCGCCACAGGATGGACGCGCCAAGCGACCAGCCGACGCCGATCGCGCCCTCCAGATCGAGTTGCTCGACCAGGGCTGCGACGTCCTGCGCAAGCGTTTCGACGGTAAGGCCTTCGCCGTCCCCGCGTGACAGCCCGTGGCCGCGCAGATCCACGCTGACCAGACGCAGGTCGTCGGCCAGCGCTGCCTGCTGCTCCCAGAAACCGGCATGCGCCATCAGGCCGTGCAGCAGCACGACCGGGCGTCCGGCGCCCTGGTCGTGAAATGCAATACGCGTCCCGTCAGGCACGGTGATATGCGGCAAAGATGAACCCTCCCCAGGGCGGTCCTGTGCTCAGGATCTCGCGTCGGGAGCAGCTTCGGCGTCCGTGAAACCCGAGTCAAGGTTCAACTTGAGGGATGGTTCAGTTTTCAGACACTGTTGCATTCACGTAACATTTCGGGCGGCGAGGTCCCCACGGGCGAGTTCCTGCATCAACATGGAAAGCACGCTTGACGGAAAGCCTGCTTTACATGTAAAGCTTCCTTCACATCAGAAGGAGATTCGAAATGAGCAAGTCCATGGCGCGGCGGCGTTACAACATGGCGGTTCTCGGCTGCTCCGCCGGCTACGCCTTCGCGCTGTTCGGCGCGGTAACCTACTTCAACAATCACCCGGACGCCCGATCCGTCACGGCATACGCCGCGGCAATCATCCCGGCCCTGCTGGTGACCGGCATCTTCGTCGCCATCGGCCGCTACCTGGTCGAGGAGCGGGACGAGTTCCTGCGCTTGCTGATGGTGCGCCAGACGCTCGTCGCCTCCGGGTTCGCGCTCACGGTCGCGACGGTCTGGGGATTCCTCGAAAGTTTCGGGCTGGCCCCGCATGTCGAAGCCTATTGGGTCGCCGTGATCTGGTTCGGAGGCCTTGGTCTTGGCGATTGCGTCAACAAGCTGACCCTGAGCCGAAACGCATGAAGAACCGCCTGCGCGAGCTGCGTGCGGAACGCGGCTGGAGCCAGCAGCATCTCGGCGAACTGCTCGAGGTCAGCCGGCAAAGCATCAACGCCATCGAGGCGGGGCGCTACGATCCGTCGCTGCCGCTGGCGTTCAAGATCGCCGAGCTGTTCGATCTCGCAATCGAGGCCGTGTTCACCAGCCCCTCCAGACAGGCGTGATCCGGTAGCGCGCCTGACGTGCCTCCTGCGCCCGCCGCGTGCCCACCCTTGCATCCCTCGGCGCGCGGCCTAAAAGCGCCGCCAACAGGAGCCGCCATGCACCGCAACCCGTCCCGCCCCTTGTCGCCCCACCTCACCATCTGGAAATGGGGCCCGCACATGCTGGTCTCGATCCTTCACCGGGTCACCGGTAGCGGGCTGGCGGTGGTTGGCTCCCTGGCCCTGGTCTGGTGGCTGGTCGCCGCGGCGAGCGGCCCGGAGGCCTATCGCACCTTCACCGACTGGGCGACGAGCTGGCTCGGGATCGTCATCGGCGTGGGCCTGTCCTGGGCCTTTTTCCAGCACACGCTCTCCGGCCTCAGGCATCTGGTCATGGACATCGGCGCCGGTTTCGAGCTTGGCGCCAACAAATTCTGGGCCAACATGACGATGGTCGGCTCGGCCCTGCTCACCGCCTTGTTCTGGTTCCTTATCGTGGGGGTGAAGTGATGAGCATGGAGACCCCGATCGCCCGCGTCCGCGGCCTCGGCTCGGCCAAGGCCGGCGCCCACCATTGGTGGCTGGAGCGGCTGACCTCCGTCGCTCTCCTTGTGCTGTTCATCTGGCTGATCGCGTCGATTCTGCGCCTGCCGGACCTGAGCTACGCCACCGTGCGCGAATGGCTCGCCGATCCGCTCGCCGCGGTGCCCATGCTGCTGCTCGTCGCGGTGACGTTCTGGCACGGCAAGATGGGCCTCCAGGTGGTGATCGAGGATTATGTTCACGAAGCCGGCTCCAAGGCCTTCGCCATCGCGCTCTTGAACTTCTTTACGATCGCCGGCGCCGGCCTCGCCCTCTTCGCCATCCTCAAGATCGCCTTCGCCGTGGCCGCTCCGGGCACCCCTCCGCCCGCCGCCTAGTTATCGGCTCGGGCCTCCCCCGGCGCTTGACCCTCGTCACGCGCCGGACCAAAGCTGAAGCGATGTCCGATCAGCCCCAATCCATTTCCGAACTGTCCTTTGAAGCCGCGTTGAAGCGGCTGGAGGAGATCGTCCGCCGCCTTGAAAGCGGCGATGCCTCCCTGGACGAATCGATCGAGCTCTACAGCGAGGGCGATCGCCTGCGCCTGCAGTGTGAGACCCGGCTTCAGGCCGCGCAGGCGCAGATCGAGAAGATCCAGATCGGCCGCGACGGCCAGCCGTCCGGCACCGCGCCGTTCGATCCGGCCTGAGACGCTGAAGGTGGCCGCAGCGGACGACCTACTCGGCGAAGCACTGGAGCGGATCAGCGCGGAGGTGGACGAGGCGTTCGACGCCTTTCTGCCCTTGCCGCCCGACCCGCGCGCGCCGCTCTACGAGGCGATGCGCTACGCCGCGATCGGCGGCGGCAAGCGCCTCCGCCCGCTGCTGGTCGTCGCCTCGGCGGGCCTGTTCCACGTCGATCGCAGCCGCGCCGTCCGGGTCGGAGTCGCCGCCGAAGCGATCCACGTTTATTCCCTGATCCACGATGATCTGCCGTGCATGGACGACGACGATCTGCGCCGCGGCAAGCCGACGCTGCACAAGGCCTGGGACGAATGCACCGCCATCCTCGCCGGCGATTCGCTTCACGCCCTCGCCTTTGAAGTCCTCGCCGACGAAGCCACCCACGAGGATCCTTTCGTGCGCGCCGAACTGGTGGTGGAGCTTGCCCGCGCCGCCGGCCCGGCCGGCATGGCGGGCGGCCAGATGATGGACATCGCCGCGCCCGGCTCGGCGCTCGACCTTCAAGCCGTCACCCGCCTCCAGCAGTTGAAGACCGGTGCCTTGTTCGGCTTCTGCCTCGAAGCCGGCGCCATCATGGGCCGGGTGCCGCCCGAAGGCCGAACCAAGCTGCGCGGCTATGCCCGCGACATGGGCCTCGCCTTCCAGATCGCCGACGACCTCCTCGACGAGGAAGGCGAGGAGGAGAAGACCGGCAAGAAGGTCGGCAAGGACCGCGACAAGGGCAAGGAAACCTTCGTCACCCTGCTCGGCCACGACCGCGCCCGCCAGCAGGCGCAAATACTGGTCGAACAGGCGGTCGGCTATCTCGCCAGCTTCGGCGCGGAGGCGGACCTGCTCCGCGCGATCGCCCGCTTCGCCGTCGAACGGGACCATTGATGGGGGAGATGAGGATGCGCATCGGCGTTTATCCGGGGACCTTCGATCCCCTTACCTTGGGCCACATGGACATCATCCGCCGCGGCGCCAAGCTGGTCGACCGGCTGGTCATCGGAGTCACCACCAATCCCTCCAAATCGCCGATGTTCAGCGTCGAGGAGCGGATGGAAACGGTGCGCCGCGAAGTGGGCGGCGTGGAGGGGGACGTCCACGTCGTCTCCTTCGATTCCCTGCTGATGGACTTTGCTGAGCGCGAAGCCGCCTCGATCATCGTGCGCGGCCTGCGCGCCGTCGCGGATTTCGAATATGAATATCAAATGGCGGGCATGAACCAGCAGTTGAACGACCGCATCGAGACGGTCTTCCTGATGGCCGATGTCTCGCTGCAGCCGATCGCGTCGCGCCTGGTCAAGGAGATCGCGCTCTACGGCGGCGACATCGCCAAGTTCGTGACGCCGTTGGTTGCGGCCGAGGTTGCAGCCCGCGTTCAGCTTGTTGGGCGCAAAGGCTCTTGATCGGGGCGCCGCCGCGCCGCAATATGTTCGAAGTTCGGGGACCGGGTAAAATCATGCGCTTGAAATCAGTTATCGGCCTCCTTGCGGGCTTGCTCACCGCCGGCTCGCTGGCCGCCGCGCAGGCGCCCACGGTCGCGGGTCCGCCGCCGCTCGATCCCGAGAACACCCTGCTGCTCGATCTCTCCACCGGCGGCCGCGTCGCCATCCAGCTCCGGCCCGACGTAGCGCCGCTTCATGTCGAGCGGATGAAGACGCTGGCGCGCCGCGGCTTCTACAACGGCCTCGTCTTTCACAGGGTGATCGAAGGCTTCATGGCCCAGGGCGGCGATCCCAAGGGCGACGGCACCGGCGGCTCGGAGCTTCCCGACGTCAAGGCGGAATTCAACGCGCTGCCCCACGTCCGCGGCGTTCTGTCGGCCGCCCGCTCGGAAGCGCCCGACAGCGCCAACAGCCAGTTCTTCATCATGCTCGCCCCGCGCCTCTCGCTCGACGGCAAATACACGGTCTACGGCCGCGTCGTGTCCGGCATGAACTTCGTCGACGCGATCAACCGCGGCGAGCCGCCGGCCGAGCCGAGCAGGATCCTCAAGGCGTCGATCGCATCGGACGGCGCCGCCCCGCCGGCCGCCGGTGCTCCCGCCGCGACCGCTCCCGTTGGAGGGGCGACGACGCCCCAATAAGCCGTTGCGCGTCGACCTATTCGATTTCGAGCTGCCGCCGGAGCGGATCGCCCTCCGGCCCGCCGATCCAAAGGACTCCGCCCGCTTGCTCCTGGTCAGACCCGAGGGGCTTGCCGACCGAATCGTCTCCGACCTCCCCGGCCTGCTCCGCCCCAGCGACACATTGGTGTTCAACGACACCCGCGTCATTCCCGCCCAGCTCGAAGGCACGCGGGGCGACGCCCGCATCGGCGCAACCCTCCACAAGCGCGAAGGCCCGCGCGCCTGGCGCGCCTTCGTCCGCAACGCCAAACGGGTCCGGGACGGCGACCGCATCGATTTCGGCCACGACGTCTTCGCGCGCGCCGGATCGAAGGAGGAGGACGGCTCGATCCTCCTTTCCTTCGAAGGCGACGAGCCGGTCGAGCTCCTCCTCGAACGCGCCGGCCGGATGCCGCTGCCCCCCTACATCGCCGGCAAGCGCGAAGCCGACGAACAGGATGCCGGCGACTACCAGACCATCTTCGCCCGGGAAGCCGGCGCCGTCGCCGCGCCCACCGCCTCCCTCCACTTCACGCCCCGCCTGATGGACGCGCTCGCCGCCGCCGGGGTCGGCTACGAGATCCTCACCCTCCACGTCGGCGCGGGCACCTTTCTTCCGGTCAAGGCCGACGACACTGCCGACCACCGCATGCACGCCGAATGGGGCCGGATCGACGCCGCCACCGCCGCTCGCCTCAACCGGGCGCGCGCGGGCGGCGGCCGCATCATCCCGGTCGGCACGACCTCGCTCCGCCTCCTGGAAAGCGCCGCCGACGACAGCCGACTTATCCACCCCTTCGAAGGCGACACCGCGATCTTCATCACGCCCGGCTACCGCTTCAAGGCCGCCGATGGGCTGATGACCAACTTCCACCTGCCGCGATCCACCCTGTTCATGCTGGTCTCCGCGATGATGGGGCTGGAGCGCATGAAGGCCGCCTACGCGCACGCCATCGAACAGGAATATCGCTTCTACTCCTACGGAGATGCTACCCTGCTGCTGCCGTGAGTGTATTTTATCCGGAGGCAATTGACTGCGGGTTTATACCCGGATAAAACGTTGCCATGAGCAGCGGCGAAAGCGGGGGGCGGGAAATGACCGAAGAAATGGAGACCAGCCGCCCGCCTGCCGTGCGAAAGGCCAAGGCGTCGCGGGATCTCACCACCGGCCCGATCGGCGGCCACCTGCTGCAGATGGCGGCGTTCATAGCCCTGGGCCTGATCGTGCAAACCCTTCAGTTTCTGGTCGATCTCTACTTCGTCGGACACCTTGGCGAGGCGGCGGTCGCCGGCGTCTCGAGCGCCGGCACCGCCACATTCGTCGCGATGGCCGCGACCCAATTGGTGGCGATCGGCTCCCTGTCGCTGATCTCCCAGGCAGTCGGCCGCAAGGACGATGACGACGCCCAGCGCGTGTTCGAAGGGGCGCTTTCCCTGTCCATCGTCATCGGCGCAGCGACCCTGCTGCTCGGTTATACTGCCGGAATGGCGGGTGTTCGGGCGCTCGCCGCCGACGCCCCCACCGCCGCCGCCGGCCAGGCGTACCTCGGTGCTTTTCTTCCATCCCTCGCTCTGATGTTCCCGGCCACCGCAATGGGTTCCGCACTCCGCGCCTCCGGGGTGGTCGGCGGGCCGATGCTGATCCAGTTGCTCACCGTTCTGCTTAACGCGATTCTAGCGCCGTTGCTGATCACCGGCTGGGGAACCGGCCACCCGCTCGGCGTCGCCGGCGCCGGCCTGGCGAGCTCGATCGCCACCCTGCTTGGCGCGATCTCGCTCGCCGCTTTGTTCGGGCGGATGCAGGACCACCTGCAGCTGAGCGCACCGTCGATGCTCGGCCGCTTGGATATCTGGAGGCGGATCACGGCCGTCGGCCTTCCGGCGGCCGGCGAGTTCCTGATGCTGTTCGTGATCAGCGGCTCGGTCTACTGGATCATCCGGGGATTCGGCGCCCACGCCCAGGCAGGCTTCGGCATCGCTTCCCGAGTCATGCAGTCGATCTTTCTGCCCGCAATGGCGGTCGCCTTCGCCGCCGCTCCCATCGCCGGCCAGAACTTCGGCGCCGGCCTTCCCGACCGCGTGCGCGCCACCTTCCGCCACTCCGCGGTGGCGGGAAGCGTGATCATGCTGGCGCTGACGCTGCTCTGCCAGATCAAGCCCGAAGCCCTGCTCAACCCTTTCTCCACGGACCCGGATGTGATCGCTGTCGGCGCGGAATACCTCCGCATCACCTCCTGGAACTTCGTCGCCATCGGCCTGGTCTTCGCCTGTTCCGGCATGTTCCAGGCATTCGGCGACACGCGCCCGTCCTTGTTCAGCAGCTCCGCCCGCATGCTCACCTTCGTGCTTCCGGCCTTGTGGCTCTCCCGCCAGCCCGGAGTGGAACTGCGCCACCTGTGGTACCTCTCCGTCGCCTCGGTATCCGTCCAGGCCCTCACCAGCCTGGCCCTGCTCCACCGGCAGATGCGGATGAAACTTCAGCCCGCCACACCACCGGTGTCGCTTGCGGTCTGACGGCGTGAGCGGCGGCCGAGGCTTCCGCCCGGGTGCGGCCAACATCGTGCTCGGCGTCTGGGTGCTGTGCTTCCTGATCGGCACCTTTACCCACGTCCGCACGCTGCTAGGCCATGGCTGGCTCCCCTACGATTGGGTGCCAATGCCCGTGAACATCTTTTGGACGCTGCTCACCTTCGCCGATCCGCTGGCCGCACTGCTGCTGCTGAAGCGGCGCAACGCCGGGATACTCCTCGGCCTCGCCATCATGATCTCGGACGTCGCGATCAACACGTGGGTCGCGTACGGCTATCAAGCGCTCTCTGGCCCCCTCCAGGCGCAGACCCTGTTCCTCGGCTTCGCCCTCGGCTCGTTCCGCTTGATCTGGAGCGCACGTCCTGAGGAGCTTTCCCCAGTCTCCTCCCTCCGCTAGGCAGCCGCCCGTGACCCGTTTCGCCTTTTCCATCTCTGCAACCGACGGCCGCGCCCGCACCGGCACCATATCCATGCAGCGCGGCGAGATCCGCACGCCGACCTTCATGCCGGTCGGCACCGCCGCCACCGTCAAGGCGATGAAGCCGGCCGACGTGCGCGCCGCCGGGGCGGACATCATCCTCGGCAACACCTACCACCTGATGCTCCGCCCCGGCGCCGAGCGAGTGGCGCGGCTCGGCGGCTTGCACAAATTCATGGGCTGGGACCGGCCGATCCTGACCGACAGCGGCGGCTACCAGGTGATGAGCCTGTCGGAACTCAACAAGGTCACCGAAGAGGGCGTCACCTTCAAGACCCACCTCGATGGCTCCCGCCACATGATCTCGCCCGAACGCTCGATGGAAATCCAGCGTCTGCTCGGCTCCGACATCGTCATGGCCTTCGACCAGCTCGTGCCCACCACTTCCAGCCGCGACGATCAGGCGGCGGCGATGGACCGCTCGATGCGCTGGGCCAAGCGCTCACGAGAGGGGTTCGACAGCGGCGGGGAGCATTCGGCACGCGCCGCCCTGTTCGGAATCCAGCAGGGCGCGCTTGATGAAGGACTGCGCAAGGCCTCGGCGGACGCCCTCATCGACATCGGCTTCGATGGCTACGCGGTCGGCGGCCTCGCGGTCGGTGAGGGCCAGGAGGCGATGTTCGCCTGCCTCGACTTCGCGCCGGGCCAGCTTCCCGCGGACAAGCCGCGCTACCTGATGGGCGTCGGCAAGCCCGACGACATCGTCGGCGCGGTGGAGCGCGGCATCGACATGTTCGATTGCGTCCTTCCCACCCGTTCCGGCCGCACCGGCCAGGCCTTCACCCGCACCGGCCCGATCAACATCCGCAACGCGAAGTTCGGCGAGGATGGGGGCCCGCTCGACCCGGAATGCGGCTGCCCGGTCTGCCTCACCTGGTCGCGCGCCTACCTCCACCACTTGAACCGCGCCGGCGAGATCCTCGGCGCGATGCTGATGACGGAGCACAATATCCGCTTCTATCAGGCGCTGATGGCGGACCTTCGCGCCGCCATTGCCGAAGGCCGCCTCGCCGCCTTTGCTGGCCAGTTCCGGGACCGCTACCGCGGAGGCGACAAGGCCCCCGCCTTGTAAAAACCCCATTTTGCGCCCATATTCAGAGCTCGCGGGTGTTTTGCTTTACAGGTCGTTGATCGAAGCAGGAGACCGCTTTGCCGGTGCCTTGCTTGCCGCCGGCTGCCCCTCGCTTTATGGGGCCCGTCCTTTCCCAACCGGAGTTCGTGGATGTTCTTGTCGACCGCTGCACTGCCAGACGCCGCGCTTGTGCGTCCCGGCAAGAAGCATCTGGTCGCGGCGTTCGTGCTGCTGACCACGGCGATTCTGTACGTCCTCGCCGGCCTCAGCCTCGCGTTGCTCGAGCCGGCAACCGGCACCGCCAACGCCAAGGTCAACGTCAACGGCATCCCCTCGATCATCCCCGGTCTGGGCAAGGTTCCGGAAGCAGAGCCGTTGAAGCTTCGCGACGTTGCTCCGGAGGCCGCGCTGGCGATCAACGCCGCGGTGCCGATCGCCGACCTGCCCAACCCCGCCGCCCGGCCGTTCGCGATCACCTTCGCAAGCTCGTCCGATCGCCTGCGCGCCATCGAATGCCTCACCGCCGCGGTTTATTACGAAGCCGCTACAGAGCCGCTCGACGGCCAGCGCGCCGTCGCCCAGGTCGTCCTGAACCGCGCCCGCCACCCGGCCTATCCGAAGAGCGTCTGCGGAGTCGTTTTCCAAGGCCATGAGCGGTCCACCGGCTGCCAGTTCACCTTCACCTGCGACGGCGCCATTCGCCGCACGCCGATCGCCTCGATCTGGGCGCGTGCACGCCACGTTGCCGAGCAGGCGCTGGCCGGCAAGGTCTACGCCCCGGTCGGCTGGGCGACGCACTATCACACCAACTGGGTGGTGCCGTATTGGAGCTCGAGCCTGGTCAAGCTTGCCAATGTCGGCACCCACATCTTCTACCGCTGGGAAGGCGGCTGGGGCAAAGCGCCGGCCTTTGCCCGCTTCGGCCCGAACGGCAACGAGCCGCAATTCGCCGCCATGCGCCCGCTGACCTCCGATCCGTCCACCCTTGCCGGCGCGGTGGAGCTGACTCCGATCCTCGCCGCCGATGCCGCCGCGGAGGCCGCCGCCCAGGCCGCAATCGCCGCCGGTACGCTTCCGTCGGTCGATGCAGCGGTCAAGACAGCAAACCCGAACGAGGACATCAGCAAGCGCGCCGTGATTCGCCGCTACGAGCCGATGACTCGCGAGGCATCGACCGCCGCCGCGATTGCGCGCACCAAGGAGCCGACCAGCCCGAGCATGCATTGGGCGCTGTCGGGGCTTCCCGACAAGGCCGCCGCGCCGCTTGGCAAGAAGGTGGAGAATGACGCGGTTCCGGCGGCGTCGCCGCCGCGCTGCCTTGAGGGGGTGCGCAAGCTTCCGGCCGCCGGCGACGGCAAGGCGCAGACCCAGGGCTGCTAAGGCCGGGGCCGGCCGGCACTTCGCAGGGCGAAGCGCTGAAGCTTGCCGGTAGGGGTTTTCGGCAAGGCCGCGACGAACTCGACGTCGCGGGGATATTTGTAGGGGGCGATCGTCGCCTTCACATGCTCCTGCAGCGCCGTCGCCAGAGAGTCGTCGGCCGCATGCCCGTCCGCCGGCACCACGAATGCCTTCACCCGCTGCCCGCGCTCTTCGCAGGGCACGCCGATCACCGCGCACTCCGCCACCGCAGGGTGGGCGTAAAGCGCGTTCTCCACCTCCGGCGCGGCGATGTTGTAGCCGGCGGAGATGATCATGTCGTCGGACCGGGCGACGTACCAGAAATAGCCCTCCTCGTCGGCGCGGTAGGTGTCGCCCGTGACGTTCCAGCCGTTCGACACGTACGCCGCCTGCCGCGGGTCGTCGAAATAGCGGCAGCCGGTCGGTCCCTTCACCCCCAGCCGACCAGTGCCATGGGGGAGGGGGCGGCCCTCCTCATCCAGCACGCAGGCGCGGTAGCCCGGCACCGCCTTCCCGGTCGCGCCGGGGCGGATGTCTTCCCCGGACGCGGAGATGAAGATGTGCATCATCTCCGTCGCGCCGATGCCGTTGACGATCCCGAGGCCAGTCGCCTCCCGCCACGCCTCCCACGTCGCGGCAGGAAGGTGCTCGCCCGCCGAAACGCAGGTGCCGAGCGAGGAGACGTCGTGCTCCGCGAGCGCGCCGAGCATCGCCTTGTATGCGGTAGGCGCGGTGGCGAGATTAGTGACCCGGAAACGCTCCACCGCTTCGAGCAGCGCCTTCGGCCCCGGCTGCTCCACCGTCACCGCCGTCCCGCCGAAGCGCCAGGGGAAGATGAGCTGCATGCCGAGCCCGAAGGTGAAGGCGACCGGCGCCGAACACAGCCAGCGGCTCCCCGCCTCCGGCTTCAGAACGTACCGGGCAAAGCTGTCCGCGCAGGCGAGCACGTCTCGGTGAAAGTGCACGCAGCCCTTGGGCTTGCCGGTGGTGCCGGAAGTAAAGGCGATCAGCGCCACATCGTCGCGCAGGGTGGCGGCGGGCTCGAAATCGGGCGCCGCCCCCTGCAACCGCGCCTCCAACTCGCCCGTCCCGTCATCCCCCTGATAGGTGAGGAGCGAGCGCACGGTCCCCGCCTGCGCCGCCGCCGGCGTGAAATCGTCCAGGCACCGCGCATCGACAATGGCGTGGCTCACCTGCGCCCGCTCGAGAATGGTGGCGATCTCGCCCGCCCGAAGGATCGGCATGGTCGCGACCACCACGCCCCCCGCCTTCAGCACCCCCAGCCAGCAGGCAAACAGCATCGCCCCGTTCGGTCCGCGCAGCAGCACCCGGTTGCCGGGCACCAGCCCTTCCTCCTCGGCCAGCACGCGCGCGATCCGGTCGGACAGCGCATCCATCTCGCCAAAGGTCCAGCGCCCGGCATCGTTCAGCACCGCCAGCGCCTCCGGATCGCCCCCGCCGATCAGCGCCACCGCCGCGTTCAGCCGCTCGGGATATTGCAACTCGGGAAGTTCGAAGAGGAATTCCGGCTGCTCCGCCAGGGCCGGCAGCCGATCGCGCACGAAGGTGTCGAAGTGCGCGGTCACTCCGGCACCACCGCCGTGGTCTCGATCTCGATCTTTGCGCGGGGCTCGACCAGCGCCGAGACAGCCACCACCGCCATTGCCGGATAATGCGCGCCCATCAGCGCGCGCCACGCCGCGCCGATCTCCCGCAGGCCCGCAACATATTCGTCCCGGCTGGTGACGTAGCACGTCATCCGCACGACATGCCCCGGCCGCGCGCCCGCTTCGGCGAGAATGGCGAGCGTGTTCTTCAGCACCTGCGCGAACTGCCCGGACAGCGTGTCGGAGACGATCGTCTCCGTCTCGTCCCAGCCGATCACCCCGGCCGTGAACACCAGCCGCCCGCGCGCCTCCACGCCGTTCGAATAGCCCTTCGGCCGCGGCCAGCCGGGCGGGAGCAGGGCCCTCACCGCCGATGCTCCGCCAGATGCGCGCGGGCGATCACCACCTTCTGCACCTCCGAAGCGCCCTCGTAGATGCGCAGCGCCCGCACTTCCCGGTACAACCGCTCCACCACCACACCGCGAGTCACGCCAAGGCCGCCGAACATCTGCACCGCCTTGTCGATCACGCTCTGCGCGCTGTCGGTGGCGTGGAGCTTGGCAAGCGCCGCCTCCTTGCTGTTGCGCAGCCCCTTCACATCCCGAAGCCAGGCCGCGCGGTAGATCAGCAAGGCGGACGTCTCGACATCCAGCACCATCTCGGCAAGCTTGGACTGGGTGATCGCATTGTCCGCCAGCGTGCCCGCCCCAAGCCGCCGCGTCAGCGCCCGCTCCGTCGCTTCATCCAGCGCCCGCCGCGCGAAGCCAAGCGCCGCTGCCCCCACTGTGGTTCGGAAGATGTCCAAGGTTGCCATCGCCTGCGCAAACCCGCGCCCCCGCTCGCCGAGCAGCGCATCGCCCGGAAGCCGCATGCCATCGAACCGCAAGGTCGCAAGCGGATGGGGAGCGATCACCTCGATCCGCTCGCTGGCGTCCAGCCCGGGCGTATCGGCATCGACGATGAAGCAGGAAATGCCCTTCGCCCCCGCCGCCTCGCCGGTCCGCGCGAACAGGATGTAATAATCGGCGATCCCGCCGTTCGAGATGTAGGTCTTGGCCCCGTCCACTACCCAGCCCCCGTCGGCCTCAGCGGCGCGGGTCTCCATCGACGCCACGTCGGAACCCGAAACCGGCTCGGTCAGCGCAAAGGCCGCGATCTTCTCCCCCCGCGCCACCGCCGGCAGATAGGCCGCCTTTTGCGCATCGGTGCCGAACAGGCTGATCGTCCCCGAACCAAGGCCCTGCATGGCAAACGCAAAGTCGGCGAGCCCCGAATGCCGCGCCAGCGTCTCCCGGATCAGCGCCAGGGAGCGCACATCCAGCCGCCCGTCCGCATCGGGCACGCAATGTTGGAGCCACCCGCCGGCCCCAAGGCTGCCTACCAAGGCGCGGCAAGCCTCGTCGACATCGTCAGGCTCCTCATCGGAAAGATTGCCAGCGCACCAGCCTTCAAGCTCCGCTGCTAAAGCTCGATGCCGGTCCTCAAAGAATGGCCAATCGAGGAAGGCGAGGTCCGCCATCAGCCCCTCTCCCCTTGCGGGAGAGGGAGGGGCCCGCGCGGCGCCAGCCGCGTGGGAGGGTGAGGGGATAACAGCGCAGCAAAGATCGCATCTCCTACCGAGGCAGGGCGGGCAAGGATGTCATTGTTCCAGAAGCGCAAGATGTTGAACTTCTCGCGCCGTAGAAACCCGTCCCGCCGGGTGTCATCCCTGTTGTCGGCATGCTGGGAGCCATCGGCTTCAATGATCAGGCGACGTTCCAGGCACACGAAGTCAACGATGTACGGGAAGATGATTTGCTGTCGCTTGAACTTGTGAGCCGCCAACCGTTGGTCCCGCAGCATGGACCAGAGGCGTTTTTCTGCCTCCGTCGGGTTGGCGCGCATCCATTTGGCACGAAGAAGCAACTCGTCTTTCGTGACCTGCAACCCCTCACCCTCCCACCCGCTTTGCGGGCGGGTCCCTCCCTCTCCCGCAAGGGGAGAGGGGCTGGTGGAGCGCCTAATCACCCCCAAACTCCGGCACCTTCTTCTCCGCGAACGCTTCAAACGCCCGCCGGAAATCGTTAGTGGCCATGCACAGCGCCTGGGCCTGCGCCTCCATCTCGATCGCGGTTTCCAGGCTCACGTTCCATTCCTGGTTGAGCTGCGTCTTGGTGATCCCGTGCGCGAAGCTCGGCCCCGCCGCCAGCTCCCGCGCCAAGGCCTGCGCGGTATCCATCAGCGCCTCGGGCTCCACCAGCCGATTGTGAAATCCCCAGCGCTCCCCCTCGTCCGCGGTCATGAAGCGGCCGGTGTAAAGCAATTCCGCCGCCCGGCCCTGGCCGATGATCCGCGGCAGGATCGCGCAGGCGCCCATGTCGCACCCCGCCAATCCAACCCGGCTGAACAAAAAGGCGGTGCGCGCCCCCGGCGTAGCGATCCGCAGATCGCTCGCCATCGCCACGATCGCCCCGGCGCCCGCGCAGATGCCCTCCACTGCAGCGACGATCGGCTGCGGGCAGCCGCGCATCGCCTTGACCAGGTCGCCCGTCATGCGCGTGAAATCGAGCAGCTCCGGCATCGCCATCTTCGTCAGCGGCCCGATGATCTCGTGCACGTCGCCGCCCGAACTGAAGTTGCCGCCCGCGCCGGCAACCACCACCGCCTTCACCTCGCGCGCATAGACCAGCGCCCGGAACAGGTCGCGAAGCTCCGCATAGCTTTGGAAGGTAAGGGGGTTCTTCCGCTCCGGCCGGTTCAGGGTCACCGTCGCGACCCCCTTGGTAAAGTCCCACAGGAAATGCTCGGGCGCGTAGGTCTTCGGATCGAAAGTCACATCACCTCCCCACCGGCCACGGCGATCGCCTGGCCGTTCATTCCACGGCTTTCCGGCAGGCAGAGCCAGACGACCGCATTGGCCACTTCCTCGGGAGTCACCAGCCGGTTCTGCGGGCTGAACCTGGCAAGCGCGCCCCGTGCGTCCTCCTCGGAGCGGCCGGTCGAGGCCTGGATCTTGGCGATGGCCTCCGCGGCGATGTCGGTGTCGGTGAAGCCCGGGCAAACCGCGTTGGCCGTCACCTGCGTCTTCGCGAGCTCCAGCGCCAGCGCCCTGGTAAGCCCAACCGCGCCATGCTTCGCCGCTACATAGGGCGCGGTGTAGAGGTAGGGCTTGAGCCCCGCGGTGGAGGCGACGGTCACAACCCGGCCGCTCTGCGCCGCCAGAAGGTCGGGCAAAGCCGCCTGCGTGCAATGCAGCAGCGCATCGAGATTCACAGCCATGATCCTGCGCCAAAGGTCTTCCGTGACCTTGCCGAACGGCGCGGCCTCTGCGGCCCCGGCGTTGTTGACGAGGATGGTGATGGGTCCGTGAGCCTCACGGGCTTGGGCGAAGGCGCGATCCACCTCGGCACGGAACGTTACATCCGCCGTGCAACAGAAAGCTTCGTTCGTCTCGAGCGAAGTCGAGAGACGCCCTTCAAGGGCCGTTGCAGACTTTCTCGACTTCGCTCGAAACGAACGGATTTGGTCTGCAGTCTCCTCAAGCTTCTCCAGCCGCCGCCCGACCAGCGTCAGCTTCGCCCCCTCCGCCCCCAGCGCCTGCGCGATTGCCGCGCCGATGCCGGTGCCGCCGCCGGTGATCAGAGCGTGATGTCCTGCGAGGCGGCTCAAAGTCCCTCACCCTCCCACCGCTTCGCGGCGGGTCCCTCCCTCTCCCGCAAGGGGAGAGGGGCTAAAGTCAGCGCCGCCCAACAGTCCCTCTCCCATTTCGGGAGAGGGAGGGGCCCGCCCGGCAAAGCCGGGTGGGAGGGTGAGGGCCTTCTGCCCCTCATGCCTTGAGCGCCATTTCCTGCTCCCGCTTCATGTTGCGCCCCAGCTGCGCCATCCCGGCATGATAAGGCGGCGGCACCCATTGTTCGCGGTAATCGAACCCCGCCGCGGCCCGCAACGTCCACATCGGATCGACGAGATGCGGCCGCGCCAGCGCCACCAGGTCCGCCCGCCCGGCCGCCAGGATCGAATTCACATGGTCGGGCTCGTAGATATTGCCCACCGCCATGGTCGCCACCCGGCCTTCGTTGCGCACCTTGTCGGCGAACGGCGTCTGGAACATGCGGCCATAGACCGGCCGGCTGTCCGCCCAGGTCTGGCCGGCGGACACGTCGATCAGGTCCGCGCCCGCGTCGGCAAAGGCGCGGCCGATCGCCACCGCTTCGTCGGGCGTCACGCCGGCATCGCCCATCCAGTCGTTGGCCGAAATCCGCACCGCCATCGGCTTGTCCTCCGGCCACGCGGCCCGCATCGCCCGGAACACCTCCAGCGGGAAGCGCAACCGGTTCTCCAGGCTGCCGCCATATTCGTCGCTGCGGCGGTTGGTGAGCGGCGTGATGAAGCTCGACAGCAGATAGCCGTGGGCGGCGTGAAGCTCGACCATGTCGAACCCGGCCTCCACCCCGCGCCGCACCGCCGCCACGAACTGCTCGCGCACCGCGTCCATGTCGGCGCGGGTCATCGGACGCGGCACCTGGTTCGCCGCGCTCCACGGTACGTCGGACGCCGCTATCACCGGCCAGTTGCCGTCGTCGAGCGGCACGTCATAGCCCTCCCAGCCGACCTTGGTGCTGCCCTTCGGCCCCGAATGCCCAAGCTGCAGGCACATCTTGGCGCGGCTGTTGGCACGCACGAACTCGACGATCCGCTTCCACGCCGCCGCCTGCTCGTCCGTGTACAGCCCCGGGCAGCCCGGCGTGATCCGCCCCTCAGCCGACACGCACGTCATCTCCGTATAGACCAGCCCAGCCCCGCCCTGTGCCCGGGTGCCGTAATGAACCAGGTGGAAGTCGCCCGGCACGCCGTCACTTGCCGAGTAGGTCGCCATCGGCGAGACCACCACCCGGTTGGCCAGCCGCATCTCGCGCAGCCGGTAGGGCGCGAACATCGGCGGCGCGGGATCATTGACGGGTGCGCCGCGCGCCTGCGACTGGAACCAGCGCTCCACCCCCTCCAGCCACCCCTTGTCCCGCAGCCGCAGATTCTCGTGGCTGACCCGCTGCGAGCGGGTGAGCAGCGAGTAAGCGAACTGGATCGGCTCGAAATGCAGATAGCGCTCCAGCGTCTCGAACCATTCGGTGGAATTGCGCGCGCTGTTCTGAAGCTTGAGCACTTCGACGCTGCGCTCCGCCCGATATTCCTCCAGCGCCGCTTCCCGCGACAGGCCCGGCCGGCTCAGCACCTCGGCCAGCTTGATCGCATCCTCCAGCGCAAGCTTGGTCCCCGATCCGATCGAGAAATGCGCGGTATGCGCTGCGTCTCCGAGCAGGATCAGGTTTCGATGCGACCAGCGCTCGCACAGAATGCGCCGGAATTGCAGCCACGCCTGCGGCCCCGGCAAATGCCGCGCATTGGATTGCAGCGCCTGCCCGTCGAGATACTTGGCGAAGATGCTCTCGCACAGGGCAATTGCCTCGTCCTGCTCCATGCGGTCGAGCCCGAGCCCTGCCCAGGTCTCCGGCGCCATCTCGACGATAAAGGTCGAGTGCCCCTCGTCGAAGCGATAGGCATGGGCCCACACCCACCCGGCTTGCGTCTCCTCGAACGCAAAGGTGAAAGCGTCGAACACCTTTTCCGTCCCGAACCAGAAGAAGCGGTTGGGGCGAAGCTGGATATCGACTCCGAAATGCTCTTCGTACGCGGTTCGGATCCGGCTGTTGGCCCCGTCGGCGGCGATCACCAGGTCGAAGTCCGCCCAATCCTCGAGCCGCGCGCTCGCCTCCGTCTCAAAGTGCAGCCGCACGCCGAGCTCAAGCGCCCGCGCCTGCAACATCGCCAGCAACCTTTTGCGCCCGATGCCGATGAAGCCATGGCCGGAAGAGCGGATCGTCTCGCCATGGATGTGGACGTCGATATCGTCCCAATGGGCGAACTCGGCCTGGATCGCCGCGCCCGACACCGGGTCGTTGGCCAGCAGGTTTTCGACGGTCTGGTCGGAAAACACCACGCCCCAGCCGAACGTGTCGTCGGCGCGGTTGCGCTCATACAGGTCGATTTCGTGCGCGGGGTCGCGCAGCTTCATTGAAATCGCGAAATACAGCCCGGCGGGTCCGCCGCCCAGGCACGCGATGCGCATTCGCCTCTCCCGCTATTCCCCTCGGGGCGTAACGGCTGGGCCCCCTCGAGGCAAGGCAGGCATGGCGCAGAGATAAAGCGGCCCGGACATCCGTCAGGGCGCCAGCACCTCCCACTCTCCCTTCGCGTGCCGAAGCATGGGGACGCCGCAGAACCGGCAGATGCTGCGCAGGCGGCCATCGTCGCCGGCTCGCGCCTTGCTCTTGGAGCGCTTGTGCGGGCACTCCCTGGCGCCATCTGCCGTAACAGCGGGCGCGACGGTGATCTCCCGCCTCGACCGCTCCAGGCGCCGCCGCTTCCGCCGCGCGGCGCGCCCGAGCAGCCACCAGACGGCGGGCACGGCGAACACCAGGAACAGGCTCAGCCCCAATATCCATGCGATCAGTGAGTTTGCGGTGTCGTTCATGCGCTTCCCTTCCGGCCCAATGGCACGCATGGCAAGGCGCGATTTCAAACCACCTTGGGGCCCGGCACGCCGGCAAATGTAATTCAAGGGTGGTGCCGAGTGTCCGACTCGAACGGACGACCTACTGATTACAAATCAGTTGCTCTACCAGCTGAGCTAACCCGGCTTGTTGCCCCGAATGGCGCAAGTGCGGCGGAAGGTCCAGCCCCTCCGCCGCAGCCGCGTCAATCCACCAATTGTTTGGTGGCGTAGGTATATTCCAGCGCCGACCGCATCGCCGCTTCCTTCAGATTGGCCGACGCGCTGTGGCCGCCGTCGATATTCTCGTAATAATAATATGGTTGGCCGAGCGCGGCGATCTTGGCCGCCGCCTTGCGGCCGTGGCCCGGATGCACCCGGTCGTCCTTGGTCGAGGTAAGGATGAACGGGGTCGGATATTTCCTGCCGGCGACCAGCTTCTGGTAGGGCGAGTAACCGTCGATCCACGCCCGCTGCTCGGGCTTGTCGGGATCGCCATATTCGCCGATCCAGGACGCACCCGCGCCGAGCTTGGGGTAGCGCACCATGTCGAACAACGGCACCTGGATGATCGCCGCGTTGAACAGCTCCGGCCGCTGGGTGATCGCGGTGCCGACCAGCAGTCCGCCCTGGCTTCCGCCGACGACGCCCAGGCGCCGGGGGCTGGTCAGCTTGCGGGCGATCAGGTCCTCGGCGACAGCGATGAAATCGTCCCAGGTGCGCTGCTTGTTGGCGCCCTGAGCGGTCTGGTGCCAGGCCGGGCCGAACTCGCCGCCGCCGCGCAGATTGGCGACCACATAGGCATTGCCCTGCTCGAGCCACAGCTTGCCCATCGTGCCTGAATAATTCGGCACCATCGGGCTCTGGAAGCCGCCATAGCCGTAGAGCAAGGTGGGGGTGGAGCCGTCCATCCTGGCGTTCTTCGGCCGCACCATGAAGTACGGGATCCTGGTCCCATCCTTCGATGTCGCCTCGAACTGCTCGACGACGTGGTTCGACGCTTCGAAGCGGGCGGGCGTGGTCTTCAGCGTTTCCACCTTGCCCGACGCGCCGTTGTAGTAATGAAGCGCGGTCGGCGTCAGGTAATTGGTCGCGGTGAACATCGCCTCGTCGCTTTCGTCGGAGGCGGCGGTGAGGCCGATCGTGGCATTCTCCGGAAGCGCGACCGGCGCCACCTTCCACGCCCCGCCGACGTAATCGTACGCCATCGCCTTGCCCCGGACATTGTCGAGGATGGTGACGATCAGCTTGTTCCTGGTGGTCACGACGCTGCTCAGCGTCTGGCGCGCGGTTGGCTCGAAGACCAGCGAAGGCGCCGCCTTGTTCGGGTCCTTCTTCCACGCCGCAAGATCGTAGGAGAGGAGCGATCCCGCCTTGTAGGTGCGGCCCGGCACCGGCGCCCAATCCTCGCGCGTGGTCAGCAGCAGCCGCCCGTCGACGATGCCTGCGGGCCCGGCCTTTTTCGGCAGGTTGAGCTTCACCGGACCCTTGGGGGTCAGCAAGGTATATTCTCGATCGAAGAAATTGACGCCGCGCTGGCCGACCAGCCCGTGGACCACGCCGCGCCCGTCGCGCAGCACCAGCACGCTGGCCTGCACGTCCTCCGCGCTGCCGCGGAAGATTTCCTTGGCATCGGCTAGGCTCTGGCCCCGCTTCAAGGTCTTGGAGACGAACGGATAGCCGGATTTGGTCAGCGTGCCTTCGCCATACTCGCGCGACACGATGATCGTGTCCTTGTCGAGCCAGCTTGCGGACTGCTTGCCTTCGGGCAAGTTGAAGCCGCCCTCGACGAAGCGCCTGGTCTTGAGGTCGAACTCGCGCACCGCGTTGGCGTCCTTGCCGCCGTTCGACAGCGAGATCAGGCAGCGCGTGCCTTCGGGCGGCAGGCAGGATGCGCCCTGGAACACCCAGTTCGCACCCTCGGCGGCGGCGAGCGCATCGACGTCCAGCACCGTTTCCCACACCGGGCTGGCGGTGCGGTAGCTGGCCAGCGTGGTTCGCCGCCAGAGGCCGCGCACGTTCTTTTCGTCCTGCCAGAAATTGTAGAGGCCGGTCGGCTCGATCGAGACAAAGGGAATGCGGTCCTTGGCTTGGAGGATTTCCAGCGCCCGCGCTTCGAACGTCTTGAAGCGCGGGTCGGCCTGGAGGACGCCGAGGCTCTTGTTGTTCTCCTGCCGGGCCCAGGCCAGCGCGCGCTCGCCTTCGATGTCTTCAAGCCACAGGAACGGATCGTCGCCGCCTGCGGGCTGCTTCTGCTGCGCCGAAGCGCCGGTCAACGCGGTCATCGCGAGCAGGCCCGCCAGAGCAAGGTTACGCATCCCCATTTCATTCTCCCGTACCGATTTTCGATCATGGCTAGTCTCTAAACCACTGCCCGGCAAAGCCAAAGCCGGCCGCGCGAACAAGCGAGCAATTACAGCACACCGAAGGTCCAGCCCTCGGTTCGGGCAAGCTCCGGCGTCAGCCCCTCCGGAGCAAAAGCGCGCGGGTCGGCGGCAAGCGCGCGCATGCCGGCGGCGGTAACCAGCGCGTCGGTCTGGTGATCGTTGGGCTCGAACGGCAACCGGGCCGGCGCGCTGCCGAGCGCCTCCAGCGCCCCGTCGAGATCCGCAGACGTTCGCAGCTTGACCCCCGACAGCCCCGCCCGGCGCAGGTAGATGCGTGTGTAGATTTCCACCACCGCGCTGCCGGCCGCCGGCAGCGGGTCCATCGGCCACACCGCCACCTTGCCGCCCAGCCGGTGAAGCAGCCGCATGCCCGAAAAGCTCGCTTTCGCCACCTGCGCCGCGCCGATCGCGTCATAGGCGCTCGCCGTCTTGCGCCCGCCCTGGGCGTTCAAACTCGCGTCGCACTGGCGAAAGCGCACGAAATCCGCCTTCACCCCGTCGGCGATCCCGAAATAGAAATGGCGCCGGTGGGTGCGCTCCAGAAAGCTCGCCGCGCCCAGATCCTCATCCTCGCACCGGCTCTCGACATAGCCCCAGAATTCCCGCGCCGTACCCGGCACCCCCGGCTCTCCCGGCAGATACTCCCCGCGCTCGGCAATTGGCGGCGCAAAGCTGAAGTCGAACCCGAACAGGGTAGGGGCCTCCGCCGCCGCTGCGACCAGCCATTCCAGCACCTCCCCCCGCGACCAGACATGCCCAGGCCGGACAAGGCGGGGCGCCGCCGCACCGGCTTCGGCCAGCGCGACGGCGATCCCCTTGTGCTTCTTCCCCTTTGCGCCGGACCAGTCGATCGCGGCGAAGCGGGCGAACCGGCTCACACCAGAGGCGGCAGGTCGCCCGGGGCGCTGCCAACCGGCGGCACCAAAGGCGGCACCACAGGCGGAGCCGGAGGGGCAGGGGGGGCAGGGGGCGCGGGCGGCGCAGGGGGCGCCGGCATCCGGTTCGCGTCCGTCCACCGCTCCAGAAGCTTGTGCGCCGTGGGCCGGCCGCCCAGCCCGAAGGCCAAAGCGCAGGCCACCGCCGCCGATCCGATGATCGAGGCGAAGGCGATGATCACGATCTCGTTGGCAAGCCCCATGAAGCGCAGGCCGATGGCGACGGCGAGGGCGATGATCGCCCACTTGAGGATCGTCGAAAGCCAGCCGCCGTCGCTCCCGCCGCCGACAAGGCTCGACACCAGTCGCGCAATGGCAACGCCGGCCAGGATGATCACCGTACCGAAAATCACCTGCCCGCCGAGCTCCAGGATCTGGGCGAGCATGGCGGCTATCAGCGGTGAATTCAGGCGTTCCACGGCGGGCACGGCGAACCCGATGATGATGGCCACCATCGCCACCGTGCCGACCGTACGCGATGGATTGACCCGCTCGGACGAGATGCCCAACGCCGCGACGCTGTTGTCGAAGCCCATCGCCGGAAGAAGCTGCTCGATAGCAGCCTTTGCGAGTTTCCCGACGATATAACCGATGCCGAGCAGCAGCAGCGCTGCAAGCACGTTGGGAATGGCGGCAAGAATTGTCTGCAGCATCTGCGTGGCGGGCTTGGAAATCGCCTCGATCTGCAGCGCGTCGAGCGCCGAGATCGTCACCGGAATCATGATCAGGAAGAAGACGATCATGCCGATCGAGCGGCTGATCGAGGTCTTGCCGCCTGCGCTGACGGACGGCGGCGCGCCCGCGGCGCCCGCCGGTACCGTTCCGGCGCCTTCCGAAATGCCGGTTCTGCGCAGCCAGCCGTCGGCATTGGCGGCAAGCAAAGCGCCCTCCACCAGCCGCCGCACGATCCGCGCGACGATCAGGCCGATGAAGAAGATCAGTCCGGCGCCGACGACGTTGGGAATGAAGGCCAGGACGTTGGTGGTGAGCTGGCGAACGGGCTCGAGCACGTTGCCGAGCTGCAGCGGCTGCAGGGCAAGCATGATGCCGATCAGCAGGATCAGCCAGAAGGCGATATCGCCGATCAGGCTGCCGAGCGTCTTGCCCGGCTCCGTTTCATAATGCTTGCGAAGCGCCGGGACCTTGTCGACCGCCTTGGCGATCGCCCATTTGGCGGCCCGGGCGAGCAGCCACGCGATCAGCAGGATGGCGATGGCGCCGACGATGCGGGGCGCCCATGTCATGAATTCGCTCTGCCAATAACTGGCGTCGCCGTCGTTCCGGTACATAAGCGCATTCCCCTGCTGATCACACGGTCCGTGCCGCTGCCGTCACAATCCTTCTGCGGGGCAAGCGGTTCCCGGCTTGGAGCGTGCGGGCGGCCCGGGATTGCGCGCGCGGCGAAGGCTCACCTATGGGGGCACCAGATGGGGACATTGCGCAACATTGGCGGGGAGGCGGGCGCCGGAGGGGCGAGCGGCCGCCGCGCCGCCCTTGCGCGCGCCGGACGCGCGGCGCGGGCGGGCGAATGGTGGGAATATAAGCTCGTCCCGATTTACGCGATGTTCTACGCCACCGCGCTGGTCGCCGGGCTGCCGCTCCACACCTTGTGGCCGGCCGCCTTGCTGTTGCTGATCGCCGTCGGGGCCGGCGCGGTGTACGTCAGCGTGCTCAACGACGTCGCCGACCTCCAAGAGGATCTTGCGGCCGGAAAGCCGAACCGGGTCGCCGGCCGCTCGCGCGCCTTTGTCGCCCTGCTGCTCGCCGTGCCGATCGCTGTCGGCCTCCTCGTCGCATGGAACTGGCGGGCGGATCCCCTGCGCTTGCTGCCCTATCTGGCGGCGTGGATCGCCTTCACGCTCTATTCGCTGCCGCCGGTCCGGCTGAAGGCGCGCGGAGTCGCCGGGGTGCTCGCCGACGCCGCCGGCGCGCATCTCTTTCCCACCCTGGTCGCGGTCGTCATCGTGCTGCGCTTCGGCGGCGTCGAGCCCAATCCGATCTGGTTGGCGGCAACCAGCCTGTGGGCCTTCGCCTACGGCCTGCGCGGCATATTGTGGCACCAATTGCTCGATGCGGAGGCCGATCGCGCGGCGGCGGTCGATACCTTCGTCCAGCGCTGCGGCCGCGACCGCGCCGTGGCGCTCGCCCGCTTCGTCATCTTTCCGGTCGAGCTCTGCGCCTTTTCGGTGGTGTTCTCGCAGATGCCGAGCTGGCTGCCGCTCCTGTTCCTCGGCTTCTACCTGCTGCTGGTCCGCAAGAAGCTCCACGTCTTCCAGATGCAGGCAGTGATCGTCGAGCCGCGGCCGCGCTACCTCATCATCCTCCATGAATATTACGACCTGTTCCTGCCGCTTTCCTTGCTTCTCGCCTGCGCCTGGCGCTGGCCGCTCGACCTCGCCGCCCTGTTCATCCACTTCCTCTTATTCCCCCGCCGCCTCCTCCACACCCTCCGCGATCTGTGGAAGCTCCGGCCGTTCTGACCGGCGGAGCGCGGCTCAGTCCCAAAGGATGTCGATGTTCACCAGCTGGTTCATCGAGGTCTTGAAATTGTTGATGGCGGAGGGCCGCTCGCGGACCAGCAGCGGCTCGGCCGGGTCGTAAATGCCGCGCGTGGCGATGACCTGCCCGCTTGCCGCATCGAGGATGCCGGCGCGGATCGCATAACGGCCGCCGACCAGTGGCAGCTTTGGGACGGTGCACTGGAAAGCGCCTTCGCCGGGCGCGATCCGGCGCGGCGTCATGTCGGTATCGCCGGCAATGCAGACCCACTGGTCGTGGCTCCAGAAGCTAATCCCCCAAACGACGTCCATCGCCTCCAAAGCCTGGTAGCGCACGGTGACCCGCATTGCTTCCCCCGAGCGGATTTCGTCGCCCTCAAGGGGCGCCGCCTCGATCCCCTCGATCGCCACCGGGCCGGCGCTGGTCAGCGAGCGCGCGACCGTCGGCTGCTCCTGCGCGCGCCGCTCGAAGGAGTGGCTCAACGTATCGACCGCGCTTCCTTCGAACACCACCTTGCCGCGGTCCAGCAACAGGCCGCGGGTGCAAAGGGTCTGGATCTGATAGGTGTTGTGCGACACGAACAGCAGCGCCCCGCCGCCTTCCAGATACTGGCGCATGTGGTTCACGCACTTGCGCTGAAAGGCGATGTCGCCGACCGCCAGCACCTCGTCGACCAGCAGCAGGTCGGGCTCGAGATGGGCGGAAATCGCATAAGCCAGCCGCGCCTTCATTCCCGAACTGTAGCTTTGGACCGGCGAGTCGATGAACGCCTCCAGCTCGGCGAAGTCGACCACCTGGTCGAGCAGGCGCTTCGCCTCGCGCGCCCCGAGGCCGTTCAGCGCCGCGCCGACCTCGACATTCTCGCGGCCGCTGAGCAGGCCGTTGAAACCGGTGCCCAGTTCGATGATCGCCTGCGTCCGGCCGCGCACCCGCACCTCGCCGGCATCCGGCTTCAAAAGGCCGTGAAGGATCTTGAGCAGGGTGCTCTTGCCGGCACCGTTATGCCCGACGATTGCCAGCGAATCGCCGGGGGCGACCTCGAAGGAAACGTCTTCCAGCGCCCAGAATTCGCCCGCTCGCAGCGCCGTCGCGCGCCTGCCCGCGCCAAGCTCCGCCGCGATATCGCGGACGCCGTAGCCCAGCGAACGGCGCAGGTCCGCCGCGAACTTCTTCGACAATCCGGCAACGGAAAGAACGCTCCCGCCGCTCAACCCCGCCTCGCCTTGTTCATGCCGGGAAGCGGGCGAAGCCGCGCTCCCGTATCTGGTCGACGCGGCGGCGATATTCGTCATAGCAGGCCATATCGGGCCGCACGAGGCCGAGCTGCGGCTCGTCGGTCCCCGCGGTGGGGATAAGCGTGATCGGAGTGGCCGCGGGAATAAGCTGCGAACCGGCTCCCGAAACCAGGCTGCTCAAAATCCCGCACAAGGCGCCGCCCGCCGCCGCCGAGGGCCGGCCGAGTATCACCATCCGGTACTGCCCGTCGAACTGCGTTACGAGGTAGATGTGCCCGGAAAGGTGGGGCAGAGAGACGAAGCCGGTCTGAGTAAAGGCGGCATCCAGCCGCGCCGCCTCGACGAAGCGCAGGTGGCCGCGCTCCTCGTCCCATTCGATCATGGTGCGATAGGCATAGATCGCGCCGCTTTCGTCGAACGAGGGCCGCAAGGTGAGATAGTCGGCCTCGAGCCAGCGTACGGCGGCGCGGGAATAAGAGCCCATCGTTTCCGGCGCGACTCCGCTGCCGGGCGGCGGCGGCGGTGGCGCGGCGCTCACCGCCGCGGGGCGAAGCTCGATCTTCAACGCTTCTTCGAGCCGGATCACGGTGCCGAGCGTGAATGGGCGGCGGCCGGAAAGCGCTTTCTCAAGTGTGGAGATGCTGATCCTGGCGGTGTCGGCAAGCCACTGGCGCGACAGGCGGCGGCGGGCGAGCTCCTCCCGAATCTTGAGCGCGACGGCTTCGCTTTGCCGAAAATCGAGATCGCCCTGCACTATAGTGTCCCCCGCCCCCTGCTGCCGGACCTTTCCGCACATTACCGTACTTTGCGTCAACCGCTAGCAGCGCCGGTCCACAGATCAAGCCGCCGCGCCTGATCTTTGCCGCGCCTTGCCGTGGTGCCCGCGCCGCGCCGCGCGCATACGCACCGTCATGGAATGAAGACGCTGCGCTTCGGGAGGAGAATGGCGATGCAGGCAATCAGGATCACGGCTGGGCTTTCAGGCATTTTCGCCGTTTCGGCGATCCTGCTGGCGACGCAATTGGCCACCGGCTTGCTCTCCATTCCATTTGCCTGAGCGGGCGGGAACTCGCGGCACTGAGGGGATACGGACCGTGACGAACAGCAATCGCAGCCAGCACGAACATGACGGCGCCGCGCCGCGCGCATTCGCTCCGGTGCCCGCAATCGGCGCACCGCGGCCCGGATCCTTTTGGCAGCGCTGGAAGGAATGGGAACGGGAGAACGGCACCGTGCCCGCCCCGATCCGCGACCGCGCCGCCTGACGCAGCGCCTGGCAAGCCGCTAGCGCTGCACCGCGCGGCCGACCGTGTAGAAATCTTCGATCCACAGATAGCCGCGGAAGTCGCGCGGCACGTCGTCGATCTGCTCCACAGCTTCGAGGCCGACGATCTCGCCGCCGCGTGCGGGGCCTAGCACCATCACCTTGCTGTTTGCCGCCGCCATTCGGGCGAGGAAGCGGTTCGGCCAGCCCCAGACCGCCCACTGCCGGTCGACGGGAATGGCGATGGTGGTGTTGCGGCAGCTTGCCGGCACGAACGAGGTCCAGCCGGTTTTGATGTAATCGCCAAGGCAGCCTTGCAGTTCGGCCTTGCCATAGGTCCACGCTCCCGGCGCCATCGCTCTGACGCGGGCAGTCACCGCCGGAGCGCCGAAGAAGCTGAACTTCTTGTCGATCTTGACTCCGGCACGGCCGAACGCCGCCACCAGCGCATCCGCGTCGGCAGGATCGGCGGAGACGAAGTTGAAGATCAGTCGTGCCGCCGGCACTTCGCGAAGCGCCTCTTCAAGCGTGGGCATGCCGCCGATGCCGCGGCCGCGCAGCGGGAAGGTCTTGCCGCCGTCCGCCGTATAGCCGTAGCCGATGTCGAGCCTCTTCAGCGCCGCCAGATCCTGGTCGCCCACCCGGCCCTTGCCGTCCGTGCGACACTCCAAGGTTTGGTCGCGGAACAGCACGATCTGGTTGTCGCGGGTGCGCTGCACATCCACCTCGATCGCGTCGGCCCCGAAGCGCACCGCCTTGTAATAGGAGGGCAGGCTGTTCTCGATGTAGCGGTTCTCCTCCTCCACCGGCGCGATGCGCGCGGCGGTGCAGGCCCCTTGCGCCTCCGCTTCGCGCGGGAACCGCTGGGCAAGGCCGCGGCGGGCGACGAGCACGAGCTTCCCCTGGGGATCGGGCGCGATCCACGACGCATTGATCAGCGACAAGGCGATTGCTCCCCCGGCAATGGCGAGCCCGAGCGGTTTCCAGATCATCATGCCAGCCTCCGCCGCGCCTCCGCGCAATCCGCCTCCATCTGCGCGGTGAGCGCCGCCAGGCTGTCGAACTTCTCCTCGCCGCGCAGGAAGGAAATCAGCTCGACCTCAATGGTCTGCCCGTAAAGGTCGCCCGAATAATCGAAAAAGAACGGCTCGAGCAGCTCCTTGGGCGGATCGAATGTCGGCCGGATGCCCAGGCTCGCCGCGCCACCCACCACCTGGCCGCCGGGCAGCCGTCCGCGCACCGCATAGATGCCGAAGCGCGGCCGCAGGTAGCTGCCGAGGGTCAGGTTCGCGGTCGGATAGCCCAGGGTGCGGCCGCGCTTGTCGCCATGCTCCACCACGCCCTCGATGGCGAACGGCCGGGTAAGGAGCCGCGCCGCCGTGTCGCAGTCGCCGGCGATCAGCGCCTCGCGGATCCGGCTGGAGGAGATCGCCTCCCCGTCCTCTTCCACCGGCCCGACGGCATCGACGGAGAAGCCGTGCTCGGCCCCGAGCCGCTGCAGCACCTCGATATTGCCGCCGCGCTTGCTGCCGAAGGTGAAGTCCTCGCCAGTCACCACCCCCGCCGCGCCGATCAGGCCGAGGAGGCGCTTTGCAACGAAATCCTCCGCGGTGGTCCCGGCAAGCCCGCCGTCGAAGCGGAACACGATCATCGCGTCCGCACCGGCCTCGCCGAACAATCGCTGGCGCTGGTCGAGGCTGGTCAGGCGAAAGGGCGCTGCATCGGGCCGGAAGTGGCGCACCGGGTGCGGATCGAAGGTCGCGACCAGGGCCGGGCGCCCTTCCGCCCGGGCACGCGCCACCGCGCGGCCGACCACCGCCTGGTGCCCCTTGTGAAACCCATCGAAATTGCCGAGCGCGACGATCCCGCCCCGAAGCGCCTCCGGAACCGCCGAGCCGCCGTCCAGCCGCTGCATCCGCGCCGTATAGGAGAGGGGGGAGGGGCCGACAACCGGCGCGCTAACCCCCCGCACGAACCAGCCGAACGAAGGCGAAGGGCGGGCGGCCTTCCGCCGCAGGATGTTTCTCGCGGGAGGCTTCAAGCCAGCGCCCCTGATTGAAGCCGGGCATCAGCGTATCGCCCTCCGCGTCATAATCCACCTCGGTCAGTTCCACGGCAGTGGCGAGGGGTTCAAGCAGTGCAAATATTTCCGCGCCGCCGATCACCGACACCCGCCCCCCCCCGGCTAAGGCCAACGCCGCCTCCGGCGAATGCGCCACCTCCGCGCCCTCCGCCTGCCACACCGCATCGCGGGTCAGCACGATATGCCGCCGCCCCGGCAGCAGCCCGGGCAGGCTGTCGAACGTCCGCCGCCCCATGATCATCGGCGCACCGCTCGTCACCCGTTTGAAGTGCTTCAGATCGGCCGGAAGGTGCCACGGCAGCTTGCCGTCTTTGCCGATCACTCCGTTGCGCGCCCTGGCCACCACCAGGACGATCTCGCGCCCGCTCAAACCGCCACCGGCGCGGAGATGTGCGGGTGGGGATCGTAGCCCTCGATCTCGAAATCCTCGAACCGGTAGCCGTCGATCGCGTCCGGCTTCCTCACGATGTTGAGCCGCGGCAGCGGCCGCACCTCGCGGCTGAGCTGCAGCCGCGCCTGGTCGAGGTGGTTGGAATAGAGATGGCAATCGCCCCCCGTCCACACGAACACCCCCGGTTCGAGCCCGCATTGCTGCGCCAGCATATGGGCGAGCAGCGCATAGCTCGCGATGTTGAACGGCACGCCCAAAAACACGTCCGCCGAGCGCTGGTAGAGCTGAAGGTTGAGCCGGCCGTTCGCCACCTGGGTCTGGAACAGGCAATGGCACGGCGCCAGGGCCATCCGCGGCAGCTCGGCCGGGTTCCAGGCGGAGACGATCTGCCGCCGCGACGCCGGATCGCGGCGGATCAGCGCGATCAGCTCGGCGATCTGGTCGATATGTTCGCCGTTCGGCCCTTCCCAGTCGCGCCACTGCTTGCCGTAGACCGGGCCGAGATCGCCGTTCTCGTCCGCCCATTCGTCCCAGATGCTGACCCGGTTCTCCTTCAGCCAGCCGATATTGGTATCGCCCCGCAGGAACCACAGCAGCTCGATCAGGATCGAGCGCAGGTGCAGCTTCTTCGTGGTGACAAGCGGAAAGCCCTTCGAAAGATCGAAGCGCATCTGGTGCCCAAAGACCGACAAGGTGCCGGTGCCGGTGCGGTCCGCCTGGGGTACGCCCTCGTCGAGGATGAGCTGGAGGAGCTGGTGGTAGGAATGCATTCGGCTTTTATGGCAACCGGCATCCGCCAAGGGAAGCACGCTCGGCGCTTCACCCGCCCGATTTGATCGGCTAGAGCCGGGACGGATGACCGCCGAAGCAAGCACCCCGACCCGAATGACCCTCTACCGCGACGCCGGCGGCCGCTTCGGCGGTGCGGTGAAGCGCGCCTGGGGCAGGAGGTGGGTGCGGATCCTTGCGTACCTCGCTCTGCTCCCGATCATCTTCTACATTCTCCTCTGGGCATTGTTCGCCAGCGATCTTCCCTCGGCCGAATCGCTGCTGACCTACCAGCCGCCGCTCCCCGCCAATATCCGCGACATCGACGGCGAGCCGGTGCAGACCTTCGCCCGCGAACGCCGGGTCGAGCTCGCGTTCGAGGAATATCCGACCATGCTGGTCGATGCCTTCACGTCGGCGGAGGACAAGACCTTTTTCACCCATGGCGGCATCGATTATCCCGGCGTGCTCGGCGCGATCGGCGATTATGTCCGCAAAGCCGGCTCGGGCACGCGAGCGCGAGGCGGCTCCACCATCACCCAGCAGGTGGCGAAGAACCTGCTGCTCGGCGACGAATATTCCGTAAGCCGCAAGGTCAAGGAGGCGTTCCTCGCCCGCCGCATCGAAAGCGTCCTTACCAAACCCCAGATCCTCGAACTCTACCTCAACCAGATTTTCCTCGGCCGGAACGCCTATGGGGTGCAGGCCGCGTCCCGCGCCTATTTCGACAAGGACGTCGAGAACCTCCAGCTCCACGAAGCAGCCTATCTCGCCATCCTCCCCAAGGCGCCGAGCAATTACGACCCGGACCGGCGCACCCAGCGCGCGCTCGACCGCCGCAACTGGGTGCTCGGCGAGATGGAACGCAACGGCAAGATCAGCGCCCAGGCCCGCGCCGCCGCCCAGGCAATGCCGCTCGGCACGGTCCGCGGCCCATCCAACACCGTCCGCAACATCGGCGGCTATTATATGGAGGAGGTGCGCCGGCAGCTCATGGCCAGCTACGGCAGCGAGACGGAAAAGGGCACAAACGGCGTTTATACCGGAGGCCTCTGGGTCCGCTCGTCGATCGATCCAGTGAAGCAGAAAGCGGCGGAAACCGCCCTTCGCGACGGGTTGGTGCGCTACGATCGCGGCCGCGGCTGGCGCGATCCGGCGCTTTCGCTCGAGGCGGACGGCGATTGGCAGGGGAAGCTCGCCCGCGCCCCGATCGGCCCCGGCTATGACGATTGGCGCGCCGCCGTGGTGCTTCGCAAAGCCGGAGGCAGCGCCACCATCGGCCTCCCCGATGGCTCGGAAGCCGAGCTTCCCGCCTCCGCCGCGGCGATGCCCAAGCGCGGCACCGGCACCCCCGCCTTTAACTTCCTCCGGCGCGGCATGATCGTCCTGGTCAAGAAGGAAGCAAGCGGCGCCTACACCTTGCGCTCCGTCCCCGAGATCAAGGGCGGCATGGTTGTGGAGGAAGTCTCCTCTGGGCGGATCCTCGCCATGCACGGCGGTTGGGACGCGCGCGGCGACGATTTCAACCGCGCCACCCAGGCGCAGCGTCAGCCGGGCTCCACCTTCAAACCTGTCGTCTACTCCGCCGCGCTCGACAACGGCCTCACCCCCGCATCGATCATCATGGACATGCCCTTTTCCGTCTACCAGGGCGCCGGCCTCGGCATGAAGACCTTCCGCAACTTCTCCGGTGGCAATGCCGGACCGCAAACGATGCGCTGGGGCGTCGAGCAGTCACGCAATTTGATGACGGTGCGCACCGCCAACCAGATCGGCATGGACAAGGTCACCCGCCTGTCCAAGCTGCTCGGAGTTGGCGCATACCCGAATTACCTGTCGATCGCGCTCGGTGCCGGCGACACCACGGTGGTGAAGATCACCAACGCCTTCGCGATCCTCGCCAATCAGGGGCGCGAGCTGAAGCCGACGGTCATTGACTATGTCCAGGACCGTCAAGGCAAGGTCATCTACCGCGCCGACCGCCGGCCCTGCGAAGGGTGCAACGCGCCCGACTGGAACGGAAAGCCGATGCCGCGGCCGCCGCTCCGCACCAAGCAGCTGATGGACCCGATGACCGCGTACCAGATGGTCCATATCCTCGAAGGCGTGGTTCAGCGCGGCACGGCGACGACCCTGCGCGACTTGAAGCGCCCGCTGTTCGGGAAAACGGGCACCACCACCGGCCCGACCAACGTGTGGTTCATCGGCGGCTCGGCCGACATCGTTGCTGGCGTCTATATGGGCTTCGATCACCCGCGCCCGATGGGCGGCTACGCCCAGGGCGGGACGCTCGCTGCGCCGATCTTCAAGCAGTTCGCGCAGGTTGCGTTCAAGGACATGCCGGCGGTGCCGTTCCGGGCGCCCGCGGGCATTCGCATGGTGCGCATCGACCGGCGCTCCGGCCGAAAGGTGTTCGGCGCCTGGCCGACGGACGATCCCAAGGCGGCGGTGATCTGGGAAGCGTTCAAGCCGGAAAGCGAGCCCAAGCGCACCGTGCAGCGCCAGGAGCTTGCAAGCGCCGCGCCCGTGCCGAAGCCAAGGCCCAAGCCCAGGGCTGCGCCCCGCCGTGCCGCCGCACCGGCGCCCGCGCCCGCCGCACCGCCGCCCAGCGACTCCTTGCCAACCGAGGGCGGCACCCATTAGGGCCGGAGCCAGGTTGCGGAAGGACCATTGTCCTCTTTCCGCCTGTTTCGTTTGAGCCGAGGAATTGTTTCATGCGCGCCGAAGCGCAAGCCTATGTCGACCAGATCAATTCGGCGCTCGCGCTGCTCCGCCGCTTCCTCGACTGGGACCGCGCGCTGCGGCGGCTCGACGAATTGAACGCCAAAGTCGAAGACCAGTCGCTGTGGAACGACCCGCGAGCCGCGCAGGAGGTGATGCGCGAGCGCCGCCGCCTCGAGGAAGCGATCGGCGCCACTCGCGCGATCGAAAGCGAACTCGCCGACACGGTTGAGCTCAGCGAAATGGCCGAAGCGGAAGGCGACGATGCTCTGGTTGACGACGCAGTTGCGGCACTTGCCGCGCTTGCCGACCGCTCCGAGCAGGACAAGGTGAAAGCACTGCTCGCCGGGGAAGCCGACGCCAACGACACCTATGTCGAGATCAACTCCGGCGCGGGCGGCACCGAGTCGAACGATTGGGCGGGCATGCTCCAGCGCATGTATTCGCGCTGGGCCGAGCGGCGCGGCATGAAGGTCGAGCTGATCGACTTCCACGCCGGCGAGCAGGCCGGCATCAAGTCGGCGACGCTGCTGCTCAAGGGCGAGAATGCCTACGGCTATGCCAAGACCGAAAGCGGCGTCCACCGCCTGGTCCGGATCAGCCCCTATGACAGCTCGGCCCGCCGCCACACCAGCTTCGCGTCCGTCTGGGTCTATCCCGTGGTGGACGACAATATCGAGATCGAGATCAACGAGGCCGAGCTCAGGATCGACACCTACCGTGCATCCGGCGCCGGCGGGCAGCACATCAACACCACCGATTCTGCGGTGCGCATCACCCACTTGCCCTCGGGCATCGTTGTCCAGTGCCAGAACCAGCGCTCGCAGCACAAGAACAAGGCCGAAGCCATGAACCAGCTCCGCGCCCGCCTTTACGAAGCCGAACTCCAGCGCCGCGAAGTCGAGGCCAACGCCACCGCGGCAAGCAAGACGGACATCGGCTGGGGCCACCAGATCCGCTCCTACGTCCTCCAGCCCTATCAGCTCGTGAAGGACCTCCGGACCGGCGTCACATCCACCGCGCCCTTGGATGTGCTGGACGGAGAGTTGGACCGCTTCATGGCCGCGGCGCTGTCGCAGCGGGTGACGGGGGAACAGGTTGAAGTGGAAGATGTCGATTAACCGCCGGGCCTTCCCTTACCCCGCTCGTCTCGAGCCCAACCCCGCTCGTCTTGAGCCCAACCCCGCTCATCTCGAGCCCAACCCCGCTCATCTCGATCCCAACCCCGCTCATCTCGATCCCAACCCCGCTCATCTCGAGCGAAGTCGAGAGATGCGGCACGGGCTCCTCGGCTCCGTCTCTCGACTTCGCTCGAGACGAACGGCGTGGGGCGGGCTGCTTTTTCCACTCATGCTGCTGAGCGGGTGCGAAAAAGCGTCGGAGCAATCGACCTTTCCCAAGCCCAACCGCCCGGTCGCTCCGATCGTGTCGCCGCGTTATTCGAACGAGGACTCGCGCGACAGCGTCGGTGAGGCCGAGACGGTGATGAAGCTCGCCGATGTTCGCGAAGGCATGTACGTCGCGGACATCGGGGCGGGCGAGGGCTATTATACGGTGCGGCTGTCGCCCCTTGTGGGCAAGCGCGGCCGGGTGCTGGCCCAGGACATCGTGCCCGAAACGCGCAACGCGCTCGCCCAGCGCATTCAGCGCGAGAATATCGACAATGTCGCGGTGAAGCTCGGCGATGCCAACGACCCGAAGCTCCCGGACGGGTCGTTCGACCGCATCCTGATGATCCACATGTACCATGAGATTGAACTGCCGAGCGAGTTCCTGTGGCACATGCGCTCGGATCTCAAGCCCGGCGGCCGGGTGGTGGTGGTCGACGCCGACCGGCCGACCAGCGGTCACGGCACCCCCCCCAAGCTGCTGCTCTGCGAGTTCGGCGCGATCGGCTACGAACTGACTCGGTTCGAGCGGCTTGCCGACAGCGAATCCTATTTCGCGCAGTTCGAGCCCAAGGGGCCGGTGCCCGCGCCCAAGGACATCCCGACCTGCCCGGCCTGACGGGTGCCGCTTGCTAGAGCAGGCCCAGGTCGCGCAGGCTGCGCACGTCCTCGCCGGCGAAGATCAGGTGATCGATCAGCCGAATCCCAAGGTTGCGGACGGTGTCGGCGAGCAGCCGGGAGGTGCGCAGATCCGCTTGGCTTGGCTCCGCGTCGCCGCTCGGATGGTTGTGGGCAAGGACCAGGCCGGTGCTGCCGAGCCGCAGCGCATCCGCGACGATGTCGCGAAGCGGCAGGTCGGCAGCGTCCGCCGAGCCGGGATATTCGCCCACGGCTAGGAGCCGCTGGGCGTCGCCGACGTGAAGCACGACGACCTTCTCCGTCTCCGCCCAACGGAAGCGCGGGCCAAGCAACCGGCGCGCGTCGTCCGGCGAGCGGACATGTTCGGCAAGGGGCTCCTGGTCTTCCACGGCCCAGCCCATCTGCCACGCCGCGCCCGCCGCTTCGCCATGGACCTCATCCGAAGTGGCGGTGAATATCATCCGATTTGGCTGTCCGGTTTTCAGCTCCCGTTTATGCAAAGGGTGGCAGGGGCGTGCGCGATGCGCGTTTCCACCATTCGAAAACTGATCGCCGGGCTCGCCGCGGCGCTGCTCGCGGCGGGCGCCTCCGCGCAGCCGCCGGCCGCCGCCCGAGTCCAGAGCTCGGCCGAAGCGCTTGCGCAGGACGCGCACGATTACGCTGCCGCGCGCAGGCTCTCCGAAGAAGAAGCCCTTCGCCGCATCGAGGCGCAGGAGGGCAGCGTCGGCGCCACCGACATCCTGCGCGACCGTTACAGGAAGCGCCTCGCTGGCCTCTTCATCGAGCACGATCCCGAATACCGCATCGTCGTCCTGCTCACCGGCCGCAAGCGCGTGCCGGCGCAGACGATCTTTGCCGGCGGCAGCCGCGTGCCGGTGGTGTTCCGCACAGGGGCGAAGGCGACGCAGGCACAGGTCGTCGCGGCGATCCGCAGCCATCAGGCAGACATCCGCGCTGCTCTCGATCACCCGCCGTCGATGGGCGCCGACCCCAGGACCGGCGAGCTGGTCGTGCTCGTCAACCACAAGGATGCGGAGCGCTTCGGTGCCGACGAACTCGACTCGTCCTTCGAAGAGCTCACCGGCGTGCCCGTGCGGATTCGGGTCATGGACGGCGAAGGGGTGGACCTCGGGCTGGAAGGCGGCGCCCGGGTTCACGGCGTCGTTCCGGAGACCGGGAGCCGGCAATATTGCACAACCGGCTTCGCGGTCACCGACGGGACCCGCACCGGCGTCGTCACGGCGGCGCACTGCCCGGATTCGCTAAGCTACCGTGACGCCCAACACGGCGGCGATATTGTGCTTACCTTTGTCGGCCAATGGGGCTGGAGCTTCCAGGATGTGCAGCTGCACGTCGCCGGACCGGACACGGAAGCGAGCCCGCTGTTCTACGACGATGCGGATAAAAAGACGGTGCGAACCGTGTCCGGCGCACGGCGCCGTGCCAGCACGCGAGTCGGTGACATCGTCTGCCGGCGCGGCGAGACGTCGGGCTATGGCTGCTCGGAAGTGGAGCTTACCGACTTCGCGCCGCCGGGTGACCTGTGCGGCGGGCCGTGCGCGCCGACCTGGGTGATGGTAAAGGGCGGGTGCCGCGGCGGCGACAGCGGGGGGCCGGTGTTTATCGGCACCACCGCCCTCGGCATCGTCAAGGGCGGCGGCTCGCACAGCCGTTCGGGCAAGTGCGATTACTGGTTCTACATGTCGACCGATTACCTGCCGGAGGGATGGTCGCTGCTCACCGGCCCGGCTCCCGGTTTGCCTCAGCGCCTCGCCGAAAGGTCGACCAGCCTTCGAGCAAAGTGAGTCTCGATAGCGCTCTTCATGCCGAGCGCGATCTGCCGCCGGCCTTCGTCCGACTGGATGTAGGCGGCGTCCGTGGCGTTGGTCAGGTAGCCGGTCTCGAACAGGATCGAAGGAACGTCCGGCGCCTTGAGCACGATCAACGAGGCGAAGCGGTGATATTCCGGCCGAAACGGGAAAAACGCCTCCGCCTCCCGCTTGAGAAGCGCGGCAAAGTCGGCCGAAACATTCATGCTGTCCCGCTGCGCCAGATCGATCAGGATTCGGTTCACCGTCTCGTCTTCGCTTAGCGCCGCGCCGCTGATCCGGTCCGATTCGTTCTGCTGATCCGCAAGCAGCGCCGCTTCCTTGTCCGAAGCGACTTCCGACAAGGTGTAGATGGTCGCGCCCCGTGCGCCGTCATTGGACGGTGCGGCGTCGGCATGGATGGAAATGAACAGGTCCGCGCCCATCCGCCGGGCGATGCCGTAGCGCTCGCGCAGGACGACGAAGCGGTCGTCCTCCCGAGTCATTGCAACCCGCACCCGGCCGGAGGCGGCAAGCGCGTCGCGGATCGAGGCGGCGATGGCGAGCGTCACGTCCTTTTCGCCGCGCCCGCCGAACCGGGCCGCCGCGCCTGGATCGCGCCCGCCATGGCCGGGATCGAGGATTACCAGCGGCCGGTCGGCCCCGCGCGCACCGTAGACCCGCGGCAAGGGTGCCTGCGCCTCACCTCCGCCGCCTTCGTCGAGCTTCATGGTGACGCCGCCATTACCGTCCCGGTCCGGCTGCGGAAGCAGCAGGGCCAGGAGCGACATCAGGATGGCTATAATCTGCCCCACGCCGCGTAAATGGCGCGGCGACCCCTTCCCGGTCCAGCAAAAACACCGCGCCGAACTTGCCCTGCCCATTGCCGCTGCCCCGATGGGATGCTAGCAGCTATAGTCGGCCAGAAGCGGAGGGCTCGCCTTTCCGCCCCATGTCATTGGCCTCACACGAATTCGCGCCGGCGCCTTTCACGGGCGCCGGACACCAAGGTTGACGCTGCATGAGCCATTTCGCCTCCACTTCGCATCGCCCCACCCAGGGGACGGGCGTTGCGGCGGGGGCATTGCGGCCGGCATTTTTGCCCGGCCCGGCAACAGCGGCGAACACATATTTCCTGCCAACCCGGACATCAAAGGCGCGCGCGACCATCGCCGCGCCTTTGTCCATTTTCAGACGCGCCCCCCGCACGGCTTCTTCAGCCGGGGTGTGCGCGTGGAGTAATCTTAATGACCATGCGCATGTTGATCGACGCGCGCCACCGGGAGGAAACCCGGGTGGCCGTCGTACAGGGAAACCGGATCGAGGAATTTGACTTCGAATCGGCCGAGCACAAGCAGCTCAAAGGCAATATCTATCTCGCCAAGGTAACCAGGGTCGAACCGTCGCTTCAGGCGGCGTTCGTCGATTATGGCGGCAACCGTCACGGCTTCCTGGCCTTCAGTGAAATTCACCCCGATTATTATCAGATCCCGCGCGAGGACCGCGAAGCGCTGCTGCGCGAAGAAGCCGAGCATGCCGAGGAGGAAGCCCGCCTCCGCGCCGCCGAGTATGACGACGAGGATCATGACGAGCGCGAGCGCGATTCCGAGCGTGAGCGCGACCATGACGACGAGGAAGAAGGCAATGTCGCCGCGCCGGAAGATGCGCATGACGACGAGGCCCCGGCCGAGCCGGAAGATGCCGAAAGTGCCACGGAGGAAAGCGCCGCCGAGGTGCTTCGCCGCAAGCGCCAGAATCTGCGCCGCCGCTACAAGATCCAGGACGTCATCCACCGGCGCCAGGTGCTGCTCGTCCAGGTCGTCAAGGAAGAGCGCGGCAACAAGGGCGCTGCCCTTACCACCTATCTGAGCCTCGCCGGCCGTTATTGCGTGCTGATGCCCAATACGACGCATGGCGGCGGCATTTCGCGCAAGATCTCCAACGGCGCCGACCGCAAGCGCTTGAAGCAGATCATGGCCGATCTCAGCCTGCCGACCTCGATGGGCCTGATCGTCCGCACCGCCGGGCTTTCGCGCACCAAGACCGAGATCAAGCGCGACTTCGATTATCTCGCCCGCCTGTGGGACGAGATCCGCGAGCGCACCTTGGGCAGCTCGGCGCCGGCGCTCATCTACGGCGACAGCGACCTGATCAAGCGCGCGATCCGCGACATCTACAACCGCGACATCGACGAAGTGATCATCGAAGGCGATGAGGGCTACCGGGCGGCGCGCAACTTCATGAAGTTGCTGATGCCGAGCCACGTCAAGAAGGTGCGCAATTATGCGGACCCGGTGCCGCTGTTCCAGCGCTTCGGGGTCGAGGATCAATTGTCGGCGATGTACCAGCCGGTGGTGCAGCTTAAATCGGGCGGCTACCTGGTCATCAACCCGACCGAGGCTTTGGTGTCGATCGACATCAACTCGGGCCGCTCCACCCGCGAGCACAATATCGAGCAGACCGCCTACGCGACCAACATCGAGGCGGCGCACGAGATCGCCCGCCAGCTTCGCCTCCGCGACATGGCCGGCCTGGTGGTGATCGATTTCATCGACATGGAATCGAACGGCCACATCAGGAAGGTCGAGCGGACCATGAAGGACGCGCTCAAGAACGATCGTGCCCGGATCCAGGTCGGCCGCATCTCGTCGTTCGGCCTGATGGAAATGAGCCGCCAGCGCCTGCGCACCGGCGTGCTCGAAGCCTCCACCCGTCCTTGCGCGCATTGCGAAGGCACCGGCCTAATGCGCACCGCCGCATCGGCGGGCCTTTCCGCGCTGCGCATGCTGGAGGAAGAAGCAGGCCGTGGCCGCGGCAGCAAGATCTGCCTGCGCGCCGGCCGCGAAGCCGCCATCTACGTGCTCAACCGCAAGCGTGGTGAGATCGCCGAGATCGAGGCGCGCTACGGCGTCCAGATCGAAGTGCTGATCGACGACAGCTTCGAAGGCGCCCGCATGGCGGTCGAATCCTTCGGCCCGCCGCCGATCGCGCCGCCGCGGGTCGAGCAGATCGCACCGCCCATCGAGGAGGAGGATGACGACGTCCCCGAGGAGATGGAGGACGAAGAGCTCGAGGAAGAGGAAGAGGACGAAGAAGAGGAGCAGCCCCGCGAGCAGCGCGCCGAGCGCGGCGGCGAGCGTGGCGAGCGTCCGCGCGATTCCGAGGAGGATCGTGGCCGCAAGCGCCGCCGCCGCCGCGGACGCCGGGGCGGTCGCCGCAGGGAAGGCGAGGAGGGCCAGGAAGGCCGCGAATCCGCCGATGGTGGCGAGGGCGCCGAGCGCGAGGACGACGTGGCCGAAGCGGCCCCTGCCGCCGAAGTACCCGGCACCCACAGCGAGGCTCCGGCCGACGCCTCTGCCGAGACAGCTGACGCTGTAGACGCCGAAGCGCCTGCCGAGGACGAGAAGCCGAAGGCCCGCCGTCGTCCCCGTGCGCGCCGCAAGGCCGCCGATGCGCCGGAAGCGGCTGCTCCGGATGCAGCCCCCGCTGAAGCGGTCGCCGCCGCAGACGCCGTTGCTCCGGCCGCTGAAGCCGCGCCTGCCGAGGAGGCTGCTCCGGCGGCCGCCGAAGAAGCGCCGGCCAAGCCAAAGCGCCGCCGCCGCAAGAAATCGGACGAAGACGAGGCAGCCCCCGCTGCCGACGCTCCGGCCGCCGAAGTTCCGCCCGCCTCCGCTCCCGCCACTAAGGGGCGCAAAGCGGCAGCCAAGGCGTCGGACAAGCCGGCGGAAGGCTCTGCCGACGCTGCGGTGGAACGCGATGCCGCCAAAGCGCCGGGCGAAGGTCCTGCCGCCACGCCGGCTGACGCCGACGAGCCCGCCGATGCGGGCCCGCTGCGCCGCGGCTGGTGGCAGCGCACCTTCGGCGCCTGAACGAACACGCTGACATGAGCCGCTTTGCCCCGGCGGGCGCGCTCATGTCAGGTTCACCCCTTCGCCGCGATAGGGTGCCTTATGGCTGAAGCGACCTTTGCCCGTCCCGGCAGACGCTGGACGACCTATGTCGCCCGGCTCCTCATGCTCCTCACTTTGGCGTTCGCGGCCACGGCCCAGCCCGCGGCGGCGCAGTCGATCCTGCGCGATGCGGAAACCGAGGCGCTGTTCCGCGACATGTCGAAGCCGATCATCATCGCGGCCGGCCTTCGCCCCGACAACGTCAAGGTCGTCCTGATCCACGATCCTTCGATCAACGCCTTCGTTGCCGGCGGGCAGATCGTCTATGTTCACTCAGGACTGATTGCCGCGGCGGACAGCGTGAACGAGGTGCAGGGCGTCGTCGCGCACGAGCTCGGCCATATCACCGGCGGTCACGTGCTTCGCTTCGAGGAAGGCATCAAGATGGCGACGGGCATCATGCTCCTGTCGCTGGTGCTCGGCGCGGCGGCGATGGCGGCGGGCGCGGGCGAGGCGGGTGCGGGCATCCTTGCCGCGGGCCAGCAGGCGGCGATGGGCAAGTTCCTTGCTTTCACGCGGGTCCAGGAAAGCTCGGCCGACGCGGCCGGCGCAAGCTTCCTCAACAAGGCGGGGATCAGCGGCAAGGGCAGCCTTTCCTTTTTCAAGAAGCTGCAGAACCAGGAATTCCGCTACGCCATTCCCCAGGAAGACAGCTATGCGCGCACCCACCCGCTGACCGGCGAGCGCATGGCGGTGCTGGAGCAGGTCTACAAAACCGCGCCGTCCTGGGAGGCGAAGAGCGATCCGGCGCTGGAGGCGCGCTTTCAGCGGGTGAAGGCGAAGCTCTCGGGCTTTGTGGACGATCCCAAGCGCACGCTTCAGAAATATCCCGAAACCAACAAAACGGTGCAGGGGCGCTACGCTCGCGCTTACGCGTGGCACAAGACGGCGTATCCGGACAAAGCCCTGACCGAAGTAGACAGCCTGCTCGGCATCTTCCCGCAGGATCCCTATTTCCTCGAGCTGAGGGGCCAGGTGCTGCTCGAATCCGGACGTCCCGGCGAAGCACTGGAATCGCTGCGTGTCGCCACCGCCCGAGCCCCGGACGAGCCGCTGATCGCGGCGCTGCTCGGCCATGCGCTGATCGCCACCGAGCGGCCCGAAAATTTCGAGGAAGCGAAGACGGTGCTTCGAACCGCCATCGGGCGCGACAATTCCAATCCCTTCGCCTGGTATCAACTCGGCATCGTCTACGACCGCGAGGGCGATCAGGGTCGAGCGGCGCTGGCAACGGCGGAGCGCTACAATCTCGAGAACGAGCCCAAGCTTGCGCTTGCCAACGCCGAGCAGGCGTTGAGCGCCATCCCGTCCGGCACCCGCGACTGGCTTCGCGCGCAAGACATTGCGATGGTCTCCCGCACCGCCGTTCAGAACCAGAAGCGAGGCCATGACGGACATAAATAAGAAACTCGGACTGATCGGCGCCGGGGTGGGTATCCTGATCGGCGGCGGCGCGGTGGCGTTGTACGGGAAGGATAAGGCAGGCACCGGCGGCAAGGCCGAGGTCGAGCAGACCATCCGGGCTTATCTGCTCGAACATCCCGAAGTGCTGCGCGAAGCCTCCGAACGCCTCCAGCAGCGCGAACTCGGCAACGCCGTAAAGGCGCAGCGTGCCGCGTTCGAGACTCCGTTCGCGGGCGCATGGGCCGGGGCCAAGGACGGCGACGTCACCTTGGTCGAGTTCTTCGATTATGCGTGCGGCTATTGCCGCAAGAGCAATGCCGACGTCGAACGGCTGCTGCGCGAGGACCCCAGGCTCAAGGTGGTTTGGCGCGAATGGCCGGTTCTCGGCCCCGACAGCGAGCGTGCCGCCGTGGTCAGTCTGGCCGCAGCACAGGCGGGCACCTACCGCCAGTTTTTCCACACCTTGTTTGCAGCCGGCCGGCCGACGGCGGATGCGCTCGCCCGTGCCCAGCAGGCGGCCGGGGTCAGCGCCCAGGCCGTGGCCCGGCTTGGAGCGTCACCGGCGGCCCGCAACGAGCTCAGCAAGAACTTCCAGCTTGCCCAGGCGGTCGGCGCCTCGGGCACGCCCACCTTCGTGGTCGGCGACGAAGTGCTGCAGGGCGCCGTCGGCTATGACGCGTTGAAAGCGGCAATTGCCAAAGCCCGGGAACGTGGCGCCTGAACCGCCAGGCGTTTGTGCTTGCAGCGGCGGAAGGGTCCACTAGTCCTTTTTCGATGAACCTTGGTACAAGCAGTGGGCAAGCACTCGGCGAAGCGCCGGTTTCGCAGCAAGAGGCATGGACCCGCTTCTCGCGCGCGCGCCGCCCCGAATGGGTAGAGGCGGTGGAGGCGCCGGAGATCGGTACTGCCGAAGGCCCCGTGGCCTGGCTCCTTTACGACGAGCAATACCGCCTTGCTCCCGATCTCGATCGATATGCGCGCACGGTGCGCCGCGCCGATACAGACCTAGGCGTCTCCTGGCTTTCCGAGATCCGCATCCAGTTCAATCCCAGCTTTGAACGCCTGACGCTGCACTGCGCCGACATCCTGCGCGGCGGCGAGCGCCTGGACGGCCTCGCCGATGCCGATCTCGATTTTCTCCGCGTCGAGGAGGACATGCACGCCCGGGTCTACCGCGGAGACTATGTTCTCGTGATACAGCTCAGAGAGCTCGAGCCGGGCGATGCGTTGGAACTCGCTTACACCATTTCCGGCCACAATCCGGTTTACGGCGGTCGCCTCGACCTTTCGATCGGGCTCAGCTTCACGGGGCCGCTGGCCCGCCAGTTCTGTCGCGTCATCCGGCCTGAAACCCGCTCCGTGACGATCGCCACACGAGGACCTGCACCCGAACTGACAGAGGTGGTTCACGATGGTCAGGTGGAGCTTCGGCTGGACAGAATGAACGTCGAGCCTGCCGAGGTCGAAACGGACGTTCCGCCCGAACAGGACGAGCAGCACCCGGTTATTCACTTTTCCGGATTTCCCGATTGGAGCGAGGTCGTCCGATGGGGCAGTGCGCTTTACCAAGTGGAATCGACCGAGGCGATAGAGGCGCTGGTCCGAACCCTATCCGAGCAGCCGGAGACTGAACCGGCGCTTGCCGCGATCGCATACGTTCAGGAGCGGATCCGGTACGTGGCTACGTGCTTTGGGGAGGGCGGCTATCGCCCGCGCGATCCGGACATCATCTGCAAGCGGCGCTACGGCGATTGCAAGGACAAGGCGCTGCTGCTGTCGATCCTGCTACGGCGCCTGGGCCACGAAGCGGACGTCGCCCTGATCAACAGCGCCCGTCCGATGGCGCCCGTCACGGCATTTCCGGCGCCAAGCGCCTTCGACCATGTCGTGGTGCGTGCGGTGATCGGTGGCACGGTTCACTGGATCGACGCCACCGCCACCGGCCAGAGGGGCCCGCTTGCCCTTCGCGGGCGGCCGCATTCGGCTGCGGTCCTGCTGCTGCGCGAGAACACGGAGGCGCTGGAGATTCTGGCGCCCCCAGGCGACGGCTATTGCGGGCACTTTTCCGACGGCGTCATGGATCTGAGCGCCGGCCCGGGAGCACCGGCAACGATCGCCTATACGAACCTTGCTATCGGGAGCGATGCCGAGGAGATGCGGCGTTGGCTTGCGGCCACAGGTGAAGCCGCCCTGGAACGCGCGTTCCGCGACATGTCTTCCGAGGAGTTCGGGGTCGTCGAGCAGGATGGCGCGTTTGAGATCGAGGATGATACCGACACGAACACCTTTACCGTACGTAACCGGCTGATCCTGCCTGATCCGTGGCACGTCACGCCGGACGGCCGGCGCGAGTTCCGGGCGACGATCTGCAACGCCACGACGCTGCTCCCCAGCCTCGCTTCGCACCGGCGGACCTTGCCGCTGTCGCTGCACAGCCATCCGCTGCACCATCGCCACCGCGAAGTGATCCGGCTGCCGGAGGGTCCTGCGCCGGCGGGGGCAACAACCGGGACGCTGCGCCGGAGCAACCCTGGCTTCGATTTCACGCGAACGGGGAGCCTCAGCGATGATGGCTATGATGTGACGGTGGAGACCAAGACGCTGGCTTCCTCGGTGCCGGCGAACCATTTGCGCTCTGCTTATGCGGACGAAGCGGCCCTCCACCTGGCGCACAAGCTCCATCTGCTGTTCGATGGGCCAGAGATGCCAGCGGAGTGTGCCGTCAGCCCTTGAACCCTTGCGCGACCACATACCATTCGGACGAGCCCTTGCGGCTGGCCGGCGGCTTGGCATGTTTGACGGTGGTGAAGCGGCGCTTGAGCTCGGCGACGAGGTTGTTGTCCGCACCGCCGGCAAGCACCTTGGCGACATAAACTCCGCCCGGCTTCAGCACTTCGCCGGCGAATTCCAATCCGGCCTCGACCAGCGCCATGGTGCGCAGGTGATCGGTCTGGGGATGGCCGACGGTGTTGGCGGCCATATCGGAAAGCACCAGGTCGGCCGGGCCGCCCAGGGCTTCGCGGAGCCGGTCCGGTGCGTCGTCGGCGAGGAAGTCCATCTCCAGGATGACCGCGCCGTCGATTGGATCGGTGGGCAGGAGATCGATGCCGACCACCGCCGCCTTTGGCGCTTGCTTGCGCACGACCTGGGTCCAGCCGCCCGGCGCGATGCCGAGATCGACGACTCGCTCGGCGCCCTTGAGGAAACCGAACTTCTCCTCGAGCTCGATCAGCTTGTAGGCGGCGCGCGAGCGATAGCCTTCCGCCTTGGCGCGCTTGACGTAGGGGTCGTTCAACTGCCGCTCGAGCCACTTGATCGAGCTCATTTTCCGACCCTTGGCCGTTTTGACGCGCTTCACGGGACCAGGCCGTCCCGAACCATGAGGGAGCGCAGGATGCCTTCGCGGATGCCGCGGTCGGCGACGCCGAGCGTCTCGGCCGGCCAGATGTCCATGATCGCCTCCAGGATCGCACAGCCCGCGACGACCAGGTCCGACCGGTCGGCGCCGATGCAGGGCAGGTCGGAGCGCTCTTCGGGGCTCATTCGGGAGAGCATCTCGCTGACCGCGCGCATCGAGGATGCGGGCATCTGGAGGCCGTCGACCGCACGGCGGTCGTAAGCAGGGAGCGCGAGGTGGACGCTGGCGAGCGTGGTGACGGTGCCGCTGGTGCCCATCAGGCGGATGTTGGTCTTGTCGGCGGGGAGCAGCTCGGCGAAGCGGCGAAAGGCGTGGCGCACCCGTTCCTTCATTCGGCCGAAGGCGGCGGCGCGTTCGTCCGGGTCGGCGAAGTGGCGGCCTTCGCTTTCGGTCAGGGAAACGACGCCCCAGGGGGCGCTCCACCAGCATTTGATCCGCGGCGTATTCTCGCCGTCGGTGTCGACCAGCACCAGCTCCGTGGAGCCGCCGCCGATGTCGAAGATGAGCGCTGGGCCGTCGCCGGGCTCGAGCAAACGGTGGCAGCCGAGCATGGCGAGCCGCGCTTCCTCCTCCGGGGCGATGATCTCCAGCGCAATGCCGGTCTCGCGCTTGACCCGCTCGACGAAGTGGCGGCCGTTGGCGGCCCGGCGGCAGGCTTCGGTCGCGACCGAGCGGGACAGGGTGACGCGGCGGCGGCACAGCTTTTCGGCACAGACGCTGAGTGCGGAGACTGCCCGGTCCATTGCCGCGTCGCTGATCCGCCCGCTCGCGGCGAGGCCCTCGCCAAGCCGCACGACGCGCGAAAAGGCGTCGATCACGACAAAGCCGTCCTGCGCCGGGCGGGCGATCAGCAGCCGGCAGTTATTGGTGCCGAGATCGAGCGCGCCGTAGGTGTGACGAGATTGTTGACGCCGTTCGGGGGGCGATCCCCCTTGCGCCTGCGCCGGACCCATTGCCGGCGGGAGCGGAGCCGTAGCGGCCTGCTGCGCCATGCGTAAAACTCTTGTTCTCGTTCGAACGGCGCCCCCGCCGTCCTTGACTTGCCCCCTAGGTATAGAAGCAGCCGGCTATCGGCAAGGGAGGGGCCGGACGGTGTCCCGGCGCGGGGCTCAGCCGCGGGCGTCAAGCTTGCGGCCGAAGCTCACGAACAGAGTGATAAGGACCGGGATCAACACCAGGCTCAGAACCACCTTGGCGGTCGCTTGGCCCAGCATCAGATCGGCAATCGGCCGGACCCCGTAGAAGGAGATCGTTATAAAGATCAGCGTATCGACGATCTGCGAAATCGCGCTGGCAATCGCCGCGCGCGCCGCAAGCCACAGACCGCCGCCGCTGGAGGATGCCGATGCGGTGACTTCCGGCCGTTCCGGTCCGCGCAGCTTGGCGAAGATGTAGATGTTGAGGAACTGCGACACGCCATAGGCGATGATGCCGGCACCCATCAGGCGCCAGCTTTGACCAAGGATGATCGGAAAGGCTTCCTTGGCGGGTTCGTACATGCCCTCGTCGGTGGGAAGCTGGATCACCAGCCAGATGAGCGCGATCGCGGTGATCAGCGGTATGAAGCCGAAGCGCACGAGCTTGTTGGCCGTGTCGCGGCCATGAAGTTCGGCAACGGCGCTGCCGAGCGCGACCAGAGTCAGGAAGGGGAAAATGCCTGCCTCCACCGCGAGTGGCCCCAGCGCGATCTGCTTGGCACCGAGCACGCCCGCAATGCATACCATTCCGCCGTACAAGACGGAGAAGATGAACAAGGAGCGGGAGATCGGCGGGGCGGCGGTGTTTGTCGTCATAGGGGGTGCGTAACCGGTTTCGCGGGCCGCAAAAAGGGCTTTCCGTTGCCGCCCATCCGGGCCATCAGACCTGGGTGACAGACAGCAGACTGGACGTCCTGGCGATCGGTGATGCGATCGTGGACGTGATCGCCACGGCCGAGGAAGACTTCCTCACCACCGAGAAGCTTCCAAAGGGCTCGATGCGCCTCATCGATCCAGCCGAGGCGACGCGCCTTTATGGGCTGATGGGCCATGCGCGGGAGACCAGCGGCGGCTCGGCGGCCAATACGATGGCGGGCGTGGCGGCGCTTGGCGGTCGGGCCGGGTTCGTCGGGCAGGTGGCGAAGGACCAGCTCGGCGAGATCTTCGCGCATGACATCCGCGCGCTGGGCGTGGAGTTCCGGACGCCGCCGCTCGGCAGCCCGCTTCCCACCGGGCGCTGCCTGATCCTGGTGACGCCGGACGGGCAGCGGACGATGAACACCTCGCCGGGGGCGTCGCACTCGCTTTCCGTCGATGCGCTGGACGAGCAGCAGATCCGCGATGCCGCGATCCTCTACCTCGAAGCTTATCTGTGGGTGCCGGACACGCCGCGTGCGGCCATGGAGCGGGCGATCGACATTGCGCACGATGCTGGGCGCAAGGTCGCCTTCACCCTGTCCGACATTGCTTGCATCGCGCGGCGGCGGGATAGTTTCCTGGCGCTGATCGAACGCGGCGCGATCGACCTCCTGTTCGCCAACGAGAATGAGGTTCGGGCGCTGGCCGACGAGGACGATTTCGACCGGGCCGTCGATGCGCTGAAAGACAAGGTGCCGCTTCTGGTCTGCACCTGCTCGGAGAAGGGCGCGCTGGCCGTGGACGGCGGCAAGCGCATCGCCGTGCCTGCCGCGCCGGTCGAGAAGGTGGTCGATACTACCGGCGCGGGCGACCTGTTCGCCGCGGGCTTCCTTGCAGGGCAGGTGCGGGGCCGCTCGGTGGAGGAGAGCCTGCGGATGGGCGCGATCGCCGCGGCCGAGATCATCTCCCATTTCGGCGCGCGGCCGGAAGTCGATTTGAAGGCACTAATGGCATGAAGCGAATCGCGGTGTATTGCGGCTCCTCGATGGGCACCGACCCGGCCTTTGAAACCACGGCGCGGGCGCTTGGCGAGGAGATGGCGCGGCGTGGGCTGGGTCTGGTCTACGGCGGCGGCCATCGCGGGCTGATGGGCGTGGTCGCCGACGCTGTGCTGGCGGGCGGCGGCGAGGCGCTGGGCGTGATCCCGCAGTCGCTGGTTGATGCCGAGGTTGCACATCGCGGCCTCACCGAACTGCACACCGTGTCCAACATGCACGAGCGCAAGGCCAAGATGACCGAGCTGTGCGACGCGTTCATCGCTCTGCCCGGCGGCATCGGCACGTTCGACGAACTGTTCGAGGCATGGACGTGGAATGCGCTTGGCTATCACGCCAAGCCGTTCTGCCTGCTGCAGGTCAGCGGTTTCTGGGACGGCATGCTTGCTTTCCTGGACCACACGACCGCCAGCGGCTTCATGTCGCCGGCCCGCCGTGCGCAGTTGCTGGTCGCGCATGAGATCGGCGAAGCGATTGAAAAGCTGGACAGCGCGGCGGGGGCGTCGGAAAGAAAGATGGTCTGGTAAAAAAACCGGCATGAAGGGGCGGGATTTCACATGAACAAGCTGCTTGGGATCGCGGGGATCGCGCTGATCCTGCTTATCGCCTTTCTTCTGTCGTCCAACAAACGCGCCATCCGGCCGCGCGTCGTCGCCGCCGCCTTCGCGCTGCAGGCAGGCATCGCGGTGCTGGTGCTCTACACGCCATGGGGGCGTGCCGCGATCCAGGGCATGGCGCACGGTGTGGCGAACCTGCTCGGCTATGCCAACAAGGGCACGGAATTCCTGTTCGGACCCTCGGCCACTAACCCGCTTGCCAACACCTTCGCGCTCGGCGCGCTGCCGGTGATCGTGTTCTTCGCGGCGCTGGTTTCCATCCTGTATTACCTCGGCATCATGCAGCGTGTCGTGCGCTGGGTCGGTGGAGCGATCGCCTGGGTGACGGGCATCAGCCGCGTCGAGTCGCTCGGCTCCGCGGCCAACATCTTCGTCGGCCAGTCCGAATCGCCCTTGGTGGTCAGGCCCTATCTCGCCAGCCTGACGCCGCCGCAGCTCTTCACGCTGATGACCGTCGGCATGGCGGGCGTCGCCGGGACCATCCTCGCTGCTTACGCCGCCCTCCTGGGCCCCGAGGCTTTGCCGTTCCTGCTCGCGGCCGCCTTCATGTCGGCGCCGGGCGGCATTCTGATGGCCAAGATCATCATGCCGGACACCGTCGCGCCGAAGGAGCCGGAGCAGCTCGAGCTGCCCGCGGGCCGGATCAGCGCCCAAGGCCCCGCCGCGCTCCTGCCCGAAGGCAAGGCGCTCAGCGACGAGCCGGTGGAGATTTCCGAGACCTTTGAAGAGGGCGAACGGCCCGCCAACATCATCATGGCCGCCGCTCAGGGCGCGCAGACGGGCGTCAAGCTTGCCGTCGCGGTCGGTGCCATGGTGCTGGCGTTCGTGGCGCTGGTGGCGCTTGCCAACGGCTTGCTCGGCGGCGTCGGGGGTTGGTTCGGCCAGCCGAACCTCAGTTTCCAGCAGATCGTCGGCTACATCTTCCAGCCGATCATGTTCCTGATCGGAGTGCCGTGGAACGAGGCAGGCGCGGCGGGCGGGCTGTTCGGCACCAAGATCGTGCTCAACGAGTTCGTTGCGTTCCTCGATCTCGGCGCGATGCAGGCGGGCCAGCTCAGCGAGCGCAGCCGGGCGATCGTGACCTTCTCGCTGTGCGGCTTCGCCAACTTCAGCTCGATCGCGATCCAGATGGCGGTGACCGGAAGCCTTGCGCCCAATCAGCGCCCGAACATCGCCCGGCTGGGGATCAAGGCGCTGATCGCCGGCTCGCTCGCGAACCTGATGAGCGCGGCGCTGGCCGGTCTTCTCCTGCCGTAACGGGAGCGCTCGCGCCTAGGTGACGGACGGGGCGAGAGGCGGTAAGGCCATCCGCATGGCTACTCTTGCACAACCCACCGTCGCTTCCGTCTCACTCGCCGCTTCGGCCAGCGATCCGGACGCTTTCGCCCAGGAGCTCGGCGCCTCGTTCGAGCGCTACGGCTTTGCGATCATTGCCGATCACGGCATTCCGGCCGACCTGATCGCCCGCGCCGAGGAGAAGGCCAAGGCCTTCTTCGCGTTGCCCGACGAGGTGAAGCGCGGCTACCACACGCCCGGGGCAGGCGGTGCGCGGGGTTATACGCCGTTCGGGATCGAGACCGCCAAGGGCGCCACGGCCTACGACTTGAAGGAGTTCTGGCACGTCGGACGCGAGCTGCCGGAGGGGCACCGTTACCAGAACGTGATGGCGCCGAACCTGTGGCCGGAGGAGGTGCAGTCGTTCCGCGACACCTTCCTGGAGCTGTTCGCGGCCTTCGACACGGCCGGCCTGCGCATCCTGGAAGCGATCGCCCGCTACCTGAAGCTCCAGCCCGATTACTTCGCCGACACGGTGCGGGAGGGCAACTCGGTGCTTCGCCTGCTCCATTACCCGCCCACGGACGGCAACGGGCCGAACGTGCGGGCGGGGGCGCATGAGGATATCAACACGATCACGCTTCTGCTCGGCGCCGAGGAAGCGGGGCTGCAGCTCCTCGACCGGGACGGCAACTGGCTGCCGGTGAGCCCCAAGCCGGGCGAGCTTGCGGTCAACATCGGCGACATGCTGCAGCGGCTGACCAACGGCGTGCTGCGTTCCACCACCCACCGCGTGGTCAACCCGCCGGCCGAGCGGCGCGGCCATTCGCGCTACTCGATGCCGTTCTTTCTGCACTTCCGGCCCGACTTCGTGATCGAGACCCTGCCGCAATGCGTGAGCGACGAGCGGCCGGCGCAGTGGCCGCCGATCAGCTCGCATGAGTATCTGATGGAGCGGCTGCGCGAGATCAAGCTGGCCTGACGTCCGCGCGGAGGCTTCGGAAGGTGATGGAGTAGCGCAGCGCCTCCATTGCGGCGATGCTGTGCTGCCATTCTTCCCGGGCCGGGCCGCGCAGCAGGTAGGCGGAGCGGGGCTCGGCGGTCACCGCCTTGCGCTCCCAATTGTCGCCGGCCGTGCGGCGGAAGCGCAGGCGGGCGGGGGCGAGGAGCGAGAGGCCGACGACATCCTCAAACACCGGCCGGTCGCGGTGCCAGCCGATGCCGGCGCCGGGGGCGTATTCGGTGAGGAGGACGTGGCGGAGCGCCTCTCCGTCCAACCCCGCCCAGGCGGCGGCGCGGTCGCGGAAGGGGAGGAGCCATTCGGGCATCGGTTCGGCTTCGTGCAGGCCACTGCCGTTGAACTCGTAGTGGAGGCCATAAGAGACGGTGCGGCGGTTGCCGAGAAAGCCCTGGAACTCGAAGGCGCGGAACGGCAGCTCGGCCATGCGTTCGGCGAGCGCCTGCTCCTCCGCGGCCGAGATAATGTCGGGCCGGTAGCCGAGCCCCTCCGGCCAATCCGGCGCGGGGTCGCCGTGGCTCGGGCCCGCGCCGAACAGGTCTAGCTGGCCGGCCGCCATTCGGCCTCCTTCGGGGATGTGGCTAGCAATTCGGTAATCCTTTCTGTGCCATATCCGCGCTGAACGTCTCTCGGGGGATTCAATGCACGACTTTCGCTCTTCGATCCTGTCAGGCCCGGTTGAACGGCCGGCAACGCCCGTTGCCGCGAAGAAGCAGAAGGCCGGCGGCCTCGGCGGCCTTGCCGCCATCGCCGTCAAGCGCGAGGAAGCCCGGCTCACCAACCAGCGCTGCGAGGACCGGCTGCGCGACATCGTCGAGGAGACGGTGATGGTGTTCCGGCGCAAGAAGAGCACGGTCAAGGTGGTCAACGTCTCGTCTCGCGGGGCGATGCTGGCGAGCGATGCCGAAGCGCGGATCGGCGAAAAGCTCGACCTGATCTTCACCGACAAGGCCAAGACCCAATGCGTCGTACGCTGGGTCCGCGAAGGCCGGATCGGCGTCGAGTTCATCAACGAAACCATCTTCTGGGATTCCGCGGCGCAGGCGAGCGGCCCGGTGCTGAAACTGGATGGGGCCGATGTGCCGGCGCCGCGCGAGGTGGTGGACCGCGAGGTGCGCCAGACGCTGCTGCGCAATGGTACGCTGTACTGGAGCGGGATTTCCGTGCCCGTGCGGCTGCGCAACATCTCGTCGGGCGGCGCCAAGCTCGAGGCGCCCAGGGAATTCAAGCCCGGTGTCGAGGTCGAACTCGACCTTGGCGAGGCCGGTTTCCAATATGCCGAGGTGCGCTGGGCCAAGGACGGCCAGATCGGGCTTCGATTTGCGGCCGAGTTCGACCTGGATACGCTTGCGCCGGCACCGCCGCCGTCGTCGCAGGCGCCGCAGCCGCTGCTCAAGCCAGCTTATCTCGAGACGGAGACGCAGGCCGATTCGCCCTGGGCAGCTCGGTTCGAGCGGCTGAAGCTCAGCGACTTCCCGCCCCCGCGCGACATCTAGCCGGCCGACGCCAAAGCGAAAGCGGCGGCTATCCAGATCAGGCCGGCCGCAGACATAATCGCGTAGATCGGGCCGGGCTTGGCCGTCTCGAGGACGCATTCCTCGGGACCATCCGGATTGTAGCGCACCTGCGCCGAGCCGCCGGCACGGTAGGGGGCGAGCATCGCTTCGGCCTTGTTGCGGCTTGCGCGGCGGTAGTTGCCGAAGCGTAGCCGCGTGCTTTCAAACTGCCGTCCGCCGGCGGAATAGCTGTAGGCGACCACTGGATTGTACCAGGTGCTGGTATTGCCCTCGCGATCGGTGCTTTCCTCCTCCACCACCGCAGCGCTGTGCACCGTGCCGACCGCGGTTGGCCAGGTCTCGGACGCCCTTGCCTTGCCGACGGCGCGCAGATGCGCCCAGCCAAAGCCGCCGGTCCACAACAGCCCGATCAGGATCAGCCCCCACACCAGTTCGTTCGGCATCGTCCACCCCCGTGTTCGCTATGGGTGCGATATGAGCATGATCGGGGGCGGCAGGTAAAGAGGGCGCGCGACAGCGGCGGGCGGGCGTGGCAGGCTGCGCGGCCAGGGAGACTTTCATGGACATCGTTGCCGCCTTAGCCGCCGCGCTTTTGCTTGCCGCGGCGCCGGGCGACCGGGCGGGCAAGGCCGCGGACCCGTCCGACGAGTGCCATGACGAGCGCGGCCGCGACCTCTGCGCCGCCGAACGAAAGCGGGTGGGGCAGCTCTTCGGGCTGGCGCCCATCGAGGCGCATCTCGAGGCCGGCGACGAGGTTCGCCGGGCGTTCTACATGGACGGCAACGGGCGCGACGTGGTGGCGATCGAATTCATCCGCGCTCACGGCGCCGCCCCGGAACTGCGCGTTCACTTCCCGCGGGTCGAGGGAAAGGCGCCGCCACCGCCGCTTACCGCTGCCGTCGATGACGCGACCTGGCGGGCGCTGCTGCGCCGGACGGGCTTGTTCGAGCGCAGGCTGGTTCCGCCGCCGCCGCCGGAGAAACGCTTGGGCGAGGGCGAAACCATCACCGTTTGCGTCCACGGCTGGCTCTACACCGTGGAGGCAAGCGAGCTTGCGCGGTCGGAGTACGACCCGGCGCGGGTCCGGCACCGGACGGAGAGTAGTTGCGACGACGGGCTTACCGGCGCGGCTGCGGCGGAGATGGGGGCCATGGCGGTCCCGCTGCTCCCCGCCTGCGCACGGCTCGACCTCCAGCAGCACCGGAACGAGATCGCGCTGCTCGGGGCCTGCGGTCTGCTGACCGGCGACCGGCTGGCGGGCGCGGTGGCGATGAACGAGGCCAACAACTTCCGCTACCTGGAGGGGCGCGAGGACGATGTCGGCGACATCCAGGCCAGTTTCCCGTTCAGCGGTGCAACGGTCGACTGGGCGGGCGAGGCCGGGCCGGAGCGGGGGCTCGCCGCCTTCTGGGTCCGCAAGCTTCGGGAGACGGGCGCGAGGGCGCTCTTCATCGAGGCGGTGGACGGCGAGTCGGCGAGCCGAGTGCGGGTTCGTGCCGCCCTCGAGCGTTACGTCCGCGAGGCCAGGGGGCGGCGTGAACGGGCGCCGGTGGAGCAGATATGGGTTCGGCAAGGCAGCGGCTGGGTGATCGAGCGCGCCACGGTGGGAGCGTTCGCGCCGGTGCCTTAGGGGCTGGGTTGTTTACGGTGAGACAGCGCGGGGGATGTTCCCCTTCCCATCTTGCGTTGGGGAGGAACTAGGGGGCGTGGCGCGATCTACGATTTCAAAGAGCTGGGTTCCTTGATCCTCCCCCGGATTTCCGGGGGAGGGGGACCAGCCGCAGGCTGGTGGAGTGGCGTGAGCGAAGCGAGCGTTGCCGACCCTCCGCTTCGCTCCGGGCCCCTCCACCATGCTGCGCATGGTCCCCCTCCCCTGCAAATGCAGGGGAGGATTTAGAGGTTAGCGCGTGAACTTTTCTCCCGCTTCGGCCTTGCTGACGAGGAGTTCGGAGAGCTGGAAGTCGGCGCCCAGGCGGTCTTGCTGGCGGCGGATGCCTTCGAGGATTTTGGGGAGGCCTTCGGTGTCGGCCCAGAACATCGGACCGCCGCGGTAGACCGGCCAGCCGTAGCCGTAGATCCAGACCACATCGATGTCGGACGCGCGCTGGGCATAGCCGCCTTCGAGGATCAGGGCGCCTTCGTTGACCATGGTGTAGAGGGTGCGCTCGATGATCTCCTGGTCGGAAATCTCGCGAGCCTCGACGCCTTCCTGAGCGCGGAACTGTTCGATGATCTCCTGCACCTTGGGGCTGGGCGAGGGGCGGCGCTTTTCGTCGTAGTCGTAGAAGCCGGCGCCCTTCTTCTGGCCCCAGCGGTCGATGGCGCAAAGCGCGTCGCGGATATTCTCGATGCGGCTGGGATCGCGGTGCCAGCCGATGTCGACGCCGGCGAGGTCGGCCATCTGGAACGGGCCCATCGGCATTCCGAACTCGACATGGACCCGGTCGACCTGCTCCGGCGTGGCGCCTTCGAGGAGGAGGCGCATCGCCTGGGTCTGGCGCGGGATCAGCATGCGGTTGCCGATGAAGCCGTAGCAAACCCCCGCGACGACGGCGACTTTGCGGATCTTCTTGGCGAGCTGCATTGCGGTGACCAGCACATCGGGCGCGGTCTTGGCGCCGCGCACGACCTCCAGCAGCTTCATGATGTTGGCCGGCGAGAAGAAGTGGAGGCCGACCACGTCCTCGGGGCGCGAGGTGGAGGCGGCGATCTCGTCGATGTTGAGGTAGGAGGTGTTGGAGGCGAGGATGGCGCCGGGCTTGCAGATGGTGTCGAGCTTGCCGAACACTTCCTTTTTCACGTCCATATTCTCGAACACGGCCTCGATGACGAGGTCGCAATCGGAGAGGTCGTCGAGGCTGAGCGAGGGCGTCAGGAGGGCCATTGCGCCTTCGACCTGTTCGGCCGTCATCTTGCCCTTGGCGGCGGTGGCTTCGTAATTCTTTCGAATGACGCCGGTGCCGCGGTCCAATGCGTCCTGCTGCTGTTCGATGATCCGCACCGGAATGCCGGCGTTGAGGAAGTTCATCGAAATGCCGCCGCCCATGGTGCCGGCGCCGATCACGCCGACCTTGCGGATGGCACGCGGCCTGGTGTCTTCGGGCAGGCTCTCGATCTTGGCGGCCTTGCGCTCTGAGAAGAAGAAATATTGCTGGGCGCGGGCTTGGGTGCCGCTCATCAGCTCCATGAAGAGCTGGCGTTCGGTCATTACGCCTTGCGCGTAAGGCATGGCGACCGCCGCTTCGATGGCGCGGACGTTGTATTCGGGGGCGGCGAAGCCGCGGAACTTGCGGGCATTGGCCTTGCGGAATTCGTCGAACAGGCCCGGGTTGGCGCGGGCTTCGGCGAGCTTTTCGTCGAGTTCGCTCGACTTGCGGATCGGCCGGGTGTCCTTGACCTCTTCGGCATAAGCGACGGCGTGCTGGAGAAGGTCGCCCTCGATCAGGCGATCGACCAGGCCGACCTCATAGGCCTCCCTGGCGCCGATCGGATCGCCGGTGGCGGCCATCTGCAGCGCCTTGGCGACGCCGGCCACGCGCGGCAGGCGCTGGGTGCCGCCGGCGCCGGGGAGGAGGCCGAGCTTCACTTCGGGCACGCCGAGCTTCGCGGACGGCACGGCGACGCGGTAGTGCGAGGCGAGCGCCACTTCGAGGCCGCCGCCGAACGCGGTGCCGTGGATCGCGGCGACGACCGGCTTGGTGCAGGCTTCGATCCGATCGACCACCATGGGCAGCATCGGCATCTGCATCGGCTTGCCGAACTCGGTGATGTCGGCGCCGGCGAAGAAGGTCTGGCCCTGGCAGACGATCACCACCGCCTTCACGCTGTCGTCCGTGTCAGCCTCGTCCATCGCCGCGACCAGGCCGTCGCGCACGGCGATGCCGAGCGCGTTGACCGGCGGGTTGTTGGAGGAAACGATCAGAACGTCGCCGTGGCGGCTGGTGGTGATGGGGCTCATCTCGGTCTCCGGTGGCAAGGGTGCCTCCGCTTGCCCCGCCCTTACGTTAACGTCAACCTCTGATGGCTGGTGCGGTTCGGGTGGGGGTTGGGGTGAGGCGGCTGGAGCGGATGGAGGCGCGGAAGGTTCGGAAGGTTCGGCTTCCCTTCCGGAGGAAGTGTCCTCTTCTTCCTCTTCCTCTTCCTCTTCCTCTTCCAGGTCGAAGCCGAAATACGCGTCTCGCCGTGCGGCCGAGTTGTCGCCGCGTGCGATCGCACTCTCGGCAAGGTCCGCGTCGATCACCTCCTGCTCACGCTCGGTGAGCGTGCGCTTGTAGCCGCCGGTGTCCGTGGTGCTTTCCCGGCCGTAGAAATCCTCGGGCGGCGGGAATTTGGTCCACCACTGGCCATATTCCTCCCACACCTCGTCGCCGCGGAAGCCTTCCGCCTTTTGCCTCTTGGCTTCGGCGGCGCGCTGCTCCGGGGGCGGCGGTGCGCCGGTTTCGATCGCCTCCATCCATTCGTCCCACTCCGCCTCGACGCCGAGGCTGGCGCGGCGCGGCTCAAGCAGCGGGCCGAGCTTGGCGAGGAGAAAGGTGAGCAGCTTGTTGTCGTAGACGCGTTCTTCGCTGACCACTTCGCCGCGGTAATGGTGGCGGCGGATCGTGCCTTCGATCGCGCGCTCGTAGGCGACGGACACGAGGCGGCGGGCGCCGATGCGATGGGCGGCCTCGCAGGCGAGGTCGAAGGCTCGTGCGTCCGGGCGTCGGCGGAGGCGGCCGACGCTTTGTTCGGTCATGCCGACCTGGGCGGCGGCGTGGCGGATCACGCCGCTATCGGCGAGCGCTTCCACGAACTCGACCTGCTTTTGCGGAGTCCAGCCGTCGCTTCGGTAGCGCAGCGGCACCGGATCGAAATCGGTGGCGCCGGGGGCGCCGCGTTGAGGGTCGAAATGGGAAGCGCGCACGTCGGCCAGCGCTTCGGGGGCGGGTTGGTTCGTGGTTTGTTCCATTTGACAGGGTAAGGCACAAACCGGGGCATGTAGGAAAATGGTTTTTTAGGGGTCCGGTGCAGAGTCGCCGGACTGCCCCTCTCCCCGACCCTCTCCCCGGAGGGGAGAGGGGGAAGGGACGGACCGAAGCTGCCTGCGGAGCGCCTTTGCGCGGAGGCCGAGCGTGTAGGCCGCTTTGGCGAGCGGGGCCGGAAGGCGGGCGAGGGCGAGGAGGAGGCGGTGTTCGCGTGGGGGCGGGGTGCGGTAGAGGGGGCGGAGCTTGCGCAAGGTGGCGATGTCGCGGTTGGCGATCGCGGTCATCAGGCACCAGCCGACGTAGCGGTCGAGGTATCGGTCGAGGGCGGGGCGGAGTTCCGGCGGGGCGGCGGCGTAGCGGGATTCAACGAGGGCGGCGGCGGAGGAGAGGTCTCCGGCGGTGTTGAGCGGGCGGTTGGCCCAGCGGTTGCGGGCGCTCTCGATGATGCCGCCTTCGGTGCCGCGGCGGTAGATTGCGGTGGCGCGGGTGGAAGTGGCGACGGGGTAGCGAAAGGCGATGCGCGCCCAATATTCGCTGTCCTGGCCGATCGGGTCGTCGTTGAAGCCGCCGAGCTGGAGGAAGGCGTCGCGGCGGATGGCGGCGGAGCTGGTCCATAAGGGGCTGCCGCCGCGGCCGACGGCATCGAAATAAGGAATTTCGCGGATTTCCCCTTCGGCAGGCGGGGGGGCAGGGGCCGCGCCGTCTGGGCCGGCGGTTAGAAAGGCGGTGCCGATCAGGCCGGCTTGCGGGTGGCGGCGGCGGATTCGGTCGAGTTCGGCGAGGTGATCGGGGCGCCAGAGATCGTCGGCGTCGAGGAAGGCCACCCATTCGGCGCGGGCGGCGGCGAGACCGGCGTTGCGGGCGGCACTGGCGCCGGCATTGGGCTGGCGCAGGGTGACGATTCGGGGGTCCGTCAGGTCAGCGACCGTGTCGAGGCTGCCGTCGGTGGAGCCGTCGTCGATGAGGATCAGTTCGAAGTCGGCGAACGTCTGGGCGAGCGCGCCGGTCACCGCGGCGCGGAGGTGCTCGCGCTTGTTGAAGACGGGGGTGACGATGCTGAACATGGGCTCAGTTGTCTGCGTCCGTGAACGGCTCGGCGAAGGTCAATCGACCGAGTGGGGGACGCTTCGCCATCCTGAGCGCCAATCGAACCAGTTCCGCGCGGGAGTTGATCGCGCAGTAGCTGCCCGTGAAGATGTCGATCTGCGGTCCCTTGCGCGTTCGGCCTGAGGGGCAATCGCGTTGCAGCACGTCGAAATTGTCGATCAAGCGCCCCGTAGGCCTGCGGGCGAGCAGCAGATAGCGGCTCCCTGGCACGGTGCCGCGCTGTAGCGCCCACAGGTCGATCCTCTCTCCGGCGTTGTTGCGCGCTGTTCCAAGCTCCACCAGGAACGATGTTTCTGCTTTCGATTCAAATATCCGGCCTTTGTCGTGGTCCTCGGCAACGAGCATCGCGCAGTGGAACACTCCATAGTTTCTGAAAGCGTACCAGACCGGCTCCTGCTCCTGTTCCTGCTCCTTCTCATCCCCGCTCGGCTGCTCGTCGTACCGCCAAAGGCCGTATTTCTGATTGCCCAGGCAGCCGAAATCCTCGCCATCTTGAAAGGAGCGCGGCCATAGTCGTGTGCTTTCTGCGCCCCACAGCGGCGTGTCCGAATGGATCAGGTCTTGGTGGCGCTCGGGGGTCTCAGGTGCGCCCGCCAGGGAGAGCAATGCGGCGAGCGTGAGGGCTATCGGCATAAGACGGAGTGTGCGCGCGGTCGGGGCGCAGCGTCAAACTGTCGTTCGGCCATATTCCTGGTTGTTGAAGGGGTGGGAAATGGACAGGCCGCCGTCGACGACGAGGGCGTGGCCGTTGACGTAGGAGCTTTCGTCGGAGGCGAGGAAGAGGGCGGCGGCGGCGATCTCTTGCGCGATGCCGCCGCGCTTGAGGGGGTTCAAGTGGCCCAGCTTGTCCTCGCGGCCGGCGGCGCGGGCCCAGTCGTAGACGGGTTTGGTCATGCCGGTTTCGATCAGGCCGGGGCAGATCGCGTTGACCCGGATGGCGGCGCCGGAGAGCTGGGTGGCGGCGACCTTGACGAGGTTGATGACGCCGGCTTTCGAGGCGGAATAGGCCGGGCCGCCGGCGCCGGCGCGGATGCCGGCGACCGAGGCGGTGCAGATGATCGAGCCGCCGCCGCGTTCCTTCAATGCGGGCGCCGCGTGCTTGATGGCGAGGAATGGGCCGATCAGGTTGACGCGCAATATCTCCTGCCAGTCCTCGGCCGATTGTTCGAAGATCGAGGACAGGCCGCCGGAGATGCCGGCATTGGCGAAGAAGATGTCGAGGCCGCCATGATATTGGAGCGCGGCCTGGACGAGATCCTGGACGTCGTCCTCGCTGCCGGCGTCGGCCTGGATACCAACCGCGGCGGCGCCGATCTCGGCGGCGGTTTCGTCCTGGCCCTTGAGGTCGGCGCAGATGACGTTGGCGCCTTCGGCGGCGAAGCGGAGGGCGGAGGCGCGGCCGATGCCGGAGCCTGCGCCGGTGACGATTGCGACTTTGTTGGCGAGCTTCATGCGGATGCCTTCCGGAAGAGGGGTGCACGCGGAGGCGCGGAGACGCGGAGGGGCAGGTGCTTCTTGTTTCCTCCGCCGCGGCTGCGGCAGTCAGGCAAGTGGCGCTCCGCGCGGCGGCGATGCAACGTCGCCTCCGCGTCTCCGCGCCTCCGCGTGAAACTCACAACCCGACGCCTGTCGTCGATCCGCCGTCTACCACGATCGCCTGGCCGGTGACGAAGGTGGAGGCGGGGCTGGCGAGGAAGACGGCGGCGCCGGCGATTTCGTGGGGCTCGCCGATGCGCTGCAGGGGGGTGTGCATGGTGACCGCCTTGAGCGTGTCGGGGTTTTCCCACAGCGCCTTGGCGAAATCGGTGCGGACGAGGCCGGGGGCGATGCAGTTGACCCGGACCTGGTGGGGACCGAACTCGGCGGCGAGGTTGCGGGCAAGCTGGAAGTCCGCCGCCTTGGAGACGTTGTAGGCGCCGATCACGGTGGAGGCCTTGAGCCCGCCGATCGAGGAAACGATGATGATCGAGCCTTCCTTGCGCTCGATCATCTCGGGGGCGACCATCTGGGTCAGCCAGTGGTTTGCGAGGACGTTGTTGTCGAGGATCTTGCGGAACTGGTCGTCGGTGATCCCGCCCATCGGGCCGTAATAGGGGTTGGACGCGGCGTTGCAGACCAGGATGTCGATGCGGCCCAATTGGCGGCGGGTTTCGTCGACGAGGTTCTGGAGCGCTTCTTTCGAAGAGATGTTGGCGGGGACGACGATGGCGGTGCCGCCGCCGTGCTTCGCGTTGATCGCGTCGGCGGCTTCGGCGCAGGCGTCGGCCTTGCGGCTGGAGATCACCACCCTGGCGCCGTGATCGGCCATGGCTTCGGCGATGGCGCGGCCGATCCCGCGGGACGAGCCGGTGATGATGGCGACTTTGCCGGAAAGGTCGAACAGGGTCATTGCGGTTCCTTAGTCGAAGAGGATGACGGAGCGCGCGGCCTCGCCGCCCCGCAGGGTGTCGAGGGCGGTGTTGATGGCGGTGAGGGGGATGCGTTCCGCCACCAGCGCGTCGAGATCGAGGCGGCCGGCGAGGTAGAAGCCGGCGAGGCGGGGGATGTCGATGGGGAATCGGTTGGAGCCCATCAGGGAGCCTTGCAGCTTCTTTTCGGCGAGGAGGTCCATGGCGCCCATGCCGAGCTTTTCGCCCAAGGGGATCATGCCGACGATGGTGGCGGTGCCGCCGCGGCGCAGGAGGGAAAGGGCCAGTTCGCCGGCGGAGATGCGGCCGACGGCTTCGATGGCGTGGTGGACGCCGCCACGCGTGAGTTCGGCGACCTGTTCCTTGAGCCGGTCCTCGTCGGGCGCGAAGCTGTGGGTGGCGCCGACCTGTTCGGCGAGCCTGCGCTTGGCCGGGACGGGATCGATGGCGACGATGCGCGCGGCGCCGGCGATTCGGGCTGCGTTGATCGCGGCGAGGCCGATGCCGCCGCAGCCGATCACCGCGACGTCCTCGCCCGGACGGACGCCAGCGGTGTTGAAGACGGAGCCGGCGCCGGTAACGACCGCGCAGCCGAGGAGGGCGGCGCGGTCGAAGGGCATGTCGCGATCGATGGCGACGGCGCCGTTTTCGTGGACCAGCAGCATTTCGGCATAGCCGCCGACGTTGAGGAGCTGGTGGACGGGGGTGCCGTTCAGGGAGAGGCGCGGCTCGTCCGAGCGGCGGCGCTTGGTGGAGCTGTCGACGCAGAGCGCGAGGCGGCCGGTGAGGCAGAACTCGCAGCGGCCGCAGAAGTTGGAGAAGCAGGTGACGACGTGATCGCCCGGTTTGACGGCGGTGACGTCGGCGCCGACCGCTTCGACAATGCCGGCGGCTTCGTGGCCGGGGAGGGCGGGGAGCGGGGTGGGGTAGGCGCCGTCGGTGAAGTGGAGGTCGGAGTGGCAGACTCCGCAGGCCCGGGTGCGGATGAGGATTTCGCGGGGGGCGGGGTTCGCCATCGTTACGTCTTCGAGCGCTAGCGGTGTGCCCGGCTTGTGGAGGATGGCGGCCTTCATCTTCTTGCTCCTCCCCGGCACGGGGAGGGGGACCGCCGCCGCAAGGCGGTGGTGGAGGGGCCGGCGCCACCGGCGCCGGTTGCACCGTCGCCGGCCCCTCCACCATGCTTCGCATGGTCCCCCTCCCCGTTTCGGGGAGGAGCAAGGAAGGCCTCACTCGGCATGTTTGGCGAACTCGAGCCTGGCGATGGCGCGGTTGTGGACTTCGTCGGGGCCGTCGGCGAGGCGGAGGGTTCGGATTCCGGCCCAGCTTGAGGCCAAGTTGAAGTCCTGGGAGACGCCGGCGCCGCCATGGGCCTGGACCGCGTCGTCGATGATGCGCAGCGCCATTTGGGGGGCGTAGACCTTGATCATCGCGATCTCGGCGGCGGCGGCCTTGTTGCCGGCTTTGTCCATCATGTCGGCGGCCTTGAGGCAGAGGAGGCGGGACATGTCGATGTCGATTCGAGCGCGGGCGACTCGTTCGTGCCAGATCGAGTGCTCCATCAGCTTCTTGCCGAAGGCGACGCGGGTCTGGAGGCGCTTGGCCATCGCTTTGAGCGCTTCCTCGGCCGCACCAATCGTGCGCATGCAATGGTGGATCCGGCCGGGCCCGAGGCGCCCTTGCGCGATCTCGAAGCCGCGGCCTTCGCCCAAGAGCATGTTGGACGCGGGGATTCGCACGTCCTTGAGTTCGATCTCCATGTGGCCGTGGGGCGCGTCGTCATAGCCGTAGACGGTGAGGGCGCGTTCGACGGTGATGCCTGGCGCATCCAGTGGCACTAGGACCATCGATTGCTGGCGGTGGCGGTCGGCGCCCTTGTCGGTCTTGCCCATCACGATGGCGACTTTGCAGCGCGGATCGCCGGCGCCCGACGACCACCATTTGCGGCCGTTGAGCACGTACTCGTCGCCGTCCCGGGCGATGTCGCATTCGATGTTGGTTGCGTCGGACGAGGCGACGGCGGGCTCGGTCATCAGGAATGCGGAGCGGATTTCGCCGTTCATCAGCGGGCGGAGCCACTGCTCCTTTTGCTGGAGCGTGCCGTAGCGGTGGAAGACCTCCATGTTGCCGGTATCGGGAGCGGAGCAGTTGAACACTTCGGACGCCCAGGGGACCCGGCCCATCTCCTCGGCGCAGAGCGCATATTCGAGGTTGGTGAGCTGCGTGCCTTCAAAGGCGAAGCTCTCGTCGACGTGCTTCAATGCGTGGCCGGGCGGCATGAACAGGTTCCACAGGCCGGCGGCGCGGGCTTCGGGCTTGAGCTCCTCGATCACCTCGATCGGCTGCCAGCGGTCGCCGGTGTTAAGCTGTTTCTTGTAGTCGCCGGTGCGCGGGCGAATCTTCGACTCGATGAAGTCCCGCACCCGGTCGCGGTAAAAAGCCTGCCGTTCCGTAAGGTCGAAGTCCATCGCCGCTTTTCCTGTCTGTCGCTGTCGCCTTTCGCTGCCAGAAACGCAGGTCTCGCGCCAGTCTCGCCTTGCAGCGCGGTTCGGCGCTGCCTAGCGTCCGGCGATGTCACAGCGCGTTCCGGACCATGCCATCGATCCCATCTTCCTCAAGCGCTGGTCGCCCCGCGCGTTCGACGGGTCTGAAGTGCCGGACGCGGACCTGATGCTGATCTTCGAGGCGGCTCGGTGGGCCCCTTCCGCGTTCAACTCGCAGCCGTGGCGCTTCCTCTACGCGAAGCGTGGCGATGCGGACTGGGAGCGGTTTCTGGGGCTGCTCATCCCCTTCAATCAGAGCTGGGCGCACAGTGCTTCGGTGCTGCTCTACATGCTTTCCGACTCGACGCCGGTGACAAACAAGGCGGGGGAGCCGCAGGCCTCACACAGCCACAGCTTCGACGCCGGTTCGGCGTGGATGAGCGTGGCGCTGCAGGCGACCCGGCTCGGCTATCACGCACACGGCATGACGGGCGTGGATTTCGACCGGGTGCGCGCCGAGCTTGGGGTTCCCGAGCGCTTCCGGATCGAAGCGGCGGCGGCGATCGGCCGGATCGGTGACGCGGATAGCCTCCCCGAGCATCTCAAGGCACGCGAGGCGCCGAGCGGGCGCAAGCCGATCGGCGATTTCGCCTTCCGCGGCGGCTTTCCCGCCTGACGGCTTGTGCGACGCCGCCTTCTGGTCAACATTCGCGCGCAATGACCGTGGACACGACCAGCGAAGGCCAGACGAGGCGTCTCGTCACTCTCCCCGCCAGGCCCGAGCCGATCCGGGTCGCGGTGGACTAGACGGCGGTGATCGTCGTCGACATGCAGAATGCCTATGCATCGCCGGGCGGCTATCTCGATCTCGCCGGCTTCGACATCGGTGGCGCCGCCGCGGTGACCGAGCAATGCGCGCTTGTGGTGGAGACCGCCCGCGGCGCCGGCATGACCATCGTCTACTTCCAGAACGGCTGGGACGAGGCCTATGTCGAGGCCGGCGGCCCCGGCTCGCCCAATTTCCACAAGTCGAATGCGTTGAAAACGATGCGGGCGAAGCCTGAATTGCAGGGCAAGCTGCTGGCGCGGGGCGGCTGGGATTACGCGCTGGTCGAGGCCCTGAGGCCGCATGCCGGCGACATCGTTCTGCCCAAGACGCGCTATTCCGGCTTCTTCAACTCGCAGCTCGACTCGGTGCTTCGCTCGCGCGGCATCCGCAACATCGTGCTGGTCGGCATCGCCACCAACGTGTGCGTCGAATCGACCCTGCGCGACGGTTTCTTCCTCGAATATTTCGGGGTGATGCTGGAAGACGCGACCCACCAGGCCGGGCCGGACTATCTGCAGAAGGCCAGCGTCTACAATGTCGAGACCTTCTTCGGCTGGGTCTCGACAGTGGCCGATTTCTGCGGGGCGTTCGGGCAGGTGGCGGAGTGACGGTCCTTCGATACGGCATTTCGACTTCGCTCAATGCCTACTCAGGATGAGCGGATTGTGCTTACCTCCCGCTCATCCTGAGTAGCGGCTGAGCCTGGCGAAGACGCGTATCGAAGGACTGGTTGGAGACAAGCAAATGCCGTTCGAATCGATCAATCCGCCGCAATTCCCGACGCCGATCGCGCCTTATTCGGCGGGAACACGGGCCGGCAACACCGTCTATGTCTCGGGCACCCTGGCGCTCGGGCCGGGCGGGACGGTGCTCCATCCCGACGATGCCGAGGCGCAGACCCGCCATGTGCTCGAGACGATCCGGATCACGCTGGAAGCGGCCGGGGCAACGCTGGCCGACGTCGCCTTCAACCACATCTTCCTGACCGACTGGAAGCACTACCCCGCGATGAACGGAGTGTATGCGGAATACTTCCCCGGCGCGAAGCCGGCCCGCTACTGCATCCAGTGCGGGCTGGTGAAGCCGGGGCTGGTCGTCGAGATCGCCAGTGTCGCCCACCTCAGCGGCAGCGGCGGTTGATCGACGGCCTCTATTTCGAAGAGCACGGCCCGGCCGACGGCGAGCCGCTCATCCTCTCCGCCGGCCTCGGCGGCTCCGGCGCTTATTGGGCACCGAACCTCGCTGCCCTCTCCCACCACCACCGTGTCATCGTCTACGACCACCGCGGCACAGGCCGCAGTGACCGCAGCCTGCCCGACAGCTTGTCCGTCGAGAACATGGCGGACGACGTCCTCGCCCTGCTTGACCGCTTGGGCATTGAGCGGACGCATTTCGTCGGCCATGCCGCCGGCGGCTTGATTGGAATGGCACTCGCCCTTGCCGAGCCGGAGCGGGTCGGGCGCCTCGTCGTGGTGAACGGCTGGGGCCGTCTCGAGCCGCACACCGATCGCTGCTTCGAAACCCGCCTGGCCTTGCTCCGCGACAGCGGCCCCGAAGCGTTCGTCCGTGCCCAGCCGATCTTCCTCTACCCGGCCAATTGGATCGCCCGCCACCAGGCTGCGCTGGACCTGGATGCCGCCGCTCAACTGGGGCACTTTCCGGGCTGCGCCACCGTGGAAAAGAGAATAGCCGCCGTTCGCGGCTTCGATATTCAGGAACGGATCGGAGATATACGGGCACCGCTTTTGGCGGTGTCCGCCGAGGACGACATTCTGGTGCCCTCCATCGCGTCCAGTCGTATCGTCGATCGGCTGGCACACGACAACGGGGGCACGGAGTTGCACCTGCAGTGGGGCGGCCATGCGTGCAACGTCACCGATCCCGATGGCTTCAATGAAAGCATTCCCCGCTGGCTCGCCGGCGACGCACTTCAAGGAGAGTCATGATGGAAGTCGGCATCTTCATCCCCATCAACAACAATGGCTGGCTGATCAGCGAAAACGCCCCCCAGTATATGCCGAGCTTCGACCTCAACAAGGAGATCGCGCTGAGGGCCGAGAAATACGGGGTCGATTTCCTGCTGTCGATGATCAAGCTCAGGGGCTTCGGCGGCAAGACGGAATTCTGGGAGCATGGGCTGGAGAGCTTCACGCTGATGGCCGGCCTCGCCGCGGTGACGAGCAAGATCAAGATCTACGCGACTTGTCCGACTTTGGTCATCCCGCCCGCCTTTGCGGCACGGATGTGCAACACGATCGATTCGATCAGCCACGGCCGCTTCGGCCTCAACCTGATCACCGGCTGGCAACGGCCCGAATATAGCCAGATGGGGCTTTGGCCGGGCGACGAGCATTTTCGCAACCGCTACCAGATGCTCGGCGAATATGCCCACATCCTGAGGGAGTTGTGGGCGAAGGGCTCTTCCGACTTCAAGGGCGACTATTATCAAATGGAGGACTGCCGGGTGCGGCCGATGCCGCAGGGCGAGATGAAGATCATCTGCGCCGGTTCGTCCGACGACGGCCTCGCTTTCTCGGCGCAATATGCGGACTATGCCTTCTGCCTCGGCAAGGGCGTCAACACGCCGGCGGCCTTTGCGCCGAACAACGAGCGGCTGCTCGCCGCCACCGCCAAAACGGGCCGCGACGTGCGCATCTACGCCTTGTTCATGGTCATCGCCGCCGAGACCGACGCCGAAGCGATGGAAAAATGGATTTCCTACCGCGTGGGCGTCGACGAGGAGGCGGTCGCCTGGCTCGGCACGCAGGGGGCGGCCGACAAGACCTCCGCCACCACCAACGTCCGCCAGCTCGCCGACAAGGAAAGCGCGGTGAACCTGAACATGGGGACCCTGGTCGGCTCGTTCGAAAAAATCGCGCAGATGCTCGACGAGGCGGCGTCGGTGCCGAACACCGGCGGCGTGCTGCTGACGTTCGACGATTTCATCCAGGGCACGGAGGATTTCGGAACGCGCATCCAGCCGCTGATGAAGAGCCGGGGGTCGGTGCAGGCCTCCTAGGCGCCCGCCCTGGCCCCTTAGGGCGCAACAAGCGGGGCCGCCGCGCGTAGTGCCCGAATGGCAGCACGCAGCGGCATCTTTCCCACCTTCTTTCTTTCCGGCTTTGAGTGCTCGACATTCGTTTGGAAGGACCGGGGGCGGCGGGATCTGTGTGAGGAGACGCAGCACCGGGTTCATGCCGATGAGGATTACCGGTTCCTGCGCGATCTCGGCATCGGGGTGGCGCGGGAGGGGATTCCGTGGCCGATGGTGGACAAGGGCGGCGGGGTTTACGATTTCTCGTGCATCGATCCGTTCCTGCAGGCGCAGCGGCGCTACGCGATCCAGCCGATCTGGGACCTTTGCCATTATGGCTATCCGGACGGGCTTGACCCCTTTTCGGACGCGTTCGTCGAAAGGTTCGCGGCTTATGCGGAGGCGGCGGCGCGGTACGTGACGGAGCGGGCGCATCACGCTCCACCGTTCTTCACGCCGACCAACGAGCCGACCTTTTTCGGCTACATGGCCGGCGACTGGGGCTGGGCGGCGCCGTTCGGCAAGGGCGCGGAGAGCCGGCGGCGGCTGACGCTGGCGATGGCCAAGGCGGACATCGCCGGCGTTCACGCGATCCGGCGGGTGGCGCCGGACGCGCGGATGATCCACATCGATCCGCTGATCTGGGTGGTGCCGCCGCGCGACCGGCCCGATCTCGCCGAGGCGGCGCGGATGGAGAGCTACGACGACAGCTATCTTGCCTGGGACGCGATCGGCGGGCTTCGCTTTCCGGAGCTCGGCGGAAGCCCCGAGATCCTCGATATCATCGGCTTCAACAATTACAGCTTCGGCCAGATGGAATATCGCGAAGGCGGGCCGCATGCGGCGCTGGAGCCGGGCGACGACCGCATACGCCCGCTTGCCGATCTGATCGAGGAAAGCTGGAAGCGGTATCAGCGGCCGTGCATCGTTGCCGAGACTTCGGGGCTCAAGGGCGGGCGGCCGGACTGGCTCAACGATGTGGTGAACGAGAGCCTTGCGGCGGTGAACCGCGGCGTCGACCTGCACGGCATCTGCCTGTTCCCGGCGGTCGATATGCCCGACTGGCACAATGGCGAATGGCTGCACAACGGCATTGCCGACCTGGAGCTGCTGCCGTCGGGGACGCTGCTGCGCAAGCCGTACGTGCCCTACGTCGAGACCCTGCACCGCTGGCAGCGGCGGCTGAACCGGGTGGAGCGGCTGGACGACGATCCGTTCAGCAATGCGGTGGACCTGGAGGACATCGTCAAGGCGGCGAAGGAGATCGCGCCGGCGGCGGACGCCGACTGGCATTAGGGTCAGGCCGGCGCGCCGTGCGGCCTCCCTCAGGCGGGGGGCGGGTGCGACTGGTGGAGTTCGTCGCTGAACGCGGCGGCCATGATGCCGGTGGGGATGGCGATCAGCACGATGCCGCCCATCGCGATCAGTCCGCCGATGAACTTGCCGAAGGCGGTGGAGGGCACGACGTCGCCATAGCCGACGGTGGTGATGGTCGCGACGCACCACCACATCGAGCGCGGGATGCTTCCGAATTCGTCGGGCTGGAGCTCGCCTTCGATCCAGTACATCGTGGCCGAGCCGACGATCAGGAAGAAGAAGGCCAAGGTGAAGGCGACGACGAGCTGGCCGGCGCGGGCGCGCACCGCGCTCGACAGGATCGAAAAGGCTCGGGAATAACGTCCGAGCTTGGCGAGCCGGAGAATGCGGACGATGCGCAGCAGGCGCAGGACCAGGATGTCGGCGCCGATGAAGGGGAGGACCGCGCCGGCGACCGCGACGAAATCGAGCAGGGACGAAGGCTTCAGCGCATAACGCAGCCGCGACTGGCCGCCTTCGGGCGCGGACCACAGGCGCAGGATGTATTCGACGCTGAACAAGGCGGCGAAGCCGAGTTCGAGGACGCGGAAGACCGGCTCGCGGCCGGCGGTAACCATCGGCTCGGTCTCGGCGATGGCGACGGCGGTGGCGAGCAGGATCAGGGCGATCAGGAAGCGCGCGGTGACGGTGAGGCGCTTTTCGGGATTGAGCGCGCGGTAGACGCGTCCGCGCGCGCTCGCCTCCCCTGCGGCAGTGCCAATTTGCATTTCGGTCTGGCCCCCCAGTTCGCTTCACCCTAGCAGCGGGGGAAAGCGAGGGCGAGAGCGATGGGCGAACAGGCGGAGCATATCGACGTGCTGATCGTCGGCGCGGGGATTTCCGGGATCGATGCTGCGTACCGGGTGCAGACCGAGCTGCCGGGCAAGAGCTATGCGGTGCTGGAGGCGCGGGCGGCGATCGGCGGAACCTGGGACCTGTTCCGCTATCCCGGCATCCGGTCGGACAGCGACATGTATACGCTGGGCTTTCCGTTCCGGCCTTGGCGGGGGGACAAGGCGATCGCCGACGGGGCGGACATCCGGACCTATGTGGAGGATACGGCGCGGGAGTTTGGGATCGACCGGCTGGTTCGGTTCGGGCAGCGGGCGGTGCGGGCGGATTGGTCTTCGAAGGAGGCGCGGTGGACGGTGGAGGTTGAGGCCGCGGGGGAGACGAAGGTCCTGACCTGCGGCTTCCTGTACCTTTGCTCGGGCTATTACGATTACGCGGGCGGCTATCGGCCGGAGTGGCCGGGGGAGGAAGCGTTCGGCGGGCGCTTCGTGCATCCGCAGCAGTGGCCGGCGGACCTGAATTATGCCGGCAAAAGGGTGGTGGTGATCGGCAGCGGGGCGACCGCCGTTACGCTGGTGCCGGAGATGGCGAAGACGGCCGCGCATGTCACCATGCTGCAGCGCTCGCCGACCTGGATCGTGTCGCTGCCTTCGCGCGACCCGATTGCGCGCTGGGCGCAGCGGCGGCTGCCGGCGCGGGCAGCGGGTGGGCTGGTCCGTTGGAAGAACATCCTGTTGTCCATGGCGTTCTTCACGGGTTCGAAGAAGTGGCCGGAGCGGACCAAGAAGGCGATCCTCAAGGCGGCGCGCAAGGCTTTGCCGGCAGGGTACGAAGTGGAGCGCGATTTCAAGGCAAGCTACGATCCATGGGACCAGAGGCTGTGCCTGGTGCCGGATGCGGACCTGTTCCAGGCGATCGGCAGCGGCAAGGCGGAGGTGGTGACCGACACGATCGAGCGGTTCACGGCGGGCGGCATCATCCTGGGCTCTGGGCGCGAGATCGAGGCGGATGTGGTGGTGACCGCGACAGGGCTGGTGATCCGGCTGATGGGCGGAATGACGCTGGGCGTCGACGGCGCGGCGGTGAACGTGCCGGAGACGATCACCTACAAGGCGATGATGCTGAGCGGCGTGCCGAACATGGCGCTGTCGTTCGGCTACACCAATGCGAGCTGGACCCTGAAGTGCGACCTGACGGCGCGCTGGGTGTGCCGGCTGCTGAAGCATATGGATGCGAAGGGGTACCGGGCGGCGGTGGCGCGGCTGCCGGAGAGCGGGGTGGAGCGGGCGCCGTTGCTGGATTTCAGCTCGGGCTATGTGACGCGTGCGGCGGGCGTACTGCCGGGGCAGGGGGCGGCGGCACCGTGGCGGCTGCATCAGAATTATGTGAAGGATTTGATGATGCTTGGGCGGGGCAAGCTGGAGGATGGGGTTCTGGAGTTTCGGTGAGGGGGCGGTCCAATTCCGTCATTCCCGCGAAAGCGGGAATCCCGCTTCTTCTTTTCCTTGCGGGTGCTTGAGGGTGATGAGGAAGAAGGAAGAAGCGGGACCCCCGCTTCCGCGGGGGTGACGGGAAAGGTGGACCGCACCGGCGTTGACATGGGCCCGCCTCCCCGCCACTCCGCCGGCAACCGAAGGAGAGCGCGCCTGATGACCGATCTCGACACCTTCCGCCTCCAGACCCGCGAATGGCTGGAGGCGAATTGCCCGGCCGAGATGCGGGAGCCGGTGCGCGATGAAAGCGACATGTGCTGGGGCGGGCGAGGGTTCGAATTCAAGAACGAGGCGCAGAAGCTTTGGCTGGAGCGGATGGCGGCGCGGGGGTGGACGGTGCCGGACTGGCCGGTGGCCTATGGCGGGGGTGGATTGTCTCCGGCCGAGACCAAGGTGCTCAAGCAGGAGATGGCGCGGATCAATGCGCGCTCGCCGCTCTACAGTTTCGGCATTTCGATGCTTGGGCCGGCGCTTCTGAAATACGGTTCTGAAGAGCAGAAGACGCGGTTTCTGACGGAAATCGCACGCGGCGAGATCCGCTGGTGCCAGGGCTATTCGGAGCCGAATGCGGGCTCGGACCTCGCTTCGCTGCAGACCAGGTGCGAGGATAAGGGCGATCACTGGCTGGTCAACGGCCAGAAGGTGTGGACGAGCTATGCCGACAAGGCTGACTGGATCTTCTGCCTGGTGCGGACTGATTTTGCGGCACCGAAGCACAAGGGAATCAGCTTCCTGCTGTTCGACATGAAGACGGCGGGTGTGTCGACCCGGCCGATCCTGCTCATTTCCGGTTACTCGCCGTTTTGCGAGACGTTTTTCGACGATGTGGTGGTGCCCAAGGACCAGCTCGTCGGCGAGCTCAACAAGGGCTGGGATGTCGCGAAATATCTGCTCGGGCACGAGCGCGAGATGATCAGCGGCATGGGGCTTGGCGGCGGGCAGTCCGGGCTGCTTGGCGAGGCGCTTGGCGACGTGCTGAAGGAGGACCCGCTGCTGCGCGCGGAGGTCGCGCATTTCGATGTGGATTCGATGGCGTTCAAGGCGATGTCCGAGCGGTTCATCGATGAGCTGAAAGCCGGGCAGGCGCATCCGGCGCAGCCTTCGATGATGAAATATGCCGGCACGGAATTGAACAAGCGGCGGCACGAGCTGGTGATGGCGGCGGGGGGCTCGTCGGCGCTGGAATGGGAGAGCGAGCGTTCCCGGGCCGGCAAGTCGGCGAAGGAGTGGCTGAGGACCAAGGCCAATTCGATCGAGGGCGGGACGAGCGAAGTGCAGCTTGGGATCATCGCCAAGCGGATTCTGGATTTGCCGGGGGGGTAGACTTCTCCCTCTCCCCTCTGGGGAGAGGGAGGGCCGCGCAAGCGGCGAGGGAGAGGGGGAGTCTCTCCATCACATCGGTTGCGGAGACTCCCCCTCTCCCCGGCCCTCTCCCCGGAGGGGAGAGGGAGGAGACAGAAGAATGCCGCTTTACCTCACCGACGACCAAAGCATGCTGCGGGACACCGCGCGCGAGTTCATGGCCGAGGAAGGCGCGATCGCGAAGCAGTTGCGCAAATATCGCGACATGGGGTGCAAGGACGGGTTCGGGCATGCGCTGTGGCGGCAGTTCGGAGAGCTTGGGTTCACCGGGATCCTGGTCGACGAGGCGGACGGCGGGATGGGGCTTGGCCATGTCGAGGCGGGCATCGTGCTGGAGGAGATCGGGCGTAACCTGACGCCTTCGCCATTCCTGGTGACGGCGGTTGCGGTGGTGGAGGCGCTTCGCGGAACCGCGCAGCGTGAGCGCTGGCTGCCGGGGATTCTTGCGGGGGAGACGGTGGCGGCGCTGGCGGTGGACGAGGGGCGCAAGCACCGGCCTGAGGGCATCGCGATGAAGGCGGAGCGGTCGGGGAACGGGTTCAAGCTGACGGGGCAGAAGCGTTTCGTGGTGCAGGGCGCGTCGGCGGACTTCTTCATCGTCGCGGCGCAGGCGGAGGAAGGGCTGACCTTGTTCACCGTCGAGAAGGACTCGTCCAACCTGGATGTCGAAGGCGTGCGGCTGGCCGATTCCAGCATAGGTGCGCGGCTGGATTTCAACGGCGTGGAGGTGGATTCGGACGCGGTGGTCGGCGAGGTTGGCGGCGGCGAGGCGGTGCTTGGCCGGGTGCTGAATGCGGCGCGGGCGGGGGCGGCTTCGGAGATGGTGGGCGTCGGCTCGGGCGCGATGGCGATGACGGTGGATTACCTCAAGCAGAGGAAGCAATTCGGCAAGCTGATCGGTGAGTTCCAGGTGCTTCAGCACCGGGCGGCGCATTTGTATTCGGAGCTGGAGATTGCGCGGGCGGCGGCGCTGAAGGCGCAGCAATTGCTGGACGAGGGCAGCCCGGAGGCGGAGGCGATGGTGTCGGTCGCCAAGTCAAAGGCCGGGCGAGTGTCGACGCTTGCGGTGCAGGAGGGCGTGCAGATGCATGGCGGCATCGGCATGACCGACGAGTACGACATCGGCCTCTACATGAAGCGCGACCGGGTGCTGAACGAGCTGTTCGGCGATGCGAACTACCACGCGGACAAGCTGGCGCGGCTGAAGGGGTATTGACGGAAAGAAAGCCCTCTCCCCTCTGGGGAGAGGGTTGGGAGAGGGGGAGTCCCTCGTTTTTACATTCAACGGCCGGGCGCGGACTGACTCCCCCTCTCCCCGGCCCTCTCCCCAAAGGGGAGAGGGAGATAGATATGCCCCTTGATCCTGAATCCTTCGATCTCTTGCTCACCACCTTGCGGCGCTATGTCGCGGAGCGGCTCAGGCCGCTTGAGGGGCGGGTGGGGGAGGAGGATGAGGTCCCCGCCGCCGTCGTTGCCGAGATGAAGGAGATGGGGCTGTTCGGGCTTTCCATTCCCGAGGAATATGGCGGGCTTGGCCTGTCCATGTCCGAGGAAGTGCGGGTGGCGCTGGAGCTTGGGCGGACGAGCCCGGCGTTTCGGAGCGTGTTCGGCACCAATGTCGGGATCGGCAGCCAGGGGCTGGTGATGGCCGGGAGCGATGCGCAGAAGGCGCAGTGGCTGCCGCGAATCGCCAGTGGGGAGATCGTGACCAGCTTTGCGCTGACCGAGCCGGGGGCGGGTTCGGACAGCGCTTCGGTGGCAACCCGTGCGGTGAAGGACGGCGACGTGTACCGGCTGTCGGGGACCAAGCGTTACATCACCAATGCGGACAAGGCATCGCTGTTCACGGTTATGGCGCGCACCGGCGAGGCGGGGGCGAAGGGGGTTTCGGCGTTTCTGGTGCCCGCCGATCTGCCGGGGCTCTCCATCGGCAAGCCCGAGAAGAAAATGGGCCAGCAGGGCGCCCACGTCTGCGATGTCAATTTCGACGAGGTGCCGGTGCCGGCGGCGAACCGGCTCGGCGAGGAGGGCGAGGGCTTCAAGATCGCGATGCGGGTGCTGGACCGCGGGCGGCTGCACATCGCGGCGGTGTGCGTCGGCGTGGCCGAGCGGCTGATCGTGGACGCGGTGGCCTATGCGTCGGAGAGGAAGCAGTTCGGCAGGGCGATCGCCGATTTCCAGCTCGTGCAGGCGATGATCGCGGATTCGAAGACGGAGGCGATGGCGGCGCGGGCGCTGGTGCTCGAGGCGGCGGCGCTCAAGGACTCGGGCGAGGGGATCGTGCTGGAGGCGGCGGCGGCGAAGTATTTCGCGAGCGAGATGGTCGGGCGAGTGGCCGACCGGGCGGTGCAGATATTCGGCGGCGCGGGGTATATCGCGGATTATGGGGTGGAGCGATTGTACCGCGATGTGCGGCTGTTCCGGATTTACGAGGGTACGAGCCAGATCCAGCAGCTGGTGATCGCGCGGGAGACTCTGAAGCGCGGCGGGTAAAGGGAGCTTCGGGCGGCGCCGGCCCGGCGGACCTGCGATCCTTCAGGCAGGCTTCTTCACCGCGATGTACTTGGCACGCCAATCCGGCGCGTCATATTCCGACTGCTTCTGGATTGCCGGCACGTCGACGGCGGCACCCTGTTCAAGCGTCACGCCCAAATAGCGGGCAGCGGTTGCGGCGGCGCCTTCCGGATCGGCAAGCACATCCTCATGCCACATCGCCAGCGGTTCGATCGCCAGGTCGTTGAACATCATCTCCCAGGCATCTTCCTGGAACAGGATGCCCCGCTCACCGGCCTCGAGCGCCTCTTGCGAATACTCCACCAGCCTTTGTTCGCCCGATTCCTGCTCTTTGCGCCAAATTCCCGACAGGGATGCGCGGGCATAGGATATGACCTGGGCAACACGGTCCCGCCGTCGCAAGTAGATGATGTGCCGCCGCCCACCGCGCGGCAGCACGGTGCCGAGAACCTGCTGGAGCAATTGCGGGTTGGTTTGGTTGAGCTGATCGAACTGCATAATGAAGGCCTTCAGTCCGAACACGCCGTTGGGCGAGCATCGACGGCGCAGCACGGAGCTCCAGAGCTGCTGCTGCAGCTTCGCCGAGGAAGCGGCGAATCCATAAGGGCCGCTCCGTTCGAAGTTCAGATATTCCAAAGGGGCGCCGAGGCAGCCGGATTTCCAGAGCAGGTGGCTGAAATGGGTGCTTCCCGCCCGCGGCACCGAGACCAGCAGATAGCTTAATCTCGGCCGGTCCGTGTGCTGGGGAAAATCGAACTTCCCTTCGTAGCCGGTATCAATGCCGTCCAACATCGCTCGATCTTTCGTCATCGCGCTTCAGCAGCAGGTTCATCCTTGCGGCGGCGATGGGCTTGTTGCGATCTTCCTGCCAGGCGTGCGCCTCGACGTTGGCGACTCGGCGGCCGAGGCGGGTGATGGTGGCGGTGGCGTAGGTCTCGGTGCCGGTGCCGCCGCGCATGAAATCGACGCTGACGTTGATCGGTTTGGCGGTGACCCCGTCTTCCCCGCTGAGCGCATCGTAGAGGGTTCCGAGCGCGGCGAATTCGAGGAGGCCGGCGATGGCGCCGCCGTGGAGGAAGCCGGGGCGGCCGACCACTTCTTCGCGGAAGGGCATGATCCAGAGCAGCTCCGCGCCCTCGCGGCGGGTGCTGAGACCGAGGAGTTCGGCGTAGGGGGGGAGGGTGGTGGTCACGGGCTTCCGGTAGCCAGCTTGCCCTTCTTCGTCACCCCGGACTTGATCCGGGGTCCACCTTTTTGTGGCGCCGGGTTCGCAAAAGAAGGCATGACGAGGGGGAGGTCGGAGGGCTCGTCCACATCGGCCAGCGTCTCCCGGACGTCGGTGCTCCAGCCGAGTGCTGTGAGCCGCGCCAGGGTTTCCGCAGCGACTGTGTTGGTGCTCCAGGCGATGCCTTTGAACAGCGACGCACCGAAGCGGCGGAGGCCGAGGAGGACGTAGCCGCCGTCTTCGGCCGGGTGGATTACGGCGTCGTGCTCGGCCAGCGCTTCAGCGGCGGCGCGAAGGCGGGGGGCGTTGAGGGCGGGGCAGTCGGCGCCGATCAGGAGGATGTTTGCGGTGACGAGGACGCGCTCGGCGGCGCGATGGAGGCGTTGGCCGAGGTCGCCTTCGCCTTGGGTGGTGAGATGGACGGGTTGGCCCTCGTACCAGGTGGCGGGGTCGGGTTCGCCGCAGAGTTCTACTTCGAGGCCGCTTGCCAGCGCTTCGGAAACCGTTCGCTCCAGCATCTCCGCCGCCAGCTTGGCGGCGCCGTCCGGGCCCAAGGCCGGGATCAGCCGAGTCTTCACGCGCCCCGGCACCGGTGCCTTGGCGAAGATGACGATGCGGGTGGGCCTCACCTCCGACGCCAGCGGTGGTAGCGTTCCACGAGCGCGAGCAGGCGCTCGGGCTTGTGCGCTTTCTTCCATTCGCCGGCGGCATATTTGTTGGCTTCGGCCATGGTCGGGTAGGCGTGGATGGTGCCGAGGATCTTGTTGAGACCAATTCCGTGCTTCATCGCCAGGGTGATCTCGGCGAGCAGTTCGCCCGCCGCCATGCCGACGATTGTGGCGCCGAGGATCTTGTCCTTGCCGGGGACCACGAGCAGTTTGACGAAGCCGGTGCGGGCGCCCTCGGCGACGGCGCGGTCCAGGTGGGTGAGGTCGTAGCGCACCAGCTCGAACGCCACGCCCGCTTCCCCCGCCGAGAGCTCGTTGTGGCCGACGTGGGCGACTTCGGGGTCGGTGTAGGTGACCCAGGGGAGGACGCGGTAATCGGCGCGGTATTTGCGGAAGGCGCCGAACAGGGCGTTGACCGCGGCGTACCAGGCCTGGTGGGCGGCGAAGTGGGTGAACTGGTAGGGGCCGGCGGCGTCTCCGACGGCGAAGATGTTGGGCAGGCGGGTTTGCAGGAAATCGTCGGTGGTGACGGTTTTGCCGGTTTCGATGCCGAGGTCTTCGAGGCCATAGCCGGTGAGGCGGGCCTGGCGGCCGACGGCGACGATCAGTTCGTCGAAGGGGATCGTGTATTCGGTGTCGGCGGAGCGGACCACCACGGTCTTGCCTTCGACGCGGACGGCCTCGGTGTTGGTGCGGATATCAACGCCTTCGGAGCGGAGGGCGGCTTCGACCAGGGCCGAGACGTCTTCGTCTTCCTTGGCAAGGAGGCGGTTGCTGCCTTCGACCTGGGTGACGTGGGCGCCCAGGCGGGCGAAGGCCTGGGCCAATTCGGTGCCGATGGGGCCGCCGCCGATGATGGCGATACGGGCGGGGACCTCGGCGCGGCCGCGCAGCGAGTCCCACATGGAGTCGCTGGTCAGGTAGCCGGAGCCTTCGAGGCCAGGGATGGGGGGCACGAACGGCTCGCCGCCAGCCGCGATGACGATCGAGCGGGCGGTGAGGCGTTCGGCTCCGTCGATCTCCACCGTCCAGGGATCGATCAGGCGGGCATAGCCTTTGCGGACGTCGACGCCGAGGCCGGTGTAGCGCTCGACGCTGTCGTTGGGCGCGATGTCGGCGATGGCCTGGAATACGCGCTCGATCACGGCGTCGAAGCGGACTTTGCCTTGCGCCTCAAGGCCGAAGCTCTCCGCCTTTGCGATGACGTGGGCGGCCTTGGCGCTGGCGAGCAGCGCCTTGGAGGGGACGCAGCCGGTGTTGAGGCAGTCGCCGCCCATTTCGCGCGCCTCGATCAGGGTCACGGTCGCGCGGACGGTGGCGGCGATGTAGGCGGTGACGAGGCCGCCGGCGCCCGCGCCGATGACGATCAGGTTGCGGTCGAAGCGCTTGGGGCGGGTCCAGCCTTTGTAGACTCGCCGCCTCCGCCACCATCCCACGGCCCACTTCGCGATCAGCGGGAACAGGCCGAGGAGCAGGAAGGAGCCGAGCAGGGCCGGGGAGAGGATGTCGCCGGTGCTTTCGATGCGGGCGAGCTGGGTGCCGGCGTTGACGTAGACGAAGGTGCCGGGGAGCATGCCGACCATGCTGACGAGGGCGTAGCGGACCAGCCGCATGGCGGTGAGGCCCATCGCCAGGTTGATCAGGAAGAAGGGGAAGAGCGGGATCAGGCGGAGGGTGAGGAGGTAGAAGGCGCCGTCCTGCTCGACGCCGCGGTCGATTGCAGCGGTGCGGGCGCCGAAGCGGGCTTTCACCCAGTCGCGCAGCAGGTATCGGGAGGAGAGGAATGCGAGGGAGGCGCCGGCGACGGAGGCCAGGGAGGCGACGAGGGTGCCCTCCCACAGGCCGAAGATCGCTCCGGCGGCGAGGGTGAGGATCGCCGCGCCCGGGAGGGAAAGGGCGGTTACCGCGACGTAAAGGAGGAAGAAAGCGCCGACGGCCTTGAGAGGGCGCGCTTCGACGAACGCGGCGAGATCGGCTTGTCGCGACTTGAGTTCGGCGAGGGTGAGGAAGCGGCCGAGATCGAGCAGGAAGAAGGCTGCGATGGCGGCAGCGATAGCCACGAGGAGGAGGAATTTGCCGGCGGCGGATTTCATCGCGGCGGGGGTTAGCACCGGCGCCCCTTTTCGCCTAATCGGGGTGGGTGGACCTTTCGAACTCCCCATTCATCGATGCGCAGGCGCGGCGGCTGGACGCTGCCAAGTTCCGCGATCCGTTGGTGACTGCGAAGGGGGAAGCGCGGGCTTCGGTGACGCTGGGGCGGCTGGATACGCTTTGGATCAACACCGGGACTTTGTGCAATCTGGCGTGCGCGAGCTGTTATATCGAAAGTTCGCCGACCAACGACGCTTTGGTCTACATCACACTGGCCGAAGCGGAGGCGTTTCTGGACGAGGCGCTGGCGATGGGCACGCGCGAGATCGGCTTCACCGGCGGCGAGCCGTTCATGAACCGCGAGGTGCCCGCAATGATCGGGGCGGCGCTGGGGCGCGGCTTCGAGGTGCTGGTGCTGACCAATGCGATGCGGCCGATGCGGCGGTTCGAGGCGGTGCTTGCGCCGATGGCTTCGCCGAAGCTGACGATGCGGGTGAGCCTCGATCACTACACGATGGCGGTGCACGAAGCCGAGCGGGGGGCGGGTGCGTGGGTCAAGGCGCTCGATGGGCTCAAGTGGCTGGCGGCGAACGGGTTCCGGATTGCGGTGGCGGGGCGGCAGTTGCCCGGCGAGACCTTGGCCGAGGCCGAGGCCGGTTATCTGCGGCTGTTCGCCGAGCTTGAACTGGACGTGGCGAGCGGGCTGGTGCTGTTTCCGCCGATGGACGCTGCCGCCGACGTGCCGGAGATCACCGAGGCGTGCTGGGGCATCCTGGGCCTCTCGCCCGCGGCGATGATGTGCGCGTCGAGCCGGATGGTGGTGAAGCGGCGCGGCGAGGATCGGGCGCGGGTCGTGGCCTGTACGCTGCTGCCTTATGACGATCAGTTCTCGCTTGGCGCGACGCTGACGGAAGCGGCGCCGAAGGTGATGCTCAACCACCCGCATTGCGCGAAGTTCTGCGTGCTCGGCGGGGCGAGCTGTTCGGGCTGATGCTGTCGGTGGTGATCCCGGCCTTGGATGCGGCGGGTACGCTTGGGGCGTGCCTGAAGGCGTTGAGCGAGGTTCCGGAGTTGGTGGTGGTGGACGGCGGTTCGCGGGATGCGACGCGGGAGATTGCGCGGACGGCAGGCGCGCGGGTGGTGGACGCGCCGCGCGGGCGTGGTGTGCAGCTTGCCGCCGGGGCGGAGGCGGCGCGGGGTGACTGGCTGCTGTTCCTGCATGCCGATACGCGGCTTTCGGCAGGCTGGCGGGGCGCTGCCGAGGAGCATATGCGGCGGCGCGATGTGGCCGGGTGTTTTCGCTTCAGGCTGGACGATCCGGCGTGGCAGGCGCGGGCGATCGAACGGGGCGTGGCGCTGCGCGTGAAGCTGCTGGCGCTGCCTTATGGCGATCAGGGGCTGCTTATTTCCCGGCGGCTGTATGACGCGGCCGGCGGGTTTCGGCCGGTGCCGTTGATGGAGGATGTGGGCCTGGTGCGGCGCATCGGGCGGCGGCGGCTGGTTGTCTTGCCGGCCGATGCGGTGACTTCGGCGGAGCGTTGGCGGCGGGAAGGGTGGGTTCGGCGCTCGGCGCGCAACCTCGCCTGCCTGGCATTGCACCGGATGGGGATGAGCGAAGAGAAGGTAGCCCGTCTTTATGGCTGAAGCGGATGATCTGTTCGATCGGGGCGCGGCGGCCCTTGGAGCCGGCGACAAGGCAGAGGCGCGGGAGCTGATCCGGGGGGCGGCGGAGCTTGGACGGATCGATGCGGCGGTGATCTTCGCCAATTTCGTGTGCAGCGGCGTTGGTGGGCCGCGGCATTGGCAGAACGGGCTGGCAATGCTGCGCGGGCTTGCCAAGGTGAACCGGCGGTCGGCGCGGGAGTTGGCGCTGATCGAGCGCATGGCGTTGACCGACGAGGGCGACCCGGTGTCGCCGCCGCCGGCCGAGCCGGTGTGCGAGGCGCCGCACATCGTTGCTTTTCGCGGGCTCTTTTCGGCGGAGGAGTGCCGCTATTTGATCGAAGCGGCGCGGCCGATGCTGACGCCCGCCTTGATCGTCGACCTGAAGACCGGCGGCCAGAAGCGCGATCCGGTGCGCGTGTCCGACTGGTGCGGCTTTACCTGGCCGCTGGAGAATCCGGCGGTGCACGCCTTGAACCGGCGCATCGCCGCCGCAAGCGGCACGGCGCCGGAGCAGGGCGAGGCGTTGCAGGTCCTGCGCTACACGGCCGGCGGGGAATATAAGCCGCACTTCGACTCCATTCCCGGCTTCGCCAACCAGCGCGCCTTTACGATGCTGGTGTGGCTTAACGAGGACTATGAGGGCGGCGAGACCTGGTTCAACGAGCCGAGGCTGGCGCTGAAGGGTGTGCCGGGCGATGCGGTGCTGTTCCGCAATGTCGGGGCGGATGGCCGGCGCGATCCGCTTTCTGCGCATGCCGGGCTGCCGGTGAAGTCGGGGGAGAAACTGATCGCCAGCAAGTGGATCCGGGAGCGGGCGTTCGAGGGCGGGCTGGGGTGAGCCTTCCTCGTCATGCCGGACTTGATTCGGCATCCATCTTCCTTTCTCCGGCGGGGACTGAAGGGAAGAAGGTGGACCCCGGATCAAGTCCGGGGTGACGTTTAAGGGGCTATTTTCTCAGCACCCGCCCACACGCGGCGTCGAGCTTCGCCAGCATCGCGGGGTCGCGGGCTTCGGGGGCGGTGATCAGGGCGGTGTCGAGGGCGGTGTCGATGGGGGAGGCGCTGCGCTCCGGCGGAAGCGCCTTGGCGAGTTCCTCGACCAGGCGGCGGCCGGTGGCGGCGTTCGCCATGAGCTGGGCGATGATTGCCGAGACTTCCACCGCGGCTTCGCCTTCGCGCCAGCAATCGTAGTCCGTGACCATGCCGACGAGCGCGTAGGGGAGCTCCGCCTCGCGGGCGAGCTTCGCTTCGGGCATTGCCGTCATGCCGATCACGTCGCAGCCCCAGCTCCGGTAGAGGTGGCTTTCGGCGCGGGAGGAGAATTGCGGACCTTCCATGGCGAGGTAGGTGCCGCCGTCCGCGACATCCGCGCCGGCTGCTGCCGCGGCTGCTGCGGCAAAGGCGGAGAGGCGGGGGCAGACCGGATCGGCCATCGAGACGTGGGCGACGAGGCCGGGGCCGAAGAACGAGGATTCGCGCGCGAAGGTGCGGTCGATGAACTGGTCGACGACCACGAAGCGGCCGGGGGCAAGCTCCTCCTGAAGCGAGCCGATGGCGGAGATGGCGAGCACGTCGGTGCAGCCGGCGCGCTTCAGCGCGTCGATGTTGGCGCGGAAGTTCAAGTGGCCGGGCGGAATTCGGTGGCCGCGGCCGTGGCGGGGGAGGAAGACGAATTTGTGGCCGTGGAGGCGGCCGATGAGCAGTTCGTCGGACGGCGCGCCCCAAGGCGTGTCCACCGCAATCCACTGCGCATCCTCCAGCGCGTCCATCTCGTAGAGGCCGGAGCCGCCGATGATTCCGATCGTCCATTCGCTCATGGGGCTCTCCTAAAGAGGGGTGAGGAGGATGCGCAAGTCGTTGACGTTGGTGCCGGTCGGGCCGGTGACGAAGAGGGCGTGGCGGGCGGCGAGGAAGGCGGCGCTGTCGTTGGCGGCGAGGGCGGCTTCGGCGGCGGCGGGATCGGAGGCGGTGGTGTCGTCGAAGAAGGCGCCTGCGGCATGGGAATTGCCGTCGATGCCGTCCGTGTCGCCGGCGAGGCCCCGTATGTGGGTGCCGCGCAGGGCGAGCGCGGCGGCGAGGGCGTATTCGTGGTTGGGGCCGCCGGTGCCTAGGCCGCGCACGGTGACGGTGAGTTCGCCGCCCGAGATGAGGGCGGTGGCGGGCGGTGCTTGGAGGGCGAGGCGGGCATGCTCGCGGGCGACGTCGCGGGCTTCGCCTGCGCATTCGAGCGTGACGGGGCGGTAGCCCAAGCGGCGGGCCTCTTCGGCTGCTGCGGCGAGCGCATCGGTGCCGCTGGCCACCATGCGGTATTCGCCGGCGACTTGTTTATCCGTTTCGGACCAACCTCGCTCGGGGTCGGGGATGTCGTAGCGGCGCAGGATGGCTTGGGCGTTCGCGATGGTGGTCGGATCGGCCACGGTTGGCCCGGAGCCGATGTCGGCGGGTTCGTCGCCGAGTACGTCGGAGATGGCGAGGGTGACCAGCCGCGCCGGTGCGGCGGCGGCGGCGAGGCGGCCGCCCTTGAAGCGGGAGAGGTGGCGGCGGACGCAGTTGATCTCGCCGATCGACGCGCCGGAGCGGAGGAGGGCGGTTGTGACCTGCTGCTTCTTGCCCAGCGTCAGACCCTCGCCCGGAAGGCAGGCCAAAGCGGAGGCGCCGCCGCTGAGCAGGACGAGGACCAGGTCGTCGGGTCCAGCGGAGGCGGCGAGGGAGAGGAGGCGCTCTGCGACGGCGAGGCTTGCGGCGTCGGGCACCGGGTGCGCGGCCTCCAGGAGTTCGACCCGGCCGAGCGGCTCGGCGCTGCCGCGGCGGGTGACGGCGAGGCCGGTCAGCGGGCCGGGCCAGTGCGCCTCCACCGCGCGCGCCATCGGCACTGCAGCCTTGCCGAGCGCGAGCACGAAGGTGCGTCCAAGCGGCGGCTCAGGCAGGTGCGGCGGCACTACGCGTTCGGGCAAGCACGCCTTCGCCCCCGCCCACCAGATCGCTTGCAGGTCGTCCAACAAACCCCTTTCTCTACCGATCAGGTTGAGTTACATTGATCCTCGTGAGACGCGCTCTCCGCCTTGGCATTCGCCTGCTTGGCGCCCTTGCGGCGATCCCCGTCCTTTACCTGCTCGCCGCGTTGCTGCTCGGCACGATACCGGCCAATCGCGGCTGGGAGGAGCCCAAAGACGGCGTCACCCTGTTCATCCGCACCAACGGCGTCCACACCTGGATCGTGGTGCCCGCCGTGTCGCCGGAAATGGACTGGCGGCCGTTCGCGCCCGCCGTGCATTTGAAGGACCCGAACTGGGGCCGCGCGAGTCATGTCGCATTGGGCTACGGCAACCGCACCTTTTACCTCGAGACGCCGACCTGGGGCGATCTCAGCATGAAGAACGCCTTTCTTGCGGCCTTTGGCCAGGGGCGCAGCCTGGTGCACGTGGATTACACGCACAATCCGCAGGCCGACGAGTTCACCAAGCCGATCCGTGTCACGCACGAGCAATATGCCCGCCTCGCCAAGCACATGGCGGCGAGCTTCCAGCGCGGGCCGGATGGGAAGACGATGCCGGTGCTGGGCCGCGGCTATACGTCGTCCGACATGTTCTACGAGGGGGTGGGGCCGTACAGCGCGCTTTATACCTGCAATGCCTGGACGGGGGAGGCGCTGCGGGCGGCGGGGGTGAGGATGGGGCTGTGGACGCCGTTGTCGCAGAGTTTGATGTGGCGGGTGGATTGAAATCCTCCCCTGCATTTGCAGGGGAGGGGGACCAGCCGGAGGCTGGTGGAGGGGCCGAGCGAAGCGAGGAGGCACACGGCTCCGGCTTCGCCTCCGCCGCCCCTCCACCATGCTGCGCATGGTCCCCCTCCCCCTGCTTCGCCGGGGGAGGATTGCGGGCTACCCAGCCCCCCGCCGCTGCGGTAGAGAGGCGGCGATAACAACATAGGGGGCTATGATGGCCAAGATACTCGGCAACTTCCACCTCGCGCTGCTGATCGGCGTTGCGCTGATGATCGCGGCGATGTTCGGGCTGCACGGCGACCTGCTGGGCGACGGCACCTACCAGTGGCAGCATTTCCTGCGATACCTGCACATTTTCGCGGGCATCCTGTGGATCGGGCTGCTCTATTATTTCAACTTCGTCCAGATCCCGACCATGCCCAAGGTGCCGGCCGAGCTGAAGCCGGGCGTCACCAAGCACATCGCTCCGGTGGCCCTGTTCTGGTTCCGCTGGGCGGCGCTTGCCACCGTGATCCTCGGCCTCGTTACCGGCGAGATGAAGCAGGGCGGCTACACCGCCCGCGCGCTCGGCCTGCAGGAGGGCTACACCACGATCGGCATCGGCATGTGGCTTGGCATCATCATGGCCGCCAACGTGTGGTTCGTGATCTGGCCGAACCAGAAGCGCGCGCTCGGCATCGTGCAGTCCGCCGATGACGTGAAGGCGCGTTCGGGCGTGGTGGCGATGATGGCCAGCCGCACCAACCTGATCCTGTCGATTCCGATGCTCTACTGCATGGTGCTTTACGCGCACCTGGGCTCCTAAGCCCCTAAGGAATTGCCGCCGCGGATGACTGAAAGCTGGTCTTTCTCGATCGACCGCGGCGGCACCTTTACCGACATCGTCGGCCGCTCGCCGGGCGGTGAACTCCATGTCCTGAAACTGCTTTCCGACAATCCCGGCGCCTACGAGGACGCCGCGGTCGAGGGGATCAGGCGGCTGGTTGCCACGCACGGCGAGGCTCCGGTTGCGTCGGTGAAGATGGGCACCACCGTCGCCACCAATGCGCTGCTCGAGCGCAAGGGCGAGCCGACTTTGCTCGCCATCACTGCGGGCCACGGCGACGCGTTGCGCATCGGCTACCAGGCGCGGCCAGATATATTCGCGCGAAAGATCGTGCTTCCCGAGGCGCTGTACGGCGCGGTGGTGGAGGTGGACGAGCGGGTGACCGCGGAGGGCGAGGTGCTTCGGGCGCTGGACCTGGAGCGTGCTCGTGCGGATTTCGAGGCGGCCTTTGGCGAGGGCTACCGCGCCATCGCGATCGTGCTGATGCATGGCTGGCGCTGGACCGCGCATGAGGAGGCGCTGGCGGCGCTCGCCGGAGAGGTGGGGTTCACGCAGGTTTCGGTGAGCCACCGTGTGGCGCCGCTGATCAAGCTGATCGGGCGCGGCGATACCACGGTGGTGGATGCGTATCTGTCGCCGGCGTTGCGGCGGTATGTGGACAAGGTGGTTGCCGCCCTTGCCCCCACCCCGTTCATGTCGAGCGAAGTCGAGACATCCAGTGAGCGTTTCTCGACTTCGCTCGAAACAAGCGGTGAGGAGGCGCGGCGGCTTCCTTCCATGACATCCTCGAGTGGGCGTTTCTCGACTTCGCTCGAAACAAACGGGGCTGGGGGGCGGCCGCAGCTTCTTTTCATGCAGTCCTCGGGCGGGCTGACCGATGCCTCCTCCTTCCAGGGTAAGGACGCCATCCTCTCCGGCCCGGCCGGGGGGATCGTGGGGATGGCGCGGACGGCCGAGGAGGCCGGGTTCCCGCGCGTGATCGGCTTCGACATGGGCGGGACGTCCACCGATGTCTCTCACTATGCCGGCACCTACGAGCGTACCAACGAGACGGTGGTGGCGGGGGTGCGGGTGCGGGCGCCGATGCTGGAGATCCACACGGTGGCGGCGGGTGGCGGATCGGTGTGCTTTTTTGATGGGACTCGGTTTCGGGTCGGGCCGGACAGCGCGGGGGCGGTGCCGGGGCCGGCCTGTTACCGGCGCGGCGGGCCGCTGACGATTACCGACTGCAATGTGGTGCTCGGCAAGATCAGGCCGGAGCATTTTCCTTCGGTGTTCGGGGAGGGCGGCGACCAGCCGATCGATGCGGGGGCGTCGCACGCCTTGTGCAGCGCCATTGCCGAGCAGGCGGGGATGATTTCGCGGGCGGTGGCGGAAGGCTTCGTGCGGATCGCCGTCGACAACATGGCGAACGCAATCAAGCGCATCTCCATTGCGCGTGGGCACGATGTGACTCGCTACACCCTTGTATGCTTCGGTGGCGCGGGCGGGCAGCATGCGTGTCTGGTGGCGGACGCCCTGGGGATCGAGCGGGTGATGGTGCATCCGTTGGCCGGCGTGCTTTCGGCTTATGGCATGGGGCTGGCCGATATGGTGGAGTTGCGGCAGCGCAGTCTCGCGGGTGGGGTGTTGGAGGAGGCGCTGGATGCGCTTGCCGATGAGGCGGAGGGGGCGTTGCGGGGGCAGGGTGTCGGCGCGGTTGAAGTGCGGCGGCGCGCGGTGCTGCGGTATGAGGGGAGCGATATCGGGCTGGAGGTGGAGGCTGGGCCGTTCGAGCAGATGCGGTCGGCGTTCGAGGAGGCGCACCGGGGGCGGTTCGGGTTTTTGATGGGGGACACGCCGGTCGTGGTCGAGACCGCGGTTGTGGAGGCTGTCGGGAAATCCTCCCTCGGATTTCCGGGGGAGGGGGACCAGCCGAAGGCTGGTGGAGGGGCCGAGCGGAGCGAGGAGAACGGCTCCGGCTTCGCCTCCGCCGCCCCTCCACCGTCCTCCGGACGGTCCCCCTCCCCTGCAAATGCAGGGGAGGATATTTATGATCGCGCGACTCTTTCGCAGGGGTCCTGTATTTCCGGCCCAGCCCTGATCATCGATCCCTCCGCCACCACCGTGGTCGAGCCCGGCTGGCAGGCCGAGGTGGACAGGCTCGGCAACCTCATCCTCACCCGCTCGGCTCCGCGCGCGCAGGCGCGGCACGATGCGGCGGAGGCCGATCCGATCATGCTGGAGGTGTTCAACAACCTGTTCATGGCGATCGCCGAGGAAATGGGCGTCGCGCTGCGCAACACCGCGACGTCGGTGAACATCAAGGAGCGGCTCGATTTCTCCTGTGCGATCTTTGACGCGGGAGGCGCGCTGATCGCCAACGCGCCGCACATTCCGGTGCACCTCGGCTCGATGGGCGACAGCATCCGCGCGGTGACCGAAGCGCGCGGCGGCGGCGCGGACGGGCGTGGGATGAAGCCGGGTGATGCCTATGCGCTGAACGCGCCTTATCGAGGCGGAACCCACTTGCCCGACATCACGGTGATCATGCCGGTCTTCGCGGACGAGAGCGATGCCGCGCCGGCCTGGTTCGTTGCGGCGCGCGGCCACCATGCCGATATCGGCGGCACCGCGCCGGGATCGATGCCGCCGGACAGCAAGACGGTGCACGACGAAGGCGTGCTGATCGACAATGTCCTGCTGGTCGATGCCGGGCGCTTCCTCGAAGCGGAGATGCGCGCACTGCTCGGCTCCGGCGCCTGGCCGGCGCGGCGGCCGGACCGGAATATCTCGGATTTAGAGGCACAGGTGGCGGCCTGTGCACGCGGCGCGGCCGAGCTCAAGCGGGTGGCGGGGGATTACGGGCGGGCGGTGGTCGACGCCTATATGCGCCACGTCCAGGCCAATGCCGAGGAAGCGGTGCGGCGGTTGATCGGACGGCTGTCGGACGGCAGCTTCCGCTACGCCATGGATAACGGCGCGGAGGTTTGCGTGCGGGTCACGGTGGACCGGGAGGCGCGCTCCGCCGTGGTGGATTTCACCGGTACGTCGGATCAGCAGCCGAACAACTTCAACGCCCCCTTGTCGATCTGCCGCGCGGCGACCTTGTACGTGTTCCGCACCATGGTGGACGATGCGATCCCGATGAACGACGGTTGCCTCAGGCCGATCACGCTGGTGGTGCCGGAAGGCTCGATGCTCAACCCCGCCTATCCCGGCGCGGTGGTGGCCGGGAATGTGGAAACCAGCCAGGTGATCACCGACGCGCTGTTCGCCGCCTGCCGCGCGCTTGCGCCGAGCCAGGGGACGATGAACAACTTCACCTTCGGCGACGAGACGCGCCAATATTATGAGACCATCGCCGGCGGCGCGGGTGCCGGGCCGGAGTTCGACGGCGCAAGCGCGGTGCAGACGCACATGACCAACAGCCGCCTGACCGACCCGGAGATACTGGAGACGCGCTATCCGGTGCTGCTGGAGCGGTTTGGGGTGCGCGAAGAGTCGGGCGGGGACGGGCGGCACAAGGGCGGCGACGGGGTGGTGCGGCATGTTCGGTTTCGTGAGCCGATGCGGGCGAACATTCTTTCGAACCGCCGAGAGGTCCCGCCGCGCGGGATCGAGGGCGGCGGCGCTGCAAAGGGTGGTCTGAACCAGGTGGTGCGGGCTGACGGAACCGTGGAAACGCTCGGCGCCACCGCCTCGGCCGAGATGGGGCCGAGCGACATGTTCGTGATCGAGACGCCAGGCGGTGGCGGGTTCGGCTCTCCCAATTCCTCCCCTGCAATTGCAGGGGAGGGGGACCATGCGCAGCATGGTGGAGGGGCCGAGCGAAGCGAGGTTGCCCACGGCTCCGGCTTCGCCTCCGCCGCCCCTCCACCAGCCTACGGCTGGTCCCCCTCCCCTCGAAACGAGGGGAGGAATAAGGGTTGACCAACTATTGGGTCCTGCTTGGCATTCTGATCGTCGTCGCCGGGTTTGCGCTGCGCCTCAACCCGATGCTGGTCGTCACCGGCGCGGCGATCGCCACCGGGCTGATCGCGGGCATGGACCTCCACGAGGTGATCTCCACCTTCGGCAAGGGGTTCAACGACAACCGCGTGATCGCGATGGTGTGGATCGTGCTGCCGGTGATCGGGCTGCTCGAGCGCTACGGGCTGCAGGAGCGGGCGGCGGCGGTGATCCGAGGGTTCCGGACGGCGACGGCCGGGCGGTTGCTGCTGTTGTACCTCGTTTACCGCCAGTTCGTGTCCGCCATCGGCCTGCACTCAACTGCGGGGCACGCGCAGACGGTGCGGCCGCTGGTTGCGCCGATGGCGCTGGCCGCGGCGGAGAAACAGCACGGCGCGCTGGCTGAGGACGATGCCGAGAAGGTGAAGGCCTATTCGGCGGCAACGGACAATGTCGGGCTGTTTTTTGGGGAGGACATCTTCTTCGCGATCGGCTCGATCGTGCTGATCCAGCAGGTGCTTTCGACCTATGGGATCGCGCTGGCGCCGTTTGAGCTTGCGGTGTGGGCGATACCCACGGCGATTGCGGCATTCCTGATCCATGGGGCGAGATTGCTCAGGCTGGATCGGCACCTGTCCTCCCCGGGACGGGGAGGGGGGCCGGCGAAGCCGGTGGGGGAGGCTTCGAGCCCTCCACCGGGCCCCCTCCACCAACCTTCGGTCGGTCCCCCTCCCCGTTCCGGGGAGGATCAAGAATGATCGGCCTGCACCACCTCTACGTCCTCGCGGGCCTGATGTTCGCCGCGTTCGCGCTGCTGAGCGCCGTCGACCGCACCAATCCCAGGCGGTTCGGCAATGCCGCTTTCTGGGGCTTGATGGCGGTGAGTTTGCTTGGCGGCGATTCCATCGGAGACTTCGGCAACGGTTTGCTCGTGCTCGGCCTCGCCGCACTGGCGGGCTTCGGCTTTCTTGGCCGCTCGCATCCGCCGACCACCGGCCAGGCGGAGCGGGAGGGATATTCGGAGCGGCTCGGCAACCGCCTGTTCCTGCCCGCCCTGATCATCCCCGCCGTCGCACTGGTCGGCACGCTGCTTTACACCTACACGCCGTTCAAGGACTCCGGCCTTCTCGAAGCGAAGCGCGAGACGTTCGTGTTCCTTGGGCTGGGCGTGCTCGCCGCCCTGGCGGTGATCTTCATCTGGCTTCGTCCACCGGCCATCGCGCCGCTTCAGGAAGGGCGCCGGCTGGTCGACGCGATCGGATGGGCGATCGTGCTGCCGCAGATGCTTGCCGCCCTTGGCGCCTTGTTCGCGGCGGCTGGGGTGGGGACGGTGATCGGGGAGATCGCCAAGTCGGTCATTCCGGAGGGCAGCATCTTTCTCACCGTCGCGGTGTACGGCCTCGGCATGGCGCTGTTCACGATGATCATGGGCAACGCGTTCGCGGCTTTTCCGGTGATGGCGGCGGCGATCGGCGTGCCGCTGCTCATCCAGGGCTATGGGGGCAATCCGGCGGTGATCGGCGCCATTGGAATGCTTGCCGGTTTCAGCGGGACTTTGATGACGCCGATGGCCGCCAACTTCAACCTGGTGCCGGCGGCGCTGCTGGAGCTCAAGGACCGGAACGGCGTCATCAAGGCGCAGGTCGGCACCGCCTTGCCGCTGCTGGCGATCAACATCCTCTTCATCTGGTGGTTTGCATTTTAGCCGTCATGCCGGACTTGATCCGGCATCCATCTTCACTATCCACCTTCCAGCAAGAAGGTGGACCCCGGATCAAGTCCGGGGTGACGGAGTTCCGGATTTGACCCACGCCCTCACCCCCGAACCCGCCGCCCGTTTCGCCGAGATCGCGCTTGGCCATGTCACGCGCGAATATCCGCACAAGCTCGACCATGCGATGACCGGGCCGGAGGATGTTCGTGGGCCGCGCGACCTCCACCCGATCTTTTTTGGCAGTTTCGACTGGCATAGTTGCGTGCACGGATGGTGGCTGCTGCTGCGGCTCAGGCGGCTGTTTCCGGACATGGCGCCGGTGCCGCGCATCGAGGCGTTGGCCGCGGAGTTCCTGACGCCTGCAAACGCCGCGGCGGAGCTTGCCTATCTGTCTCGCCCCGCTTCAGCCGGCTTCGAGCGGCCGTACGGCTGGGGGTGGCTGCTCGCCCTGCACCGGGAGGCACAGCGGCACGAGGACCAACCCTGGGGCGCGGAGCTGGAGCCGCTCGCCCGCGCCTTCGCGGATCGCTTCACCACCTTTCTGCCCAAGCTCACCTACGCGATCCGCACCGGCACCCACTTCAACACTGCCTTCGCCCTTATTCTCGCGCTGAAGTGGGCGGAGGCGAATGACGAGGCGCTTGCCGGGCTCATCCGCAAGCGCGCCATGGACTGGTTCGGAGCGGATCGCGGCTACCATGGCTGGGAGCCGGGCGGGGACGAGTTCCTGTCCAGCGGCCTGTGCGAGGCGCTGCTGATGCGGCGCCTGCTCGGCCCCGCCGAGTTCGCCGGCTGGTTCGAAGCGTTCATGCCCGACGCGGCGGCGGGCGAGCCGCGCAGCCTGTTCACCCCCGCCTTCGTCTCCGACCGGTCGGACGGCAAGATCGCCCATCTCGACGGCCTCAACCTCAGCCGCGCCTGGTGCTGGCGGGGGATCGCCGATGCGGTCGAGCCGGATTTGGCCGAGCTCTTCCGACGCACCGCCGCCGAGCATCTCGACGCCAGCCTGCCCCATGTCGCGGGCGATTATATGGGCGAGCACTGGCTTGCCACCTTCGCGCTCCTCGCGCTCGAGGCCGGCTGATGGAACTGATCGCACCAGCTTTTTCGAACACGATGCGGGCGCTGACGCCGGGCGAGATCGCGCTGTGCCGCTCCATCTACCCGGGCGAACTTCCGTACGAGGATGTGCGGATCGTCGACGGGCCGCTGGTCAACGACTTCGCCGAAGCCGCTTTTCGCAACACCAACACGGCCATCACCCTTCGCAGGACGATCTACCTGCGGGTGCATTATTGCCCGGACTTCTCGAAGGCAGGCGCGGATGCGCGGCGCTTGTTCGTGCATGAAATGACGCACGTCTGGCAGTGGCGAAGGCTAAGCGTGTTCGGCTTCCTGTGGCGCTACGCCCGCGACTTCATCGCCTGCCGGGGCAGCGCCGCCGCGATGTACCATTATGACGAGGCCAGCCCGGCCTTCGCCGGGTCCCGCCTCGAAGCGCAGGCCGAGATGGTCGGCGACTACCAGCGCGCGGAGGGCCCGCAACGCGCGCTGATCGAGCGCAAGCTTGCCCGGACCGGCTTCTACGGCCTTTGACGGCAATAAGGCTGCGCCGCCGTCCAGGCCGCGATATCGGCGCGCTGCTCAGGCCGGCGGAACGGGCTCCAATATGCGGCGGCACCATTCCAGGTGCCGTTCACCCGAGCGGAAATCGATCCGCCGCGCGGCACCTGGCGATTAAGGATGCGCACCGCGCAAGCGATGTTCGTGGCAGGGTCATGAAGCTGCTGGGCATCGGTTATGCCGCAGCCATAGCCGTTCGCGCTCTCGATCGAGAGCTGGAGAAGGCCGCGGCTGATGACGGGCTCGCCCTGCGCATCGGGGAAGCTTTCCCGATAGGTGACAGCAGGGTCGTAGTTGCTTTCGAAAAGCGCCAGCGACGACAGCAGGCCGACCCAGAAAAGCTGCCGGCCGGTCTCGTCCTGCGCGCCATAGGCTGGGCAATAGGCCGCAATGTCCTGTGGCAGGAAAGCCGGGCGCCAGAGGGCCGTGCCGTTGGCTTTCACCGCTGCCCAGGCCGCCTCGGTCCAGGCGCGCCTTTGAGGCGTGTCGCCCCAGCGCGCCGTAGCTCCAGCGGGAACAAGCCCCGCGGAGGCGGGCGGGAGCGTCGCGGCATCGAGGGATGGCGAAAGCACTTCGTCCACCGCGGCTGCAAAGCGGGAAAGGTCGAAGCTCTGCGGATCGTCATGAGCGTCCGCAATGCCCGCGTCCAGCGTTGCGTGGAACGCCGGAACCAGCCACCGCCCGGCGCGGGCGCTGGCGATCGCGTAGAGCAGGGCGACGGTGCGGTATTGGCCCGCGCCGAAGCCCGGATCGGGTGAGAGGCGGTCGTTCGTCGGTCCTCCCGCCGCCGGATCCCGCCGCCGCGGTTGCACAAGTTCGATGTGAAGGAACCGCCCGCGGCCCGGCAGTCCCGCGATCTGGAGTTCCAGCTTCGTCGCCCGCCAAGGGACCGCGAAGTCGTGGCCGACGCCGATTTCGCCGCGCCGGTTGACGAAATAATGCGCCTTCGCATTCGGCCCGAGATAGCCGGCCAGGCGATTGACGGTAGGATCGGCGTCAAGGTTCGCGGGGAACGGCCGGTTGCCGAGATAGGGCGTGCTCGTGTCGTGGATCACGAAATAGCGCGCCGCCTGCCCCGCCGCGTTGGTGGATACCGGCCGGGCGCGGTTGAGGCGGAAATGCGCCTGCTCGCCCGAAGGAAGCAGCCGGATCAGCCGGTCGAGTTCGGCCGCCGGCGGGGTGTAGGGCTGTCCGGCGCGGGCCAGCAGAGACGAGGGAACCGCCTGTGCGGCGAGACGTCCGCCGATCAGCACCTTGCGCAACAGGCACGACGCCTGCTGGCTGTCGCTCCCGGCGAACGAGACGGTGGAAGCGCTCCAGCCGCAGCCTGTCTCCTGAGCGGCGGCGGGGGCGGCCAATCCGCTTGCAAGCAACAGGCCGATCAGAGTCTTGCGCACCATCATGTCTCTCCCGTTTGCCGACGCGGAGCCAATGGCAGCCGCGGAGCGGCGGATACCTCCGCTCATTGCGCAGCCGTTCTAACACAAAGCCGCGCGCACGGCGTGATCGCCGTCACGCGGGCACAGCTGGTGCTCGAAACCGCAACACCCCTTTGCTGCGCACCAAGGGCAAAGGACCGCCGGCAGCTACGCGGCTAAGGTCAGCTTGATCTCCGCGAGCAGCTGCGCGATCGAAGGGGCAATTTCCCCGACGCTTACTCCCGCCTCGATGCGTTCCTCGATCTCGGACGCGAGGCGGCTGAGTTCGGGGAAGCCGAACATGCCGCCGGCGCCGGCGATACGGTGGCAGATGGCGCGCAGGGTGACGCGGTCGCCGTGCTCCGCCGACTCGGCAAGCGCCTGGCGCTCGGCTGCCAGGCGGGCGAGGAAGCGGCCGCGCAGCGCTTCCATCGGGTCGGGGTTCTCGCTCATGGCGCGCAGGAGGTTGCGGTTTGCGGGGCGACCAGCGGGGTGATCGTCACGGTGAGCGTGTCCTGGTAATTGGGCGCGGCGACCTTGCCGATGCCGCCTTCGAGCAGCACCGCTTCAACCGGCAGCAGTTGGCCCGATGACGCGAGGCCGGCGCGGGCGCAGGTGCGGTCGATGGCGGACGGGTTGGCGGCGTCGCGGGTCTGGCCGACGAAGCTGGCGCGATAGCGCAGGGCCTGTCCGGCAACCGCGACGCTGCCCCCTGGATAGGTGAGGCGGTAGCCGTTCTGGGACGTCATCCGCACCGAAAAAGGCCCGGAGCTCGCCACCCGGACATAGCCGGTTCGGGTGCCCGGGTTGGAGGCGACTTCGGCCGAGCTGCGGGCGCCGACATCGCCGAAATCGAGCGCCGGGCCGACATAGCTCGCCTGCACGGCGCTCAGCACGTTGACGTTGATCTGCACGGCGCTCGCCAGGCGCCGGGGGGTGGTCACGTCGGCGAGGCCGCCGGTGCCCGAGCAGACGTAGAGGATGTCGAAGCGGATCGGCTCGCCTGCCGACAGATCGGAATTGGCCGGCACGGTGACGGTGAGGTTGAACTGCGTCGACTGGTCGGACGCCGAAGCGCCGCCGAAATTGTAATAAAGCTGGCCGCTCGTTGTGCTGCCGAGCACCGGCCGGCCCTGGGTGTTGTTTTCCGGGTAAAGCACGTTCTGGCCGTTGTAGAGGATCTGGTAGGGCGGCGCGCCGACCGGCTGGGTAAGCACCAGGCTCACCGACTGGGTCTTGGCGCCGCCGCTGGCGATTCGGGTCAGGGTGAGCGGAATCGTGATCTGCTGCAGCGCATTGGGGCTGAAGGGGTCGTAGGTGACGGTGGACGGCGCCTGCGCCTGGCCGGTGACTCCGCAGCTGGTCTGCGCCCCGGCGGGCGCGGCGGCGAAGGCTGTGGCGAGCGCCGCGGCGGCGGCGAGGCGGCGGAAAAGCGTGGCGAGGCCGTTCATGATCATTCGCCTTCCTGAGGGCTGAGCGCGCCGGCGCGGACGATGTTCTGCGCTTCGGCGGGAATGTCGAGGAGGAAGAGACTTTTGCGGTCGTCGTTCATGACGAGGCGCCAGCGGCCAGGCGCGAGGCCGGTGGCGCCGAAGCGGCCGTCGCGGTTGGTGAAGATGGGTACCGGCGGCCGCTCGGGGTGGGCAAGCTCGGTGGCGGAGCCGGTGAGGAGGGCGATGGGCTTGCCGTCGACGCCGAGCAGGCGGCCGATGGCGGTGACCGAATAATCCGAGCCGATCTCCAGCTTGTAGCCGCCGCGGTAGGGCGGAAGCAGGCGAAAGGTGCCCTGGCCGAGATCGACCCCGGCTGGCGCGGCGGGCGCCTCGACGCCGACGACCCGCTCGATATAGGCGTTGAGCGAGGGGTGGGTGGCGGCGCCTAGGGCGCCGGTCGCGGCGGTGTAGCCGAACGGCCCGCGCTCGATCAGCACATTCTCGTTCTTCAGGTTGCGGTGGGTGGTGAGGATGGCGAAGCTGTCGTTGATCGGCCGGCCCCAAGACATCGCGCCGTCGGCAAAGGCCAAGGAGGTGCCGAAGCGAAGCGAGCTGCGCTGGCTCACCGAATCGCCGAAATTGCCGGCGAAGCTGCCATAATGGCTGAGGCCGAGCTCGGCGCGGTTGTGGTAATAGGTCCCCGACAGATTGGCGCCCGAGCCGAAATCGCTGCGCTCCAGGTCCGCGGCGAGGGTGTAGGCGCCGACGCCCTGGCCGGAGACGGTGGTGTAGGACAAGCGGGCGCGGTCGAAGCGGGTGTCGTAATCGGCGCGGACGCTCGACTTTCGATCGAGGCGCAGGGTGAGGGAGAGGAAGGCGCCGAGCCGGCGGCCGCGCTCGTCGCCCTGCCAGCTCAGGTCCGCGTTGAAGCTGAGGTTGTCGGACAGGCGCACGCCGGCCGTTCCGCGCAGCGAAAAAGCGTCCCTCTGCGCGCCTCGGCCGACCGAATAGCGGCCGTCGACACCAGTATAGATGCGGTTTCCGAACGCGTGGGAATACGCGCCGCCGGCGTCGAGCAGGAAGGGGTTGAGCGTGCTTCCCTCGCCGAGCGCGGTGAAGTTGGCGCTACGCGCCTCGGCGAAAAGGGTGAGCGAGTCGGAGCGGCCGCCGGAGCGCTGGATCAGGCGCTGAAAGGTGAGGGTGCCGGCCAGGCCCGCGCCGGAGCCGTCGCTGCGCGAGGCGGCGAGATTGCCGCTGAACAGCCCGAGCGGCGTCGCCCAGACCGCTTCGGCGCCGCCCATCTGGGTGCGGGCGTCGGCCTGGAGGTTGACGCCCAGGGTAAGCGCCTCGCTGGCGCCGAAGCGGAAGAAGCCGGTGATCGCGGGATCGTTGCTGTATTCGGGCCCGCGCTCTCCCGGCGGGGCAAGCACGCCGGCATAGAGGCCGAACTCGGTGAGCCCCTTGGCGAGCTGGGTTTGGTCGAGGAACAGGTTGAAGCGGATCGTCTCGGTGCGGCCGGCATCGTCGAGAATGGTCAGGCGCACGTCGTTGGCGCCCTGCGCGAAGGGGAAATCGCGCAGGTCGTAATTGCCGGCCTGGAGCTGGAGGCGCTGGAGGAGCTGGCCGTTGGCCTCGATCTGCACGGTGGCGGGCCGCTCGAGCCGGAAGCTGCGGCTGCCGCGCGGCCGGGCGATGCGCTGCGGCTGAAGCACCGAATAGCTGCGGAAGACCGACAGGCCGGCGATATCGGGCGCCGCCTGGAAGCCGCGCGAAACGGTCTGGAGGTCGCCAAGCGTCCAGCGGACCAGCCGGTTCTGGTCGTCATAAACGAGGCGGTTGCCGAGCCGGTTGAAGTCGGCGGCGCGCGAGCCCGGCTGCCAGATTGCTTCGCCCTCGGCGACAAGGCCGCCGAACATCCGCGCCGCGCCGTCGAGGAACATGGCCGGCGGCGCGAAACCGCTGTCGGTGCCGCCGTGGAAATAATCGAGATTGCCGCGGATATTAAGATAGGCGCTGGTCTTCGCCGGAGCGACGAAGGCGCCGATCCGGCTGTCGTCGAGGCGGCTCAAGGCGATGGCGCGGGCGAGGCGCCGCTCGGGCGCGACGGCAATTACGAGCTCCAGCGCCTGCGGATCGTAGCGCACCGCCACGCCCGAAGCGGCGAGGTCGGCGGCCGACAGGGTGCCCGCTCCGGCGTTGGCGCGCAGCGTGCGCAGGGCCGCATACTCGAGCACCGGCGCGAGAAGATCGAGCAGACGCGCCGAGTCGAAGGACACCCGGTCGTCCGGATCGATCGAGATCATCACCTCGCCGAGCGCCGCAGTGTCGAGCCGCGCGGTGACGGCGAGGGTTACCGCGCGTGTGGTGGGATTGAGCCGCTGCCCTGCGCCCGCCGCGGGCGGCTCGAGCACCACCCGCGTGCCGGCCTGCGCCGCCGCCGCGACAGGCGCCGCGGCGGCCGGGCTGCCGGGCAGGAGGGAAAGCGCGGCGGCGGCTGCAAGCAGCGCCGCCCGGCGGCGGGGCGTCATCCGGTGCTCAGTTCTCGGGCGTGAAGGTGGCTTCGATCACCGCGTCGGGCTGGGCCAGCGCGACCGGCACCACGATTCGCCTCGTCTGTCCGCCGGCGATCAGGCCGTAGCCGATCAACTGCTGGACTTCGGGGCCGGTGAACGCCGTCTCGGACAATCGCTTGCCGGCCCGGTCCTTTTGCACGATCCGAAGGCGGCCTTGCGAGAAGTAGCCGTGGGCGGCCGAGCCGTTGGCAACGGTGAGCGCAACCGCCGGGCGGCCGTCCTCGGTTGCCGCCACTTCGGCGCGCTCGATGCGAAGCGCAGGCTTGGCGTTGCCCGCGCTGACGCTGACCAGCACCTGGAAGTTGTACAGCACCTGGATCGCCGGCTGGCCTTCGGTGCGCTGCACCGGAAGCTGGGCGATGGTGACGTAATAATGCTTGGAGCGGGCAAGCTCCGGATCGCCGACATATTGGACCCGGAAGGCCTGGGTCTGGCCGGGCTGGATCGCCGCCTGGGGCGGAAACACCAGCAGGTCCTCCGATTCCTTGCCGGTGCCGGTGAAGCCGCTCGCGCTTGCGATCAGCTCTTCGACCCTGAGCTCGACGTGGAGCGGGGTCGAAAAGGTGTTCTCGACGCTGATCGTCTGGGTCATGCCGGCGCCGGCCGGGGTGAGGTTCACCACAACGGGGGAAACGGTCATCGCCGCAGCAGGCACGGCGACAAGCGCGGCGAGCGCGAGGAGGAAAGCGGCGAAGGATCGGCGAAGCAACTGGATCACGTATTTCTCTCCCGAATGCTTAAGGGGCGACGCTCAAGGTGATGGTGAGCGTGTCGGTATAGGTGCCTTCGATCAATTGCGAGCCGCCGGTGGCGGGCGGCGCGCTGACCCGAAGGAACGAGCCGGCTTGGTTCACCGAAGCGGCGGCGAGGCGGAGGCCCTGGGCGGTGGAGGCGGGGCCGCGAAAGGCGCAGGCGCCGCTCGCCGTCAGCGCGGAAGCGGCGCAGGTCGCGGCGGCGGTGGTTTTCCCGTCGGTGGAGACGAGGTTGAGGCTGACGTCGTAATCGGCGCGCGCCGTGTAGCCCGTCGCAGTCGCTCCGGAAGCGACCAGGCCGCCATTGCCGGACACCACGGCGACCCGCGAGGGGCCGGTGCAGTTGAGGGTGAAGGCGAAGGTGTTGGACAGCCCCTGCTTGTCGAAATTCGCCTGGCTGTAGCCGCCGGATGGCGCGGCGCCGTCGGCGAAGCCGCAGCGGCCGCCAACCGAGGCGGTGACCGGGATCGACAGAACGATCGGCGCGCCGCCCGCATAAGCCGTCGTCTGCGCGATCGCCGGAACCGCCCCCAGAAGGGCGGCGGCGCCGGCGGCGGCGAGAACGAGGACAAGGCGGACGAGCTTGGTCATGTGCGCATGCGAAAAAGGGGCCGGACGCGGGAAACGCGCCCGGCCCCTTTCTCTTCAAAACCTTCCGATCACAGGGTCGGGTTGATCGTCACGGTGACGACGCTGGTATATTTGCCTTCGGCGAGCAGGCTGGCCGCACCGCCCTTGGCGGACAGGCCGAAGACGCTGACCGCGACGTTGTTGGCGGCGCCGCCGGCGATGCGCTCGCCGACCTGGGCGGTCGCGGCAGCGCCGCCCACCAGGGTGGAATAGGTCACCGTCTTGGTGGTGCCCGACGCGGTGTTGACCTTGACCTGCGCGGTGTAATTGATGTCGTTCGAATAGCCCGCGCCCGCCGCGGTGGTGCCGCCGGTGTTGAGCGCCGTGGCGATCACGCCGATGGTTGGGTTGGCGGTGTTGCACATCACGCGGGTGGCGACGCTGAGGCTGTCGGCCGGGCTGCCGGTGGTGGAAGCGGCAAGGGTGCTGCGCAGCGTGCCGTCGGCGGCATCGAGGCGCTGAAGGTCGATCGCGCCGGCAAAGGTCTGCACTTCCGTGGCGCCGCCCGGGGCGACGACCGAGCAGCGGCCAGCGACGGTGCCGGTGACGTTGACGGTGCCGGTAACGGTCTGGGCGGAGGCCGGGGCGGCGGCGAGGCCGGCGGCGGCGACGAGGATGGTTGCAATGGTCTTCTTCATGGCGGCGTCCCTTTGAGTTTTCTGGTCTCGATGAGGGGGCTATGCCCGGGCGCGCCGCGCATCGATATTGGACGGATGGGAAAATCGACTAAGCCAGGCGGCATAGGCGGCTATACCGTTCGATATAGCCCGGGTGGCGGGGGCTAGGCCGCAGCCCCGCCGTCGCTCCGGGAGACGAGCAGCGCCAGCTCGGTGCGGCTCGCGACGCTGAGTTTCTCGAAGATGTTGTGGAGGTGGACTTTCACCGTACCCTCGCCGATGCCGAGTTCGCCGGCGATGTCGCGGTTCTTGAGGCCGCGCACTACCAGGTCGGCGACCGAGCGCTCGCGCTGGCTGAGCGTGTCGAGCGGCCCGCTACGGCCTTGGGCGGACAGGCTGAAGTCCATCGCCCGCTGAAGGATGTCGTGGTCGATCCAGCGCCGGCCGGCGATTACCGAATCGAGGCAGGTGAGGAGCTGGCTCATCGCCATCGCCTTGATGACGAGGCCGTTCAGCCCGGCCTGCAGCGCCTGGTAGACGCGCTCGTCGGGAATCCGGCCGGTGAGCAGCACCACCGGACGCTTGTCGCCGCGCTCGCGCAGGGTGCGCAGGACTTCGAAGCCGCTGCGCTCCGGCATGTCGAAATCGAGCAACAGGAGGTCGGGGCGAGCGGTGGGGACGAGCGCAAGGGCTTCCGCGCCATTCTCCGCCTCCCCGACCACCTCGTAACTGGAGCGGGAAAGAAGAAGCTTGATCCCTTCGCGCGTCAGCGGATCGTCGTCGGCAAGAAGAACCCTGATCGTCGGCCTCGTGTGCAACTGCCCGGAAACGGGGGGCATTGTCCGAACGACTAGACGTTCAGGCGGGGACGATGCAACGCATAGGGTGCCGCCTTGGGGCGATTGCGTCCCTCGAAAGCCCCGGGTCAGCGCGGCGTTACCGTCACCCGGATCACCGTGTCTTCGCCCGCGCCTTCCTCGACGGTGGCGCTGAGCGACGCCGCGACGGTGCAGTTCCTGCCCGTCGCCTGGGGCACCGCTCCGCCGGCCGAGGCAAGCGGATCGCCAACGCGGCAGGTGGCGGGAACATAGCCTCCCACCGTTACCGTGCCCATCGCGCCGCTGGCCGCATAAGCCCCGATCGTCACCATCACCTGCAGCATATTAGATCGCCTCCGGCCGCTATCCTCCGCCCCAACACTTTAAAGAGGTGTTAGCCGCAGGGTGGCGCAGGGCCTTATTTTCGCTTTGTTGCGAACCAGATGACGTGGCGCGGCCCCTTGCCGTTGCTTCGCGCGCGGACCGCCACTTCCTCGACCGCGAAGCCGGCGCGGGCGAGGGTGCGCGCAAAGGCCGGATCGGGCGCGGCCGACCAGATTGCAAGCACGCCGCCGGGCCGGAGCGCAGACTTTGCCGCCGCAAGGCCCGAAGGGGAGTAGAGGCCGTCATTGCCCGCACGGGTGAGGCCGTCGGGGCCGTTATCGACGTCGAGCAGGATCGCGTCATAGGATCCCTTGCCTTGCGCGATGGAGGCGGCGACGTCGCCTTCGATGATCCGGACGCGCCGGTCGTCGAGGCAGCCGGCGGTGAGGTCGCGCATCGGGCCGCGCGCCCATTCGAGGATCTCGGGGACCAGCTCGGCGACGGTGATCGCGGCCTTGGGGCCGAGGCTCCTCAACGCAGCGCGCAGGGTGAAGCCCATGCCGTAGCCGCCGACCAGCAGCTTGGGCGCCGCCACGCGGACCAGCCGCTCGGCGGTCATGGTGGCGAGCGCTTCCTCGGAGCCGCTCATCCGGCTGTTCATCAGCTCGTTGCGGTCGAGCACGATCATGAAATCGGCCCCGCGCCTAAACAGCCGCAATTCGTCGCCGCCGGGGATTTGCGCGGTGCCGATCAGCTCGCGCGGGGTCATCGGTCAGCCACCGCCGGGCGCCTTCGATCCCATCGGCCGCCCTTGGGCCGGAAGCTGCTCGCCCCGTTCGCCGCGCTGCCAGTCGATCCGGTACAGGTCGAAGCGGCGGTCCGAAAGGTTGCGCACCGTGCCTTCCGCCCGCGCCCAGGTGAGGTCCGCCAGGTTGACGTCGGCAATGGTCAGGGTTTCAATATTCTCGCTCGCTTCCGCGGCGATGCCGTCGCGGGCGAAGGGGAAGTCGCAGGGCGTGAGGATGCAGGATTGGGCATATTGCACGTCCATATTGTCGACGCCGGGCAGGTTGCCGACATTGCCGGACAGGACAACGAAGCACTGGTTCTCGATCGCCCGCGCCTGGGCGCAATAGCGCACCCGCATATAGCCCTGGCGGTTGTCGGTGCAGAACGGCACGAAGATGATCCGCGCACCCTCATCGACCAGGCGGCGGGCGAGTTCGGGGAATTCGCTATCGTAGCAGATCAGCACGCCGACCGGGCCGATGTCGGTCTGAATCACGTCCACCGAGCTGCCGCCCTTGATCTTCCACCAATAGGCCTCGTTGGGCGTCGGGTGGATCTTCTCCTGGGCGTGGACAGAGCCGTCGCGCAGGCAGACATAGGCGACGTTCTGGACGCTGCCGTCGTCGGTGCGGGTGGGGTGCGATCCGCCGACGATGTTGATGTTGTAGCGAAGCGCCATGCGCGACAGTTCGGCGACGATCGGCGCGCGGTGCTCGGTCATCCGGTCGATCGCCGCCATCGGCGACAGCGTCTCCGTCTCGAAGGAGAGGAGCGACATGGTGAACAGCTCCGGAAAAACCACGAAGTCGGAGCGGTAATCGGAGGCGACGTCGACGAAATATTCGATATTGTGAACGAACTCGGCGAAATCCTTCACCGCGCGCGCCTGCAGCTGGACCGTGGCGAGCATGACGCTCTCGACGTCGCGGGGCACGCGGAAGGCGGCGGGCTCGTTGGGATCCAC
>Ga0190273_10000030_pt1 | contig 102779 bp, 103 predicted proteins | sample Popmic504IS_FD_134513 | JGI IMG/M metagenome (GOLD analysis project Ga0190273, IMG submission 134513) | Populus adjacent soil microbial communities from riparian zone of Shoshone River, Wyoming, USA - 504 IS | ecosystem: Environmental > Terrestrial > Soil > Riparian zone > Trees stand...
ACGGCGCGGACACTCTGAACGGCGGCATCGGCAACGATGTCCTGATCGGCGGCGCCGGTGCGGATCAACTGACCGGCGGCAGCGGCAAGGACACGTTCCGCTTCGAAGACGTGAGCGACTCGAACACTACAACCGGGGTGGATACGATCCTCGACTTCGATGGCGCCACCGGCGAGCGGATCGACCTCTCGGCAATCGACGCGAACGGCGCTGGAGCGGGCAACGGCGCCTTCTCGTTCATCGGCACGGACGTGGACTTCAATCACGTCGCCGGCGAACTGCGCGTCGTGCACGACGAGTTCAACAACTGGTTCGTCCAGGGCGACACCGACGGCGACGGCGCGGCCGACCTCGTCATCCAGGTGTCGAACGGCGGCGACATCCTCTGGGGCACGCAGCACTTCCTGCTGTGACAGCTGAAAGCATCGCAAACCGTCGGCCAACCCCAAAAATAGCCGCCTGTTAGAGCCGGTGCCCTGTAGCCCCAGGGCTCCGGCTCGCATAGGCTGTGAGCTGCGTACCACTCATGTATGCTCTCCAAAGGTACGCAACTTAGAAGCGGCCCGGCCACCGCTGCTGAATGTCCGCTTACGGCCCAAAGCAGAGATTCAGAGGGGCCGCGCGGCGCAGCCTCTTATGGCCTGCCGGGCTGGCCGACTAGACCACGGGCGAAGCGTGCGTTCCACGGATAGAAATCGCTGAACGGAAGCCCGGGCGGCAATAGGAACTTCGCCTCGTCGGCGGTCTCGTAGATCGCCCCGAGGTCGCGGCCATAGAGCTCGATCCAGTCGGCGATATCCCAGGCAGCGAGCAGCGCCGGCAACTCGGCGCGCATTCCAGCTTCTCCACGTCGCTAGCCGGGCACAATATGGGCGAAACGCTCGCTTTCCGGTACGCCTGAGCGGCCGCCGGTTCAGACCCGTGCGCGGGCAAGCAGCCGCCGTGCTTCGTAGACGTGCATCGCCTCGATCATCGACCCCTCAAACCACTAGTATACTTCAGGTTCCTGTTGCCAACTCACGCACCTAATCAGAGTGCGAAAAACTCGCCGGTCACCATAGGAAAACGAAGATATAAAGCGCCTTCAAGTCATACAATAGATCTGAGAATATCAATGCACGCCTTAATTGCGCTTCACGGAAGTCCCATCGGAACGCGATTGACACGGCTGCGGTCTCGTGCAGTTTTAAAACATGTCGGGAGGGGCTAAATGTTGAGGTGGGGCGCGAGACGAGGTTTCTCGTAGCGGCGGCGGTCATCGCTTCGGCGGTGCCCGCAAGCGCGAGCGAAACGATCGTCTACGGCTATGACAATCTCGGCCGCCTTGTACGTGTGGATCGCAGCGGCAGCGTCAACAGCGGAAAGAGCGCTGTTTATACTTATGATGCCACCGACAACCGCACCAACGTGGCCGTAGCCGCCGGTGGCGCATCCCCTCCTGCCCCTTCAGGGACCGCTTTCACGATCGGCAACGCTTCCGCGGTGGAAGGAGACTCCTTGTTCTTCACGGTCTCCCGCTCCGGTAGCACCGCGGCCGCGGCCAGCGTCTTCTTCTCAACCGGCGACGGCACCGCCCTGCACACAAGCGATTACGGGCCGGTGAGCGACAGCGCCAACTTCGCGGTCGGCGAGAGCAGCAAGACGCTTAGCATCGCAACCATTCAGGACAGCACGCCTGAAAGCACAGAGACTTTCAGCCTGACCCTGTCCTATCCGTCAGCGGGCTATACGCTCGCCGGAACGGGGGTCGGTACCGGCAGCATCACCGATGACGACGCGGCGGTGAGCAGCTATTCCGTCGCTGATGCCCAGGCGAACGAAGGCAGCTCCCTGTTTTTCAAGGTAACCCGCACCGGCGCCACGGGCGCGGCGGGGACCGTCAACTACCAGACTTGGGACGGCCCCGCGCCGAACGGAGCGCTGGGCGGCGCCGATTATTATGGCGGGGGAAGCGACATTACCTTCGCTGCCGGTCAAACCGAACTCTACCTGAGCTTCGCCACCATCGCCGATGGATCGCCGGAGGGACCGGAAACAGTCACCCTCACCATCTCCTTCCCGAGCGGCGGCGGCACGATCACCCGGGGGCAGGCGACCGGGACAATCATCAGCCCATGAGCCGTCCGCCCGGCCAGCCTGGATATAGGCAGGAACTCGAGAGGACGAACGTGACCCGCTTAGCCTTACCCCCCATCCCAATCATGACCCCGCCGGCGGCGGTCTTCTCCTGCGAAGCCGCGATGCAGCGGCGGATCGGATGAGCCTGTTGCGGCGTATCGGCGAAACCTTCCGCTCACTGGCGCTTAGCGGCGTCAACGCACCTGCACTTGCGGCGATTGTGGCTGCGCTCCTCGGCGCTGCCTCTGCAGAGGCGCAGACCCAGACCAGCAGCAGCAGCCTGATCAACACGCCGGCCGAAAAGTTCGTCACGGCGCCGGGCGGTGTGGACATGCGCACGGGGCGATACGTTTACTCGCAGACCGATCTCAGCATCGGCGGCGGAAGCGGGGCACTTTCGTTGAACCGTATTCTCACGGCGGACGTTCCGGGCCACGTAAACCCGTTCGCGAACCCTTCCCATAATTGGGACGTCATGATCAGTGAGGAACGGATTGATATCGACAATCCGGACGTGGGTTCCGGCACCGATTATCGCATGAGCGTGCATTTCGGCGGCCGTTCGCAGACCTACCAATCCTATTCCTATGAAACCGGCTTCCGGCAGATGTCGTCGGGCGGCCATGCGCCGCTGACCTTCACGGGCGACCGCGCGACCACTTCGGCCCTTTCCACATATACGGCGGTGGACGGCTCCGTGACGACGTTCAGGTCCATCGGTAACGGGGATTGCTCAAGCACCCGCCGCTGCGCCTACGTCTCCCGCATCGACGAGCCGGACGGTACCCGGTTCAGCTTCAGCTACGTGGCCAGCGGCTCCGCTACGGGCGGCAGCGTGCGGCTCCAACAAATCTCGAGCTCGCAAGGCTTTGCCCTCCTGCTGGAAAGCAGCGGCAATATCGTCAGCAAGGCCTGCGTGCTCAACCTGGCTTCGGCGCCCGCCCCGACTAACGGCCTCTGCCCCGCTGGGGTGCCGACGGCGAGCTATGGCTACTCGGCGGCTAGCGGCACGACACGCCTGACGAGCTTCACCGGCCCGGACGACACGACCGGCGGTTTCACCTACACCCCCTTGGACACGAACCGGACCGCCATGGGCTTCGTCAAGCCCGGGCAAAGCACGCCTTGGCTCACCAACACCTTTCACACCGAAATGGACGAGCAGGAGGTTGCGCAGGAGAAAAAGCGAGCGAAGGAGTTTTAGATGAGATTAATTTTTACAGCTGCATCACTACTGGTGATGAGTTGCACAGCACCAGCGGCGACCAGGAATCCGGTTTTCACGACCCCTGAAAAACTTTCCAGTCAGCTAGTTATATTTTGCGGATATATGATAGATAGCGCAAATATAATTGAGAGCGCAGATCGGGAAGATCGTCGGCACCGGGGTGGAGTGTCGATTATGGATAAGGGACCTCTTGATCTTCGCTTTCGAGGGAAGCTCTGCGTGGAGGGGGAGCTCAGCTACATGGGGTGTGAAACTGGTCCCGATATCTGCACGGGAGCGGCATTTGACTACGGAGTGGAAATTCGGCGCGTCCTGAAGCAAGAGGTGCAAGATTAAGCCTTTTGAGGTCTGTGCCTCTCTGTGCCAAGGTCAGTCGGATTATAGCTCTATAGCGGTTTCGGGATGGAAAGAAACTGCCCAGATTAAAAGATTCGATAGGAATTATACGAAGACAGCCCAAAGAACATTCCATAACAATAAGACAGTACGTGTCGGAGCCACGGGTGGACGGCAAGGGACGTCGTTTAAGGTAAGTGGAAAACAAGTTGCCGCTTCGTTGGCCGGTCGTACCGTGACATATAGGGTCGGCGGAACGAACGGGCGAGCTAATATCGACACCGGCGGCAACCCTCTCACCCAGAGAATCTTCTCGAATGTTTATGAGTGGGAGATGGGCCAGTCTGATGCGCAGCAGCAGAGCGATATCGCCCATGATGGCATACACAGCACCGTCGCGGAGCGCATGGGCAACGCTCTGGCGCCCGTGTTAGGCAATGAGCCCTACCAAACCGAACATCAAAACCCCTATAATCAAGCGGCCAGTGAACAGGGGCCAAGCGGCAAAACGCGAGTTTTCGTAAATGGTAAGGAAGTAAAATGAAACGTGCGACGTCGGCGCTTGTGGTGAGATACGCCTTTTCCTCCCTTCTCTTGGCTGGCTGCCAACAAACTGTGGAGAGTAACAGGATTGTACTTCAAGGGTACAGCGACTCAAACTACGCGCGCCTTGATGCAGCTGTTGGCGCTCGCGTCTGCGTGGCCGGTCGCCTTTTCACAACGTCCGTAGGCGCCTATTACGCCCTGCAGCCGCCAGAGGACGACGGAGTCATTGACACTGCTTTTTCTAAAATAGTAATTGATCTTCCCGGAGTGGGCGCTTCGCAATCTTACTCTTCTCGAGGCCGCGTTCGAACTACGTGCGGTGTGCTAGAAGATGCAACGCCCTTCGAAAATTGCAGAGACCGGTTCTGCAGATGGTATCGGCTAGCCCAGACAGGCCGAGTGAAATCTAGCTGATACAGGGACTGCGGAGCCAGCTCGGGAGCAGCAAGCATTCCGCACGAGAGGGGCGCGAATTCCCAAAGATGCAACCTGGGGGCAGCAGGGGCACATCGAGGGTGATGGACTGGTTGACGTTCCCAGGGCGAATGCAGGTTTCCGCGATTCACAGCCCTTGGTGTCGAAGCTCGCTAACGTGGTGGTCTCGGATCGTCGTGTCGCGGTTCGAGAGATTGACAATGGTAGGTTACAGCACAGGATGCTAAAGGGTAAGATGACGGGCGATGAGGAGCGAGGAATTCAGTTGAATCTAGACAAAGAGCAAGTCTGTCCGATAAATGAGCCGAATTGAAGCTTTGATTGTGGCGCCGGTGGCCAGCTTATTTATGCTTGTGGGATGTGCCACGGGCATACCGCTTCCACCGGACGCTCTATTGCCTCAGATGCTCGCCTCGGCGCAGGAAGGACAACGTGTATCCGTGGTCGGCGATTTAGCATTTGGCCCCCTCGCTCGGCACCTCTGGACCAGCGACTCCGCTAAGCAAAAGCAGCAATGGGCGTCCTGTGTCACGCTGGTGGATATTGACGCACTTCGCCCCGATCTCACCCGTCTCTCCGGGCGGCGGGTCCTAATTACCGGAACCGTGCAAAAGGACGTTCTTAGCGGGTACGTCGATTATGGCGCGTGCAACCAAATAGGACTATCTGTTGAGGCAGTGAGTGCCGTTCGCAAATGAAGGCGGCGCCCTGTGGGTGCAAATCGATGCTTTGATTTACTGTAGGCCGTTGGTGCTACCGCAGCGTTCCAGGACTTCTTTGGAATACCATTGGAAACCTAAGGTTACACTCGGGAAGATGATCAGGATTGTCCTTGCTACTCTCATCTCGGCAGTTGGCGCGTGCGCCAGCCTCCCTTCTTCCATGAGCGGACTTGAGCTTCGGGAAACCCCTATGCTGTCGGCGCTACGTGTCACCAATCGCTCACATTCAGCGATCGAGATCGGCTACGGCGCAGCTCCAGGATTTCCAAAGCCTGAGATCTTTTTCGTCCGGTTTCGTGATAGCATGAAGCAGGTTGTACAGATCGACGGAGCAACGGACGGCTGGTGGACTCCAGCGATCACGGCATCAACACTGCGGACGACTTGGAGAACAGTCATCATCCCCGCGATGAGTTATCTTGACTTCGACCACAACATTGATTCTCTGACGAGAGGCTACAATCCCAAACAACGGATTGCGGGGCCCTGCGAGGTTCAGTTTCTCCTGTCAGGGAGGACCAAGCCTTCCGCACGAATGCGGTTTGAAGTTGTATCCGACTGGCGCGCCGCCCCCTGTCCCGAAGCATTCGAGTGAACCGCGATCATGCGGTGAACGGCCAGAACCAATATACCGGCACGGTCAGCAACGGCAGCCCGAGCGCGACGTTCACCCACGACGCCAACGGCAACCTCACCGTGGACGGTGCGCGCAGCTACGTTTACGACGTCGAGAACCGGAGCTGGTTGCGGAATATGACGGCGCCGCAAAGTCAGAGAGAACTCCCTCAGGCTTTTATCGAGGAGGAGGGCCAGAGATGACTATCCAGAATTCTTTGCAGAATGTACAAAGGACTTGGGTTGCGCCCCTGAGTATTCCTGGTGAATAGAATTAGAAGCCATCAAGTGGAACTCACACAGATATCAACATATCTGGTCGGCATCACTCTGCCACAACGTGTGTTGGGAATAGCGCGTGTTGCCTCTTTACCGAATGCCCTTTCCTACCCGGGGCAAAGTCAATGGTTTTTCGAAGCACAGGAGCCCTCGTTGTCATCTTTGACTCCGTTCCCGATCATGGTTCTAAGTTCCAGAGAATACTGCTCGCTTCTTCCTGGCGATGTCAAGATTGTGAATTTGGTAGGCTTGCACACCAAAGGCGCCGCAATTGAGCTTGTTTCCTACCTAACTGCAGCGGCTAAGTTCGGTGACTTTGTGGAGTAATCGCGTCTCGGCGCGCCGCATCGGCGGCGCATAGAGCGCCAGGATCACACGCGCATTTGGAAATACGACAATGAACCTCCTTACTGATCGTCGCACAGTGCTGCTTTCGGCAGGCGGGCTGACGCTGGGCGCCTTTTCGTGCAACTTTTACAGCTTGTGGGATCAGCCGCCCGCTCGCTGAACGGCGAAAATTGGCGCTAAGCGGAGCTGCCCTGCGTTGCGTCTGCTACTGGCCTTAGGCGGACCATCTCCTACTGGCGTCCCGCCTCAAAAGCGGACCTTCACTCCCGGTGGCGCAAGGCTTCGATAAAAAGGGCCAACGCCGGCGATTGCTGACGCCGGCTCGGATAATACAGGTGGTAGCCGGGGAAGGGGGGCGTCCAGTCTTCCAGGACCCGGACCAACTCGCCGGCAGCGAGATGCTGCTGAACATAATCTTCGGGGACAAAGGCAATGCCGAGCCCTTCGAGAGCAGCGCGGCGCATAACGGCGATATCGTTGGCGGTGACTTGGCCCTCCACTCGTACGTTGATCTCGCGGTCCCCCTGCTCGAATTCCCAAACGTACACGTTGTCGAGCGTAGCTAGCCGAAGATTGATGCAGTTGTGGGCGGCCAGATCCTGCGGTGTCTCCGGCTTCCCCCATTTCTGGAAGTACTCTGCGGTCGCCACGGCGGCCATCCGCAACTCGGGGCCGATGCGGACCGCGATCATATCTTGGGCAACCCGCTCACCCATCCTTATCCCTGCATCGAAGCGATCCGTGACGATGTCGGTCAGGGTGTTATCCACGTTTATCTCTAACCGGACGTCCGGGTAGCTCCGCAGGAATTCGCTGACCGCGGGCCACAGAACCGTCTCGGCGGCATGATCCACCGTTGTTATGCGGATCGTCCCGGCGGGCTTGTCCCGCATCTCGCTAAGGTGTTCGAGGGCGCTGCGGATCTGGTCGAACTGAGGGCCTATCGTAGAAAGCAGCCTTTCGCCGGCCTCTGTCGGCGAAACGCTTCGCGTCGTCCGGTTGAGCAGTCGAACGCCGATGCGCTCTTCGAGCGCCCGCATGGCGTGGCTGAGAGCCGACGGTGAGACACCGAGATGAGCGGCGGCGCGCGTGAAGCTTCGTTCTCGAGCAACGGCCACAAACGCCACCAGTTCTGTCATCGGCTCCCGCGCCATTACTGAACCCCGCTCACAGCTCCATGCCGATTATAGCCTCTAATGGAGCTTCTCGGCTTAGCCTAGATCGCCATTCATGCAACAAGCTACTTCCCCCGCACCGAGCGCCCTAACGCCTGTCTCCACCTCTAGCGCCACCAATGCCTCTGTGAGGCGAGGCTGGTCGGCTGTCTTCGCAATGACGCTCTGCGTGTCCACGCTGATTGCATCGGAATTCATGCCGGTCAGCTTGCTGACACCTATCGCGAATGGCCTTGAAGTTACGCAAGGCCAGGCAGGCCAGGCGATTTCAATTTCCGGGATATTTGCTGTCGTCACCAGCCTGTTCCTGACGTCGGCCGCCGGGAACATCGACCGCCGGGTTCTCCTGCTCGGGCTCACCGCTTTGATGATGGTTTCCGGCCTGATCGTCTCTCTGGCTCCGAGCTTCGAGGTGCTGATGGTCGGCCGGGCTCTCTTGGGGATCGTGATCGGTGGCTTCTGGTCGCTATCGGCAGCCATCGTAATGCGCCTCGTTCCGGAGAGTGACGTTCCCCGGGCTCTTGCCATGCTGAACGGCGGCAATGCCTTGGCAACGACTATCGCAGCCCCGCTGGGCAGCTTCCTCGGCGAAGCCATCGGCTGGCGCGGTGCCTTCTTCCTCGTCGTTCCGCTCGCGGCTGTCACCTTCGCCTGGCAAGCGATGACGCTTCCGTCATTGGCCCCTCAAGATCGTCGGGGGAAGGCGGGTGCGCTGGGCGTCTTACGCTTGCCGGAAGCAAGGATCGGAATGCTCGCCGTCGGCTTACTCTTCATGGGTCAGTTTGCGCTCTTCACCTACATCCGTCCCTTCCTGGAGAATGTGACGGGGGTCAGCGTCTCGAGCCTGTCCCTTATTTTGCTCCTGATGGGCGTTGCCGGCCTCATCGGTAGCTGGTTCGTGGGACGAGCAATTGCGTTCTCCCTTTCCGCAACGCTGATCATCGCGCCCATCCTGATGGGAGCCATTGCCATCGCTTTGACCATATCCGGCACCATGGCGCTTCCGACGGCTGCACTTCTAGCGCTGTGGGGCTTCATCGGGACGGCGGTCCCCGTCGCCTGGTGGACCTGGCTCAGCCGGACCATGCCGAACGATGCCGAGGCTGGCGGCGGGCTGATGGTTGCGGTCATCCAACTGGCCATAACCGTCGGCGCGGCAGGGGGCGGGCTCCTGTTCGACACGCTGGGTCACCAAGCCACTTTGATTGCAAGCGCCGCCTTGCTCGGTAGCGCCGCTCTCGTGGGTGCCGGGGCATCCCGGAAGGCACCTTCATCAGAGGTGGTGCCCGCTTAAGGCGCCTGGCCCAATAGTTGAGCCCTGTTCACAGCTTCATGCCGATTACAGCACCTAATGCCGAACAAGCTCACACCGTAGATAGTCTGAGTACAGCGATCACAACGGCAACGCCTCGGCAACCAGACGGAGAATCCGATATGCAAGACATCGAAACAGCAGCGCCGGCTGGGCGCTCTTCCGCTGGCCTCAGCCGCCGGAATCTTCTTGGCGTGGCCAGCGCTGGCGCGGTCGCATTGGGCCCTGTTCTGTTCATCCATGGCGAAAAGGCACACTCGCGCTACTTCAGCGAGACCGCCTACGCTGCGGCAGCGGAGCCCAAGGAGCTCGTGATCATCCCCGGCGCAAGCCACACGGATTTGTACGACCGCGTAAACATCATCCCCTTCGACAAGCTGACCGACTTCTTCACCAGGAGCCTGGCGGCATGAGTGGGCCGCCTCTCTCGGGCGCGTACCCGACGCCGGCGGGACAAACCGAGCCGGGAACAGAAGGTGTAACCAGGGCGGAGCAGGGCCGCTAAAGGCCTAGCGAAACCCGGATGTGGAGACGAACGTCGGAACCAGACGTGGCCGTGCGAGAAAAAGCTCGCAAAAACAGAGCCCTAGCTAGGCAGCTGGCGGAGCGGGAGGGATTCGAACCCTCGATACGCTTTTGACGTATACTCACTTTCCAGGCGAGCGCCTTCGACCACTCGGCCACCGCTCCGCATGCACTGGAAGACAGCGCCTCTAATAAAGGTTGCGGCGAAGGGCAAGCTCAGCGAGCACTCGAGTCCGCAAGTGCGTCGATCGTCATAGCCATGTCGATGTCGAGCCGGGTCAGCCCGCCGGCGCTGTGGGTGGAAAGGGCGATGTCCACCCGGTTCCAGCTGTTCGACCAGTCCGGATGGTGATCGGCTTTCTCCGCGGCCAAAGCGACGCGGGTCATGAAGGCGAAGGCGGCGGAGAAGTCGGCGAAACGGAAGCTGCGGCGGATCGCGCCCGCGTCCGCATCGAAGCGCCAGCCCGGCAACCGCGCAAGCGCGGCATCGCGTTCGTCGCCCGTCAGGCGCATCTCTTCCACTCTCCTCACCGTCCCTCTATGTCGCTGAGCGATGAGCGAGCGTCAAACCTTTGCGCCCGGCGCGGCCGAGATCGAGCGGTTGGCCGACGCCGCAATCGCCCGGATGCCTGACTTCTTCCGCCGCCACCTCGAAGGCGTGGTGCTCCGCATCGAGGATTTCGCCGAAGAGGACGTGCTCGCCGAACTCGGCATCGAAGACGCGTTCGAACTCACCGGCCTCTACACCGGCCGCCCGATCGGCGAGCAATCCTCTCTGCTGTCGGGCGAGCTGCCCGCCATGATCCACCTCTACCGCCGCCCGCTGCTCGACGAATGGGCGGAAACGGGGGTGAGCCTGGAAGCGCTCGTCACCCACGTCATCGTTCACGAAGCCGGCCACCATTTCGGCTTTTCCGACGCGGACATGCACGCCATCGAAGAGGCTGCCGGGTGAGCGACGCGCCGCTGCTGCGGCTCGACGGCGTGGCCTGCCTGCGGGGCGGGAGGCTGCTGTTCGAAGGGCTCGGCCTCGCGCTGGCGCCGGGCGAGGCCTTGCTGGTCACCGGCCCCAACGGCGTCGGCAAATCCAGCCTGATCCGCATCGCCGCTGGGCTTCTGCGGCCATCCGCTGGACGTGTGGAGCGTAGCGGGGCCACCGCACTCGCCGACGAAGCGCTGGCGCTGGACCCCAAGCAGACGGTGGCGGCGGCGCTCGGCTTCTGGGCGAAGCTCGACGGAACCGATGCCGCGCCGGGCCTCGACGCCATGGGCCTCACCCACCTGGCTTCGGTGCCGGTGCGGATGCTCTCCACCGGCCAGCGCAAACGCGCCGCTCTCGCCCGGGTGGTCGCAAGCGGCGCAAAGCTCTGGCTGCTCGACGAACCCGCCAACGGCCTCGACACGGAAGGGCAGGACCGCCTCACCGATGCGATTGCCCGCCACCGCGCAGCGGGCGGCGCGGTGCTCGCCGCCTCCCATCAGCCGCTCATCCTCGGCCCCCAGCGGGAGCTGGCGCTGTGATCGCCCCGCTGCTGCGCCGCGAGCTGCGCCTCGGCCTCACCGGCGGCAACGCCGCGCTGCCCGTGATCTTCTTCCTGCTGGTGGCGACGCTCTTCCCGTTCGCCGTCGGCCCCGACGCCCCCCTCCTCGCCCGCACCGGCGGCGGTGCGCTCTGGATGGCCGCCCTCCTCGCCGCCTTGCTTCCGGTGGACCGACTGGTCGAGCCCGACCGGGCCGCTGGCGTGCTCGACCAACTCGCGGTGCGCGGCGTGGCGGAGGAGGTCGTGGCCGCCGCCAAGCTCCTCGGCCATTGGCTAAGCTTCGGCCCGCCCTTGATGCTCGCCGCCGTCCCAGCCGCTGCCCTGATGAAGCTTCCCGCCGAAGTGCTGATGCGCCTGGAACTTGGGCTCCTCGCCGGCACCCCCGGCCTTGCCGCCCTCACCCTGATCGTCGCTGCCCTCACCGCTGGCCTCCGCGCCACCGCCGCGCTCGCCGGGCTCCTGATGCTTCCGCTCGCCGTGCCGCTGCTGATCTTCGGCGCCGCCATGGTCGAGCCCTCCGCCACCCCCGGCGCCGTCAAGCTCCTCGCCGCCGTCTCCCTCCTGCTGGTCGCCATCGCCCCCTTCGCGGCAGGCGCCGCAATGCGGGCCGCGCGCGACTAAAAATCCTCCCCCAGCTTTCTGGGGGAGGGGGACCGCACGCAGTGCGGTGGAGGGGCCGGCGCCATCGGCGCCGGTTTCACCGTCGCCGCCCCTCCACCACCCTTCGGGTGGTCCCCCTCCCCTGCAAAAGCAGGGGAGGATTTAATCCTTGCTCCACCGCGCGAAAATCGCCGTCGGAAGCAGCAGCCCCCGCGCCTCTTCGCGCACCGCCATGTCCCCACACTCCACGCGTCCACCAAGATGCGCCGTCGCCTGCCTCAATAGCTCCCCGATCGCCAGCGCCGACATCCGCACCGCGTAGACGGTAAGCACCAGAAATCGGCTCTCCGCATCGAGCAGCTTGGCGCAATCGCCGATCAGCCCCGGCAGCCCCTCTTCAAGCCGCCAGACCTCACCCGTAGGCCCGCGCCCGAACTTCGGCGGATCGAGGATGATCCCGTCATAACGCCGCCCCCGCCGCACCTCACGGGCGGTGAACTTGGCCGCATCGTCGATCATCCACCGGATCGGCCGCTCGGCCATGCCGGACAGCACCGCGTTCGCCTTGCCCGCTTCCACCGACTTCTTGGACGCATCGACATGGGTAAGCTTCGCGCCCGTCGCCGCCATCGCCAGCGTGCCGACCCCGGTATAGCCGAACAGGTTCATCGCCTCCGAGCCCTCCCCCAGCCGCTCCCGCATCCAAGCCCATTGCGGCGCCATGTCCGGAAAGAATGCGAGGTGACGGAAGGGCGTATTCTGGGCGCGAAACCGCACTTCCTCCCAGCGCAGGTCCCAGCCCTCCTTCGGCACAGGCCGGGAAAACTCCCAGCGCCCGCCGCCGTCCTCGTCCGATCCGGGAATGAACTCGCCGTCCGCGTCCCAAGTCTCGGACGCAGGCGCCCACATCGCCTGCGGCTCCGGCCGGACGAATCGAAACCTGCCGTAGCGCTCGAGCTTTCGCCCGTGCCCGCTGTCGACCAGCCCGTAATCCGCCCACGGCTCGGCGACGAGGGTGGAGAGGTTCATGCCGCGCGGACGGCGGGAAAGCCGATCGTGGCCCGTGCGCGCGCGCCGGCCAGGATCTTCGCACCCGCCGCGGCGACCTCGGCCAGCGTCACCTGCTGAAGCTCGGCGATCACCTCGGCAGGCCCCACCAGACGGCCATACACCGACAGCTGCCGCGCCAGGTACGAAGCCTGCCCCCACGGGCTCTCGATGGACATCAGCAGCCCGGCGCGCGCCTGGGTGCGCACCCGCTCCACCTCCCGCTCGGTCAGCGACGAAGCAGCGGCGGCGAGCGTCTCGTCGATCAGCTGCGCAGCGGCCGCCGACTCCCGCCGCGCGGTCGCGGCATAAACGTAGAACAGCCCCGCATCCGAATACGGCGCGAGCTGCGAGTAGATCGAATAGGCCAGGCCGCGATCCTCGCGCACCTGCTGGAACAGCCGCGACGACATGCCCCCACCGACGATGTCCGAAAAGAAGCGGGCGGCGAAATAATCCGGATCGCGCTGCGCAGGCGCTGCAAAGGCCAAAGCGAGATGCGCCTGGTCCGCCTTGGTGCGCCCGACCTTGGCGCCGCCGGTGAACACACCCGCCTCGGGCGCATCCAGTTCGCCGCCGGGGAGATCGCCGAACCATGCCGCGGCGAGCGCCACCAGCGCCTCATGATCCACCTTCCCCGCCGCAACCAGTGCCAGGCTCCCGGCGCGGTAGCGCGTCAGCCGCCAGTCGTGCAGGTCGGCCACCGTGATCGCCTCGATGCTCGCTTCCTCGCCAAGCACCGGCCGCCCGAGCGGCTGTTCCGCAAAAGCCGCCGTCCACAGATCGTCGAAGATGATGTCGTTGGGGGTGTCGCGCGCTTCGCCCAGTTCCTGGAGCACCACGTCCTTTTCGCGCTCCAGGTCCTCGGCGTCGAACAAGGGCCGCAGGATCATGTCGGAAATCAATTCCACCGCAAGCGGCACATGCTCGGCAAGCACGGTGGCGGTGAAGTTGGTGCCGTCGCGGTCGGTGCAGGCGTTGAGGTCGCCCCCGACATCCTCGATCGCCTCGCTGATCTCCCGAGCCGAACGCCCGCCCGCGCCCTTGAACACCATGTGCTCGTAAAGGTGGGCAATGCCGTTCAACCGGGCCGGCTCGTGCCGCGATCCGGCTTCGGCATACAGGCCGACGGCGGCGGTTTCGATGCCGGGCATTTCGCGGCTGGCGATTCGCAGGCCGTTGGGGAGTGTGGAAAGCTTCATATCTGCGCCTGCAGGTAAGGGCGCGCGGCCAAAGCTGCAACGGCGGCCAGTGCGCTAGGCAGGAGATTGCCCCTCCGGCGCACCGTCGCGGCGGCGGCGGCGGCGCAGGGCGAGGATGTAGATGATCGCTGCCGTAGCGGCGAAGAAGAACCATTGGCCGGCATACCAGCGGCTGCTGTTCTCGGCTGGCGGCTCCGGCGGCGCGCTTGGCTCGAGGCCGGGCGCCGGGTTCGATGCGACGATCATCGGCCGGGCGGCGGGCGACTTGCCGGTGATGCGCTGGACAAAGCCGGCGCCGGTAGGCGCGGCGATTACCACGCCGGCCACTTCGCCCCCGGTCCATTTGGCCTCGAACCGGGGATTGGCCGAGACGCCCATGTCCGCCTCGAAGCCGGGCCCCTCGGCGCCGGTGCGGCAGGAGGCGATGAAGCGGGTGCCGATCGTGCCCTTTGCCGAGTGTCCACCCGCCTTCCGCCAGGCGGTCGGCTGCAGGCAGAAGGCGGTCGCGCGGCGGTAGAGCAGGCTTTGGTCGACCGGCCCCATGGTCGGCAGGGCGATGGGCGGCAGGTTGCGGTTCTGCGCAAAGTGCGCGGCAAGCGCGTCCTTTTCGTGCGCGCGGCCGATCTGCCAGATGCCGAGCGCGATCATGGTCGCCACGGCCGCGGCGACGAGGATCGTGGGGATGAGCGGAAAACGGGTCATTCGCCGGTCGTCCGCCCCTCATGGGCGCGATGCTTGTATTCGAGCGCGAGAAGCAGGCCCTTGGAAATCCGCAACGATCCGATCACCGCGATGGACGTGATCGGCAGCCAGAGGACGACATGGACCCAGAAGGGCGGCGCGTAGGCAAGCTCCAGCCACATGGCGAGCCCGGTCATCAACCCGCCGATGACGAAGGTGAGGAACGCGGCTGGCCCGTCGCCGACGTTGAACGTGGAATAATCGAGCCCGCAGGCGTGGCACTTGGGCTGGAAGCTGGCAAGTCCGCGGTAGAGCGTCGGGGCGGCACAACGCGGGCACAGGCCCTTGAGCGCGGTGGCGAGCGGCGCGGGTGCGGGTACGGGTGCGTCAGTCATTCCGCATCAACGCCTACCAATCCCGTTCGTCTCGAGCGAAGTCGAGAGACCCGATCGAGCAAGGCCGAGACCTTCATCGAACCCGTTTCCCAGCCTCGCTCGGACCTGTGTCTCGACTTCGCTCGACACGAACGGGTGTAAAGCGTGCGTGCACTTGAAGGGCGAGCAGGCACGCTCCCCGCAAGATCAATGCGTCGCAGCCCCCCAGCCGCCCCAGACGTAGACGGCGACGAACAGGAACAGCCACACCACGTCGACGAAGTGCCAATACCAGGCGGCCGCTTCGAAGCCGAAATGCTGCTTCGGCGTGAAGTCGCCCTTGTTGGCGCGCATCAGGCAGACGATCAGAAAGATCGTGCCGACGATGACGTGGAAGCCGTGAAAGCCGGTCGCCATGAAAAACGCCGAGGTGTAGATGTTGTCGGCGAAGCCGAACGGCGCGTGGGCATATTCCCAGGCCTGGATGCAGGAGAAGATCGCGCCGAGCACGATGGTGGCGAGCAGTCCCTTCTTCAGCCCGTCGCGGTCGCCGTTGATCAGCGCGTGGTGCGCCCAGGTGACGGTGGTGCCGGAGCAGAGCAGGATCAGGGTGTTGAGCAGGGGGAAGCCGAACGGATCGAGCACTTCCATGCCCTTTGGCGGCCAGACGCCGCCGACCGAATCCACCGCAGAGGGGAAGAGCGAGGCGTTGAACCAGGCCCAGAACCAGGCAACGAAGAACATCACTTCCGAGGCGATGAACAGGATCATCCCGTAGCGCAGGTGGAGCTGGACGATCGGCGTATGATCGCCGGCATGCGCCTCGCGCACCACGTCCACCCACCAGCTGCCCATCACGAACAAGACGGCAAGCAACCCCGCGAAGAACACGTAGCCCCCAAAGGCGTATTCGTGCATCCACATCACGCCGCCCGCCGCCATGGCGAGCGCCGAGAAGGCGCCGGCGAACGGCCAGATGCTGGCCGGCAGGATGTGGTAGGGGTGGTTCTTCGCTCCGGCCATTGATCGAACTTTCCTTGGCTTGCCGCCGGCCGATGAGGCCGGATTCCCTGTTACGTTTGGCTGACCCTCTAGCTTCCGCTCTGCGCCTGGTCCACCGGGTAAAAAGTGTAGGAGAGGGTGATTTCGCTGACGTCGCGGGCGTCGGGATCGTCGACGATCTTGGGATCGACGAAGAACACCACCGGCATCCGCGCTTCCTCGCCCGGCTGCAGCGTCTGCTGCTTGAAGCAGAAGCACTGTATTTTGTTGAAATATTTGCCGGCCCACACCGGGGTCACGTTGAACGTGGCGCTGCCGGTGATCGCCTTGTCGCCGAGGTTCTTGGCGAGGTAAAAGGCCATGTAGCGCTCGCCGATGCGGATGTGCTTGACGTGCTCCTCCGGCCGGAACTTCCAGGGCAGCGCGGTGGAGGTATTGGCGTCGAAGCGGATATCGACATTCGCGCCCATCACCGCGCCGGGCGCATCGCCCTTCGCCCGCATGGTGGTGCCGTCGAAGCCGGTTACCTGGCAGAACAAGCGGTACAGCGGTACGCTTGCGAACGCCAAGCCGATCATTGCGGCGACCAGCAGGGCCGCGAGCGCCGCCGTGCGGCCATTCCGCCGGGCAAGCGCCGCGCTCATTTTCCGGTCATCCGAACGATGGTGATTCCGTAGATCAGCGCCACGAAGGCGCCGAGCAGCAAAGCCATGATGATGGCCCGGCTGCGCTGGCGGCGGCGCACTTCAACCAGGTGCTGCGGATCTTCGGAGGTCATTTCAAAATCCACTGATCGAGGACAAGGGCGCCGAACACGGCGAAAAGGTAGAGGATCGAATATCCGAACAGCCGCTTTTCGGGCTTCATGCCCTCGGGCTCGGTGGCGCGGTTGGCAAGCACCTGGCCGGCAAGCACAACGAACACCAGGCTGAGCAGGCTCGCCGCCACCCCGTAAACGGCCCCGGCGAGGCCGAGCGGCCAGGGCGCGATCGCCGCGGCGGCCATGGGCAGGGTGTAGATCGCGATCTGCTGGCGGGTGACCTTGGGGCCGGAGACCACCGGAAGCATCGGCACCCCGGCGGCCGCGTAATCGGAGCGGACGAACAGCGACAGCGCCCAGAAATGCGGCGGCGTCCACAGGAAGATCAGCACGAACAGCAGGATCGGAAGCAGCGTGGCGTCACCCGTCGCCGCCGCCCAGCCGATCACCGGGGGAAAAGCGCCCGCCGCGCCGCCGATGACGATGTTCTGCGGCGTCCGGCGCTTCAGCCAGATGGTGTAGATGACGACATAGAACAGGATGGACGCGGCGAGGATCGCGGCGGCGAACCAGTTCGAGGCCAGGCCGAGCAGCAGCACCGAGAAGAAGGAAAGCCCGACGCCGAAGTGGAGGGCGGTTTGCCGGTCCATCCGGCCGGCGGGAAGCGGCCGTGAGGCGGTGCGCTTCATCTTGGCGTCGAGATCCGCCTCGTACCACATGTTGAGCGCGGCCGCCGCGCCTGCGCCGAGCGCGATGCACAGGATGGCGGTGAAGCCGATGATCGGATTGACCTGCCCCGGCGCCACCAGCAGCCCGCACAGGCCGGTGAACACCACAAGGCTCATCACCCGCGGCTTGGTCAAGGCAAGCAGATCGCGCCAATCGGCGGGCAGGGCGGCGGGGGTGGCGGTCACTGTGGTCATATAGGTACGGTCGCAGCGTCCTTCGATACGCCGTTTCGCCAAGCTCAACGGCTACTCAGGATGAGCGGTTCGCTCGAATATTCCCTGCCCGCTCATCCTGAGTAGGGACTGAGCCTGGCGAAGGCCCGTATCGAAGGACCCGACAGAATATACCCCTCCCTCGCGCCGCGAGGGAGGGATGGGATCAATCCACCTTGGGCAGCGTCTCGAACTGGTGGAAGGGCGGCGGGCTCGAGAGGGTCCATTCCAGAGTCGTCGCGCCTTCGCCCCACGGATTGCCCGGCGCCTTCTTGCCGGCAACGAACGCCCAGATGATCGACAGGAAGAAGAACGCCATGCCCACCGCGACCAGCACGAAGCCGGCGCTCGCGATGTGGTTCCAATAGGCATAAGCATCCGCATAATCGGGCACGCGGCGCTGCATGCCCTGCATGCCGAGGAAGTGCATCGGGAAGAACAGGATGTTCACGCCGATGAAGAAGGTCCAGAAATGGAGCTGGCCGAGGACCTCGGAATACATCCGGCCGAACATCTTCGGGAACCAGTAATACCAGCCCGCGAACAAAGCGAACACGGCGCCCAGCGACAGCACGTAGTGGAAGTGGGCCACCACGTAATAGGTGTCGTGGACGTTGTTATCGATGCCGCCGTTGGCCAGCACGACGCCGGTGACGCCGCCAACCGTGAACATGAAGATGAAGCCCAGGGCCCACATCATCGGCGTCTGGAAGCTGATCGATCCGCCCCACATGGTCGCGATCCACGAGAAGATCTTGATGCCGGTGGGCACCGCGATCACCATCGTCGCCGCGGTGAAGTACATCTTTGTGTTCACGTCCATGCCGACGGTGAACATGTGGTGGGCCCAAACGACGAACCCGATCACGCCGATCGCGACCATGGCATAGGCCATGCCGAGATAGCCGAAGACGGGCTTGCGGCTGAACGTGGCGATCACCTGGCTGATCATGCCGAAGCCCGGCAGGATCATGATGTAGACCTCGGGGTGGCCGAAGAACCAGAACAGGTGCTGGTACAGGATCGGATCGCCGCCGCCCGACGCGTCGAAGAAGTGCGTGCCGAAGTTACGGTCGGTGAGCAGCATGGTGATCGCGCCGGCCAGCACCGGGAGCGAGAGCAGGAGCAGGAAGGCGGTGACCAGCACCGACCACACGAACAGCGGCATCTTGTGCAGGGTCATCCCCGGCGCGCGCATGTTGAAGATGGTGGTGATGAAGTTGATCGCGCCGAGGATCGACGAGGCGCCGGCAAGGTGGAGCGAGAAGATCGCCATGTCCACGGCCGGCCCCGAGGAGCCGGAGGTCGATAGCGGCGCGTAAAGAGTCCAGCCGGTGCCCGCGCCGTTCCCCGTTCCGCCGGGCACGAAGGCCGAGCCCATCAGCAGGAGGAAAGCCGGAATGATCAGCCAGAAGCTGACATTGTTCATCCGCGGAAACGCCATGTCCGGCGCGCCGATCATGATCGGAACGAACCAGTTGCCGAAGCCGCCGATCATCGCCGGCATCACCATGAAGAACACCATGATCAAACCGTGGGCGGTGATCAGCACGTTCCACATATGGTTGGCGGCGTCCATGTCGCCGCCGGCCAAGCCGGGCAGGATATCCATGCCCGGCGAGGCGAGCTCGGCACGCATGATAGCCGAAATCGTGCCGCCGATGATCCCCGCGAAGATCGCGAAGATCAGATAGAGCGTGCCGATGTCCTTGTGGTTGGTCGACATGAACCAGCGCGCGAAGAAGGCAGGCTTGTGGTCCGCGTCGTGATGCGCGGCGCCATGCTCGTCATGCGTGTGGAAATGCTGTGCGTTGGCGGTGGTGTCGGTCATCTTAATTGCTTCCGCGCTTGGATTCGGATGCGCCCTGGGTGGAAACCGCCGACTTGGCCGTTCCTGGCGTGATGTTGGTCGGGGTCGGCGTCGTCTCGGTGGCGCCCGAAGCGCCGCCGGTCGGGGTCGGGCCGGTGCCCGGAGCCGGCTGAGCGGCGGCTGCACCCGGATTGGTGATCGGCGAGGTTGCCGTCTCGTCGCCCGACGTGCGCTGCGGCGAACCCGGCATGGTGCCGCCCTTCGAGGCGACCCAGGCGGCGAACTGCGCGGCGGGGACAACCTCGACGGCGATCGGCATGTAGGCGTGGCGGGCGCCGCACAGCTCGAAGCACTGGCCGTAATAAACGCCCGGACGGTCGGTCTTGAACCAGGTCTCGTTGAGGCGGCCGGGAACGGCGTCCATCTTCACCCAGAAGGCCGGAACGCCCCAGCTGTGCAGCACGTCGGCCGAGGTGACGATCACCTTCACCGTCGCGCCGACCGGCACCACCACCCGCTCATCGACGGCGAGCATGCGCGGCTCGCCGCGGCGCTGGGCCTCGTCCTTGGACAGCATGTTGGAGACGATCTCGAAATCGCCGAAATCGGGGTAGGAATAGGTCCAATACCATTGGTTGCCGGTCACCTTCAGGGTGAGATCGGCCTTGGGCGGGGAATATTGGTGGGCGAGCAGCCGGATCGACGGCACCGCGATCGCGACCAGGATGAGCACCGGAAGGAGTGTCCAAAGGACCTCGAGAAGCGTGTTATGGGTGGTGCGCGACGGCGTCGGGTTGGCGCTGCGGCGGAAGCGGACGACGACGTACAGCATGAGCAGCAGAACGAACACCGTGATGATGAGGATCAGCGGCATCAGGATCATGTTGTGGAACCAGGCGGCTTCCTGGCCGATCGGCGTGACCTGCGGCTGGAAGCCCCAGGCATCCGTCGGCTGGCCGACGGTGGCGCTGGGTGCGGTGCGGGCAAGCGAGCTGCTCAGAACGGAGGCGCTGGACGGCGCCTTTTCGCCCGTCTGCGCGGCGGAGACTTCCCCGGGCTGGGCCGGCGAGGCCTGGCTCGAAGCGCTGATCGCATCGCGGGGCGCCTGGCTGCCCGGGGCGGACGGCGCTGCGACAACCGGCTGCGGCGCCGCCGGCTTGGCCGAAGTGGCTTCCGGCACCGCCGCTTGCGCAAAGGCGGCCGGAGCCATGCCGAAGGCCGCGGCGGCGGCGAAAAGCGTGAGGAAAGTCTTCATTTAAACCCCTGTTTGCCTCCGGGCGGAGCGGGACGGATTCGTTGAACCGAGCGGTCGAATTTCGGCGCTTATAGGCAGGAGGTGTTCGCGCCTCAAGGCTCTTGGCGAGGCATCCGAAACGCCCCTTAGGCGGTCGACTTCCCTCCTCCCTTATGGAGAGGCCCCCTTCAAACTCCCCTCCCTGTTTAGGGAGGGGTAGGGGGTGGGTAAGCGCTGAGCGGGCTCGATGCCCGCGAAGCGCTACTCTTACGAAGAAAGGCCGCTCCGCCCCCATCGAAGAGGCTGCGCGGCCACCCACCCCCAACCCCTCCCTTGCAGGGAGGGGAGACCAGCAGCGCCGACCAACTCCCCTCCCTGTTTAGGGAGGGGTAGGGGGTGGGTAAGCGCTGAGCGGGCTCGATGCCCGCGAAGCGCTACTCTTACGAAGCAAGGCCACCCCCAACCCCTCCCTTGCAGGGAGGGGAGTTCCATCGGCCCGCCCCTCCCTTGCGGCGACCAGCCGCCGCCCGTATTCACCGCCGACGCCGCAAAGGGAGCGCGCCCCAAATGACGCCCAACGAGATCCTCTACGAATTCCGGGCCGCCGATGCCCTTCTGGAGGGTCATTTCGTGCTGTCCTCCGGCCTGCACAGCTCGCGCTACCTGCAATGCGCGCGGGTGCTGATGGACCCGTCCCGCGCCTCCCGCCTGGCCTCCGCCTTGGCCCGCAGCCTGCCGCTGGACATCAAGTCGCAGATCTCCATGGTCGTCTCACCGGCGATGGGCGGGATCATCATCGGCCACGAAATGGGCCGCTCGCTGGGCCTGGAGGCGATCTTCCTCGAGCGCCCCACCGGCACGTTCGAGCTTCGCCGCGGCTTCCGCCTCGCCGCCGGCCAGAAGGTGCTGCTGGTCGAGGACGTGATCACCACCGGCCTGAGCTCCCGCGAAGCGATGAAGGCGGTGGCAGCGGCGGGCGGCCAGGTGATCGCCGCCGCCGCCCTCGTCGATCGCTCCAACGGCCTGGCGAATTTGGGGGTGCCCTTCTTTCCGTTGATCAGCATCGACGTGCCGACCTACGAGCCCGCCGCCGTTCCGCCGGAGCTCGCCGCCATTCCGGTGGAAAAGCCCGGCAGCAGGAAGGCCGCTTGAACCGCCTCCTCCGCCTCGGGGTCAATATCGACCATGTCGCCACCATCCGGAACGCGCGCGGCGGCGACCATCCCGATCCCGTGCGTGCCGCCTTTGCCGCCGCGGAGGCCGGCGCCGACGGCATCACCGCCCACCTGCGCGAAGACCGCCGCCACATCCGCGACGAGGATATCGCCGCGCTGATGGAGCATCTCGAAGTGCCGCTGAACCTGGAAATGGCGGCCACCGACGAGATGCTCGCCATCGCCCTCAGGCACCGCCCGCACGCGGTGTGCATCGTCCCCGAAAAGCGCGAGGAGCGGACCACCGAAGGCGGCCTAGACGCGGCGGGCCAGGACAATCACCTCGCCCCCCTCGTGTCCCGCCTCTCCGACGCCGGCATCCGGGTCAGCCTGTTCATCGAGCCGGATCCTCGTCAGATCGACGCCGCAATCCGCCTGCGCGCCCCCGTGGTCGAATTCCACACCGGCCTCTACGCCCATTTGGACGGCGAGGCGCGCGCGGCCGAACTGCGCCGAATTGCCGACGGCGCCGCGCTTGCCGTCAAGAACGGCATCGAGCCCCATGCCGGCCACGGCCTCACCTACGACAATGTCGTGCCGGTCGCGGCGATCCCCCAGATCCGCGAACTCAACATCGGGCACTTCCTGGTGGGCGAGGCGATCTTTACGGGGCTGGGCGAAAGCATCCGCCGCATGCGCGCGCTGATGGACGAGGCGAGAGGGTGAGGTTGTCGGCTAATCCGCACCCGTTGGCTGATCCCCACCCGTTCGCTTCGAGCGAAGTCGAGAAGCGTTTCCGAGCGCGTGTCTCGACTTCGCTCGACACAAGCGGTTCGGAGTGCTGGCACCGCTCATGATCATCGGCATCGGCTCCGACCTCTGCAATATCGAGCGGATCCAGAACTCGCTCACCCGCTTCGGGGAGCGCTTCACCAACCGCGTGTTCACCGAAACCGAGCGGCGCAAGGCAGAAGGCCGCCCGTTCACCCGCGCCGGCACCTACGCGAAGCGCTTCGCCGCCAAGGAGGCGTTTTCCAAGGCGGTCGGCACCGGCTTCAAGCGCGGCGTGTTCATGAAGGACATCGGTGTCGTGAACGCCCCATCGGGCGCGCCGACCCTGGAGCTGACCGGCGGCGCCAAGGCGAGGCTTGACGCCTTGATCCCGGCGGGCCACTTCCCAATGATCCATCTTACGATGACGGACGATCATCCCTTCGCCCAGGCGTTCGTGATCATCACCGCCATTCCCGCGAGGAGCGACGGGTGACCAGCCCCAAGACCACCATGACCGACGAAACGCCCCCCGCCGCCCCCCTCACCGACGACGCACCCGCCGCCGCGCCCGAGAAGAAGGGCACCGACTGGTGGGCGGAGTCCAAGGCGATCTTCTGGCTGATCCTGGCCGTGCTCGGCATTCACAGCTTCATCGCCAAGCCCTTCTTCATTCCCTCGGAGTCGATGATGCCGATCCTCCTGGAGGGCGACCGGCTGGTGGTCAGCAAATATCCGTACGGCTGGTCGTGGGTGAGCCCGAGCTTCCACATCCTGCCGCGCCTCAATGGGCGCCTGTTCGGCCGCCTGCCCCAGCATGGCGACATCGTCATCCTCACCCCGCGCAACCGCAACATCGATTACATCAAGCGGGTCATCGGCCTTCCCGGGGACACCGTGGAGATGATCGCCGGCCAGCTTTACGTGAACGGCCAGGCGATCAAGCGCGAGCGGATCGCGCCCACCCGGATCCCGGTCGACGCCAACACGCCGTGCGACAAGTCGCTCGAGCCGCGCCGGGTCAGCGAAAGCGACGGCAAGCTTTATTGCGAGCTGCCCGTGTTCCGCGAAACGCTGCCCAACGGCATTTACTACGACACGATCGACCTCGGCTACACGCCCGTGGACGATTACGCCAAGATCACCGTGCCGGAGGGCGAAGTGTTCCTGATGGGCGACAATCGCGATCAGTCCGCCGACAGCCGCGTCTCCATGGACGAGCAGGGCCTGGGTGGTCCGGTGCCGTGGGAGAATATCGGCGGCCGGGCCGAGTTCATCACCTTCTCGCTCGACGGCACGTCCGATTACCTCAACCCGCTGACCTGGTTCTCGGCGTTCCGCGGCGGCCGCGCCGGCGATTCGCTTCGCCCCCACAAGGTCGCTTCGGCCGAGGCGCGCAGGTGAACGACACGCCCGCCAGCCACGTCGAGCAGCCGGGCCCCGCCGAGCTGCGCGATCCGCTGATCCGCCATGAGCTCAAGCGGGCCAGCGTCTGGTTCGGAATGGCGCTGGCCATCGCCGGCGTGATCTTCCTCGCCCAGCCCTTGCTGCTGATCTTCGCCGGAATCGTGCTCGCCTCGATGCTCGACGGCGGCACCCGCCTCCTTGGCCGCGTGCTCCCCATCGGCCGCGGCTGGCGGCTGACCATCGTCACCCTCGCCGCGGTCGGCTTCCTGATCTGGGTGTTCTATTTCGCCGGCAGCTCGCTTGCCGGCGAGGCCGAGCGGCTTCGCGCGGTGATCACCGGCCAGATCGACAGGCTTCTCGCCATGGGCAACACGCTCGGCATCGTTCAGGGCGGCGCCAAGCTCGACCAACTCTCCGGCCAGCTGATGGGCTCGCTCGGCCGCCTCGGCTCGGCGGTGTCCAGCGCGCTCGGGGCGTTGACCAGCTTCGTCATGATCCTCGTGATCGGCATCTTCATCGCAATCGAGCCGCGCCTCTACCAGCGCGGTTTCGCCTGGATGATGCCGATGGGCAGCCGTGAAAGCTTCTACCGCACCGCGTCCGACATGGGCTTCACGCTGCGCCGCCTGATGGCCGGGCGCCTCGTCGGCATGGCGGTGGAAGGGGTCGGCACCTGGATCCTGCTGCTGATCGGCGGCGTGCCGATGGCGGCCTTGCTCGGCATCCTCACCGGCGTGCTCGCCTTCATTCCCAATATCGGCGCGATCGTCTCGGGCGTGCTGATCGTGCTCGCCGGCTTTTCGGTCAGCTTCAACGGCGGCCTGTGGGCGATCGCTGTCTACATGATCGTCCAGATCGTCGACGGCTACCTGATCGTGCCCTATGTCGCCCGCAAGACGGTGGACCTCGCCCCTGCACTCGTGCTCGGCGCCCAGCTTCTGTTCGGCGCCCTGTTCGGCTTGGTGGGCCTCGCCCTCGCCGACCCGATCGTCGCCATGATCAAGACCGCGCTTGAGCGCAAATCGGTCGAGGACAATGGCGGCGAGCCCGCCGAATCCGGCTCGGAAGCGGTGCGCAAGAAGGGCTAGGGTGCCGCCCAAGTGCATCCCTCCCTGTTAGGGAGGGGCTAGGGGTGGGTAGCGACTGAGCGGGCTCGATGCCCGCGAAGGAGCCTTGCGGCCGTGGAAGACTCCCTTTGGCGGTGCAACAGCCCCTCAGCGGCATCGAGCCGCTTCGGTGCTTACCCACCCCTAGCCCCTCCCTAAGCAGGGAGGGGAGTCACTGCTTTACTGCCCCTGGGGCGGAGCGCCCTCGGGGCCGCCTTGCGGAGCGCCCTCAGGCCCACCCTACGGCGCACCCTCGCCTCCGCCCGGGCCGCCCGGCCCGCCCGGCCCACCCGCGCCGCCTTGCATCATCTGCTGCTGCATCATCATCTGCCGGAGCTGCGCCTCGGGCATCACTTCGAGCACCTTGACGTCGAAATCGAGCGTCGAATTGGCCGGGATCTGGCCGTTGCCCATGTCCTTGTCGGCATAACCGAGCGCGGGCGGGATGCGCAGGCGGTAGGTGCCGCCCTTCTGCATCAGCTTGAGGCCTTCGGAAAAGCCCTTGATGGTGGCGCCCTCGGCGACGGGGAACGGCGCCGGCTGGCCGCCTTCGTTCGAATCGAACACCTTGCCGGTCTCCGCCAGCCGGCCCGTATAGGTGACGAACGCGATGTCCGCCTCATTCGGGTGCGCGCCCTCGCCGGCCTTGATCGTGCGGAACTGCAGTCCCGACGCCGTAGTCGTCCAGACCTGGTTGCGGGTGCCGATCCAAGCCGCGGCAACGCCGACCAGCGCCAGCAACGCGAGGCCGAGCCACAGCTTCAGGACCGAGCCCTTCTTCACGGGGCGGAGCGGAACGGCGGTAACGGACATTGCGGGGCTCTCCGGATATGCAAAGGGCGGCGATACACATCGCCGCCCCGAGAGGAAACAGTCTGGTGGCGGCGGTCCGTTACCGGGTGGCCGTCGCGCCGCCGTCGCGTTCCGCGCGCTTGCGCTCGAGCTTGCGGGCCCGGCGAATCGCCGCCGCACGCTCGCGGGCACGCTTTTCGGACGGCTTCTCGTAGTGACGGCGAAGCTTCATCTCGCGATACACGCCTTCACGCTGCAGCTTCTTCTTGAGGGCGCGCAGCGCCTGGTCGACATTGTTGTCGCGAACGAGGATTTGCATAAAAGGTCGTCACTCTCCGAAAAGGTTCTGGCGGCACCGCACGGCCACCGAATAACCAAAAAGCATGAAATAGGTCGCCCCGGGACAAGTCCCGTTGCGTCGGGCAGGGCCGATAGCAGCCAAGGCTTGCGCTTTCAAGGGGTAAGCGCCGCTTTCACCCCTTGACCAGCACCGCACCCACCGCCGCGATCCGCTCCACGTCGCGATAAGCGGGCTCGTCGAGCAGCTCGCCGAAGATGTCGGGATCCAGTTCGGCATAGCGCAACCCGAACCCCGCCGCCTCCGCCGCCCCCTCCAGCGCCACCCGAAAACCGTCTTTCCCGCCGACGATCGCGCTCCCGGTATAGAGCAGCATCGCGCCGCCCGAGGGCAGGCGGGCCATCGCCTGCTCCGCCCAGTCCAGCGACAGCCTCAAGCCGTGCAGATCGCCCCCGTCGCGATACGCCCGCCCCTCCTCGTCCATCACGAACGGCGGGTTGGCGATCACCGTGTCGAAGCCGTCCGCCACATGATCCAGCCCCGGCGATTCGAGCGTCTCGGCCGTCAGCCCGGCAAATTCCGCATTGGCCCTCGCCAGCCGCAAGGCCGCCGGGTTGATGTCCGCCAGCGTCAGCCGCGCGCCGGGCACCAGCCGCGCCGCCGCGATTCCCCCCGCGCCGCTGCCGCTCCCCATGTCGACAAGCCCGCGCCGCGCGCCGAGCACAGGCAGCTCCGCCTCCAGGAACGTAATGAAGCGATAGGTGTCCGGTCCGAAGAATACCGAATCGGCATCCTCCGTCGGAAAGGCGGAATGGAGGAACAAGGTCCCCGCCGCCGAGGAGATTCGAAGCTTGCTCCGCCACAGCCCTTCCCCGGCAGGCTCGACCATGCCCGCGCCCTCCAGCGGCGCCCACACGTCGTCGGGCAGCAGCCCCCGCTCGAAAGCCATGCTCCACCCGAACACATCGCGCAGGTCCTTGGCCGCCTCCCCCTCACGATTGGCAAGCACCCGCCGGTGCGTCTCCGGGGTCACGGTGGTGAAGCTGTATCCGTGCGCCTCGGCGGCGGCGAGCAAGGCAGGCAATTGGGTCAAGGGTCGAGATCTCCGAATTGGGGTACGTTCTTGGTCATTCGCCCCCGGACGGCGGCGGTCAGGTCGGCGCTCACCAAGGCGCCCGCATTCCACATCGCGACGTGGCGAAGGCCCTCCTCCACCGTCCGTCCGCGGCTGTAGTTAAGGCTCATCTTCGCGCCGGCAACCGCAAGCGGCGACTTGGCCGCGATCGTGTGCGCAAGCTCCAGCCCCGCCGCAATCGCCGCCTCGCGATCCGCCTCCACCCGGTTGACCAGGCTCAGCCGCGCCGCCTCCTCCGCCCACATCCGCCGCCCAGTATAGGCAAGCTCCCGCACCACCCCTTCAGGGATTAGATGCGTCAACCGCTGCAGCGTGCCCAGATCGGCGGTGATCGCCACATCCACCTCCGCCACCTGGAAGAACGCATCCGCCGATGCGACTCGCAAATCGCACGCGCTTACGAGGTCCACCCCGGCGCCGATGCAGCCGCCGTGCACGGCCGCAACCACCGGCGCGCGCGCTTCCTCCACCGCCGAGAACATGTCTTGCAGCCACCTGATATGGCGAAGCCGCGCTTCGGCCGCCCGCCCCGGATCGGACGCGGGCGGGAACTGGCTGGCGGCATATTGAAGATCGAGCCCGGCGGTGAAATGCTTGCCCCGACCCGAGAGCAGGATGCAGCGCACGGACGGATCGGCGCCCAACGCCCGGAACGTCTGGCCCAGGTCCTCGAACATCGCATGGTCCATGGCGTTGAACTTTTCCGCCCGGTCGAGTTCGACGTGCGCCACCCCGCCATCGCGCGTGACTGCAATCCTTTGGCTTTCCATCGCGCCGCTCCTCCCGTTAAGACCATCGCCATGACGCGCTTAACCGTGAACGGCCAGCCGATCCAATACCGGCTCGATCCCGAAACGCCCCTCCTCTGCGCGCTGCGCGACGCATCCAACCTCACCGGCACCAAATATGGCTGCGGCACCGGCCATTGCGGCGCCTGCACCGTCCATGTCGATGGCCGCGCGGTGCGCTCCTGCCAGGTGCCGATCGGCAACCTCGAAGGCAGCTTCATCACCACCATCGAGGCCCTGTCGCGGGACCGCTCCCATCCCGTGCAGCAGGCCTGGGTCGCCGATTCGGTCCCGCAATGCGGCTTCTGCCAGCCCGGCATGATCATGGCCGCCGCCGCCCTCATCGACCGCAACCCCGCCCCGACGGACGCCGAGATCGACGCCGCCGTCACCAACATCTGCCGCTGCGGCACCTACCCCCGGGTGCGCGACGCGATTCGCAAGGCGGGGCGCGTGAAATCGGGCGAGGAACAAGTCTCCGCCGCGCCGCCGCCCGGCATTAACCCGTTGGACGCGGCACGGGCGGTCCCGGCGCTCCGAGCCGGGGACAACAAGGGGCAACGCTGACCGGAGGCTCCTTTCCTTGCGCCTGGCTGACGCACTTATTCAGCCACGGCTCACCTTTCCTGATGCACTTACCGTCCCATTACTGGAGGCGGCCCGATGAGCCGGCCGGGGACAAGGAGCGTAAGATGCGGAAGGCCCTTTTCGGGATTTTGATGGCGGCAACGGTGGGCGCGGGCGCGTCCCCTGCAATCGCGCAAACCAAGGCTGAGCGGGTCGCCCAGCGTTACGAGCGCCAGGGCGAGCGCAACCAGGCGCGGACGGAAGCGCGCCAGCAGCGCCAGGAAGTGCGCGCCGAGCGTCAGGCCGCGCCGGCGCAGGTGCAGGTGCAGCAGCGCGAGGCCGTGCAGGCCGACCGCTCCGCCCAGCGCGCCGAGCGTCAGTCCAATCGCGCCGAGCGCCAGCAGGCCTTCGAACGGCAGGTCCAGGCCGAGCCGGTGCAGACCTATCAGCGCGCCGAGCGCCAGGCGGACCGCACGGAGCGCCGCGACGACCGGCAGGAACGCCGCGCCGACCGCCGCGACGGCGGCCAGAGCGGCAACATCTACACCGACCGGGATGCCTATCGGGCCCAGATCGAAGCCACCCGCGAGGCCTCGCGCCGCAGCGCCGAGCAGACGATCGGCGGCAATTACGCCCGCCAGGCCGCGCGCAACCAGCAGCGCTATGAGCGCGACCTGCGCGAAGACCGCCGCGATTACCGCCAGGACCGCCGCGGCGATCAGCGCGCCGAGCGCCGCTGGGACCGCAGCTGGCGGCAGGACAACCGCTACGACTGGCAGCGCTACCGTTATTCCAACCGCAACCTGTTCAGCGGCGGCAGCTATTATTCACCCTACCGCAATTACAGCTACAGCCGCCTGTCGATCGGCTTCTCCCTCAACTCGCTTTTCTACTCGGACCGCTACTGGCTGAGCGATCCCTACCAATACCGCCTGCCGCCGGCCTATCCGGGCACCCGCTGGATCCGTTATTACGACGACGTCCTGCTGGTCGACACCTACACCGGCGAAGTCATCGACGTGATCTACGACTTCTTTTATTAAGGCCCTGCACGCGGCATGCCCGGCATGCCGCGTCAGCTTTCTCCGCCCTAGGCTTGAACAAGAAAGCCCGGATCGCTCAGGCGGTTCGGGCTTTTCTCTTGCCAGCACCCGCGGCGGCGAAGCATGGAAAGGCGGACCATTCAGGGGACTCGCTCATGCGCTCACGCTTCCTGCTTCTCCTCTCCACGCTCCTGCTCGGCGCCGCGCCCGCTGCTGCCGAAACCGTCGTGATCCACGCCGGCCACCTGATCGCGGACCCCTCCCGCCCGGCCAGCGGCCCCTCCACCATCACCGTCGACAACGGCCGGATCGTCTCCGTCACCGAGGGCCTCACGCCGCCGCCGGCCGGCGCGCGCCTCGTCGACTTGTCCTCGAAGACAGTGCTCCCCGGCCTGATCGACACCCACGTCCATATCTCGGGCGAGCCGGGCAGCGACTATCGCGACGAAGCGGTTCAAACCGACGAATTCACCACCCTGATCGGCGCCCAGAACGCGCTGATCACCGCCCGCGCCGGCTTCACCACGGTGCGCGACCTGGGCTCGCCCCCGCAGGTCGGCTTCGCGCTCCGCCGCGCCACCGCCGAAGGGCGAATCCAGGGGCCCCGCATCCTGTCCTCCGGCCCAGCCATCTCGATCACCGGCGGCCATGGCGACGTCTCCGGCTTCCGCCCGGAAGTGGTCGCGGTGCTCGGCGCCGACAACACCTGCACCGGCGTCGAGCAGTGCGCGCAGCGGGTGCGCGAATTCTCCCGCGCCGGCGCCGACGTGATCAAGTTCACCGCCACCGGCGGCGTCCTTTCCCAGCAGGCGCGCGGCCTCGGCCAGCATTTCACCGACGCAGAGATGAAGTCGATCGTCGACACTGCCCACGGCCTTGGCCTGAGGGTCGCCGCCCACGCCCACAGCGCCCGCGGCATCGAGGCGGCCGCCCGCGCCGGTGTGGACTCGATCGAGCACGGCACCTTCGCCGACGCCGCCGCGATCCGCGCGATGAAGGCCAGCGGCTCCACCCTTGTCCCCACCCTGATGGCGTTCACCGGCATCCGCGAGCGGCTCGGCAAGGGGGTCTTCACCCCGCAGGTCGAAGCCAAGGTCCGCGAGACCTTGAGCGAAGTCGGCAAGGCCGCCCGCGCCGCCCGCGCGGCCGGCGTGCCGGTGGTGTTCGGCACCGATTCGGCGGTCTTCGAACATGGCCGCAACGCCGAGGAATTCGCGCTCCTGGTCCAGCACGCCGGAATGACCCCGGCCGAAGCGATCGCGTCGGCCACCACCGGCGCGGCGAAGCTGCTCGGCATGGAGCGCGAGATCGGCCGCATCGCGCCGGGCTATTCCGCCGACCTTATCGCGGTCTCCGGCGATCCGCTGCGCGACGTGCGCGCGCTCGAAAAGGTCGATTACGTCATGGTCCGCGGAAAGACGATCCAATGAGCAACAAGGTGGGCGATCCCGGCGCCATTTACCGGATGCAGATCGGCGCCTGGGTGAAGGACCGGGTGAAGCGCACCGCCAACGTCCTGCAGATCCCGGCGCGGGGCCTCGACATCTTCGTGGCCCGGGATTTCCTGACGCCGCCCGAATGCGCCCAGGTGATCGAGAAGATCGATCAGGACCGGGTGCCTTCCGGCCTGCTCGCGGCCTCGCCGGACCCGGAGTTCCGGACCAGCGAGAGCTGCAATTTGCGCCTTACCGACCGCATCAACCAGCTTGTCGAGAAGAAGATCAACGCGCTGACCGGAATCCCGCCGACGCAGGGCGAAACCATCCAGGGCCAGCGCTACGCCGTCGGTCAGCAGTTCAAGCCGCACCACGATTTCTTCTACAAGTCCGAGCCCTATTGGCCCGAGCAGGAGAAAAGCGGCGGCCAGCGCACCTGGACGGCGATGGTGTTTTTAAACGAGCCCGAAGCCGGCGGCCAGACCTTCTTCCCAAAGGCCAACGTGCGGGTCACCCCGCGCACCGGCAACCTCCTCCTGTGGAACAACCTCGACGCCTATGGCGAGCCCAACGCATATTCGCTGCACACCGGAATGCCGGTCGAGGCGGGCACCAAATATGTCATCACCAAATGGTATCGCGAACGCGACTGGGGCTATTGGGCAAAGCACGGGGTGAAACCGGCCGGCACCTGATGCGCAAGCCCGGGCAAGCTGCGGCGCTTGCCCGGCCGCGCCTTGCCCCCCTAGGGTGCCTCCGAAGCTTTTCTTCGGGGACTTTCATGAACCGTTTTTCGCTCGCCTCCATTTCCCTGCTTGCCCTCGCCTTGGCGGGGTGCGCGCAAACCGGTGCTCCGGCTGAGGTTTCAACGGCATCCGTAGCGCCCGCAGCCGCGCCGGTCGCACCGACGGAGAACGAAGGCGCCCGCCTGGCCAAGCTGTTCGCGGAGAGCGACGAGGCCGAGCTCAAGCGCAATCCGCTCGGCGCCCTGTTCCGCGGCGACATGCGCTACGCCGACCGGATCGGCGACTTCATCACCGACGAATGGTATGCCGGAGAGAAAGCGGCAGCGGAGGGCGATCTCGCCCGCCTCGCCACCATCGACCGCTCCAAGCTCAACGCCACGGACCGGATCGCCTACGATGTCTTCAAGCTGCAGCTTGAGGACGGCCTCAAGAACTTCGCGCCGGAGCTGCTTGCCGTCACTAAGGTGCGCCCGCTCAACCATTTCTCCGGCTTCCACACATTCTACCCGACCTTCGCATCGGGCGAGGGCGCGGCTCCGTTCAAGACGGTTGAGGATTACGAGAACAACCTCAAGCGCCACGCCGATTACGTCCGCTACCACGACCGCGCCATCGGCCGCTTTCGCGAAGGCATGGCGAGCGGCGTCTTCGAGACCAGGCTCACCATCCAGAACGTGATCGACCAGCTCGATCTTCAACTGAAGGAAAAGCCGGAGGACTCACCCTTCTACCGCCCGGCCCTGAACTTCCCCGAAAGCTTCAGCGACGCCGACAAGACCCGCCTGCGCGCGGCCTACGCCGCCTCGGTCAGGAACGACATCTACCCGGTCTACACCCGGCTTCGCGATTTCCTGCGCGACGATTACCTGCCAAAGGCGCGCACCGGCGTCGGCCTCGTCCACATGAAGGGCGGCGCCGCGCTCTACCAACGCCTTATCCAGAGCACGACTACCCTCCCCCTTACGGCCGACGAAATCCACACCCTCGGCCTCTCCGAAGTCGCCCGCATCCGCGGCGAGATGGAGGCGATCCGCAAGCAGGTCGGCTTCAAGGGCAATCTCGCCCAATTCTTCGAACACCTGCGCTCCGACCCCAAGTTCCGCCCCGCCTCGGCCGAATGGCTCAAGGAGGAATATTACCGCATCGGCAAAAAGGTCGACGCCCGCATCGGCGAGCAATTCTCGACCCTCCCCAAGACTCCGCTCGAGATCCGCGCCGTGGAGCCGTTCCGCGAGAAAACCGCCGCAGGCGGCTCCTACCAGGGCGGCACCCCCGACGGCTCGCGCCCCGGCGTCTTCTACTACAACGCCTACGACCTGCCCTCCCGCTCCACCTACGGCACCGAGACCCTCTACCTCCACGAGGGCGCGCCCGGGCACCATTTCCAGATCAGCCTTGCCCAGGAAAACGCCGCCCTTCCCCCCTTCATGCGCTTCGGCGGCAACACCGCCTTCGCCGAAGGCTGGGCGCTTTACGCCGAAACGCTCGGCCCCGAGCTCGGCTTCTTCACCGACCCCTATCAGCGCTTCGGCCACCTCGACGACGAGATGCTGCGCGCCATGCGCCTGGTGGTCGACACCGGCATCCACGCCAAGGGCTGGGGCCGCGACCAGGCGATCGCCTACATGCTCTCCAACTCCGGCATGGGCCGCACCGACGCCACCGCCGAGGTCGAGCGCTACATCGCCATCCCCAGCCAGGCGCTCGCCTACAAGATCGGCGCCCTCACCATCCAGCGCCTCAAGGCCAAAGCCAAGGCCGAACTGGGCCCACGCTTCGACCCGCGCGCTTTCCACGAGCAGGTGCTCAACACCGGCGCACTGCCGATGGCGGTCCTGGAGCAAAAGATCGAGGACTGGATCGCGGCAACGAAGGGGTAATCGGGCCGGGCGAGCAGCGCCGCCTGGTGCTCCTTTTCAGAAGGGGCCGAACCGCGCCCAGAGCATGGCGGCAGCGACCGCCAAGGACGCGAGGCTCGCTACCAGCACCGCTCCCGCCGCCGCGTCCTTCGCATCGCCGATCCCCGGCGAGAAGCCGGGATGAAGGCAATCGGCGAGATACTCGATCGCCGCATTGACCAGCTCCAGCGCAAGCACCAGCCCGCTCGAAAGCGCCACCGCCGCCGCCCAGCCTGGGCCCGGCGCAAGCAGCAGGCAGGCCGCGCCGGCGGCAACCGCAAGGACAGTCTGTGTGCGGAAGCTGTTCTCGCGGCGGAAGACGAGAACGATGCCGTTCACAGCGAAGCCGAGCCGTCGGCGAAACGGCTGGTTCTTGGGGAAGGGGTGCCGGGGAGCGTCCATCGCGGTGTGGTGGCGCACGACCGTGCAGTCCGCGCGGCGCACCGGAAGGAGAAAAGGTGCAAATCCCCGCGCCGTCGTTCAGTGACGGTGAAGGCGGCGTCCGCTAAGCAGCGCTGAACTTTCGTTTTCGTTACGTTCCATTCCGCGCTACGCTGCCAGCCACCGATGCAAGACCTCCCCTGCCCAGCCCTTCACGCCACCCACGCCGGCATCTGGCTCGCCACGCCGGACGGGGAAATCCGCGCGCTCGGACGGGGAGAGGCGATCTCGCAAGCGGCGGAAACGCCGGCGATCATGCTCAACGCGCCGTTGGTCGGGCAGAGGCTCGGCTATCCGGAACTCTCCGGCCTGGATTTGTTGGAGCTGTTCGCCTTCGTCCACCCGGCGCGATTCGCGGTGCCCACGCCCAAGGGTATCGCCCAAGCGCTCGGCCTTCCGGCGCCGGAGAGCGATTCCGATGCCGCGCCATTCCTGCGCGACGCGGCGGCGCACCTGCTCGCGACGCTGGAGGGCGAGTGGCCGGAGCGCGAGGGCGCCTGGGCTTCGGCGCAGGCCTTGTGGCGGATGCGCTGGGGTTGGTCGCCGCTGATCGCCCAGCGGCTCAAGCGGCCCGAGCGCGACGAACCGTGGCTGTTCTCCAAGCTCCCGCAATGGGAGGAAGGCTCGGCCCGCCCGCAGCCGCGCTCCGTCCGCGTCGAGGAAGGGGAAGCGCTCGCCCGCCTGGCCACCCTGGTCGGCAGCGAGGCGGAGGTCCGCGAAGGCCAGCGCCTTTATGCCGCCGCCGCCGCCGCCGCCTTCGTGCCGCGCCGCGCCGAAGGGCAGCCCAACATGCTGCTCGCCGAAGCGGGCACGGGTATCGGCAAGACGCTCGGCTACCTTGCCCCCGCGTCCGTGTGGGCGGAGAAAGCCGACGGGCCGGTCTGGGTCTCCACCTACACCAAGGCGCTGCAGCGCCAGCTCGACCGCGAGGGGCTTCGCCTGTTCCCCGACGCGAAGGAGCGCAAGAAGCGCATCGTGATCCGCAAGGGCCGCGAGAATTACCTCTGCCTGCTCAACCTCGAAGACGCGCTGCAGGGCGGTTTTGCCGGCCGAGCCGCGATCCTGGCGCAGCTCGTCGCGCGCTGGGCGGCGTTTACCAAGGATGGCGACATGGTCGGCGGCGACCTGCCGGGCTGGCTCACCACCCTGTTCCGCCGCGCCGGCTCCAATGCGCTCACCGACCGGCGCGGCGAGTGCGTCTATGCCGGCTGCCCGCATTACCGGAAATGCTTCATCGAGCGCGCCACCCGGGCAAGCCAGGATGCCGACCTGGTGATCGCCAACCACGCCCTCGTCATGGTCAACGCCGCGCGCGGCCGGGACAACCCGCCGACCCGGATCGTCTTCGACGAAGGCCACCACCTGTTCGACGCCGCCGATTCGACCTTCGCGACCGCGCTGACCGGGCAGGAGACGATCGAGCTTCGCCGCTGGCTGATGGGTCCGGAAGGCAAAACCCGCGGCCGGCGCCGGGGTCTCGCCGCGCGGCTGATGGACGTCGCCTCCTACGACGAAGGCGGCGCGCTCGCCCTCGACGCCGCAGTGCAGGCGGCGGGGCTTCTGCCCTCGGACGGCTGGCTGCAGCGCATCGCCGATGGGCAGCCCTTCGGCCCCGTCGAGAAGCTGCTCGCGGCGGTGCGCGGCACGGTTTACGCCCGCGCCACTTCCAAAGACGCCGGCTACGGCCTCGAAACGGAGATGGCCGAGCTCGACGCCGACATCGTCGAAGCTGCCGCCCCCGCCGCGCAGGCGCTTGAACAACTCCTCCGCCCGCTGATCGCACTCGGCAAGCGCCTCGAAGCGGTGCTGGAAGACGCGCCCGACTGGCTCGACGCCCAGGCCCGCGCTCGCATCGAAGGCGCGATCGGGGGCCTCACCTGGCGTGCGCAGACCCTTGCCGCCTGGATCGCGCTTGCCGCCCGGCTCGGCGGCGCGGTCGATCCGGATTTCGTCGACTGGCTCGCTGTCGATCGCGTCGAGGGCCGCGAATACGACATCGGCCTCCACCGCCGCTGGCTCGATCCCACCCGACCGCTCGCCGAAACGGTGCTCAAGCCCGCCCACAACATCGTCGTCACGTCCGCCACCCTGCGCGGCGCCGAGGAGTGGAGCGCCGCCGAGGCACGCACCGGCGCCTGCCACCTGCCCGCACCCGGCGCCGCCCGCTTCGAGGCGGCCAGCCCGTTCGACTACGCATCCAACGCCGAAGTGCTGATCGTCACCGATCTGAAGCGCGGCGACCTGCCCTCCCTGGCCGGCGCATACGGCCGGCTGATCGAGGCGGCAGGAGGGGGAACATTGGGACTATTCACCGCCATCCAGCGCCTGAAGGCAGTCCACGCGCGAATCGCCGACCGCTTGGCGCGCGCCGGCCTGCCGCTCTACGCCCAGCACGTCGATCCGATCGACACGGGGACGTTGGTCGACATCTTCCGCGACGATGCCCGCGCCTCCCTGATCGGCACCGACGCTTTAAGAGACGGCGTCGACGTCCCCGGCCACTCGCTGCGCCTGGTGGTGATGGAGGGCGTGCCCTGGCCCCGCCCCAACGTCCTCCACGCCGCACGCCGCGCCGTCGGCGGCGGCAGCGCCTATGACGACCGGGTGGTCCGCGCCCGCCTCGCCCAGGCCTTCGGCCGCCTGATCCGGCGGCAGGGGGACAAGGGCATGTTCGTTCTGCTCTCCTCGGCAACGCCCACCCGCCTGCTCAGCGCCTTTCCGCCGGGCGTGGCGATCCGCCGAGTCGGCTTGGCCGAAGCGATCGAGCGGGTGCGGCTTTCCAACGCGGCGCCGTTGGTGCAAGGCCTCGCGCCGGAGAGACGTCCCGAAGAGGCGCAATGAAGACCCTGACGCTGCTGCGCCACGCAAAGTCCGATTGGGACGACACCGTCCCCCGCGACTTCGACCGCCCCCTCAACAACCGCGGCCGCCGCGCCGCGCGCACGGTGGGGCGCGAAATGAAGCGGTTGGGGCTGAGCTTCGATCGCGTGGTTGCCTCCTCCGCGGTCCGCGTCCGCGAGACGCTGGCGGAGGTGGAAGCCGCCTTCGCCCCGCTGTCGCCCGAGTTCGACAAGCGCCTGTACCTTGCCACCCCCGACACGCTGCTGGAGATCGCCCAGGCCGCCCCCCCCGAAGTGGAGCGCCTGCTGCTGGTGGGCCACAATCCGGGCCTGGAGCAGCTCGTCCTGGCGCTCGCCGGTGCTGAGTCCGGCCACCTGCGCGACGAAGTGGAGATCAAATACCCCACCGCCACCCTCGCCGAACTGCGCCTGCCGATCGAGGATTGGGCGGATTTGCGCGAAGGCACGGCCGAGTTGACGCGGTTTATCCGGCCCCGCGATCTTGATCCAACTCTAGGTCCCGACAGCGTTTGAGGGAACGCACCCCCCTCTCCCTTGGAGGGAGAGGGTACGAAGCCTTAGCGGCTTGCCGCTTAGGCGGAGTTGGAGAGGGTGACACCGTCTGCGGCTACGCACCACCGCTGTCACCCTCTCCCAACTCCGACTAGGCGGCAGAGCCGCCAAGTCTCCGTAACCCTCTCCCTCAAGGGAGAGGGAAGCAAAGAAAAAGGCGCGGAGACAGTAGCCTCCGCGCCCTTCCCAATTACCTCCAACCGAAAGCTCAGGCGCTAGCCTGCGCCTCCTGCGGCAAAGCACCGCGCGCCTGGGCGATGATGCCGCTGAACGCTGCGGCTTCGTGCATCGCGATGTCGGCCAGGACCTTGCGGTCGAGATCGACGCCGGCGAGCTTCAGGCCATGCATGAACTGGCCGTAGGTCAGGCCCTCGGCCCGCACGGCGGCGTTGATGCGCTGGATCCACAGGGCGCGGAAGCTGCGCTTCTTAACCTTGCGATCGCGATAGGCATATTGCCCGGCCTTCTCCACCGCCTGCTTGGCGATGCGGATGGTGTTTTTGCGACGGCCGTAATAGCCCTTCGCCTGCTCGAGAATTCTTTTGTGGCGGGCCTTGGTGGTGGTCCCGCGTTTCACGCGTGCCATGGTCTATATCCTCTTATCGCAGGCCGTACGGCGCCCAAAGCTTCACACGGGCCGTGTCGGCCACTGCGAGAACTTCGGTGCCGCGGTTCTGGCGGATATATTTGGCATTGTGGCTGATCAGGCGGTGGCGCTTGCCAGCGACCCCGTGCTTGACCTTGCCGCTAGCGGTGAGCTTGAAGCGCTTTTTAACGCCGCTCTTCGTCTTCAGCTTGGGCATTTTGTCTCCTTTTGCGCGCATGACGCGACATTTGTGAACAGCCACGGCAGCCCTTGTGGCCGGGCCGTTCGATCTTCCAAAGTTGGAAAGAAGCGGCGCCTATAAAGGGCAGCGCCGCGCAAGGCAAGGGATCACCAGGGGATCGTCTCGCCCTTGTGGCCAAGGAAAGACCCGCTTTGCGCGCGGGTCAGCCGCTCGATCACGCCGCGCATGGCGGCGACGCTTTCCCCCGGCGAAAGCGGCGCGTGAGGCCCGCCCATGTCGGTCTGCACCCAGCCGGGATGGAACATGGCCAGCGTCACCGGCTGGTCGCGCCAGTCCAGAGACAAGTTGCGCCAGGCGGCGTTGAGCGCGGCCTTTGACGCGCGGTAGCCAATATGGCCGCCGGAGGTTGCGGCGATGCTGCCCATCTGGCTGGTAATCGCGACCATCTTGCCCTTCGCCGCCGCGACGTTGGGCAGCAGGCGGGTGGCGAGCAGAGTCGGCGCGATGGCGTTCACCGCATGCACCTCGGACCAGGCCGTCGCGGGCGCCGCCGAATCGATGACCTTGCCCGCGTTCATTCCGGCATTGGCGATCAACAGGTCGAGCGGCGCGCCGCCGAGCCGCTCCGGGAACGCCTCCACCGCCGCGAAGTCGCGCATGTCGAGCCGCTCCACCCGGACGCCGAGCGCGGTCAGCGCCTCCGCCTGCGCGGGATCGCGCACGGTCGCGGTCACGTCCCACCCGCCGGCTGCGTATTGGCGTGCGAATTCCAGGCCGATGCCGCGGCCGGCGCCGGTGATGAGAACAGTGGCCATCAGTCGAACAGGCTCGAAACGCTGCTTTCGTCGGCGATTCGCTTGATCGCCTCGCCGAGCAGCGGCGCGATGGAGAGGATTCGGACCTTGCCGCTCGCCGCCACGCCCTCGCCGTGGATCGAGTTGGTGATCACCAGCTCGGTCAGGTCCGAATGCTCCACCCGGCTGATCGCGCCGCCGGACAGCACGCCATGGGTGCAATACGCCACCACGTCTTCCGCCCCGGCCTGCCTCAGCGCGCCGGCCGCGTTGCACAAGGTGCCTGCCGAATCGACGATGTCGTCAATCAGGATGCAGAAGCGCCCCGTGACGTCGCCGATGATATTCATCACCTCCGATTCGCCGGGCCGCTCACGACGTTTGTCGACGATTGCGAGGGGAGCATTGTCGAGCCGCTTGGCGAGCGCCCGCGCGCGCACCACGCCGCCGACATCCGGCGACACCACCGTGATGTTGCGCCCCGCAAAGCGCGCCTGGATGTCCGCCGACATCACCGGTGCACCGTAAAGGTTATCGGTGGGGATATCGAAGAAGCCCTGGATCTGGCCGGCATGGAGATCGACGGAAAGCACCCGGTCGGCGCCGGCGGTGACGATCAAATTGGCGACCAGCTTGGCCGAGATCGGCGTGCGCGGCCCCGGCTTCCGGTCCTGCCGGGCATAGCCGAAATAGGGAATGACGGCGGTGATCCTTTTGGCCGAGGCGCGGTGCAGCGCGTCGATGCAGATCAGCAGCTCCATGAGGTTGTCGTTGGCCGGGTAGCTCGTCGACTGCACCACGAACACGTCCTCGCCGCGCACATTCTCGAGGATCTCGACGAAGATCTCCTCGTCGGCGAAGCGGCGCACGCTTGCCTGGGTAATCGGCAGTTCGAGATAGGCGGCGATGTCCTTCACCAGCGGAAGGTTCGAATTGCCGGCCAAAAGCTTCATGGGTCGGTCCTCGGCTGGGGGGTGCGAGCCGCCGGCCCGCTTGCCTCGGCGCTCTTATAGGAGCCGGTCGGGCTGTCAAACTCGCCGCGCCCCGCCGATCGAAGCGTCTCGCGTACGGCGGGCAGGCAGGCGCGGGAGACCGGCACGAGACCGCCGCCGCGCAGCCGCAGGCGCACGCTCCGGCCGTCGCGGTCCAGCGCTTCCATGGCGGCAAAGGCCACCCACCAGCTCCGGTGCACCTGAATGCCGGCGCCCTCCAACTCCGCCAACGCATCCCGAAATCGCATCAGCAGGAGGGTGGAGCCGAACGCCGTCTCCACCCGGACATAATGGTCCTGCATCTGCAGGGAGAGGAGGTCGCGCCCGAGCGCCGGCGGCAGGCGGCGAAGGAAGGGGGTGTCGGTCTCCCCGCGCGGAAGCTGAGGCGCCTCGGGAGCGGTGCTCGGAACATCGGCGTCCTCGGCCTGGGCAAGCGGCGGGCCGTCGGTCCGAAGCAGCATCATCAGGATGTGAATGGCGACTCCTACGCCTGCCACCTCCCCGTAGAGGATCGGAAAGCGGTTGCCGAACCAGAAGTCGGTCACCGCCATTCCGCCGAGTGCGAACGCGATGGCCCCGGACAGCGGCAACGAGGCGACCAGGGCAACGAATATCACGGCGAGCCACTGCGGGAGCCGCGTTTCCTCCGCCGCCCAGCGCGCCACTGCGGAAACCGGGCTGAAGATCAGGTAGCCCGCGACCGTGAAGCCGACCCAGAAGAACAGCCGCCGCCCGGAGGGAATTCCGGCGCTGCCAAATGGCGCAATGAGGCCGAGAACGACGCCAATCGCGATTATGAAAAACAGATCGATGGCGATCCGCCGCATCTCCGTTACCGCCTCCCCTGACCCGTTCACGCTTCGCGAACGGTGTGAATAGCGCGAAACGCCGCGCTTGCGAAAGGGAAGTGCCCGCTCGCGAAGCCGGCGTTGCGCAGCACCGGGCCGCTGCCATGCTTGTCCGGACGCGGCGCCTGTGCCGCTGGAGGACAAACGAATGGCGACGACGACTGCATCGGTGAACACGAACGCCTGGCGCCGCTTTGCGGTCGCCACGGCAATTTCGCTCGCCGTAACCCTGCTCTTGCTGAGCCTGTCGCAACAGACCCAGCGGGCGGCCGGCTGGCAGCCGCCGAGCGGGGCGCACATCGCGCTCTACGTGCACCTGTTCACCGTAGTGCCGGCGGTGCCGCTCGGCGCCTTTGTCCTGTGGGCACCCAAGGGCACCGCCACCCACAAGCTGCTTGGCCGGATCTGGGCCGCGCTGATGATGGTCACTGCGATTTCCAGCTTCTGGCTGCAGACGCTGAACGGCGGCTTGAGCTTCATCCACATCTTCTCCGTGGCGACGCTGGTTTCCATTCCGGTCAGCATCTGGCGGGCACGGCGCGGCGACATCAAGGGTCACTTGCGGGCGATGCGCGGCGTTTATGCGGGGCTGATCGCCGCCGGGCTGTTCGCGGTGGCGCCGGGGCGGTTCCTCGGCGAGATGCTTCTGGGCTGAAGAATTGCCGAGGCGGGGCGGCGCCTCTACACGGCGGCCATGTCCATCGTCACCCGCTTCGCCCCCGCGCCGACCGGCCGCCTCCACGTCGGCAACATCCGCACCGCCATCCACAATTGGCTGTGGGCGAAGAAGAACGGGGGCCGCTTCATCCTGCGCCTCGATGACACCGATGCGGCGCGATCGTCGGAGGAAGCCGCGGCGGGCATTCGCGAGGACCTCGCCTGGCTCGGCCTCCACCCCGACGTGGAGTATCGCCAGTCGGAGCGCTTCGCTCTGTACGACGCGGCGCTGGAGCGGCTTCGGTCGGCGGGGCGCGTCTACCCGGCTTATGAGACGGCGCAGGAGCTCGATCTCAAGCGCAGGGTCCAGCTCAGCCGGGGCAAGCCGCCGGTCTACGATCGTGCCGCGCTTGGATTGTCCGACGTGGAACGTGCCGGCTTCGAAGCGGAGGGGCGCCGCCCGCACTGGCGCTTCCGTCTCGATCACGGCGCTGCCATCGAATGGGACGACCTGATCCGCGGCCGCCAGCACTTCGATCCGGCCCTGCTCTCCGATCCGGTGATCCGCCGCGAGGACGGAAGCTGGCTCTACATGCTGCCAAGCACGATCGATGATATCGACATGGCCGTGACCCACGTCGTGCGCGGCGAGGACCATGTCGCCAACACCGCGCTCCAGATCCAGATGTTCGAAGCGCTCGGCGCCACTCCGCCGGCGTTCGCGCACGAAGCCTTGCTGGTCGGCTCGGAAGGCAAGCTGTCCAAGCGCCTCGGCTCGCTCGGCGCCGACGCGATGCGCGCCGACGGGATCGAACCCGCCGCAATCCTCGCCAAGCTCGCCCGAATCGGCACCAGCCTCCCGGTCGAGCCCGTCGCCGATGCAACGCCGCTGATCGAGAGCTTCGACTTCTCCACCTTCGGCCGCGCGCCTGCGCGCTTCGACATGGACGAACTCACGGCGCTTAACGCCCGCATCGTCCACCTCCTGCCGTTCGACCAGGTCGCCGCCCGTTTTCCGGAGGGGATGGGCGAAGCGGACTGGGCGGCGATCCGCCCCAACGTCAAAACGGTGGCCGAAGCGGCGGACTGGTGGGCGATCCTCCACGGCCATGTCGAAGCCACGGCCGCGGACGAGGACCGCCCGCTGATCGAAGCGGCAATCGACGCCGCCGCGCGAATCGACTGGTCCGACTCGCCCTGGCAGCAGCTCGTCGCCGACTTGAAGGCAAACACCGGCCGCGGCGGCAAGGCGCTGTTCCTGCCGCTGCGCCGCGCCCTCACCGGCCGCGACAGCGGGCCCGAAATGGCGGCGCTTCTCCCTCTGATCGGCCCGGAAGAAACCGCGTCCCGCCTTCGCGCCGCGCTTTAAAGCCGAAGCTTCTTCAGCAGCGGGAACAAAGGGGCTTTTGCTTCGCTATGTGATGTTGTAACATCATGTGATGAGATAGCATCTCATACATGCCCATCAGAGGCAGCAGCAAGGAGAGCCGCCATGGCTGAAAGTGCCTACTTACAGACCAACAGGAGCCCCACCGCGCTTACGGTGGTCATCCTGATGCACGGCGCCGCCCTCGGCGCGCTGGCGCTGAGCAAGATGGAGGTGGTCAAGACCAACTTCGGCAAGACCGAGGTGATCTTCATCGATCCCGCCAAGCCCCCGCCACCGCCCCCACCCACCGTTGAGCCGAAGGTCGATCAGCCGGTGCAGCGCCAGGTGGTCACCACCGTGCCGCCGGTGATTGAACGGCCCGTCGACCAGACCGTATTCGACACGAAACCTGTCGAATATCCGCCGCTGCCTTATGCCGAGCAGGGGCCGGTGGAGAAGATCGTGCCCCCCTCGCCGCCGCCGCCGCCGCCACCGCCCCCCAAGGCCAAGCCGGTGGAGCCGGCGCGCGCCCGGGCCAACCTCGGTTCCTACGTGTCGGACGCCGATTACCCCGCCGCGGCGCTGCGCAGCGAAGAGCAGGGCGCTACCCGCTTCCGCTTGGCGGTTGGCCCCGACGGGCGCGTCAAGGACTGCACGGTCACCGGATCGAGCGGCTCCTCCTCGCTCGACGCGACAACCTGCCGGCTGATGAAAAGCCGCGCCCGCTTCACCCCGGCCCGCGACAGCAGCGGCAACCCGACCGGCGATACGGTGAACAACACCATCCGCTGGGTCCTGCCGGAATAGGGAACGCACCATCTCCCCTCCCTTCTAGGGAGGGGAGGCCGTCAGCGCCCTCGCCACGCCCTCCCCCCGCCTCGGGACTGGCGCGGGACTGCCCAAGCCATTATCTTGCACGTCATGGCTCTTCCCCGCCCCTCCTCGCCGCGCGCACTCCTCGCCGACATGCGCGCCTTTGCCGCCAATCGCGGCCGCCACCATTGGGTTGCCGCAGGCCTTGCCGTGCTCATCCCGGCGGCGCTGGTCATTCTCTTCTACGTCGACGGCAAGACCAACATGACGCTCAAGCCGCAGGTCATCTACGCTCAGAGCTGGTCCGCCGACCGCACCGACGCGCAGATCAAGGCGGACCAGGTCATCCACCAGAAGCAGCGCGAGGCGAAGCAGAAGGAGCGCCAGCGCCAATACCAAAAGGTGGAAAACAGCCTCAAGAAAATCGGCCTTTGAACGAGGCGGCGCGGTGGATGGCGGCGGCACTGGCGTTCGGTGAGCGCGGCCGCGGCCGAACCGCGCCCAATCCCGGCGTCGGCTGCCTCCTCGTCAGGGATGGCCGCGTCGTCGGCCGCGGCTGGACCCAGCCTGGTGGACGCCCCCATGCCGAAGCGATGGCTTTGGACGAGGCCGGTGCCCAAGCGCAGGGCGCCACGGCCTACGTCTCCCTCGAACCCTGCAGCCACCCGAGCGAACGGGGCCCAACCTGCGCCGATTTGCTGATCGAAGGGGGGGTGAAGACCGTAGTGGCGGCCATCGCCGACCCCGACGCTCGCACCAACGGCCGCGGTTTCGAGCGCCTTCGCGCCGCCGGCGTCTCCGTGGAAGTCGGCCCCGGCGCTGCCGAAGCCGAACGCTCGCTCGCCGGCTTCCTCACCCGCATCCGCCTCGGCCGCCCCGCCATCACCCTCAAGCTTGCCATGTCGCTGGACGGCAAGATCGCGCTGCCTTCGGGCGAAAGCCGCTGGATCACCGGCGAGGACGCCCGCGCCCACGTCCATTCCGAACGCGCCCGCGCCGACATGATCCTGGTCGGCCGCGGCACCTATGAAGCGGACAAGCCCGGCCTGGACGTCCGCCTCCCCGGCCTCGAGGACCGCGCGCCGCGCAAGGCGATCCTCACCCGCGGCAACGGCGCCCCCGGCTGGGAACGCCTCGGCGCCCCCGAGGAGGTTTTCCACCTCACCGACGTCAACGACCTCCTCGTCGAGGGCGGCTCCGGTGCGGCGTCGGCCTTCCTCCAGGCCGATTTGGTCGACCGCCTGCTCATCTACCGCGCGCCGGTGCTGATCGGCGAAGGCAAATCGTCGATCGGCTATATCGGCCTCACCGCCATTGCCGAAGCGCACCGCCGCTGGCGCCTCAGCGACTCCCGCATGCTTGGAATCGACCGGCTGGAAGTCTACGAGCGCGATCGAAGCGGCGTCTGAAGGAAAATCAGTGTTCACCGGCATCATCACCGACGTAGGGCGCGTGCGCTCCGCCGAGCAGCGCGGCGACCTGCGCCTCACCGTCGGCTGCGGCTATGACATGGAGACGGTGGACCTCGGCGCCTCCATCGCCTGCTCGGGCGTCTGCCTGACGGTGGTGGACAAGGGCCCCGGCTGGTTCGCCGTCGATCTTTCCGCCGAGACCCTCTCCCGCACCGCCCCCGGCGTCTGGGTGGAAGGCGCTCAGCTCAACCTCGAACGATCCCTTCGCGTCGGCGACGAGCTTGGCGGCCACATCGTCACCGGCCATGTCGACGGCATCGGCGAAGTGGAAAGCGTCGCCGAAGTGGGCGGCTCCACCCGCGTCGCCGTAATCGCGCCGCCCGGCATCGAGCAATATATCGCCGCCAAGGGCTCGGTCGCGCTCGACGGCGTGTCGCTCACCGTCAACGAAGTCGAACCGCTCTCCGAGGGCGTTCGCTTCGTGCTCAACATCATCCCCCACACCGCCGAGCAGACCAGCTTCGCGGACCTCACCCCCGGCCGGAAGGTCAATATCGAGATCGACATCCTCGCCCGCTACATCGGCCGGATGATGGAGTTTCGCCGGTGATCGCCAACCAGCCGATCGAGCGCTCCTTCCTGTCCAGCCCGGAAGAGCTGATCGACGAGGCGCGCAACGGCCGCATGTTCATCCTGGTCGATGACGAGGACCGCGAGAATGAAGGCGATCTCGTCATCCCCGCCCAGATGGCGACGCCCGACGCGATCAATTTCATGGCCAAGCACGGCCGCGGCCTGATCTGCCTCGCCCTCACCAAGGCGCGCGTCGAGCAGCTCGGCCTCGGCCTGATGAGCCGCCACAACGGCACCCGCCACGAAACCGCCTTTACCACCTCGATCGAGGCCAAGGACGGAGTCACCACCGGCATCTCCGCCGGAGACCGCGCCCGCACCGTCTCCGTCGCCATCGACGCCGGCAAGGGCCCCGAGCATATCGTCACCCCCGGCCACGTCTTTCCGCTCGTCGCCCGCGACGGCGGCGTGCTGATCCGCGCCGGCCACACCGAAGCGGCGGTGGACATTTCCCGCCTGGCCGGCCTCAACCCCTCCGGCGTGATCTGCGAGATCATGAAGGAAGACGGCACCATGGCGCGGATGGACGACCTCGTCGCCTTTGCGCAGCTCCACGGCCTCAAGATCGGCACGATCCGCGACCTCATCGCCTACCGCCTCAAGAAGGACCACCTCGTCGAACAAACCGCCGAGGCGGAGATCGAGAGCGCCTGGGGCGGCACGTGGACGGCGAAGAGCTTCCTCAACCGCGCACTCGGCACCGAGACCGTGGTGCTGGTCAAAGGCGAACTCGACACGTCGAAGCCGGTGCTGGTCCGAATGCACCAGCTCAGCATCTTCGAGGACGTGTTCGGCGAAAACTGTCGCCGCAGCGGGCTCCTCGCCGGCGCGATGAAGACGATTGCGGCGGAAGGCTCGGGCGTCATCGTCGCACTCACCCGCGCCGTGCCGATCTCCGCCTTGCTTGACGCCAAGTCGGGCAAGACCGGCCCGGCCGACATGGAGCAGCTCCGCGATTACGGCGGCGGCGCCCAGATCCTCTCGGCTTTGGGCATCCACGACATGATCCTGCTCACCAACACCCACCACACCCCCGTCGCGCTCGGCGGCTACGGCCTCGTCATCGTCGGCGAGCGGCCGATCCCCCTGGAGGACTAAGATGGCCCGCCTGCTGATCGTCGAAGCCCGCTTCTACGACCACCTCAACGACATGCTGCTCGACGGCGCCCGCACCGCCATCGAAGCGGCGGGCCACAGCCACGAAACGATCACCGTCCCCGGCGCGCTCGAAGTGCCGGCGGCGATCGCCATGGCCTCCGAAACCGGACGCTTCGACGCCTTTGTCGCGCTCGGCGTGGTGATCCGCGGCGAAACCTTTCACTTCGAGATCGTCGCAGGCGAAAGCGCCCGCGGCATCATGGCCCTGACCCTCGACGGCCTCCCCATCGGCAACGGCATCCTAACGGTCGAGGACGAAGCCCAGGCGCTGGCCCGGGCGCGTCGCGAGGAAAAAGACAAAGGCGGCGAAGCGGCCAAGGCAGCGCTCGCCATGCTGGCGCTGAAGGAACAGTTCGGCGGCTAAGTCCCCAGCTTCGCTCTCTCCCCTCCCTTCTAGGGAGGGGTGGGGGTGGGTAGCCGTGGAGCCCCCTCGATGGGGGCGGAGCGGCCTTGCTGACTTCAGTGTAGCGCTTCGCCGGCATCGAGCCGGCTCAGCGCTTACCCACCCCCACCCCCTCCCTAAAAGGGAGGGGAGATGCTATCCTGATTAGGTGAAACGGATCCCGCCCCGCAGCACAGCCCGCGCCCGCCGCCTGCGCCGCGAGGCCACTCCCCAGGAGCGGGCGCTCTGGGCCATCCTCTCCCCCTACCGCCCCCGTTTCACCCGCCAGCTCAGCGTCGATCCCTACACCATCGATCTCGCCTGCCGCGAAGCCCGGCTGCTCATCGAACTCGACGGAAGCCAGCACGCCGGCTCAACCCATGACGAAAACCGCACTCGCTTTCTGATCAACGAAGGCTGGCACGTCATCCGCTTCTGGAACAGCGACGTGAACGAAAATGCCGATGGCGTCGCGGAGGTCATCCTGTTGAAGGTCGAAGAACTCACCGGCATAAAACCCGAAGCCAAACCGCCCCGAAAACGCTCCCCGCGCCCGGACTAAGCGAAGACATCTCCCCTCCCGTTTAGTGAGGGGCACCTCTTAGACTCCCCTCCCTTTTAGGGAGGGGTAGGGGTGGGTAAGCGCTGAGCGGGCTCGATGCCCGCGAAGCGCTCCCCACTGAGGCAGGAGGCCGCTCCGCCCCCATCGAGGGGGCTGCGCGGCCACCCACCCCCACCCCCTCCCTTGCAGGGAGGGGAGCCCACGCAGCCCCCGCCCCGCAAACTTTCTTGAATCTTGTGAAACGGCGTAAACCAACAATTAACCACGCGCTGGCATCGTCTCCCCATTGAACAACGCGGCGACCCGAAACGGGCGTCTCAGCCGAAGGGGGATATGTGCTTCGCACCGACAAAAGCAGGCCGGCAACGGCCAAGCCGAAGAGCTTCTCGCCGCTCAACCCGGTGAGCGAGCTTGAGCTGACCATCGTCATCCCCTGCCTCAACGAAGCCGAAACGCTCGCCCAGGTGATCGACCGCGCCCAGCGCTTCCTCACCGCCTACGGCATCAACGGGGAAGTGGTGATCGCCGACAACGGCTCCACCGACGGCTCCACGTCGATCGCGATCAGCGGCGGCGCCCGCGTCGTTCCGATCCCCGAGCGCGGCTACGGCGCGGCGCTTCGCGGCGGCATCGAGGCCGCCCACGGCCGCTTCGTCGCCATGGGCGATGCCGATTGCAGCTACGATTTCATGGGCCTGATGCCGTTTGTCGAGCGGCTCCGCGAGGGCACCGAGCTCGTCGTCGGCAACCGCTTCCTTGGCGGGATCGGCAAGGGCGCGATGCCGCCGCTTCACCGTTATCTCGGCAATCCGGTGCTGTCGCTGGCCGGACGCTTGTTCTTCCGCGCGCCGATCGGCGATTTCCACTGCGGCCTGCGCGCCTTCCGCCGCGACTCCATTCTTGCGCTTGGCCTTTCCTCCTCGGGCATGGAATATGCCTCGGAAATGATCGTCCGCGCCCAGCTCGCCGGCCTGTCCATGTCGGAAGTGCCCGCCACGCTCGCCAAGGACGGCCGCTCGCGGCCGCCGCACCTCAGGAGCTGGCGCGATGGCTGGCGCCACCTCAAGTTCCTTTTGCTCTTCTCGCCTGGCTGGCTGTTCCTGAAGCCGGGCGCCGTGCTCCTCGGCGCCGGTCTGGCCGGGGGCGTAGCGCTGCTGCCGGGCGACCAGGTCGTCGGCGACGTTCGCTTCGGCGTCCATTCGCTCCTGTTCTGCGCCGGTGCGGTGCTGCTTGCCGCGCAGATGCTCGGCTTCGGCTTGCTCGCCAGCTTCTTCGGGGTGCGCGAAGGCTATTGGAAGGAAAGCCGCGGGCTCGCCCGCATGCGGCGCATCCTTTCGGTCGACAGCGGTTGCATGATCGGCGGCGCCATGATCGCGCTCGGCTTTGCCGGGGCAGGAACGGCGCTCGCCGCCTGGGCCGGAGCCGGCTTCAGCGACATGAACCCCGATTCGCTGATGCGCCTTTCCATCCCGTCCGTGCTGCTCGCCGGCATCGGCCTCCAGGTGGCGCTCACCTCCTTCGTACTCGAACTCCTCTCGCGCCCGTCGCGCGCTTCGTGAAAGGTAAGACGACCATGAACATTCTCCGTCAGATCCACGGCAAGGCGCACGACAAGGCCGTTTTCGGCCGGCGCATCGAAGTACTCGCCGATTCGCTCGCCGAGCTGATCCCCGCCGACGCCCGAGTCCTGGACATCGGCTGCGGCAGCGGCACCCTTGCCGTGGCGATCATGGCCCGCCGCCCGGATATCACCATCGAAGGCATCGATGTCCTCGTTCGTCCCGGCACCGACATTCCGGTGACCGAGTTCGACGGACACACCATTCCCTGGCCCGACGATCATTTCGACATCGCGCTGTTCGTCGATGTCCTCCACCACACCGAAGCGCCGGCCCGCCTGCTCGCCGAAGCCAAGCGCGTGTCGAAGCGCGGCATCGTGATCAAGGACCATCTGCGCGAAGGCCTGTTCGCCGAATCGACGCTCCGCTTCATGGATTGGGTCGGCAACGCCCAGCACGGCGTCGCCCTGCCCTACAACTACCTGTCCGACCGCGAATGGCGCGACATCTGGACCGATCTCGATCTCGACGTCGAGAAGATCGACGAAAAGGTCGATCTCTACCCGGCGCCGTTCAGCTGGCTCTTCGGCCGCCGCCTGCACTTCGTCGCGCGGCTCGCCTGATCCCATGCTGGCCGTGACGACCAATCCCGGCGGGGGGCCGGATGCCGCAACAACCGCGCTCCCCGGCACTGCCCGGGGGGTGTGGACCACTCCGGCGATACTCTTCTGGGTAGCGGGGATTCTCGTCTACGGCGGCGCGGCCATCAACTTCGCCAACGGCCATTATCTCGATCAGACGATGCGCGACCTGTGGCAGCACCTCGCTGCCCTGCGCGCCCTGATCGAGAACCCGCTCAACCCCGCCAACCCCTTCGTGATCAGCACCGACGGCTCGCGCCACTTCCATCCTTATTGGGTGGGCATCGCCGGGATCGCCCGCATCTTCGGCTGGAACGAGTGGCAGGCGATCGGCTTTGCCGGCTTCGTCACCGCCGGCACGCTCCTCGCCGGGATCTGGAGCTTTGGCCGGGCTTTCTACCGCAGCCAGTGGGGCCCTCTCGCCTTGCTCGCCGCGATGGTGTTCGGCTGGTCGCTGCCGATCAGCCACACCGGCTACCATTCGCCCGAGACTCTGATCGAGGGCATCGCCTATCCGGCGACTTTGCTGATCGGCCTTTCGCTCCTCTCCTGGGCGCTGCTGATCCGCGCGCTTGAAGCACCGCGCCGCGCCTGGCTGCTGGTGCCGCTCTCCGCCTTCATGTTCGCCACCCACCAGCTCGGCGCCGGCATTGGCTTCATGGCTTCGGGCTGCTTCCTGCTGTTCTGGCCGCACGGCACGCTGCGCGCCCGTATCGTGGCCGGCGCCGCGATCGCCGCCGGGCTGCTGCTGTCCGCCGCCTGGCCCTACCATAATCCGTTCGACGCCGTGCTTCGCACCGGCAACGCCACCTGGACCGGCGGCCTGAACTTCTATTCGCCCATTTTCCTGATCATGGCCGGCGTTCCCGGGCTGATCGGCCTGTGGGGCCTTCTCCACCCGCGCTTCGCCCGCCAGGCGCGGCCGGTGCTTGCCGCCTTCGCGCTTTTCGCCGGCATCTTCGCGCTCGGCACGGCCGGCATCCTGATCGCCACCCGCTTCGTCATGCCGGCGGTGCTGATGCTCCACATCGGCATCGGCGCCCTGCTGATCCTCGCCGGGGAGCGGTGGCACAGCCTCTCCCGTCCGGCGCGGCTCGGCGCCTTTGCCGCGGGCATGCTGTTCGTGCAGGTCCACCTCCTGCTGCTCGCCTCGCACCTTTATTGGGAATACGGCCAATTCAGCAGATATGGCAGCGCCCCCGCCGCCGCCGCCCGCCTGACCGCCGACATTCCCGACACCCAGCCGGTTGCCGCCTTCGATGTCGTCGCCTGGCCGATCGTCGCCACCGGGCAGAAGGTCGTCTCGATCCCCTGGCCGGAGCCGATCATCGGCAACCTGCCCGAACGCCAGCAGGTCGCCGAACGGCTGTTCGACCCCGCGCTGAGCCGCGCGGACCGTATCGCCCTCGCCCGCCGTTGGGGAGCGAAGACCCTGATCCTCGACGCCCGCGGCCCGAACCGCCGTCCGATGCCCAAGGGGTTGCTCACGGTCCTGGAGGCGCAGTCCGTCCGCCATTCGCGCGTCGGCCCCTTCCTTCGCTTCGATCTGGAATAGGCCGTAGGCCGGATGGCCGCGGGGAGACCCATCCAAGTTAGAGGTTGAATTTATCACTGGGAGGGGAGAGGCAGCGTTCAGCCGCCACCGCCCGGGACATAATGAGCTCAACCTCCGCCGAAAGAGAAAGCGCGAGCGCCAAGCAGCCGCCCGACTGGTGGGATCATCCCGCCATCGTGTTCGGCGCGATCCTTATCTGCGCGCTTCCCCTGCTTTGGCCGAACATTCCGCCGCTGGTCGATCTGCCCGGCCATCTCGGCCGCTACCACGTCCAGATGCGCATCGACGAAGTGCCTGTACTTCGCGAGTTCTACGATTTCAAATGGTCGCTGATCGGCAATCTCGGCGTCGATCTCCTTGTCGTGCCGCTCGCTGCCCTGATCGGGCTCGAGCCGGCGGTGAAGCTGATCACGATCCTGATCCCGGTGCTCACCGCCGGCGGCTTCCTGTGGGTTGCGCGCGAGGTTCACGGCCGGATCCCGCCGACCGCCTTTTTCGTGCTGCCGATCGTCTATTGCTACCCGCTCAATTTCGGCTTCGTGAACTTCGCGCTTTCGATGGGGCTCGCCTTTTTGGCCTTCGCCTTCTGGCTGCGGCTGGCGCGGCTCGGACGGCTCAAGCTTCGCGCCGGCTTGTTCGTGCCGATTTCGATCCTGCTCTGGGTCTGCCACGCCTTCGGCTGGGGGACGTTGGGCGTGATGGCCTTTTCGGCCGAACTGGTCCGCCAGGTCGATCTCAAGCGCGGCTTCTTCAAGGGCGGGTTCAAGACGGGCCTTCACGTCTTCGCTTTGACGCCGCCGGTGCTGCTCATGCTGTTGTGGCGCAGCGGCGAGGATGTCGGCGGCTTCACCGGCGCCTGGTTCCGCTGGAAGTTGAAGCTAGACTGGGTGCTGATGATCCTGCGCGACCGCTGGCAGTGGTGGGACGAGGCCTCGCTTGCGGTCATCGGCCTGGTGCTTCTGCTGCCGCTATTCCTGTTCCGCCGTCTCGAATATTCGCGCAACCTCGCCGCGTCCGCCATCTTCCTTGCCATCGTCTTCGTCTGCCTGCCGCGCATCGTTTTCGGCTCCAATTACGCCGACATGCGCCTTGCCCCCTACGTGCTCGCCGTGTTCGTGATCGCGATCCGCTACCGTCCGGCCTGGACCGGCCGCGCCGGCACCGCGCTTGCCGTGCTCGGCCTTTCCTTCTTCGCCGCCCGGATCAGCGCCAATACGGCGAGCTTCTGGATGTTCGACCGCGCCTACGACCGCGAGCTTGCCGCCGTGGCCCACATCCCGGAGCAGGCACGCGTCGTTTCCTTCGTCGGCGTGCGCTGCCGCCGCGAATGGTCGCAGAGCCGGCTCGAGCATCTCCCTGCTTTGGCCCTCGTCCGCCGCAACGCCTTTTCCAACGATCAATGGTCGATGAGCGGCGCGCAATTGCTCACCGCCCGCTACCCCGGCGCCGATTTCTGGTTCTCCCGCGATCCCTCGCAGCAGGTCCTCGCCCGCCCCTGCCGCGGCGAGCGCTGGATGACCCTCAACCAGTCCCTCGCCACCTTCCCGCGCGACATGTTCGACTATGTCTGGCTGATCAGCCCTCCGGCTTACGACCCGGCCTTAACCAGCGGCCTGCAAGAGGTGTGGCGCAGCGGCACGAGCGTGTTGTACCGGGTAGCGGACCGGCGCCCGCTCGCGCCCGCCCCAGAGGTAAGTGAATGACTGCGCCTGCTTTGTCGATCGTCGTGCCCTGCTTCAACGAGGAAGCCTGCCTCGGCGCGCTGCACGGCCGCCTCAGCGCGGCCGCCCGCGCGGTGGCCGGCGAGAGCTACGAGATCGTGTTCGTCAACGACGGTTCGCGCGATAAAAGCTGGGAGATGATGCAGGCGCTCTCTCACGGCGATCCGCACCTCGTGGCTATCAACCTGTCGCGCAACCACGGCCACCAGCTCGCGCTCACGGCCGGCCTCGACCTCTGCTCCGGCGACCGGATCCTGATCATCGACGCCGACTTGCAGGACCCGCCCGAACTGCTGCCGGACATGCTCGCCACCATGGAGCGGCAGAACGCCGACGTGGTTTACGCCGTTCGCCGCCAGCGCGCCGGCGAGACCGCCTTCAAGCTCGCCACCGCCAAGATCTTCTATCAGGTGCTTTCGCGCCTGGCGGAAATCGAGATCCCGCGCGACACCGGCGATTTCCGTCTGATGAGCCGCCGCGCGGTGGACGCCTTTCTGGCGCTGCCGGAGCAGGCGCGCTTCATCCGCGGCATGGTCGCCTGGGTCGGCTTCCGCCAGGTGCCGATCGTCTACGACCGCGCCGAACGCCACGCCGGCGAGACCAAATATCCGCTGTCCAAGATGATGCGCTTCGCCCTCGACGCGGTCACCGGCTTCTCGACAGCCCCGCTGCGCATGGCCAGCCACATCGGCCTGTGGCTGGTCGCCGCCTCCGCGCTGATCGTACTCTACATCGCCTTCGGCTTCTTCACCGGCCGCGCGACCCAGGGCTGGACCTCGCTGATGCTCGTCGTGGTGGTGCTCGGCGCCGTGCAGATGTTCGTGCTCGGCATGATCGGCGAATATATCGGCCGGCTCTACATCGAATCGAAGCGCCGGCCGCTCTACATCGTCTCGGACATTGCCGGACACGCCGGCGGGCGGCCGCAGCTCGGCCACGTCGCCCATGAAGCGGAAGCGCTAAGCGCCGCCGATCACCGCTTGGAGACGATCGCCACCAGCGACACGCCCGGCGGCAGCGGCATCCTTCCAACCGCGTAGCGCTCCCACCCGAAGACCGTCTCGAAGAGGCCGTTCACCACCTTGGGCGGCATCTTGTCGTCGCTATCTTCCTTGCCCGTAAAGCGGCCTGCGATCCGCGCCGCCGCGGCGAGCGGGAAGAGCAGGCTGTTGAACCAGCTCAGCAGCTCCACCTCCAGCCCGGCATCGCCGATCACCTTCCTCAGCGTCTTCCGCGTGTAGCGGCGCTTGTGGTGGTTGACCTCGTCATGCGCGCTCCACATCCACGGGTGGGCCGGCACGGTGATCAAGATCCTGCCGCCTGGCTTCAGCTTGCGCGCGATGCTTTCCAGCGCGGCCTGGTCCTCCTCGACATGCTCCAGCACGTCCAAGATCGCGACCATGTCATAGGTGCCGTCCTCGATGCCGGTAAGCTGCGGCAGGGGCGCGCTGCCGATCGGGCGGCCGAGCCTGCGCTCCGCCATCTCCCGCGCGGCGGGGTCGATCTCGATGCCGTCGGCGCGGCCGAAACCTTGCAGCATCTCCAGATTATGGCCCGTGCCGCAGCCGATCTCGAGAATGCGCGCATCCTTCGGCAGCGCGATCTTGCGGCGGATCAGGTCGGTCAGGATGTCGCGCCGCGCCCGGTACCACCAGTGGCGCTCGTCCAGTTCCGCCATGCGGTCGTAAACCCGGCGGTCCATCAGTTGAACACCCAGCGGCGGTTGAGGGAAAAGGTGACCAGCGGCGTTGCGAACACGATCGGGATCACCGACCACCAGACCGGACCGCCGAGATGCTTCACCAGATACCAGATAAAGAACTGGTTGAGCAGGAAGCCCAAGGTGTTGACGGTGAAGAAGCGCACCGTGCGCGCCGCCGGCCGCTCGCGCGAACCGTGGCCCTTGAAGCTCCACCGGCTGTGCAGGAAATAGCCGACGCCGGTGAACACCAGATAATTGACCGTCATGGACAGCATCGGCTCGACACCGAACACGTCCGCCGCGATCCAATAGCCGCCCGCCACCAGCAGCGTCAGCAGCACGCCGGTCAGCCCGAAGCGGATCATCTGCCAGATAAGCGCCGCATGCTCCGGGAAGTGCCGCTCGAGTGTTTGCTGGATCGGCATTCTGTTTTTTCGGTCCGCTTGCCCTTTGAGGCCCAGCGACTAATGCGCTTGACGAGGGTTGGAAAGGGGCGACGGGAAAGCATGGAGGCGCTGGACAGGCTTGAGAGGCACTGGCGCTGGTGGCTGCTCCTGCTCTGGCTCGGCACGGCCGGGCTGTTGATCTTTACCCGCTGGGCACAGATTCGCGGTTTTGCGCTCAGCGACACGGACGACAATCTGCGCATCATGCAGGTGCGCGACCTGCTCGCCGGCCAGGGCTGGTACGACCTTCGCCAATACCGCCTCAATCCGCCCGCAGGCGCGAACATCCACTGGTCGCGCCTCGTCGATCTTCCAATTGCCGGCATCAAGCTTGCCCTAGCACCGCTGATCGGCGGAGCGGCGGCGGAGCGCTGGGCGGTGGCGATCGCGCCGCTGCTGCCGATGCTCGCTTTATTCGCGGCGCTTGCCGTAACCGCGCGGCGCCTCGTCTCCCGCCACGCTTATGCGCTGGCGGTGGCGCTGTTCCTGTGCGGCCATTCGGTCCGGGGGCAGTTCGTGCCGCTGCGCATCGACCATCATGGCTGGCAACTCGCGCTGCTCGCAATCGCCGTGATGGCCCTGACCGATCCAAGGCGCGCGCGGGGCGGCGTGATCCTGGGCGTTGCGAGCGCCTTGTCGCTCAGCATCGGACTCGAGATGCTCCTCTACCTCGCCCTTGCCGGCGCGGCGGCGGTGCTGATGTGGGTTGCCGATGGCGGCCAGGCGCGGCGCATCGCCGCCTACGGCGCCAGCCTCGCTGGCGGTTGCGCACTCGGTTACCTCCTCTTCGCCTCCAACGCGAACCGCGCCCCGGTCTGCGATGCGCTGTCGCCGGTCTGGCTTTCGGCGATGGTTGGGGCCGGCGCGGTTTGCGTGCTGCTCTCGCTTCTGCCGCAACGCGGAGCCGCCGTCCGCCTGGCCGCCGCGGCGCTTGGAGGCCTGGCCCTCGCCGCCTTTTTCGCGCTCTCCTGGCCGCACTGCCTCGGCCGGCTCGAGGGCATCTCGCCCGAGGCGGAGGACCTTTGGCTCAGCCACGTTCGCGAAGCGCGTCCGCTCTACCTCCACGGCTGGCGCACGGCGGTGAGCGTTGTCGCTTTGCCGGCCGCCGGGCTGATCGGCTACGCGCTGATGCTGTGGCGGAGCCGGGGGGACCGCACGGCCTTCATCCCCTGGGCCGCCGCCGCCGCTCCGGCGCTGCTCGCCGTACTGCTGCTGCTCTGGCAAAGCCGGGCCGGGCCCGCCGCCCAGCTCCTCGCCGTGCCCGGTGCCACCGCGCTGGCCTGGCTGCTGATTGGCTGGATTCGCGCGAGCCGGCTGCTGCTCGTCCGCGTCGCCGGAACGGTGGTGGGCTTCCTCCTCGTCTCGGGGCTGCTCGTCCAGGAAGCCGTCGATCTCATCCCCCAGGCCAAGGGCAAGAGTTCGCCCGCCGTCGGCCGCGCCAACGCCGCCTGCCCGACGATGGCGGCGCTTCGCCCGATCGCGCTGCTGCCCAAGGGCTATGTGCTGACGCACGTCGATCTCGGCCCCCGCCTGATCGCCGTCACTCCGCACAGTGCCATCGCCGGCCCGTACCACCGCAACGACCGCGACATCGTCGATACGATGCGCGCCTTCCGCGGCACCGCCGACGAGGCGCACCGCACGGTGGTGGCGCGCGGCATCGACTATGTGCTGATCTGTCCGAACATGTCGGAAACCACGATCTACGCGACGGCGGCGAAGAACGGCTTCTACATGCAGCTGATGCGCGGCAAGGTGCCGGCCTGGCTGGAGCCGGTGCCGCTGCCCGCCAAATCACCCTACCGGATGTGGCGGGTCAAACGCGGAAGCTGACCGAGATGCCGTCGATCACGAATTGCGCGGCAAGGGCAGCGAGGATCACGCCGAGCAGCCTCGTGAGCATCGCCTCCATGCGGTGACCCAGCAGCCGCATCAGCGGCCCGGCGGCGAGCAGCGCCAACAACGTCAGCAGCAGCACCGCGCCGAGCGCCGCGAACACGGTCAAGGTCTCCGTTAAACCGTCGCTGCGCGCCACCAGCAGCATGACCGAAGCAATCGAGCCCGGCCCGGCGATCATCGGGATCGCCATCGGAAACACCGAGACATCCTCATGCTCGGTATCGGCGCTGACTTCCTGGGCGCGGCTTTCGCGGCGCTGGGTGCGCTTCTCGAACACCATTTCCAGCGCGATCAGGAACAGCATGATCCCGCCGGCGATCCGGAAGGCGGCCAGGCTGACCCCCATCGCCTTCAGCAGATCCTCGCCGAGCAAACCGAAGAACAGCAGGATGCCAGCGGCGACCAGGACCGCGCGGATCGCCATCGCCCGCCGCTCCGCCGGAGGGCAGTCGCGCGTCAGGCCGGCATAGATCGGCGCGCAGCCGGGCGGATCGATCACCACCAGCAGCGTGACGAATGCCGAGACGAAAAGTGCGAAGAGTTCGTTCACAGTCCCTCCGGAGACGACAGCCCTGCCCGCGTGTGCGCGGCGACGAGGGTGTTGCGCAGCAGCACGGCGATGGTCATCGGCCCGACACCGCCCGGCACCGGCGTGATCGCGCCCGCCACCTGGCTTGCGCTTGCGAAATCGACATCGCCGACGAGGCGCGTCTTGCCCGCTTCGCCCGCCGGTACCCGGTTGATGCCGACATCGATCACCGTCGCGCCGGGCTTCAGCCAGTCGCCCTTGACCATCTCCGCCCGCCCCACCGCGGCCACCACGATGTCCGCCCGCCGCACTACCCCGGCCAAGTCGCGGGTGCGGCTGTGGGCGATCGTTACCGTGCAATTTTCCCCGAGAAGAAGCTGCGCCATCGGCTTGCCCACAATGTTGGACCGCCCGATGACCACCGCTTCGAGCCCCGACAGATTGCCGAGCTGATCCTTGAGCAGCATCAGGCACCCGAGCGGCGTGCAGGGCACCAGCGCGTCCTCGCCAACCGCCAGCCGCCCCGCATTCTCGACGTGGAAGCCATCGACATCCTTGCGCGGATCGATGGCGGCTATGACCTGCTGCTCATCGATGTGCGCGGGCAGCGGCAATTGGACGAGGATGCCGTCCACCGCCTCATCGTCGTTGAGCCGCCCGACCAGCGTCAGCAGCTCCTCCTGGGTCACAGTGTCCGCCAGGCGATGCTCGAACCCCGCCAACCCCGCCTCAACGGTCGCCTTGCCCTTGGACCGCACATAGACCTGGCTCGCCGGATCCTCGCCGACCAGCACGACCGCCAGGCCCGGCGCCCGTCCGGCGCCTCCCACAAAGGCGGGTACGGCGGCGGCAACCCGTTGGCGCAGGGCGGCGGCGAACGCCTTGCCGTCGATAATTGCAGCCGTCACATCGAGCCGCGCATCATTTCCATGGCGAGGCCGTCCAGCAGCCGGTCGAGCACCATCAGGATGATGATCACCACCATCGGGCTGAAATCGATGCCGCCCATGTCCGGCAGGATTCGGCGGATCGGGCGGTAAAGCGGCTCCGTCATCCGCTCCAGCGCAGCATAGAGCCTGCGCATGAAGTCATTGTGGGTGTTGATCACGTTGAAGACGAGCAGCAGGCTCAGCACGAACTGGATGAGGATGACCCACCACACCACGTCGAGCAGCAGCTTCAATATTCCGATCAGCGCCACGGCCATTTAGCAAACTCCCCGCCAAGCTCCCGTCCATGTAGGCAAGGGGCGCAGATGGGGCAATGGCGGGCCGCTGGCGCAACGGGCGAAGCCGGGTTAGTCTCTTCGCCATGATCCTCACCGCCCTGCTCCTTCTCGCCGCCCCGCCGCAGCCTTCGCCGCTCAAGGGCTTCGGCGATTGGGCAGTCGGCTGCGACAATGGCCGCGCCTGCCATGCCGTCGGCTTGATGCCGGAGACCTGGCCCGACGACGCCCTGACGATGAGCGTCCGGCGCGGCCCCGAAGCTGGTGCCCACCCGGTGATCGCCTTCGAGACGCGCGGGGAAACGGAGGCCGCCGTCCTAGTCGCCGACGGCAAACCGCTCGCGGCCCGGCTGGCCGTGGATCAGGAGGGGTCCCTGGCGGTCGCCGCCGCCGATGCTCCCGCCGTGCTTGCCGCCATGCGCGGCGCCGCCGAGTTCGAGCTTCGCAAGCCCGACGGCACGCCGATCGGGCGCGTTTCGCTCAAGGGCGTGAGCGCGGCTTTGCTGTACATGGACGAGCAGCAGCGGCGCATCGGCACGGTGACGGCGCTGGTCCGGCCGGGCACGAAGCCGGCATCTGCCGTTCCGCCGCCGCCGCCTTTGCCCCGGATCGCCGCGCCCGCCGTGAGCAGCCGCAAGGCGAGCCTTGGCCCGCGCGACCTTGCCACGCTGCGCAAGCGATTCAAATGCACGGTCGACGAGGTCGGCGGCCCGGATGAGCAGGATGTCCAGCCGCTTGGGCCCGACAAGCTCGTCCTCCTCGCCTGCGGCTCCGGCGCCTACAACATAAGCTATGTGCCGATCGTGGTTCCCGCCAAGGGCGGCGTCGCGGCGGCGCGGGTGGCCCGGTTCGACGCGCCCGAAAGCTGGTGGGAAGGCGAGGGCAAGCCGATTCTGATCAACGCCGGCTTCGATCCCGCGTCGGCGACGCTTGTCACCTTCTCAAAGGCGCGCGGCCTCGGCGACTGCGGGTCCACCCGCTCCTACGTCTGGGACGGCGCCCGCTTCCGGCTGATCGAACAAGCCGACATGGACGAGTGCCGCGGCTCCACCGACTACATCACCACCTGGCGCGCCGAGGTCCGGCGCTAGGGCGCGAAGCGAAGCGGCTCCGCCTTGGCGAGGAGCAGGCAGAAGCGCTCCTCCGCGTCGGTCCATTCCTCCCGAACCGTCCAGCCGCCGGCGGTGAGCAGCAGGCGGGCGTCGCGCGGCCCGTATTTGTGGCTGTTCTCGGTGTGAATGGTCTCGCCGGCCCGCATTTCGAAGCGCTCCCCGTCCACCTCGAAGGCGACATCCCGCACCGCCTCCAGATGCATTTCGATCCGCGACAATTTGTCGTTCCATACCGCGCGGTGGCGGAAATCCTCGACCGGGACCGTGCCGCCAAGCTCGCGGTTGATCCGGTGGAGGAGGTTCAAGTTGAATTCGCCGGTCACCCCGGCCGCATCGTCATAGGCGGCGAGCAGGGTGTTGACGTCCTTTGCCCGGTCCATTCCGATCAGAAGCCAGGCGCCGGTGCCCAGCGTTTCGCGCATCGAGCGGAGCAGGTCGACGGCGGACGGCGGCACGAGGTTGCCGATGGTGGAGCCCGGGAAGAAACCGAGCTTCGGCACGTCCGCATAGGCGTGCGGAAGCTTGAGGGGCCGCATGAAGTCGGCCTCGATCGGATCGACCCGAAGATCCGGGAATTCGCGTGCCAAAGCATCGGCGGAATCGCGCAGGAATTCGCCCGAAATATCGATCGGCAGGTACACCGAGGGCTTGACGCAACGCAGCAGGATCGGCGTCTTGGCCGACGATCCGGAGCCGAATTCCACCACCGCCCGGCCCCGGCCGATGATCTCGGCAACTTGCGGGCAATGCGCCTTTAGCGCGGCGGCATCGGCGCGAGTCAGATAATATTCGGGAAGCCGGGTGATGTCCTCGAACAGCTCCGATCCGCGCAGGTCATAAAGCCAGCGCGCGGGAATCGCCCGCACCGGCGCGGCAAGGCCGGCGAGCACGTCTCGGCGGAAGGCTGAATCGGCCTGAGGTTTGACGGCGATGTCCATTAAAGATCCCTCGCCAGGCGGAGGCCACAGAACTGCCAGCGCTGGTGAGGGTAGAAGAAGTTGCGGTAGCTTTGCCGGAGGTGGCCGCGCGGCGTCGCACAGCTGCCGCCGCGCAGCACGAACTGATTGGCCATGAACTTCCCATTATATTCGCCGACGGTTCCCTCGGCAGGGCGGAAGCCGGGGTAAGGGGTGAAGGGGCTGGCGGTCCATTCCCAGACGTCGCCGTACATCTGGCGAAGGCCCTCGCCGGCGGCAGCGGCGCGCGGGCGGACCGGGCCGGCTTCGTCGAGCTGGTTGCCGGAGGCAGGATCGAGACCCGAAGCGGCGATTTCCCACTCGGCTTCGGTCGGCAGCCGCGCGCCGGCCCAGCGGGCGAAAGCGTCGGCTTCGTACCAGCTGACGTGGCAGACCGGCTCGGCAAGAGCGAGCGGCTGGAGCCCGTCCAGGCCAAAGCGCGCCCAGCCCTCGCCGCCGCCCCCCCGGCGCCAGTAGAGTGGCGCATCCACGCCCTGCGCTTTCACCCAGGCCCAGCCGTCCGCCACCCAGTGGCCGGGCGTGGTGTAGCCGCCCGCCTCGATGAACTGCAGCCACTCGCCGTTGGTCACCGCCCGGTCGGCAAGTTCGTAGGGCTGGACCAGCACGCGGTGGCGCGGGCTCTCGCTGTCGAAGGCGAAGCCCGCGCCGCCGTGCCCGATCTCCGCCACGCCCCCGCCGAAGCGGACGCTGCCGATCGGCCCCGCTGCGGAAACGGGTGCGACCGAGGCCTGCCAAATCGCCGGCAGCAGCGGGTTCTCGGCAAAGGCGGCGAGCATGTCGGTGAGCATCAGTTCCCCATGCTGCTGCTCATGGTTCAGCCCCAGCTCGACCAGCTCCAGCACGTCGGAACCGAGTATCGGAAGCGCGTGCACCAGTGCATCGTCCACCGCGTCGCGCCAGGCGAGCACCTCGTCGAGCGAGGGCCGCGACAGCATGCCACGTTTCTCCCGCGGGTGCCGCTCGCCCTCGCCTTCGTAATAAGAATTGAACAGGAAGCACCAGCGCGGGTCGTGCACCTGATAACCCGGCACATGGTCGCGCAACACGAAGGTCTCGAAGAACCAGGTGGTGTGCGCCAGGTGCCACTTGGCGGGCGACGCGTCGGGGCAAGGCTGCAGAGTCGCGTCGGCATCGCTGAGCGGCGCGGCGAGTGCGCGGCTGAGCGCCCGCACCGCCCGGAAGCGCGGCTCGAGGCTCCCGTCGTCCGCCGCTGCCGCCCGTGTCGCCATTGAAAACCGCTCCTGCCGCTCTAATCGGGATCAGTAACGCAAATCAGCCCCGGGTTGCTCCGGGCTTCCACAGCACATCGCCGCCGCCGGCCTTGGCCGCAAGCCGCGCCGCGACGAACAGGTGATCGGAAAGGCGGTTCAAGTAGATGAGGGCGAGCGGATTGAGCACCATTTCGGCGCTCGCCGCCACCGCCGCCCGCTCCGCCCGGCGGACGATTGCGCGGGCGAGGTGGAGATAGGCCGCGGCCGGGCTGCCGCCGGGGAGGATGAAGCTCCTCAGCGGCTCCAATTGCTCGTTCATGGCGTCGATCTCCCTCTCAAGCCGGTCGATCTGCGGCTGAACGATGCGGAGCGTCATTTCGGACGGGGCGAAATCCTCCCCCGGCGTGGCGAGGTCGGCGCCGAGGTCGAACAGTTCGTTTTGGATGGCCTGCACAATCCGCGCCGCCTCCCCCTCCAAATGAAGCAGCGCGATGCCGAGGGCGCTGTTCGCTTCATCGACATCGCCGATCGCCTGCGCGCGCGGATGGGCCTTGGAGATGCGGGAGCCGTCGACGAGGCCGGTGTCGCCGGAGTCGCCCGTGCGGGTGTAGATCTTGTTGAGGCGGACCAGCGGCTCAGCCCTTGCCTTTGGCCACGAGCAGGAACAGTACGACGAAGACGATGGCGATCGCCTGGTAGAGGACCCGCTTGCGCATCAGCGCCTGCGAGCGGGCGCCGTTCAGATCCTTTTGCTGGGCCATGCCGATCACGCCCTTGGCAAGCACGAACAAGGTCGCGCCGGCGGCAATGACGATGAGGACGAAAAGGAAAGTTTCCATGGAGCCTATCTAGGAGGCTCGGGCGGAATATCCACCCGGCATTTGGCCCATGCGCAGGCCCTCAAGCAGCGCCGCCGGATCGGCTCCGCCCTCACGTAGTGCGGCGAGCGTGGGCGCCCCTTCGCGCTTCGCAAGCCGCTGCCCTTCCCTGTCGGTGAGCAGGGGATGGTGGTGGTAGGTCGGCGTCGGCAGGCCGAGCAGCGCCTGGAGCAGGCGGTGGACGTCGGTGGCGGCGTAGAGATCGCGCCCGCGAACGATGTCGGTCACCCCCTGCGCGGCGTCATCCACGGTGACGGCAAGGTGGTAGCTCACCGGCGCATCCTTGCGCGCAAGCACCACGTCCCCGAACGCCTGCGGCTCGGCATGCACCTCCGTGTCGCCGTCATGCCAGTAAAGCGGCCCCGCCCCTGCCGCCGCCTTCGCCACGTCCAGCCGCCAGGCATGCGGCTCGGCGGCGGCGCGGCGTGCCTGCTCCTCCTCGCCAAGGCGGCGGCAGGTGCCCGGGTAAAGCGCCCCGTCCGGCCCGTGCGGCGCCGAAGCGCTGGCCGCGATCTCGGCGGCGATGGCCGAGCGGGTGCAAAAGCAGGGATAGACCAGCCCCTCCGCCTTCAGCCGCGCCAGCGCCTCTGCGTACATGGCCAGCCGCGCCGACTGGAAGACGAGTCGGCCGTCCCACCGCAGCCCAAGCCAGGCAAGGTCCTCGATGATCCCATCGACATGCTCCGGCCTTGCACGCCCCGGATCGATATCCTCGATCCTCAGCAGGAACGCGCCGCCCCGCGCCCGCGCGAAGTCGTGCGCAAGCATCGCCGAATATGCGTGGCCCAGGTGCAGCCGCCCGGTCGGGCTCGGCGCGAAGCGGGAAACAACCTGCATCAGCGCCGACACTCTTGACGGGCGCTTGCCCTCCATGCTGTCATGGCGGCGTCACCTTCTCGCCCGAGAAGGGGGCTGGACAGGGGAGCCTCCTCCTTTCGTCCTGGGTGCGAACAGGCCGGATCGTTCGGGAGAAACCTCCTCGAGGGAAATGGAGGCCGTTCGCCGTCTATGTACCACCCCGACCTCATTCGGCACCCCGACGCTTGCCCTGCTTTGGTCCTGAACGCGGATTACACGCCGCTCAGTTACTATCCGCTCAGCCTGTGGCCGTGGCAGACCGCGGTCAAGGCCGTGTTCCTGGAGCGGGTCGACATCGTCGCCGAATATGTCCGCGAAGTGCACAGCCCGACGCGCACCATCCAGCTTCCCTCGGTGATCGCGTTACGGCAGTATGTGAAGCCGAGCGAGAACCCGGCCTTCACCCGCTTCAACCTGTTCCTGCGCGACCGCTTCCAGTGCCAATATTGCGGCGATCTGCGCGAGCTCACGTTCGACCACGTCGTGCCGCGCGCCCAGGGCGGCCGCACCACCTGGGAGAACGTCGCCACCGCCTGCGCGCCGTGCAACCTCAGGAAAGGCGGCCGCACGCCGGCGCAAGCGCGCATGGGCCTCTTCCGCCGCCCGTACCGGCCGACGACCTGGCAGCTCCAGGAGAATGGCAGGAGCTTCCCGCCCGGCTACCTCCACGACAGCTGGCGCGATTACCTCTACTGGGACATCGAATTGGAGGCCTAAAAATCCTCCCCCGGATTTCCGGGGGAGGGGGACCATGCGAAGCATGGTGGAGGGGCCGAGCGAAGGGAGGAAGAACGGCTCCGGCTTCGCCTACGCCGCCCCTCCACCACCCTGCGGGTGGTCCCCCTCCCCTGCAAAAGCAGGGGAGGATTTCTACTTCTTCCGCCGGGTCGGCGCATGGAAGTCCGGGTCCTTGCCCGCCACCCAGGCGATGAACTTCGCAACCTCCGGATGCGCCCGCAGCGCCTCCGCCGTGGCGAAGCCCTTCTCCAGCTCCTTGTTCGACAAAGCCGCGTGGATCGCACGGTGGCAGATCGGGTGGACCGCCACGGTCTCCCGCCCGCCGCGGCTCTTGGGCACGGCGTGGTGCCACTCCACCCTCCTGCCAAGCGGGCGCGCGCAGAGAAAGCAGGTCTGGGCCGACTCGTCCTTGCTTGACGCCATGATGCGCCGAGCCCTAGCGGCGGCGCGAGCCCGATGCACCCACCTGCCGAACCTCCCGCCCCGCGCGCCGGGCGCTATGCCTTTCCCGCGCTGCTGCTCGCCAATCTGATGCTCGCCTTCGGGCCGTGGATGGTGCGGCTTGCCGATGTCGGCGCGGTGTCGTCCGCCTTCTGGCGCCTCGCCCTCGCCGCGCCGTTCCTGTTGCTCCTCGCCCGGCCGGGGCTCGGCGGCCGGTCACGGCCATCGGCGGCGATGCTCGGCATCCTTGCGGTCGGCGGCCTGTTCTTCGCCGCCGATCTCGCCGCCTGGCATTTCTCCATCGGCCTGACCAAGCTCGCCAACGCCACCTTGTTCGCCAACATGTCGAGCTTCCTGCTCATGCTCTACGGCTTCCTGATCGCGCGGGCGCTGCCCGGCCGGCTGCAGGCCGTCGCCATCGTTCTCGCCCTTGCCGGCGCCGCCTTGCTGATGGGCTCCTCCTACGAACTGTCGCCCAAGAACCTGCGCGGCGATCTCCTCGCGCTCCTCGCCGGCCTGTTCTACGTCTTCTACCTCGTCGCCATCGACCGGGCGCGGCGGAGCATGGCGCCGATGCCGGTGCTCGCCGTCGCAACCACCGCCGGCGCGCTGCCCCTGCTGTTCCTGGCCTGGGGTCTCGGCGAGCAGATCCTCCCCGGCGACTGGACGCCGCTCATCCTGCTTGCACTCGGCAGCCAGCTCATCGGCCAGGGCCTGCTGGTCTACGCCGTAGGGCATCTGTCGCCGGTGGTGGTCGGCCTCGGTCTCCTCACCCAGCCCGCCGTCACGGCGACGATCGGCTGGTTCGCTTATGGCGAGCGCCTCAGCACCGCCGACGCGATCGGCGCCCTGTGCATCGCGGCAGCGCTTGTCCTGATCCGCCTGCCGGGACAGGAAGAGAAGCCTGCCGCCTGACCCCCTCCCGGTTCCAACTCCCCTCCCTGCTTAGGGAGGGGCCGGGGGTGGGTAAGCGCTGAGTGGGCTCGATGCCCGCGAAGCGCTCTTCCGAGCCAGAAAGCCGCATCGCCCCCATCGAGGGGGCTGCGCGGCTACCCACCCCCAACCCCTCCCTTATCAGGGAGGGGGGTTCACACATCGCGGCTCCACCCGCTCAGCATCTCCCCTCCCTAATAGGGAGGGGTAGGGGGTGGGTAAGCGCTGAGTGGGCTCGATGCCCGCGAAGTGCTCTTCCGAGCTAGAAAGCCGCTTCGCCCCCATCGAGGGGGCTGCGCGGCTACCCACCCCCCTGCCCCTCCCTTGCAGGGAGGGGAGTTCTCCCGCCTCACACCCTTGCATCCTTCCCGCCGGAGGATCATTGGTTCGCGACATGGACGACATCGCGCCCAACGACATGACCCTGGACGAGCTCCGCCTCGCCCTTGCTCCGCTGATCCCCGCCCACGCCGTGTTCGACGGCTGGAGCGACGAAGCGCTTGCCATGGCGGCGGCGGAGATCGGCGTCCCGGCACCCCGCGCGCGCCTCGCCTTTCCGGGCGGCGCTCCGGACATGATCGACGGTTGGTTCGACGCGATCGACCGGGCGATGGCCCGCGCCTTTCCGCTTGAGAAGATCGAGCGGATGAAGATCCGCCAGCGCATCCGCGACCTCGTCATGTACCGGCTCGAAATCGCCACCCCGCACAAGGAGGCGCTTCGCCGCGCCCTGGCGATCCTCGCCCAGCCGCAGAATGTGGCCCTCGCGCTTCGGCTTAACTGGCGCGCGGTCGACCGGATGTGGCGCATTGCCGGCGATACCGCGACAGACTTCAACCATTATTCGAAGCGCACCATCCTCCTCGGCGTCTACGTCTCGACCGTACTGGTCTACCTGGACGACGACAGCGATGACCTTGCCGAGACTCGTGCCTTCCTCGACCGGCGAATCGACAACGTCATGCAGATCGAGAAGGCGAAGGCGAGCTGGCGCCGCGGCCGCGAGCGCGTCCCGTCGCTGAGCCGCTTCCTTGGCAGGCTGCGCTACCCGGCGGTCTGAGCCGCTGTCGTTATTGATAATCAATTGCAACTAGGCTAGCTCTCCCGGATCACTGCTTTCCGGAAAGCGCCCCTATGTTCCTCCGACGCCGCCGCCTCCTGGCGCTTCTTTCGCTCCTGAGCGCCTTCTTCCTCGCGGCCCCGGCAGCGGCGCAGGGCGGCGACGTGGCGACGACGTGGCGGCTGCTCGACTACATCGCGGTCGATTATCGCGAGGCGGTGCAGGGCGGAAAGGTCCACAATCCGGCCGAATATCAGGAGATGACCGAATTCTCCGCGTCGGTGCGCGAACGGCTCGGAGGCCTTGCCGCGACAGCCGCCAAGCAGGCGCTCGTCGCCGATGCTGACCGCCTGCGCGGCCTGGTCGCCGCCAAGGCCGCCCCGGACGAGGTGGCGCGCCATGCCCGGGGCCTCGCCGGCGCCCTCCTCGCCGCCTATCCGGTGCCGCTGGCGCCGCAATCGGCGCCTGATCTTGCCCGCGGCGCGCAGCTCTACAGCCAGAACTGCGCAAGCTGCCACGGCCTCGAGGGCAAGGCCGACTCGGCGCTGGCCAAGAGCCTCGACCCCTCGCCAATCGCCTTCGCCGACCGCGCCCGCGCGGCCGAGCGCAGCGTCTTCGGCCTTTACCAGGTGGTCGACCAGGGCCTCGAAGGCACCGCCATGGCGAGCTACGGCCACTTGCCCGCCGAGGACAAATGGGCGCTGGCGTTTTACGCCGGCCGCTTTGCTTATCGCGACGCAACGGCCGGGCGGGTGCTGTGGGACAACGATCCGGCGTTGCGGGCGCGGGTGAAGGACCTCACCGCCCTTGCCGGCCTGACCCCCGCCGCTTTGGGCCGGGAGATCGGCCCGGACAAAGCCGACAAGGTGATGGCCTACCTGCGCGCCAATCCGGGTGCCGTTGCAGGCGCGTCCGCCGACGCCGGCTCGACCCTCGACATCGCCCGCGCCCGCTTGGGCGAAAGCGTCGCCGCCTACCGCTCGGGCGATCGCAAGGCGGCGAAAGCCCTGGCGCTCGCCGCCTATCTGGACGGGTTCGAGCCGGTCGAGCCGGTGCTCAACGCCCGCGACTCGGGGCTGATGGCGCGCGTCGAGACGGCCATGGCCGGGCTGCGCTCGGCGATCGCCCAGCAGCGGCCGGCGGACGAGGTCGCCTCCCGCGCCGCCGTCGTGGAAGCCCTGCTCGCGGATGCCGAAGCGGCGCTTGCACCGGGCGAGGCGAGCGGCGCCTCCGCTTTCCTCGGCGCATTCTCCATCCTGCTGCGCGAAGGGCTCGAAGCCCTGCTCATCGTCGTCGCCATGCTCGCTTTCCTCCGCAAGGCGGAGCGGCCGGAGATGACCCGCCCGGTCCATTACGGCTGGGCAGGCGCGATCCTGGCCGGAGTCGCGACCTGGTGGGCGGCGACCCACTTCCTGTCGATCAGCGGCGCAAGCCGGGAGCTTACCGAAGGCTTCGGAGCGCTGCTCGCCGCGGTGGTGCTGCTGTTCGTGGGCATCTGGATGCACGGCAAGGCGCAGGCCGACGAATGGCAGCGCTACCTCCGCGAAAAGCTCGGCCACGCGCTGACCCGCGGCTCGGCCTGGTTCCTGTTCCTGCTCGCCTTTGTCGCCGTCTATCGCGAAGTGTTCGAGACGATCCTGTTCTTTGCGGCTTTGTCGGCGGAGGGCAATCTGCCGTCGCTGCTGCTCGGCGCGGCGACGGGAGCGCTCTGCCTAGCGGTGATCGCCGTCGCCATGCTCCGCTTCAGCCGGCAACTGCCGATCTCCAAATTCTTCGCTTACAGTTCGCTGCTGATGGCGGCGCTTGCGGTGGTGCTTGCCGGCAAGGGCGTCGGGGCGCTGCAGGAGGCGGGAATGATCGGCGTCACCCCGCTCGCCGGCTTCCCGCGCCTGCCGATCCTTGGCGTCTCGCCCAGCGCCGAGACGCTTGGCGCCCAGCTCGCGGTGCTGGCGCTGCTCGTCTTCGGCTTCACCCGCAACCGCCGCGAAGGGCGCCGGCTGGCGACCGCGACGGCGTAAAAAACTGGCGCGGGCGGGGCGGCTCGCTTATCGGTCTTCCGAACAGTTTAAGAATCCGGAGAGACGGTAATGGCGGGCGTGAACAAGGTGATTTTGGTCGGCAATCTCGGCAAGGATCCGGAAAGCCGCTCGCTGAACAATGGCGGCAAGGTGGTCAGCTTGCGCCTCGCCACCACCGAAAGCTGGAAAGACCGCGCCAGCGGCGAGCGGCGCGAAAAGACCGAATGGCACAGCGTCGTGATCTTCAACGAAGCCCTCGGCCGCACCGCCGAACAATATCTCCGCAAAGGCTCCAAGGTCTATATCGAGGGCCAGTTGCAGACCCGTAAGTGGCAGGACCAATCGGGCGCCGACAAATATTCCACGGAAATCGTGCTGCAGAATTTCAACAGCACTCTCGTCCTGCTCGACAGCCGCGGCGCGGGCGGCGGCGGCGGCGGCGGCGGCGGCGACGATTACGATCAAAGCGGCGGCGGCGGCTTTGGCGGCGGCGGCGGTGGCTTCGGCGGCGGCGCTGGCGGCGGCGGCGGCTCACGCCCGCAGTCCCGCCCGGCGCCCGCATTCGACAGCGACCTGGACGACGACGTTCCCTTCTAAGGTCAGTCCGGACCGTAGAAGTTCGTCATGCCGGACTTGATCCGGCATCCACCTTTTTCTTCTGATTGGACGGCAAGAAAGGTGGACCCCGGATCAAGTCCGGGGTGACGGCTTGCTGCAACTACTTCTCGAGCTTCCCCTTCAGCGCCGCCAGCCCCGCAAACGGGCTCGCCTCCGCCTTCGCCTCATCCTCGCTCTTTACCCCCGCCTCCCGCATCACCTCATCCGCCTTTGCGGAACGAGGGAAGGGATTGAGCGCAAGCGACACCGTCTCCGCCACCGCCTCCCCCAAGTCCACCGCCGCCGCGTCGTAGAACACCACGTCGAGTTCGCCTTCGCTAAGCTCGATCTCCTCCTCGCCGGAATCGACCTGCACATGGGGCCGGAACTCGATCGCGAAATCCTCGGCCACATCCTCCTCGACCGGCTCGCTCGTGGCGACGCAGCTTTGCACCACCGAAGCCGTCACCCGGCCCTTGGCGACGACCGACCCGCCGTCCCTGGTCAACACCGCCTCGGCGGCTAGCGCATGGATCGCCCGCAGGTGGAAGCGCGCCGCCAACGCCTCGCGCTCCGCCGCATTCGCCTCGATGGCGACCGCGCGCGGCGCGCCGAGCGTGTCGATCCGGTAGCTGCGGCTGAATTCGACCATCAGAAGTCACCCCTGAGGAGCGCGTCGAGCGGCACGCCCGCGAGCCGCGCATGAAGCGCCCGGAGCCGCTCGGCCACCACTGGCACGACCTCGTCCGACGGCGGCGATTCGCGGAAGATGTTGCGGCGCACGGCGAGGTGAAGGTCCTCCGCGCCGTTCAGCGCCTCCCGGTACGCGCCGAGGCGGCCGCCCAGCGTCGACATCAATTTGCCGACCCGCTTGCCGACCACGAGATCGCCGGTGCCCGCCTGGCGCAGCGTCGCGTCCATGTCGTCGACGAACACTTCGGTCAGCATCACGCACTCCCGCCGCGCCGCATCGCCTTCCGCCTCAAGCCGAAGCAGCAGCAGCGCGACCACGGAAGAGACCATATCGAACCGCCCCGTCATCGTGTCGGGGACGCCGCCGTCCAGATACCAGGCCGGCTCGCGGCCGATGCGCACCGCCGCTTCATACAAAGGCTGCAGCGCCTGGCGCTCGGTGCGGTCGCCGAACAGGCGGGTCAGAAAGGACAAAGGGTTCTCCGGGAAGGGGGCGCGTACTTGCGCCGTTCAGCTTTTGTCGGATATTGGGGGTTCACGTCCCTGGCCGCAAGGCAGGCGCGGCGCCACGCGGGATGCGCCGCCTCTTTTACGGAGTTTTCCCAATATGATCGTTCGCCATGCACGCAGCATCGCCTTGATCGCCGCCGCCGCGGGCGCCTTCGCCACCGCCGGCTGCACCAAGCTCAAGCTCCACCAGGGCTATGTCGCCGACGAAACCCTGGTGACCGCGGTCCAGCCGGGCGTGGACAACAAGGATTCGGTGACCGGCACGCTTGGCCGGCCGACCTTTACCGGCCAGTTCAACGAGAACGACTGGTATTACGTGTCCCGAAACACCCGCAACTTCGCCTACAACCAGCCCAAGGTGAGCGAGCAGATCGTGCTTCGCGTCCGCTTCGACGCGGCCGGCAACGTCACCGCTGTCGATCGCCGCGGCGTGGAACAGGTTGCCTCGATCGATCCCAGCGACGACAAGACCCCGACGCTTGGCCGGGATCGCAGCATCCTTGAGGAGCTGTTCGGCAATATCGGCGCGGTCGGCAGCGGCGGCATGAGCGCCCCGACCGGCAACGGCCCGAACTAAGCGCCTTCACGAAGACGAAAAGGCCTCCCGGCACCGGCCGAGGAGGGCTTTTCCTTGCCTAGCGCACGATGCCTCCGGCACCGAGCACCGCAAGGGTCAGCAGGTCCGACGCGCTCGCCGTCATGCTGGCGATCTGCACCGGCTGCGCCATGCCGACCAGCACCGGCCCGATCACCGCGTCGCCGCCAAGCTCGGCAAGCAATTTGGCGGACAGGCTCGCGGACTGAAGCCCCGGCATCACCAGCACGTTGGCGGGGCCGGTCAGGCGGCTGAACGGGTATACCCGGTGCATGGCCGGGTTGAGGGCGACGTCCGGTGCCATTTCGCCCTCATATTCGAAGTCCGCGCCGCCTTGCTCATCGAGCAGCCGCACTGCGTCGCGGATGTTCTCAAGGAACGTGCCCTCGGGATTGCCGAAGGTCGAATAAGACAGGAACGCAACCCGCGGCTCGTGGCCCATGCGCCGCGCAACGCCCGCGGTCTGGATGGCGATCTCGGCAAGCTGCTCGGCGGTGGGCCGCTCGGTCACCGTGGTGTCGGCCATGAAGACGGTGTGGCTCTGCCCGACCAGGATGTGGATTCCGAACGGCGTGCAATCCGGTTTGGGATCGAGCACCTGGCGAAGCTGGCGCAACGCCTGCACATAAGGCCGGGTGACGCCGCTGATCAGCACGTCGGCATGGCCGAGCGCCATCATCAGCGCCGCAAAGGTGTTGCGGTCCTGGTTGATCATCCGTTCCACTTCGCGGTGGAGGTAGCCCTTGCGCTGCAGCCGCTGGTAAAGGTGCTCGACCATCTGCGGCATTCGGTCGCCGACGTTGCGCGAGTTCAGCACCTCGATGCCCTCCGGGTCCGACGCGCCGAGCGCACGCAGCCGGTCATGCACATCGTCGCGGCCGACCAGCACCGGCACGCCGTAGCCGCCGTCGCGAAAGGCGATCGCCGCGCGAAGCACCACATCCTCATCGCCTTCGGCGAACAGCACCCGCTTCGGGTTCGCCCGCGCCGCTTCATAAGCGGCGGTGAGCACCGAATTGGTCGGGTTGAGCCGCGACTTGAGCGCGCTTCGGTAAGCGGTCATGTCGGCGATCGGGAATTGCGCGACGCCGGACTTCATCGCCGCTTCGGCGACGGCAGCCGGCACGACCTCCATCAGCCGCGGATCGAACGGGGCGGGGATGATGTACTCCGGCCCGAAGCTGTGTGCCCGGCCGCCATAAGCCGCCGCTACTTCCTCGGGCACCTGCTGGCGGGCGAGAGCGGCGAGCGCTTCGGCGGCGGCGATCTTCATTTCGTCGTTGATCGTCGTCGCTCGGACATCGAGCGCGCCCCGGAAGATGAAGGGGAAGCCGAGCACGTTGTTGACCTGGTTCGGAAAATCCGAGCGGCCCGTTGCCACAATCGCGTCGGGCCGCGCCGCCTTGGCGTCGGGCGGCGAGATTTCGGGATCGGGGTTGGCCATTGCGAAGATGATCGGGCTGGGCGCCATGTCCCTCACCATCTCCGGCTTCAGCGCTCCGGCGGCGGAAAGCCCCAGGAACACGTCGGCGCCGACCAGCGCCTCGGGCAGAGTCCGCGCGTCGGTGGGCACCGCATGGGCCGACTTCCACTGGTCCATTCCATCCGGCCGCCCCTGCCAGATCACGCCCTTCCGATCGCACATGATGACGTTGCCGTGCTGCACGCCCATCGCCTTGATCAGCTCGGTGCAGGCGATGGCCGCCGCGCCGGCGCCGTTCACCACCACCTTGATGTCCTTGAACGAACGTCCGGTAAGGTAGCAGGCGTTGATCAAACCGGCGGCGGTGATGATCGCCGTGCCGTGCTGGTCGTCGTGGAACACCGGGATGTTCATCCGCGCCTTTAATTCCTGCTCGATGATGAAGCAGGCGGGGGCGGCAATGTCTTCCAGGTTGATCCCGCCGAAGCTCGGTTCGAGCAGGGCGACGGCGTTGATGAAGGCGTCGGTGTCTTCCGTATCCACTTCGATGTCGATCGAATCGACGTCGGCGAAGCGCTTGAACAGCACCGCCTTGCCTTCCATCACCGGCTTGGACGCAAGCGCGCCGAGATTGCCCAGGCCGAGGATGGCCGTGCCGTTGGAGATCACCGCGACCAGATTGCCCTTGGCGGTATATTCATAGGCCTTGCCGGGATCCTCGGCGATCGCCCGCACCGGCACGGCGACGCCCGGCGAATAAGCCAGCGAAAGGTCCCGCTGGGTCGCCATCGGCTTGGACGCGACGATCTCGATCTTCCCGGGCCTGCCCTGCGAGTGGAAGTCGAGGGCTTCCTGATCGGAAAACTTGATGTTGCTCTCGCTCATAACGGGCTCTCTGTGTCTCGCGGGGGAAGCCTGCCTCTAGGACGCCGGAAGGCAGCGCGGCAACCCTTCCAAGGCCGGATGCCAAGGGGGGTGCGACGGGAGGAGCCTCGCGTGAGGGCTCTGGACCCGAGTCGCGCGCTGCGGAACGAGCGGCGACTGGACCCGCTGAAGGATCGCTCGCCCCAAACTTTATTGTTTCCATTGCGGATGCCTGAATCCTATTTTACACAGCAAGCATAATAGCTTCTGCGCAAATAGTTGATGAAGCACAGTAGCGAGGAACTATATTGATGAGTCTTTGACTCTGGAGTAAAGTGGCGGCGCTGAACTCTGGGAGTTTCCTGCCATGGCTGATCGTGACAACGTCGTTTACGACGAAGGCGGACGTGCGCGTTATTTCAAGTTCGACCGCAGCAGCGGAACGGATGCGGTGTCGGAGATGGTGCGCGGGGCGGCGGCAGGAACGGCCGGCGGCTCCGCCCAGCAGAGCGCGCGCAATTTCCTGTTCGCCAACGCGGCGACGCTCGGCATGGCGCCTGAAACGCTCGGCAATCTCGAAATGAACGTAGCCGTCGCGCCGTCTCCGGAAGGCCAGGCACTTCGCTTCGAAAGCGAGAAGCCGATGATGGACACCACCACCGTCACCTACGTGCAAACCATGTACGGGCTGCCGATCTACGAAGCCGGGATTTCGGTCACCACCCAGGGGCCATCCCATGAGGTCGCGGCCGCTTCCTCCACCCTCCATTACGACATCAAGGCGCCGGCGCCTTCGGCCGGGCTGGTTGCGGTTACTCCCGCAGGACCCGACGCGAGCAACGGCGCCTATGACGAGCCGGTGCGGCGGGCGCTTGGCGAGGCGGGGCCGCGGGCGCGGCTCAACCGTACCGGCCTGATGGTCTATCGCTACGATGCGGAGCGCCGGCTCCGGTCGCATCCGCACGACAAGCGCGATGCGGGCTTTTGCGGCGGCGTTCCGACGCTTCCGGTCGCCCCGGTGCCCAAGGGTATCGCCGACGGCACCCATTATGTCGTGATCGACGCCTTGTTCACACTCAGCGACGCGAAGAGCACGATGAACTGGCGTGCGTTCATTGAAGTGGAGACCGGCGCCGTGCTGTACCTGCGCGCGCTTGTGGATTGCGCCACTGCCTACGTTTTCGATCGTGATCCGATCACCAAGACCGGTGCGGCCGCCAATCTGCCGACCGCCAACGGTGCAACGCTGGATTTGCTGCGCGACACGGTTACCCTCGGCAACCTGTCGGGGGTGGTGGGCGGATCCCAATCGCTGAGCGGCACCTATGTGCGGCTGTTCGATCATTCGCTGCCCACCGTCGCCGCGCCGACGCGGGTTTCGCCGTTCGATTTCAACTACGCGTCGCGGACCAACAATTTTGCCGCGGCCAACGCTTATTACCATTGCAACCGCTTCTTTCAGCTGGTCGGAGACCTGGGCTTCCCGGTGGCGAGCTATTTTGACGGCACCGCCTTTCCGGTGCCGGTGGATCATCGCGGCCTCGGCAATGTGGTGAACGCCAATTGTCCCGGCGACGCCTTCGGCGACGGCATCGGCCAGGTGAACTTCGCGCTTGCCGACACCACCGATGTCGCCAACCCGATCAGCATCGGTGCCGACTGGCGGGTGGTTATCCATGAGATCGGCGGCCACGGCATCCTGTGGGACCACGTCAATTCGGCGAATTTCGGCTTCGCCCACAGCGCCGGCGACGGCATCGCCGCGATCCTCAACGATCCAGGCTCGGCCGCGCCCGACCGCTTTCTGACCTTTCCCTGGGTGAATATCGGCCGGCGCCACGACCGTCCGGTAAACGGCTGGGGCTGGGGCGGCGCCAAGGATGTCGGCGGCTATTCCAGCGAGGAGATCCTGGCGACCACACACTTCCGGATCTACCGCTCGCTGGGCGGCGACTCGGCTTACTTGTCGAGCAAGGAGTTCGCCGCACGCTCGATGGTGTACCTGATCCTGCGCGGCGTCGGCCAGCTTACGCCCGCCACCAATCCGCCGACCGCCCTTGCATGGGAGGGCCAGCTCGAGACCGCGGATCTCGGCGTCTGGACCGCAATCAACCCGCCGGGCACCTATGCCGGCGGCGCCTATCACAAGGTGATCCGCTGGGCCTTCGAGAAGCAGGGGCTGTTCAGGGCGGCGGGCGCCCCGCCGACGGTGGAAGGCGTCGCGCCCGCGGTGGATGTGTTCATCGACGACGGCCGACATGGCGAATATCAATACCAGCCCAACCATTGGAGCTGCACCGACATCTGGAGCCGCACCACCCCCGGCGACGGCGGCGGCGTGCACGAGGAGCCGATCGTCGGCCAGATCAACTACGCCTACGTCCGGATCAAGAACCGGGGCAGCCAGTTGGCGACCAACGTGGTGGTGAAGGGTTTCCACGCAACGCCGGGCGCCGGGCTGACCTTTCCCGCCGACTGGGCGCCGATGACGACGCCGCAGCTCGCCGGCCCCAACATCGCCGGCGCAGACCTGGTCGGCCAGGTGGTGGGACCGTTCCAATGGACGCCATCGCAGGTCGGTCACGAATGCATGTTCTTCAGCGTCTCCGCGCAGGGCGACGCGGGCAATATCGACGGGCGCGTGGTCGGCCCGATTCCCGAGTGGCGGCTGGTCCCGCACGACAACAATCTCGGCCAGCGCAACGTTCACCCGGTGGTAGCGCCGCTGCAAGGCGGCCTGGGCGCGATCGCCTGGGAACGGCTACCCTTCTGGATCCGCAACCCCGGCCGCATGGCGGTGCGCACCACGGTCGAGATCAAGGTGCCCGTGTGGCTCGCCAAGCTCGGCTGGGCGTTCAACGTACCCCAGGCCGACCGCCGCAAGCTGATCATCGAGCCAGGCGCGAAAGCCAGGGTCAATATCGCCTTGTCGAAAGCCGGGCGGCCGATCGAGGCCGATCTACTCGCGCGCCAGAAGGACAGGGACATCGTCGTCACCGTGTTGCAGGACGGCATCCCGGTGGGCGGCATGACCTTCCAGGTGACTCCGCCGCGCAAGCCAGGCCGGCCACAGCGGGGCTGAACGCCCGCTCCTTCCTGTTGGCCGTACTGTTGGCCGTCCCGGGGCGGCAGGAAGGAGCGGGCCGGGCCCGACCGCGGACTGCCGACCCCAAGCCGTGCCGCCTGCGAAAGCTGGGGAGGAATCGGGCTTTTAGCGTTCCGCTTTCGCGCCCAACTCTTTACCCTTCGCTTTATGGCCACGCAGGCAAAGCCCCAGTCCGCCCCGTCCCCGATGATGGTGCAATATTTCGCCATCAAGGCGGAGGCGCCCGATTGCCTGCTCTTCTACCGGATGGGCGACTTCTTCGAACTGTTCTTCGACGACGCCAAGGCCGCCGCCCAGTGCCTCGACATCGCATTGACCGCGCGCGGCGAGCATGACGGCGCGCCGATCCCGATGTGCGGCGTGCCGGTCCATGCCGCCGAGGCCTATCTCGCCCGCCTGATCAAGGGCGGTCACCGGGTCGCCATCGCCGAGCAGACCGAAAGCCCCGCCGAAGCCAAGAAGCGCGGCGGCAAATCCGTCGTCAACCGCGCGATCGTCCGTGTCGTCACCGCCGGCACGCTGACCGAGGAAGCGTTGCTCGATTCGCGCGCGTCGAACTGGCTGGTCGCAGTTGCGCGTTCGGGCGAGCGCTGCGGCCTCGCTGCAGCCGACATCTCCACCGGCCGCTTCGAACTCGGCTCCGTCTCGGCCGCGAACCTTGACGCGGAGCTGGCCCGGCTGGCGGCGGCGGAAGTGATCACCCAAAACGAGCGCGGCGGCTTCGACTCCATTGCCGCCGAGAAGCGCCTCAAGGAGCGTTTCGGGGTCGCCACCCTGGACGGCTTCGGCAGCTTCGACCGCGCCGCCCTCTGCGCCGCCGGCGGCCTCCTGTCCTATCTCGACGACATTTCGCGCGATTCGATCACCTTTCTTCGCCCGCCGGTGCTCCGCTCGGCCGGCGACCATATGATGATCGACGCCGCGACCCGCGAAAGCCTGGAGCTGACCTGCGCGGCAACCGGCGGCCGCGCCGGAAGCCTGCTCCACGCGGTGGACCGCACCGTCACCGGCGCCGGCGCCCGCCTCCTCGCCGCCGACATCGGCGCGCCTTTGCTCGAGCGCTCCGCAATCGAGGCCCGCCTCGATCTCGTCGCCTTTTGCGAACGCGACTCCGGCACGCGGGACATGCTGCGCAAGCAATTAAAGGCGCTTCCCGACATCGGCCGGGCGCTCGGCCGCCTCGTCGCGGGCCGCGGATGCCCGCGCGATCTCGGCCAGCTCCGCGACGGCCTCGACGAAGCCCGCCGCCTCCATGCGAGGCTCGCCGCGCTCCCTGATCGGCCAGCGCTGCTCGACCAGCTCCTCCCCACCCTCACCGGCCACGGCGAACTCACCGACCTTTTTTCCCGCGCGCTGGTGCCGTCCCCGCCGATCGATGCGGCCGGGGGCGGCTACATCGCCGAGGGCTATGACGCCGCGCTCGACGACCTGCGCTCGATGAGCGGCGAAGGCCGCCGCGCCATCGCCGGCCTCGAAGCCCGCTACCGTACCCAGACCGGCATCGCCGCCCTCAAGATCCGCCACAACGGCGTGCTCGGCTACCACATCGAAGTCCCCGCCAAGCATGCCGACCATTTGATGAGCGCCGACAGCGGCTTCACCCACCGTCAGACCCTCGCCGGCGTCGTCCGCTTCAACGCTCCGGACCTCCATGACCAAGCAACCCGCGTCGGCACCTCCCACGGCCATTCCCTCGTCGCCGAAGCCGCGCATTTGGAAGAACTTGTGGAAGCCGCGCTGGCCCGCGCCGAGCCGATCGCCGCCGCCGCCGACGCCCTCGCCCGCCTCGACGTCGCTGCCGGCCTTGCCGAACGTGCCGCCGAGAGCGGCTGGACCCGGCCGTTGTTCGTTGAGCGCAACTGCTTCGAAGTGAAGGGCGGCCGCCATCCGGTCGTCGAAGATGCGGTGCGCGCCTCCGGAGGCCGGTTCGTCGCCAACGATTGCGGCCTGTCCGAGGACTCGCGCCTGTGGCTGGTCACCGGCCCGAACATGGGCGGCAAATCCACTTTCCTTCGCCAGAACGCGCTGATCGCCGTCTTGGCGCAGGCCGGCGCCTTCGTCCCCGCCGCCGACGCCACGCTTGGCCTGGTAGACCGCCTGTTCAGCCGCGTCGGCGCGTCCGACAACCTCGCCCGCGGCCGCTCCACCTTCATGGTCGAGATGGTCGAAACCGCCGCAATCCTCGCCCAGGCGACCGAGCGCAGCTTCGTGATCCTGGACGAGGTCGGCCGCGGCACGTCCACCTATGACGGCCTCGCCATCGCCTGGGCGGTGGTCGAGGCGGTGCACGACCGCAACCGCTGCCGCTGCCTGTTCGCCACCCATTATCACGAGCTCACCCGGCTTGCGGAGCGCCTCGACGCCCTGTCTCTGCACCACGTCCGCGCCCGCGAGTGGAAGGGCGAACTCGTCCTCCTCCACGAACTCGCCCGCGGCCCCGCCGACCGAAGCTACGGCCTGGCCGTCGCCAAGCTCGCCGGCCTTCCCGCCCCGGTGCTCGCCCGCGCCAAATCGGTGCTCGCCAAGCTGGAGGAAGGACGCGCCGCGACCGGCGGCATCGCCGCCGGCCTGGACGACCTCCCCCTCTTCGCCGCCGCCGCCGCGCAGGCCGAGGTGGATGAAGCCGATGCGCTTCACGCCGCGCTGGAGGAGGTCGACGCGGACAGCCTCAGCCCGCGCGAGGCGCTGGAACTCGTCTACCGCCTGAAGCGGATCGCCGCGGAGGCCGGTTGATGCGGGAGCGCTACGCAGCCGTCGTCAACCGCCGCGCCCTGATCGACCGGCGCGCGCTCGGCGATGCGATCGCCGCGCTGCCGGGGAACGAGCAGGCGGCGCGCGCCGGGGCGGTGAAGCTGCTCAAGCAGGCGCTTGGCGACGGGCGCGCCGAGATCGCGCGGCGGCTCGAGGAACGCCCCTGGCAAGGCTCCGAAACCGCCTCCTCTTATTCTTACCTCACCGACCAGATTCTTCGCCTGGCGTGGGATTTCGTCACCGTCCGCCTCTACCCTCTCGGCAATCCAACCTCCGGCGAACGCCTGCTGCTGATGGCCGTTGGCGGCTATGGCCGCGGCGAAATGGCGCTTCATTCGGACGTCGATATCGCCTTCGTCACGCCCTGGAAAACCACGCCCTGGGCCGAGCAGGTGGTCGAGGCGATGCTCTATTTTCTCTGGGACCTTGGCCTGAAAGTCGGCCACTCCACGCGCTCGCTCGGCGAAACCATGGCCGAAGCGGCAAGCGATCATACCGTCCGCACGGCGCTTCTCGAAGCCCGCTACCTGTGGGGCGACGAAGCCCTCTACGACGAAGCGGAGATCCGGTTCCGCAAGGAAGTTGTCGAAGGCAAGGCCAGCGCATTCGTTGTCGAAAAGCTCGACGAGCGCAACGCCCGCCACCGCCGGATGGGCGACAGCCGCTACGTGGTCGAGCCCAACGTCAAGGAAGGCAAAGGCGGCCTCCGCGATCTCCACACCCTCTTCTGGATCGGCAAATATGTCTATCGCGTCGGCAGCGTCTCCGAGCTGGTCGATGTCGGCCTGCTCACCCCCGCCGAGCTTCGCCAGTTCCAGCGCGCCGAGCGCTTCTTGTGGGCGGTGCGCTGCCACCTCCACATCGTCGCCGGCCGGCCCGAGGAGCGGCTGACCTTCGACTATCAGCGCGAGATCGCGGCGCGGATGAACTATGCCGACCGGCCCGGAAAATCGCCGGTCGAGCGCTTCATGCGCCACTATTTCCTGCATGCCAAAACGGTCGGCGACCTGACCGGCGTGTTCCTGAGCCACCTCGACGACAAGTTCGCCAAGAAGGGCAGCCGCTTCGGCCTGCCGACGATCCGCCGCCGTCCGCGCAAGCTTGAAGGCTTCGTACTCGACCGGGGAAGGCTGGCGCTGCCGAGCGAGGAGTTCTTCCGGGAGGAGCCGCTGCGCCTGCTGCTGCTCTTCGCGCTGGCCGACCGTTACGAGCTGGAGATCCACCCGCTGGCGATGCGCGCGGCGACGCGCGACGCCAAGCTTGTCGACGCCGATCTGCGCGCCGACCCCCGCGCCAACGCCTTGTTCCTCGACGTTCTCGCCAGCCCACGCGATCCGGAAACGGTGCTGCGCTGGATGAACGAGGCCGGCATTTTCGGCCGCTTCGTTCCCGAGTTCGGCCGCGTCGTCGCGCAGATGCAGTTCGACATGTACCACCATTACACCGTCGACGAGCACACCATCCGCGCCATCGGCCTCCTCGCCCGGATCGAGAAAGGCGAGCTCAAGGAGGATCACCCGCTCTCCACCCGCATCTTCGGCAACATCGCGTCGCGCCGGGTGCTGTATTGCGCGGTGCTGATGCACGACATCGCCAAGGGCCGCGGCGGGGATCACAGCCTGCTCGGCGAGGAGGTTGCGCGAAGCCTTTGCCCGCGCCTGGGCCTTACTCCGGCGGAAACCGACACCGTCGCGTGGCTTGTGCGCTGGCATCTGCTGATGTCCGCCACCGCCTTCAAGCGCGACTTGTCCGACCCCAAGACCATCGGGGATTTCGCCGGCAATGTCGCCAGCCTGGAGCGGCTGCGCCTGCTGCTGCTGCTCACCGTGGTGGATATCCGCGCGGTCGGGCCCGGCGTCTGGAACAGCTGGAAACGCCAGCTTCTACGCGATCTGTTCGACAGCGCCGAAGAGGTGCTTCGCCTCGGCCACAAGCAGAAGGGCCGGGAAGACCGTATCGCCGGGGTGCAGGAAGCCCTCCTCGGGCGTCTCAACTGGGACGAAAGCCGCTTCGCCCGCTTCACCTGGCGCCTGCCCGAGAGCTATTGGCTGGCCGAGCCGCCGGAGGTGATCGAGCGCAACGCCCGGCTGATGGACCAGGCCGACCGCGCGCCATCCGCCCGGCCCATCGAAACCTCGGTGCAAGTGGAACGCGGCGCCACCTTGGTCAGCGCTTATGCCAGGGACCAGCCGGGCCTGTTCTGGCGGCTTGCCGGCGCGATCAGCCTTGCGGGGGGCAACATCATCGACGCGCGGATCCACACCACCGACGACGGCATGGCGATCGACAATTTCCTGGTTCAGGACGGCGCCGGCCGGCCCTATGCGGACCGCCATCAGCTCGCGCGCCTCGAAGAGGCGGTGCTCGCCGCCGCGGCGGGGGAGGAGCCGGCAATGGCGCGGCTTGAAGCCAAGGCGCTGCCGCTCACCCGCTCGGAAGCGTTCAGCATCCACCCCGCGGTGTTCATCGATAACAATGCGTCGAGCCGCTACACCGTGGTGGAAGTGAATGCCCGCGACCGCGCGGCTTTGCTCAGCGGCCTTGCCCGCGCGCTGTTCCAGTCACGGGTCGCGGTCCATTCCGCCCACATCGCCACTTATGGCGAACGCGCCGTCGACGTCTTTTACCTGACCGATCACAGCGGCGAGAAGATCGTCGCGACGGCCCGCCTCAAGGCGTTGCGCAACCGCCTGCTCCTCGCCGCCGCCGAAGGTGGCGCGGCCCAGGCGGCCGCCTAGGCCGCAACCGGATGCAAAGAAAAAGGGCCCCCGGCATGCGCCGGAGGCCCCTTTCTTCTGCTGAAACCCGCGCCGCTTAGAAGCGGAAGCGGCCGGTGAGGCCGTAGGTCCGCGGCTCGCCGAGGTAGCTCGAGAAGATCTGGTTGCCGGTGCCGCCGAACTGCACGACCTGCGCCTGGCTGCCGGCGCCCTGGAACGGCGCGTTGAAGGCGACCTGCTGGTAATCCTGGTTGAACAGGTTCTGCGCCCAGGCTTCCAGCGACCAGCGGTCGTCGGGTCCACGGATGCCGATGCGGGCGTTGACGAGAATGAACGGATCCTGCTCCTTCTCGATGAACAGGTCGGAACCGGTGTTGTAGGCCGACGAGTAGCGCGAATCGACGTAGAAGAGGCCCGACAGGCCGCTCGTGCCGATTGGCGGGGTCCAGGTCAGCGAGCCGGTGACGACATGCTCCGGCGCGTTCGACACATTGTCGCCCGGAAGCAGGAACAGCGCCGGATCGAGCGGCTCTCCGTTCGAGCTGCCGATCAGGTTGCGGCGGTAACGGGTGTCGGCGAAGGTGTAGCCGCCGGTAAGCCGCAGGTTGCGCATCGGCGAACCCGAAATTTCGAGCTCCACGCCCTGCGAGCGAACGCCCGGTTCGGCGGCATCAGCCGCGCATGCACCGGTGAGGCCGCTTGCATCGCGATCCAGCCCGTTCAGGTTGGTCCCGCAGCTGTTGACGTTCTGCACGATGAATACCGTGCCGTTGAACGTGTTGAGCTGGAAGTCCTTGAAGTCCTGACGGAAGGCCGAGATGTTGAAGGTCACGCCGCGGCCGCTGAGCTTCGCGCCGACTTCAAAGGCGTTGACCTTCTCGGCGTTGAAGCGAAGATCCTCGACGTCGCCGTTGGTGCGCGCGAAGAGCGCCGCGTTGGAGCCCGGATCCGAACCCAGCGCCGAGCGGTCGAGATTGTAGCCGCCCGCTTTGTAGCCCTTGGAATAGCTGGCGTAGAGCAGCGAATCCTTGTTCGGCTTGTAGGACAGGATGGCCGTGCCGGTGAACTCGCCGTCGCTGAACTCGTCGTTGAGATTGAGCGTGTTGAGTTGCGAGCTGGAATTGCCGGTGCAGGTCAGGGTGATGATGCCGCCCGCCAGGGTGGCCAGGGCGCTCGGCAACAGAGGCGCAAGCGCCGCCTGCTGCGCCGGACAGATCGTGTTGTTGTTGTTGAAGTTCGCGCTGAAGTCCTTCTTCTCGTGGGTGTAGCGCAGGCCCGCGGTGAAGCTCAGCTGGTCGGTGATCTTGAAGATGTTGTGCGTGAACAGCGCGTAATTCTCGCTGCCCTGATTGTACTGCGTGTCGATGTCGCCGCGGTCGTTCAGGGTGTTCAACCGGTCGAGGCCGGCGAAGATCAGGCTCGCCGGGCCGGCGCCGCCCAGCAGCGGTGCAACGGACGGACGCGCGGCGGCGGAGATGCAGCCGCTGCTCGTCGGGCTGACCAGCCCCGGATTGATGTTGGCGACGATGCGGCAGGCGGCGAAGGTGCCGTATTGGGTGCCGAAGCGCGTATTGTCGACGACCCGCAGGTCTTCATGGGCGTAATAGCCGCCGATCAGCCAGTCGAAGTGATCGTTGAAGGCGGAGCCTTGCAGACGCAGCTCCTGGCTGAAGGTCTGGAAGGCGCGGAACGAATTGCCGTCATCCGCGCGATAAACGATGTCCGCGCGGCCGTAATCGAGATCGCCGGCGCCGCCCGCTTTGTAGTCGCGATAGCCGGTGATCGAGGTCAGGCTGCCGAAGCCGAGATCGAAATCGACCTGGGCGGAGACGCCCCAATCCTCGATCTCGTTGCGGTAGGTCCGCCCCGGCGAAACGCTGATGATGCGGTTGAACGGATCGGTGCCCGACGGGAAGGTCTCGCCCAGAGCGGTGAGGATCGGCACGATGCGGTTCGGGAAGAAGCCGAAGCCGCCGGGCGATCCCGGCGTCGTGTTGCGGCTTTCGCGGGTCTCGAGGAACACGGCGCCGCAGCACGATTCGTCGCGCTTGGTGTAATCGCCGATCAGCCGGACCGAGATGGCATCGCTTGCTTCGTAGGCGAGCTGGCCGCGGATGAAATAACGGTTGCGGTCGTTGACTCGGCTTTCCGTGCCGTTCTGCGGGTTGGCGACGCGAAGGAAGCCGTCACGCTGCACGTAAACGCCGTCGAGCCGGTAGGCGAGGCCGCCGCCGAGCGGGCCGGTGATGCCGCCGCCAAAGCGCATATGGTCGTAATTGCCATAGGTCGCCTCGCCATAACCTTCCATCTGGTCCTGGTTGGGCTTCTTGCTGATGATGTTGATCAAACCGGCGGAGGCGTTGCGGCCGAACAGGGTGCCCTGCGGCCCGCGCAGCACCTCGACGCGCTCGATCTCGCCAAGTTCGTTGAGGCCGATGCCGCTGCGCGAGCGGTAGACGCCGTCGATGAACACCGCGACCGAGCTTTCGAGGCCCGGGTTGTCGCCGACGGTGCCGATGCCGCGGATACGAGCCGAGCCGTTGGCTTCGGAGCCGGTCGAGGAGACCAGCAGCGACGGGGCAAGCTGGTTGAGCTGCCGAATGTCGGTCGCGCCGCTGTTCTGCATCGATTCCGCGGAAACCGCGGTCACCGCGATCGGCACGTCCTGCAAGGCCTGGCTGCGGCCCTGGGCGGTGATGACGATCTCGTTGTTGCGGTCATTGTCGTCGGTGGGCGACACGTCGGAATTGGGATCGACCTCACCCGCTTCTTCAACCGGAGACGTTTCGCCGGTCGGCGTGCTGTTGTTCTGCGCATAAGCCGGCGCTGCGGTGAGCGCGGCGAGACCGGCCGACATCAGCCAAAACGATCTGGACATGGTAACCCCTCCTTGGACTTTTTTTCTTTGGGAGGAAGCTAGACGAAGAGTGGGGCCCTTCGCCAGCGGAAAACCGCACTTTTCCGCCGGTTCGCGCCTTTGATTGCAAACGCGCAACAATTCGGTTTCGAAATGAAACCGGGCGGAGAATTCCCCGCCCGGACTGCCGTTACGGCATGCTCGCTTTTCACGGCGGCGGATGTTGCCGGCGCTTATTTCGGCGCAAGCACCATCAGCATCTGCCTGCCTTCCATGCGCGGATGCTGCTCGACCTTGGCGGTCTCGGCGACATCGCCCTGGACGCGCTGAAGAAGCACCATGCCGAGCTGGCCGTGGGCGAGCTCGCGGCCGCGGAACCGCAGCGTGATCTTCACCTTGTCGCCTTCGCCGATGAAGTCGCGGACCTTCTTCATCTTGGTGTCGTAATCGTGGTCGTCGATGTTGGGACGCATCTTGATCTCTTTGATCTCCTGCGTCTTTTGCGACTTGCGGGCGAGATTCGCCTTTTTCTGGGCCTCGTACTTGAACTTGCCGACGTCCAGGAACTTGCAGACCGGCGGGTCCGCGCTCGGGGACACTTCAACAAGGTCGAGGCCGACGGCCGCGGCCTGCTCGATCGCTTCGCCGGTCAGCAGCACGCCGATATTCTCGCCATTCTCATCGATCACGCGCACTTTGGGCACGGAGATGAATTCGTTGAAGCGAGGACCGTTAAGCGGCGGCGCCTGTGGGCGCCTGATCATGGGCGGACGTATAGCAATTTCTCCATTTGGATTCGGGGTCGCGCCCAATTAGTCGTTCACGCGCCCAATTGAAAGACGCGCACGCCACAAACAGGTTGCTTTTCGTGAACTCTGTTGCGCCGACGCCGCGCCGCCGGGCTCCTCCCCGATCCCGCACCCGCTTTCGCGGGGGTGACGGGAGAGCGCGCTCGGAAGCCAGCCCTAGCGCAGATCCGGCGGCGTTGCCTCGGCCGCGAGCCGAGCCACCAGCGCATCCACGCTCAGCACTTCCTGCCGCGCGTCGGTGCCGAGCGGGCGAAGCGCGACCGTGCCCTCCTCCGCCTCGCGCTTGCCGACCACGAGGAGGTTGGGGACTTTCTTCAACGAGTGCTCGCGCACCTTGTAGTTGATCTTCTCGTTGCGCAGGTCCGCTTCCGCGCGAATCCCCGCCGCCTCGAGTTTGGCGAGAACCTCCCGCGCATAATCGTCGGCTTCGGAGACGATCGTCGCGACCACCGCCTGCACCGGCGCCAGCCACAAGGGGAAGCGCCCCGCATGGTGCTCGATCAGGATGCCGATAAAGCGTTCGAACGAGCCCAGGATCGCGCGGTGGAGCATCACCGGGCGGTGCTTCTGGCCGTCCTCGGCGACGTAAGCGGCATCGAGCCGCTCCGGCAGCACAGTGTCGGTCTGGATCGTGCCGACCTGCCAGGTCCGCCCGATCGCGTCGGTGAGGTGGAATTCCAGCTTGGGCGCGTAGAAGGCGCCTTCGCCGGGCAGCTCCTCCCAGCCGAACTCCGGCTTGTCGCGGCCTGACGCGACCACCGCGTCGCGCAGGGACTGCTCGGACCAGTCCCACATCTCCTCGCTCCCGAAGCGCTTCTCCGGGCGAAGCGCGAGCTTGATCTGGTAATCCGGGAAGCCGAGGTCGCGGTAGACGGCGTCGAGCAGATCCAGGAACTGCCGGACCTCATCGACGATCTGATCCTCGCGGCAGAAGATGTGCGCGTCGTCCTGGGTGAACTGGCGCACCCGCAGGATGCCGTGCAGCGCGCCGTGCGGCTCGTTGCGGTGGCAGACGCCCATTTCGGCGAGCCGGATCGGCAGGTCGCGATAGGACTTGATGCCCTGGCGGAAGATCAGAACGTGCGCCGGGCAATTCATCGGCTTCAAGGCCATCCAGTCGGCATCGCCGGTGATCACCGGTCCCTCTTCCTCGGTGTTGGGCACTTCGTCGGGGATCACGAACATGTTCTCGCGATATTTGCCCCAGTGGCCGGACTGCTCCCATTGGCGCGCGTCCATCACCTGGGGGGTCTTGACCTCGGCATAGCCGGCCGCGTCGAGGCGGCGCCGCATATAGGCTTCGAGCTGGCGCCAGATGATGAAGCCCTGCGGGTGCCAGAACACCGATCCGTGCGCTTCGGCCTGGAGGTGGAACAGGTCCATGTCCTGGCCGATGCGGCGGTGATCGCGCTTGGCCGCTTCCTCCAGCCGCGTCAGGTGCTCGGCGAGCTGCTTCTTGTTGAGCCAGCCGGTGCCGTAGATGCGGCTCAGCATCGCGTTCTTCTGATCGCCGCGCCAATAAGCGCCGGAAACCCGCGTCAGCTTGAACGCCTGCGGATCGAGCTTGCCGGTGGAGGCAAGGTGCGGGCCGCGGCACAGGTCCAGCCAGCCGCCGGAGCGGTACATGGTGATCGTCTCCTCGGCGGGCAGCTCCATCACCCACTCGGCCTTGAACGCCTCGCCCTGCTTCAGGAAAAACGCCCGCACCTCGTCGCGCGCCCAGACTTCGCGGATCAGCGGCTCGTCGCGAGCGATCACCCGGCGCATCTCCTCCTCGATCGCCGGCAAATCCTCCTCCGTGAAGGGGCCGCGCTCGGGAGTGGGGGCGAAGTCATAATAGAAGCCGTCATCCGTCGACGGACCGAAGGTGATCTGCGTGCCGGGGAACAGGTTCTGCACCGCTTCGGCGAGGACGTGCGCGAAATCGTGGCGGGCGAGCTCCAGCGCCTCGGCCTCATCGCGCGCGGTGACCAGCGCCAGCTCGGCATCGCCCTCGAAAGGGCGATTGAGATCGCGAAGCTCGCCATTCACCCTGGCGGCAAGCGCGGCCTTGGCGAGGCCGGGGCCGATCGCGGCGGCGACATCGGCGGGCGTAGTGCCCTCCTCCACTTGGCGAACGGAGCCGTCGGGAAGGCGAATGGTGAAATGCTTCGTCATGATGGGGCCCATGTAACCGCTCGCCTCCGCTTCCTCCACCCCTTGCAGCGCAGCATTCCGCCACGTGCCCGCGCGGTGCAGCGCGAAAGCGCTTGCGCGCCCCATCGCCCCGTTGCACCTATCCTTCGGGGTTCAAGGGGGAATTTGAATGGACGACATGCGCGATGCGAGCGCGGTGGGTACGCCGCCCAGCGCCTTCGAATTTACCGGCAGCTGGCGCGAATATCTGCCGATCGCCGTCACCAACATGTTGCTCACCTTGGTGACGCTCGGCTTCTACCGCTTCTGGGCCAAGGCACGCGAGCGGCGCTATCTGTGGAGCCGGACGCGTTTCATCGACGACCATCTCGAATGGACCGGCTCGGGCAAAGAGATGTTTATCGGCTTCGTTCTCGCCATTCTGATCCTCGGCCTTCTCGGGCTTCTCCTGTTCGGTCTGTTCGTTCTCCTTTCAACCAACGGGCTCGAGACGATCGCGATACTGCTGTCGGCGGGCGCTTACCCGGCGTCCTTCTACATCGTCGGCCTCGCCCGCTTCCGGGCGCTGCGCTACCGGCTCAGCCGGACCTTGTGGCACGGCATCCGGGGCGGCAGCGACGATCAGGGCTTCCGCTACGCCTGGACCTCGGCCTGGATGACGCTGGTGGGTGCGTTCATCTTCCTCCTGCTCCCCTGGTCGATGATCACTCTGTGGAACGAACGGTGGAGCGCGATGAGCTTCGGGCCGCACCAATTCTCGGCCGCGGGCGAATCGAGCCCCCTTCTCGTCCGGCTGCTGCTCAGCATCGGGCTCGGCATCGGCCTGCTTCTCCTGGTCGGCCTCGCCGCGTTCGTTCCCATTCTCGCGATGGTCGATTCGGGTTCGGAGCCGCCAAGCTCCACCGCCGGCATCCTTATCGTCCTGCTTCCGCTGGCGCTGCTGGCGATCTTCGCGGTGGTGCCGATCTTCTTTTATGCCGCATTTTTCCGGGAAGGGATCAACAAGCTCAGCCTCGGCGCGATCGATTTCGGCTTCAGCGCGCGCACCGTTCACTGGCTCAAGCTTTATGCCGGCGACGTGCTGCTCGTCGTCGGCACGCTTGGCCTCGGCATCGCTTTCCTCGGCTACCGCCACTGGAGTTTCTTCATCCGCCACCTCGAGGCCTATGGCGAAGTCAATCTCGACTCGCTGCTCCAGTCGGAAACGCGGGCGCCAAGGCAGGGGGAAGGGCTGTTCGACGCGCTCGATCTCGGCGCGATCTGATGGCCGAGGCGTGGCTTTACGACGGGCAATCGGCGCTTCGCTATCCGGCGCAGGTAGCGGCGATCGAGGGCGGGCTGCGGGTGGCGTGGGAGGCGGGGGAACTCACCGTCCCCGCCGCCCAGCTCCTCCACGTCGACACCCGCCCCGACACCCAGATCTACGGCCATTCGGAACTGGGCGGCTGGCGCCTCGGCCTGGCCCGGCCGGTGCCCGACGATATCGCGGCGGTGCTGCCGGCCTCCGCGCGCTACGGCAGCTGGGTCGATCGGCTCGGCCTCGGCAAGACGGTGGCGATCGGCATTGCCCTGTCCGCGCTGACGATCTTCGGCATTTTCCAGATCCCCCAAGTCGCCGCGCCCTATGTGCCGCTCGCCTGGGAACGCAAGATGGGCGACGCGATGATGGCCCAGGTCGATGAGCGCACCTGCCGCACCCCCGCCGGCGAGGCGGCGCTGAAGCGGCTCGCCGCCAGCCTCTCGCCCGACGCCGCGAAGATCGACATCGAGGTGCTCGACATCGGCGTCGTCAACGCGGCGGCGCTTCCCGGCGGGCGGATCGTGATCTTCAGGAAGTTGCTCGACGAAGCGGACTCGCCCGACGAAGTCGCCGGTGTTCTCGCCCACGAAATCGCCCATGTCCGCGAGCGTCACGTCACCGAGGGGCTGATCCGCGAATTCGGCCTCAGCATCATCGGCGGCAACGCCGGCGCGACGGTGACCGGCGTCATGTCGGCGGGCTTCACCCGGGGCGCCGAGCGCGAAGCAGACGGCGAGGCCGCGCGCATGCTGAGCGCCGCCAACATTTCGCCCGCGCCGACCGCCGCCTTCTTCAAGCGCCTCGCAAAAGAGGAGGCGAAATTTGGCAAGGTCGCCGAAGGTCTGTCCTACGTCTCCACCCATCCGATGTCGTCGGAGCGCCAGCGTTTCTTCGAGGGCGGCGCGCAAAAGGGCCGCAAATACCGCGCGGCGCTGTCCCCCGCCGAATGGCAGTCGCTGACCGGCATCTGCAAAACCCGCGAGAAAGCGGACAAAGCCAAGGGTGAGTGACGCGCACCGCCTGAACTCGCGCGGCCTCCGCCTCGCCGCACGCGGGCGCGCCGGACGCGGGCCGATCATCGTTTTCCTGCCCGGCTACATGTCCGACATGGAGGGCGGCAAGGCCACCGCGCTCGACGCCTGGGCGGCAACCGAAGGCCGCGCGATGCTCCGCTTCGATTATGGCGGCTGCGGCGGGAGCGAGGGCGAATTCGAACATCAGAGCCTTGCCGACTGGCGGGACGACACCCTCGCCGCCATCGACAGCGTCGAGGGGCCGGTGCTGCTGGTCGGTTCCTCGATGGGCGGCTGGCTGATGCTGCTTGCCGCTCTGGCCCGGCCGGAGCGGGTGGTGGGCCTGATCGGCGTCGCGGCGGCGCCCGACTTCACGTCCTGGGGGTTCACCGACGAGCAGAAGGCGACGATCCGCGATGAAGGCCGCCTCGCCGAGGATTCGCCTTATGGCGACGCCCCCTACGTCACGACACGCACCTTCTGGGACAGCGGCGAACAACTGAAGCTGCTCGGCGGCGAGGTCGCGATCGTCTGCCCAGTGCGCCTCCTCCACGGGCTCGAGGACGAGGACGTGCCCTGGCGGGTGTCGCTCGATCTCCTCCACCGCCTCCGTTCACCGAACGTGCAGGCGACCTTGATCAAGGGTGGCGATCATCGCCTGTCGCGCCCCGGAGACATCGCTCTCCTGATCGCGGCGGTCCGCCACATGCTGGCGCCCTGATTCCGGAGCCCGAGTGACCCCGATCCTTTTCGCCCTCGCCGCCGCCCTCCAAGGCGGGCCGGCCGACGCCACCGAAGCGCGCTTTCGCGCCTGCACCGCGCTGGTCCAGTCCGCGCCTGAAAAGGCGATCGCGTCCGCCGACGAATGGCGGCTGCAGGGCGGCGGCCTCGATGCGCGCCAGTGCCTCGGCCTCGCTTATGTCGCCGCCGAGCGCTGGGCGCCTGCCGCGACCGCCTTTGAACAAGCGGCGCGCGAAGCCGAGGGCAAGGGGGACAACAGGGTCGCCGATTTCTGGGCCCAGTCGGGCAATGCCTGGCTGGCCGGCGGCAATGCGGCGCAGGCGGTAAAGGCGTTCGACGCGGCCCTCGCCACGCCGTCGCTGCAGGCCGAACTGCGCGGGGAAGTGCATCTCGACCGCGCCCGCGCCGGCGTTGCGCTCGGCGACCTCGCCGGCGCCCGCGGCGATCTCAACAAGAGCATTGCGCTCGTCCCCGGCGATCCCCTCGGCTGGTACCTGTCCGCCGCCCTCGCCCGCCGTCAGGGCGATCTGCCCCGCGCACGCACCGACATCGACAAGGCGCTGACCCTTGCCCCCCGCGAAGCCCGGATCCTGCTCGAGGCCGGCAACATCGCCGGCATGTCGGGCGATCTTGCCGCCGCCCGCACCCATTATGCCCGCGCCGCCCAGAGCGAGCCCGACAGCGACATCGGCCGCGCCGCCGCGGCGGCGTTGGCGGCGAACGGCGGGGCCGAAGAGCAAGCTCCGGTCACGCCGCCCGCCGCCGCATCCACCCCGCCGAAAGCAGCCACGCCTCAGTCGAGATAGAATTCGATCGTGGTGACCACCCGGACCTTCTGGAACGGGGAATCGCCGGCACCGTAGCCGCTGCCCTCCCCATCGGAATCGCCGTCACGCGCGCCGATCGAGAAATAGCCCTGCGTCGCCGACTTGATGCCGCCGACGCCGGTGCCGCTGTCCTGGGCGAATTGCTCCGCGCTTTGGCGGGCGCTGTGGGTGCCTTCGGCGATCATCCGCGGCTTGATCTGGTTGAGCTTGGTGAAGCTGTAGACGATGCCGCTGCCGTCCTCGAGCGCAACGCCGCTGCGCACCAGATCGGCTTGCCGGCCGAATGCGGCGCGGGCCTTCATCACGTCAGGGGTGCGAAGCTGCAGGCGCTGGCGCACCGTGACGCTCTGCCGCTCGCGGCTCGTGTCATATTGCGAATTGACGCTCACGCCCGTTTCGGCGATCTCCTCGGCCTTGAAGCCCATCCGCTCGAAAAAGGCGCGCACCGCACGCCGTTTCTCGTCCACTGAGGCCTGCACCGGCGCGAGCTCCGGCCCTTCTTCGGAAAAAGCGATGCTCCAGGTCGCAAGATCGGCGGTGACGTTGCGCTCGGCCAGGCCGCGAACGGTGACCGATCGTTCGGCCATCTTGGCCCGCCTTAGGCCATCGCCGAGCAAATAGCCGGCAAGCACCACGCCCAGCGAAAAGATCACCACTGCCGCCAGCAGGAAAACACGGTTGTCGCGTAATCGCTCAGTCATCCCAGCCTCCATGAGCCGGCGGAAGGAAGAGCCGAGCGCCGGTGCCTCAGAGGCCGCCCGCGTCGATGAACCGTGCATTTATAGCGATGAATTGAGGCAAGTTGTTGCCGGAATTTACGGGTGGCTGCGGATTATTCCCCGTCCGCCGCCTCCTCGCCGTTCAGCGTCGCGATGCGGAGCCGGGTAAGGTGGGCGGCCAGGCTGTCGCGGCTGGTTTTGGGATATTTCAGCGCGGCAAAGGCCAGAAAGGCGTCGCGATAACCGAGCCACGCCCGCTGCGCCCCGCGCACGCCCTCCACGGTGACGGTGCCATAGCTCTCGCTTCGGAGCGCAGCGAGGCGGGCGCGGTAGGCGGCGTTGAGCGCCCGGTCCGCCCCGGCAAAGCCGCCCGCGCCGCGCGGCACCGGCCGCGCCTCCGCCAGTCCCTGGACCAAGCCAAGCAGCTCATGCGCCCGATTCTCCCGCGCCACCGTCCAGAACACGCCGCGCATCGTCCCCGTTGCATCGATCTCGCCGCCGCTATGCGCCTCGGCATAGCGCTCCTCCGCCGCCCGGAGGCGGACGAAGGCGGCGCGTTCGGCGGGCTTCCAGCCCCGGGTGAGCGCCGCGATCAGCGTTTCCCGCTGCGCTGCCGCGATCCGGGCATAGTGGCCGGCGCACCAGCCCATCGCCAGCCCGCTGGTGATGTCGTCGCAAAAATGGAAGTCGCTGCCTTTCCAGCCTTCCGCCTTGAGCTTGCGCAGGTGCAGCACCCGCCCGTCCGACTCCGCCGGCGCCCCATCGATCCGGCAGGCGAGGTGGGTGGCGACATCGAGATCGCGCGCCGCGCCGACCCCGTTGGCGTAGATCGTCATCAGCATCGCCGTGCCGGTGAAAGGCGCCGCCATCTCGTCCGGAACGGCGGCCTGCGCTTCCACAAAGGCGCATTGCCGCGCCTTGGCCGGGTCCGCCGCCATGCCGATGCCGTAAAACAGCGCTTCGGAATTGCAGTTCTTGAGCGCTGCCGCCACCGCCGCACTGGGGCGGTCGCCCGGCGGCGGCTCGCGCCCACGCACCGCCCGGCAGATCGCCTTGCTTGTCGCAAAGCCCTCGTTCCAGCTGTCGTGCGTGTCGCCCCAGTCCCACACCGGCTCCGCCGCCCCGATCAGCAGCGCGCCCGCCGCCAGCACTGCCGCAATCTTGATCACCATGGCGTCTCCCCCGGTGGACCCGCGCCCACCACGCACCATATAGCGCGCTCAGCCAGGGAACTTCACGCGATGAAATATCTCCACACCATGATCCGCGTCTCCGATCCGGACGCCACCATCCGCTTCTTCGAACTGCTCGGCCTCACCGAACTGCGCCGCATGGAGAATGAGAAAGGCCGCTTCACCCTGATCTTCCTCGCCGCGCCCGGCGACGAGGACGCCCAGGTCGAGCTCACCCACAATTGGGACGAGGCCGGCTATGGCGAGGGCCGCAATTTCGGACACCTCGCTTACCGCGTCGACAACATCTACGAGAGCTGCCAGCGCCTGATGGACGGCGGCGTGACGATCAACCGCCCGCCGCGCGACGGCCACATGGCCTTCGTCCGCTCGCCCGACAACATCTCGATCGAGCTCCTCCAGGCCGGCGACCGCCTGCCCCCGCAGGAGCCCTGGGCCTCGATGGAAAATACCGGCACGTGGTAGGGTGATGCAGATCGCCGGCGATGATTACGTGCCGCTCAAAGCCTTCTTTGCCTGGATGGTTGAGCGGTTGATGGCGCTTCCGCACCTTCCCGCGGAGGATCACCCTGTCGCGGCTCTGGAGAGGATGGAAGCGCGCTCGAACGCGGCGGCGCGAAAAGGCCTGGCAATGGCGATCGGTGACATAGTCGAACTCACCGAAGGGCTGCCCGCCTTGGAACTCGATGACCTCGAAGCCGGCCTGGCTCAAGCAGGGCTGCTATCGCTGCGCCGGGTGAAAGCAAGGTTTGGCCGCGCCGTCGAGGGAATCCTCCGGCGGGACAACATTCGAAACGAGCCCGAATATCATATTTTGCGTAACGCAGCCGATTACCTCGGTGAGGAGCGGCAGGGGCAGGCGTGGGGGCTGCTGGCTGCGTATGAGGCGCATGTCACGTCAAAGGAGCCGTCCAATGACTCTTGAGATCGTCCGCATCCCCGCGCTCAGCGACAATTATATCTGGCTGGTCCACGACGCCGCCTCGGGCGAAACGGCGGTGATCGACCCCGCCGAAGCCCAGCCGGTGCTCGACGCGGCGGCGGCGCGGGGTTGGACGATCGGCCAGATCTGGAACACCCACTGGCACCCCGATCACACCGGCGGCAACGCAGGCATCAAGGCGGCGACCGGAGCCCTCGTCACCGGCCCCGCCGCCGAAGCCGCGCGCATCCCGACCCTCGACCGCCAGGTTGCGGAAGGCGACACGGTTCGCCTCGGCGGCATCGAGGCCAGGGTGCTCGAAGTCCCGGCCCACACGGCGGGCCACATCGCCTTTCACCTCCCCACCGAGCGCATGGCGTTCGTCGGGGACACCCTGTTCGCGATGGGCTGCGGCCGCTTGTTCGAAGGCACGGCCGAACAGATGCACTTGAACCTCCAGCGCTTCGCCGCTTTCCCGCCGGAGACCGCGATTTACTGCGCCCACGAATACACGCTCTCCAACGGCCGCTTCGCCCTCGCCGCCGAGCCTGGGAACGAGGCGATCCAGGGCCGCATGGCGTCCGTCGAGGCCGCCCGCGCCGCCGGCGAAGCGACGGTGCCGACCACGGTCGCGCTCGAACTTGCCACCAATCCCTTCCTGCGCGCATCCTCGGCGCAGGAGCTTGCCGAGCTTCGCCGGTGGAAGGACGATTTCCGCGGATGATCCTGCGCCTTCCGCCGCTTTCGCGCGTTGAAGGCTGTCTGGAGGACTTATGAAGCACATCATCGCATTGGCCGCACTCGGTCTGGCCGCGGGCTGCGCCGCCTCGACGGACGCGGATGCCGACATGAGGGCCGCTGACGGCGAAGCGACGCTTGCCGCCGAGCTTCGCAACTACCGCCCCGCCGGTCAGCCGGTGAGCTGCGTTCCGTTGCGCAACCTGGGCGGCAACCACTCGGCGGGCGAGGGCGCGATCGTGTTCGACGGCCCGGGCGGAAGGCTTTGGGTGAACCGGCCGCCGGCCGGCTGCCCGGACCTTCGCCAGGGCCGGGCGCTCAGCCTTCGCACCACCGGCAGCCAGCTTTGCCGCGGCGACATCGTCAACGTTGTCGATACGATCAGCGGCATCAATTTCGGCGCCTGCGGCCTCGGCGACTTCGAACCCTTCCAGCGCCGCCCGCGCTGATCGGTGCCACTCCCCTCTCTCCCCTTGGGGAGAGAGCCGGAGAGAGGGGTGCGGCCGGCGCGGCTCGATGCCGCGGCGGACGCCTTCTACGGGCACGGCGAAAGAAAGCCGAAACGCGGCATCGAGCCGCCCTTCGCCTTCCCCCTCTCCCCACCCCCCCCCAGGGGAGGAGGGAATTCCTGCTCTTACTTCTTGTAGAGCGCGTCCATCCGCTCGCCATAGACCTGGCGGATGACGTGGCGCCGGATCTTGATCGACGGCGTCAATTGCTCGTTCTCGGTGGTGAACGCCTCGTCGGCGAGCACGAAGCGGCGCACCTTTTCGATCACCGACAATTCCTTGTTCACCCGGTCCACCGCGGCGCTCAGCGCCCGGTGATAGTCCGGGTCGTCGCGCAGCGCCGCCGCATCGCGCGCCTTGCCGTTCGCCGCGGCCCACTCCCCCGTCCACTCGGGATCGGGGACGATCACCGCGACCACGTAGGGCCGCCGGTCGCCGGCCACCATCGCCTGCAGGATTTCGGGCTGCAGGGTCAGCATGCCCTCCACCTTCTGCGGCGCGACATTGTCGCCCTTGTCGTTGACGATCAGATCCTTCTTGCGGTCGGTGATCACCAGCCGGCCCGCGTCGTCGAGATGGCCGATGTCGCCGGTGTGGAGCCAACCGTCCTGGATCGCCTTCGCGGTCAGCGCCGGGTTGCGCCAATAACCCTTCATCACCAGCTCGCCGCGCACCAATATCTCGCCATCCTCGGCGATCCGCACCTCGGTGTTGAGCAAAGGCGGCCCGACCGTATCCATCCGCACGCCGGCCTTGGGGCGGTTGCAGCTGATCACCGGCGCCGATTCGGTCTGGCCATAGCCTTGCAGCACCACCAGCCCGAGCGAGTGGAAGAAGATGCCGACATCGGGGTTCAAGGGCGCCCCCCCGGACACCATTGCCTTCACCCGGCCGCCGAACCTGGCGCTGATCTTGGGCCGGAACAATCGGTCCAGGATCAGGTCCATCGGCTTGTCCCACAGGCTCTTGGTGCCGTGGTAATCGCGCGCGCCGATCTCCAGCGCCCGCTTCAGCATATACGCGGCGAGCTTGCCCTGCTTCTCGACATTCTTGAGGATGCGCTGGCGAAGCACCTCGAACAGGCGCGGCACCACCACCATCAAAGTGGGCTTCACCTCTTCGATGTTGGAGGCGAGCTTTTCCAGCCCTTCCGAATAATAGATCTGGGCGCTGATCCCGATCGGGAAATATTGCCCGCCGCTATGCTCGTAGGCGTGACTGGACGGCAGGAAGGAGAGGAACACCTCGTCCTTGACCCCGAAGTCCTCCTCGATCACGTCGATGCAGCCTTCCACATTGTGAAGGATCGCGCCGTGATGCTGCATCACCCCGCGCGGCGCGCCGCCGGTGCCCGACGTGTAGATCAGGCAGGCAAGGTCGCCGCGCGCCATGGTCGCGGCCTCGGCCGTCACCGCCGCCACGTCCGGCGTTTCCAACGCGATCAGGGCGCGCCAGTCGTGAAAGGAAACGTTGGAGACCTGCCCGCCCGGCAGCGGCTCGATGCCGATCACATGCTCGCAGCAATTGGAGCGCACCGCCGCCGGCAGCAGCGCCTTGGCGAGCTTGGCGGTGGAGACGATCACCGCCTTGGCACCGCTGTCGTCGAGGATATGCTGGTGATCGCGCTCGGTGTTGGTGATGTAGGCCGGCACCGTCACGCAGCCCGCCGCCATGATCGCAAGATCGGACAGGCACCATTCGGGCCGGTTCTCCGACACCAGCATCACCAGATCGCCCTTTGCCAAGCCGATGCGGCGCAAGGCGGCGGCAAGGGCGGCGACCTGCTCGGCCGCTTCGCGCCAACTGGTCGAGCGCCAGGCGCCCTCTTTCTTGGCCCACAGGAAGGGCGCGTCGCCCATATCGGCGGCGCGCGACAGGAACATGGTAACGAGATTCGGAAACTGTTCGAACTGGCGCATGGCCCTCCCGGGGGTTGCGTGGATTTTACTGGCTGACCGCGGCGCCTTCGCTGCGCGGATCGGCCGCGCCCACCCAGCGGCCGCCCACCCACTCGATCGCGTTGGCCTTGAAGCCCGGCTCGGTGAGGACGACGTTCTGGCCCATTGCGGTCAGCGCCGGAGCCATCGCCTCCAGCCGGCTGCCGCGTTCGATCCGCACCTGGTTGCCGACGCCCATGATCACCGGCAGCGCGATGGCGTCCTGCGCGCTCATCTTCCAGTCGAGCACCGCCACCAGGGCCTTGGCGACCTGGACGATGATCGTCGCGCCGCCGGCCGCGCCGATCGCGATCCGCACCTCGCCGTCCGGCCCGTAGACGATGGTCGGCGCCATCGAGCTGCGCGGCCGCTTGCCGGGCTCCACCCGGTTGGCCACCGGAATGCCGTTCACCTCGGGCACGATCGAGAAATCGGTGAGCTCGTTGTTGAGGAAATAGCCGTTCACCGTCAGCCCCGATCCGAACGGCCCCTCGATGGTGGAGGTCAGCGAGGCGACATTGCCCTCCCGGTCCACCGCAACGAAGTGCGACGTCTGCGGCACTTCGCGGACCTGCGCAGGCATCAAGTTCATCGCCCCCGGCGGCGTGCCGGCAGCAACGTTGGCGAGAGCCTGGCCGGGCCGGATCAATTCGGAGCGCTGCTTGAGGTAATTGGCATCGATCAGCCCCTGCACCGGCACCCGGACATTGTCCGGATCGGCGAGGTAAAGCTCGCGGTCGGCATAAGCGAGGCGCATCGATTCGGCGAGCAGGTGCCAGGACGTCGGGTTCTCCGGTCCCAATGCGGCCATGTCGAACCGCTCGAGCTGCTTCAGGATCGCGAACACCGTGGTGCCGCCCGAAGACGGCGGACCCATGCCGCACACCTTGTACTGGCGGTACATGCCGCACACCGGGTCGCGCTGCTTGGCGTCGTAGGCGGCGAGATCGCCCTTCGCCATCCTGGACGGATTGCGCGCCGCACCGTTCACCGTGCGGACCAGCGCGTCGGCGTTGGGGCCGGTGTAGAACCATTCCGGCCCGCGCGCGGCGACGCTTTCCAGAAAGGCGGCGAATTCGGGGTTCTTCACCACGGTGCCGACCGGCTTCGCCTTGCCATCGGCGTTGTAGAAGGTGCTTCGGCCCCAGGGCGTCGAGGCGGCAAGGCCGCTGTTCGCCGTCAGCGCTCGATTGAGGCGCGGCGTGACCGCAAAGCCGGTGCGCGCCAGGCGGATCGCCGGCTCGAACAGTTTCGCCCAGGCAAGCTTGCCGTGCTTCTGGTGGGCGAGCGCGATCATCCGCATGTTGCCGGGAACGCCGACGCTGCGACCGCCGGGCACCGCCTCGCGCTGGCCCAACGGCTTGCCGTCCGGCCCATAGAACCATTGCGGCCCGGCGGAGGACGGCGCTTCCTCGCGCCCGTCGAAGGTGGTGGTGCTGTCCCTTTTCTCGTCATGGTAGACGAGGAAACCGCCGCCGCCGATTCCCGAGGATTGCGGCTCCACGACGTTCAGCGCCAGCAAGGTCGCGATCGCCGCGTCGGCGGCCGATCCCCCCGCATCCAGGATCTCGCGGCCGGCCTGCGCGGCGCGCGGATCGGCGGCGGAGACCATCCCCGGAGCGGCGGGTCGTGCGCTGGTCCTGGTGGCGGTGGGGGTTTGCCCGGCCGGCGCGGTGGCGCAGGAGGCGAGCAGGAGGGCGGCGGGAAGCAGGAGGTGTTTCAGCATCGGACGCGACACTAAACCTCCCGCCGCGCGCGGCAAGGGCTGATCCGCACGCAGTGCCGCAGCGTCAGCCTTTGGCGCCGCTCCCCACCGCGTCGGCAACGCTGGCGAAGCCATCCCGCTCCAGCAGCGTCTTGAGCTCGGACGCGACCCGGCGGGCAAGCCCCGGCCCCTCGAAGACCAGCGCCGAATAAAGCTGCACCAGCGAAGCCCCGGCGAGGATCCGCGCATAGGCATCGGCCCCACTCGCAATCCCCCCGGCGGCGATCAGCGGCATCTGCCGGCCCGTCGCGCTCCGGAAATCGCGCAGCCGCTCCAGCGCCAGCGCCTTGAGCGGCGCTCCCGAAAGCCCGCCCGCCTCCCCGGCATGGCGGGAGCGCAAGGCCGGCCGCGACACAGTGGTGTTGGAGACGATCAGCCCATCGAGCCGCCCCATCGCCACCGCCGCAATGTCGTCGATATCGGCCCGCTCCAGGTCCGGCGCGACCTTGAGGAAGATCGGGGCCGCCGCGCCGCCGCGCGCCTCGCTCACCGCCGCGACAAGGTCGTCCAGGGCGCCCTTGTCCTGCAAGGCGCGCAGCCCCGGCGTGTTGGGTGAGGAGATGTTGACCGTCAGGTAATCGGCAAGCGGCGCCATCTCCCGCACCGCACGGCCGTAATCCCCAATCCGGTCGGCGCTGTCCTTGTTGGCACCGACATTGACGCCGACGATCCCCGGCCACCTGCCGCCCAGCCGCGCCTTTGCAGCGTCCAGCCCGCCATTGTTGAACCCCATCCGGTTGATCACCGCCTGGTCCTCGGCAAGGCGGAACAGGCGCGGCTTCGGGTTTCCCGCCTGGGGCAGCGGCGTCAGCGTGCCGATCTCCGCAAAGCCGAAGCCGAGCCCGAGCATTTGGGCGAACACCTCGGCATCCTTGTCGAACCCGGCGGCGAGGCCGATCGGGTTGGGGAAGTCGAGCCCCGCAACCCGCGTCGCCAGCACATCGTCCGCTTCGGCCGGCTTGCCCGCGGGCAGCGCCTTCAGCGCCCGAATGGTCAGCCGGTGCGCCCGCTCCGCATCGAGTGCGAACACCAAGGGCCGAAGCAGGGGGTAAAGCGCCATGCCTGCGCCTATGGCACAGCCGTTCGCCCGGGTGAACCGAAGGGGTTGATTCCCCCGCCTTCCCCCGCCACATGGGCAATCGGAACGAATTGGTCTTATTTAAAAATGCGCCTCTCCAGCCTTGCCGATTATGCCGTCGTGATGATGGCCGCCGCGGCCCGCCACCCGGCGGGTGCGCGCCTTTCGGCGGGCCTGCTTGCGGCGGAGACCGGCGTTCCGCTCCCCACCGCGCAGAAGCTGATGGGCAAGCTCGCTTCGGCCGGCCTGCTCACCTCCGCGCGAGGCTCGGGCGGCGGCTTCTGCCTGTCGCGCGAAGCGTCCGGGATCAGCCTGGTCGACATCGTCGAGGCCGTCGAAGGCCGCATCGCGATGACGACCTGCGCCGACGACACCCGCACCGATTGTGCGCTGGAGGGCAATTGCCAGGTCAAGCCGCACCTCCTTGCGGTCAACGGCGCCGTCCGCGGCGCGCTTCAGAATGTTTCTCTGGCCGCTTTGGCCCAAGGTGGTGTGAAGTGATGGACGCAAGCGAACCCCTGGTCCGCAACCAGGAAGCCCAGGACGCGATGGACCGCGCCTCCACCTACGAATACGGCTTCTCGTCCGACATCGAGCAGGACTTCGCGCCCAAGGGCCTGAACGAGGACACCGTTCGCTTCATCTCGGCCAAGAAAAACGAGCCGGAATGGATGCTGGAATGGCGCCTCAAGGCCTACCGCGCCTGGCTGACCATGGAAGAAGTGAGCTGGGCCAAGCTCCACATTCCGCCGATCGATTTCCAGGACGCATATTATTACGCCGAGCCGCGCCAGAAGCCGACCATCGCGTCGCTGGACGAACTCGACCCGGAAATCCGCCGCACCTACGAGAAGCTCGGCATCCCGATCGAGGAGCAAAAGGTCCTCGCCGGCGTCGAAGGCGCGCGCAAGATCGCGGTCGACGCGGTGTTCGACAGCGTCTCCGTCGCCACCACCTTCCGCGCCGAGCTTGAACGCGCCGGCGTCATCTTCCGCTCGATCTCCGAAGCGGTGAAGGAATTCCCCGACCTCGTCCGCAAATACCTCGGCTCGGTGGTCCCGCAGCGCGACAATTACTTCGCCTGCCTCAACGCCGCGGTCTTCTCCGACGGCACCTTCGTCTACATCCCGGAGGGCGTGCGCTGCCCGATGGAGCTCAGCACCTATTTCCGCATCAACGCCGAAAACACCGGCCAGTTCGAACGCACCCTGATCGTCGCCGACAAAGGCAGCTACGTCAGCT